>Ga0074197_1000217_pt1 | contig 83787 bp, 68 predicted proteins | sample EPASupsiteSAE305_FD_64526 | JGI IMG/M metagenome (GOLD analysis project Ga0074197, IMG submission 64526) | Bioremediated contaminated groundwater microbial communities from EPA Superfund site, New Mexico - SAE3-05 reassembly with SPADES | ecosystem: Environmental > Aquatic > Deep subsurface >... | reverse complement strand
TCCATTGAACGAAATTTCTTTACTTGTACGTGGCATAAGCAATTGGTTTTATTTGTTATTTTTTTATCACAACAAAGATCACCATGTTTGCTTATGCTTTTGCAAACATACAGTCTTGACTGGGAACCGCCCGCAAACCGCCACAATCCATATTCGCGAGGCGTTATCGGTCATTGTATGGCAACGTCCCAACAAACTACCTCAACCTAAAATTTGATTTCTTTAAAAAAAATGAAAAAAATTTGTGAAACTGATAAGTTGCGCATATATTTGCAACCAATTGGTTTCATAATTAAAAAAATCAAAATGAGAAGAGACATTTTTCAAGCAATCGCAGACCCGACAAGGAGAGCTATAATAGCCTTAATTGCATTACAGGCAATGACACCTAATGCCATTGCCAACAACTTTGACATAACACGACAGGCGGTTTCAAAGCATTTAAGAATATTGAGTGAGTGTGAATTAGTTAAACAAGAAAATCAAGGCAGAGAAATTTACTACTCACTAGAAATTGACAAAATGAAAGAAATTGACAAATGGCTGAACCAATTCCGTAAGATTTGGGAAGCACGATTTAATCAACTTGACGAAGTATTAGCAACAATTAAAAAACAGAAAAAATGAAATCAGCATTATTATTTGACTTCACCGTCAACAAAGAGAGTAAAACCATTGTGGTAAACAGGGAATTTGCAGCCCCACTCTCTTTAGTGTGGGATGCTTGGACCAAAGCGGAACTGCTCGACAAATGGTGGGCACCTAAACCTTACAGAACCGAAACCAAATCTTTGGATTTTAGGGAAGGTGGAATGTGGTTATACGCATGATTAGCCCAGAGGATAAAAAACTTTGGTGTAAGGCTGACTATAAAAGCATTGAACTATTAAAACAGCTTTCATGGCTGGACGCGTTTTGTGACGAAATAGGTAACGAAAATTTAGAAAAGCCACGTTCTCTATGGATAACTGTTTTTACTGAAAACAACTCAATAACTACTGCAAATATCACTTTGCAACACGACAGTCTTGCTGACATAGCATTGATGCTTAAAATGGGGTTTAAAGAAGGCTTCACTATGGGCTTGGGTAACTTAGATGAACTATTAACAACTTTAAAACAAAAAAAATGAACAGATTACAATTTGACTTCCTTGTGAACAAGGACAACAACACGCTGACTATCAGACGTGAGTTTGCGGCAGAACGACAATTAGTTTGGGACTGCTATACCAAACAAGAATTATTAGACCAATGGTTTGCACCTAAACCGTTCGGGACCAAAACCAAATCAATGGATTTCAGAGATGGCGGACATTGGCATTACGCAATGATAGACCAAGACGGTAACCACTATTGGGGCTACACTGAATACAACAATATCAATCCCATTGATTCATATGAAACATTAGATGCTTTTTGTAACGAGAAAGGTGAAATTGACAAAGACCTTCCGAGGGCAAAATGGCAAGTAACATTTTCTGATAAAGGCAAAAATTCGGTGGTTGAAACTATTGTTTTTTATGCATCGCTCAACGACTTAGAAACAGTTATAAATATGGGAATGCAGGATGGAATGACCTCAACTCTTGAGAAATTAGACGAATTATTAGCAACCATTAAAAAATGAAACAATAGATAAGGTAATTTAAACAAACAGATATATGGACAAATCAAAAAAACTTACCAGTGACCTGAATTCAGAGAAGTTCTATCATGGCACTAAATCAAACCTAAAAAAGGGGATACTGATTGAACCCGGCTTCAATTCAAACTATGGAAAGAAAAATAAAGCAAAGTATGTTTATTTAACTGCTACCTTGGACGCTGCAATTTGGGGAGCTGAACTTGCATTAGGCGAAGGTGTTGGAAGAATTTACATTGTAGAGCCGACCGGACCTTTTGAAGATGATCCTAATTTGACGGACAAGAAATTTCCTGGAAATCCAACAAAGTCCTATCGTTCTCTGCACCCGCTTCAGGTAATTGGTGAGGTAACTGATTGGATGGGACACTCACCAGAGCAACTTAAAGCAATGAAGGAGCATCTCGAGCGACTTAAAGAACTTGGTATTGAAGCAATAGAGGATTGATATGGCAACAACTACAAATTCGAAAATCATTCAAGCGACAAAGGAGAAAATCTATAACGCTTTCACAGATAAGAACGCTTTGGAGTTTTGGCTTGCACCTAATAATATGGTTGGTAAAATCCACGATTTTGAGTTAAAAGTTGGCGGTGGCTATAATATGTCGCTATTTTACCTTGTAAAGGATGTCCTTTAACAAACACACAAGAAAACCCAGTACAAATTTGATTATAAGGAGAAAAATGGAATTATTAGACAAAAATAATTATGGCCGATTGGTTGATCGTTTAAAACAAGTCAAGATTAACAATTTATTTGCTCGTTCAGTGATTGAAAAGAAAATATCGGGAAAAGTATTCGTTGATAACATCGAAAATCCAAAAACATTTTATGTTGTTCATCCATACGGCATGTCGTTGTTATTTGGTGATTCACAAAATCCTAATTTTAATAACAAATTTCTGGATTATTCTTTGAATTTAAACAAGATGCGAGACAGACATGAATGGATGCAAGCTTATCCGGGTGATTGGCATAAGGTTCTTTCTGAACTTTATTGTAACTGTATGATAAAGTCAGAAGAAAATAAAGAGAATACGGAAACCGGAATAATTGAGCTTAATACAAGGATTAATTTTAAATTTAATCGGGAAAAATATATTGTAAATAAGAGCATGATTTTACCACAGGATTGTGAAATTGTGCAGACTGATAAAAAAACATATGAAGAAATGACAGGCAGCGTAATACCATCTTATTTTTGGGATTCTGCGGATGATTTTATTAAAAATGGTGTTGGGTTCAGTTTATTTTGCAATAAAAAACTGGCAACAACCGCATATTCTGCATTCGTTTATGATGACAAATTAGAATTAGGTATTGAGACAATCCCCGAATTTCGTGGGAAAGGATTTGCTCAATTGACCTGTTCCGCATTGATAGATTATTGCATTGAGCAAGATTATGAACCTGTGTGGGCGTGTAGATTAGAAAACATAGGTTCGTATAGATTAGCGGAAAAACTTGGATTTGAAGTTTATAGCGAGATACCGTATTATAGACTAAGTAAATAAAATGACAAATGTGCAGTGCCCAACAACGGGTCATAAAACATGCCGGTTTCAGTGGTTTCCGAAAGTTTGTAGCTCGTAAAAATAATCGGTGTAAACTGATAGGAAATTGTCCGTATTCCCGCACGACACAATACCGCCGACCGTTATGGGCAAGCTGTGTGCTCTGAATGAGGCGACATCGAAAGATGGAGTTTCAATGTTGTAATTAAGATGGTGGAAGGTCCACCGCTGGCGCTTTTCAGGAGGAGCCAGCAAACCGCCCCTCGGTGCTGAATGGGCAACTATGAGGTATTGAACGGCAAGGGGAAAAAGTCCAGTAAGATGGATTAGGTAAGAATAGAAAAGATGAATGAAAATGAACCTCTGATGAAATGTCGAGAAAACGCACTCCCTGTCAAAACCTATGGAGGCTTGTACATAGGGAAGAGTACAGCGGATAACCTGATAACTGGCTGTACGGCAGGCGTCACGAAGGAGGCATGATTTCTATTTAGGCTTAATTATGGAACAGAGGAAGTCACATATAAATGATAAGGGAAAAGCACAAGCAGGGGAGAGACCTGTGAGGCAAAATACCGATGTTATGTGTGATGGCGGACTTAGCCGTAGTAGTGAAGAAGCTTCTGTAATGGGAGTGGAGCGAAGGGCTGAGGTTGTACAGTTAGAATTGGGCTTTACAACTTTGGGCAACCAAGGGATGACAAAACCGATTTTGACAAAGGGAATACCAATTACCAAACAAATGGTTTACGAAGCCTATAAAAAGGTTCACCGTAACAAAGGAGCAGCAGGAATTGACAAAGAGAGCTTAGAAGACTTCGGCCAGAATTTAGCGAAAAACCTCTACAAAATCTGGAACAGGATGAGTTCGGGAAGCTATTTTCCGATGGGCGTAAGAGAAGTAAGCATTCCTAAAGCAGATGGCAAGAAACGAAAGTTAGGCATTCCAACCGTAAGTGACAGGATAGCGCAAGAAGTTGTCCGCACTTACATAGAGCCAAGGCTGGAAAAAGAGTTTTCAGCCAACTCTTATGGATACCGGCCTTTGCGGAACACACATCAGGCAGTAGCCAAGGTGAAAGAGAACGTATTGAAGTACCCTTGGGTAATTGATATGGACATCAAAGGATTTTTCGACAATATGTCGCACGGAAAAGTGATATTAGCTTTGGAGAAGCATGTAAGCGAAAAATGGGTGATTATGTATGTGAAGCGTTGGTTAACCGCACCAATGATTGACAAAGACGGAAAGGAAACCCAAAGGAGCATTGGCACACCACAAGGTGGGGTCATCAGCCCGCTATTGGCAAACCTGTTCCTGCACTATGCTTTCGACAAGTGGATGGAAATCCATTATCCACAGTTAAGCTTTGTGAGATATGCAGACGATATTATTGTACACTGCAACACCGAAGAAGAAAGCAAAGAAGTACTTGAAGCAATCAGAGAAAGGATAACGGATTGCGAACTATCATTACACCCCGAGAAGACTAAAATAGTTTATTGCAAAACTGCTAACAGGAAAAAGGAATTCAAGACTGTGAAGTTTGACTTCCTGGGATTCAGTTTTCAACCAAGACCCCTAATGAGCAGCCGCACTAAGAAATTATTTCTTAGCTACGATTGCGCTATTAGTAGAACGAAGGAGCTAAAAATAGCAGAAGAACTAAGGAGGAGCAAGTTCCATCAATGGGCAGGTTCAACCTTAGAAAACATTGCCAAAACATTTAACCCAAAGTTAAAAGGATGGTACAACTACTATGGAAAGTTCAGTCCGTATAAGCTAAACAGGATTTTTGGTCTGTTCAACTGGCGGCTAATTAAATGGGCGGTAAAGAAGTATAAAAGCTTTAATGGTAGTATGCGAAAAGCCGGTAACTATATAAGAAGTTTAGCGGATAGCTATCCCTATCTTTTTGTACATTGGCAGTATGGTTTCACAGGAGCTTGACCTTAAGTACAACAAGAGCCGTATGATGGGAGACTATCATGTACGGTTCTGTGAGAGGCTTAGGGTGAAACTCCCTTTGCCTACTTGACGTGTGCGTGGCAACTTTGATAAGTTAAATTCAATCGTATTAATTATCTTTGATTAAAATTTCGCTATGAGAGTTAATAAGAAAACTGTATTAAAGGATTTAAGTTATCTGCTAAGAGCAAGATTTTCAGATAATTTAAAAGATATTGTGCTTTTTGGATCTCAGGCTTATGGTAAAGCTCATAAGGATTCTGATTATGATATTTTAGTGATTTTAAAACAAAAGGCTGACTGGAAAACTGAAAGGGAAATTTCTGATATATGTTACGAGATTGATTTAAAATATAACATAATCACAGATACTCATATTATTGGAGAGCCTGAATTGACTACATTGCGCGGAAAACAGCCAATTTATGTTAATGCAATTTCAAATGGATTACACGCATGATTGATGAAAAAGATAGGGATTCTTTGGTTAAATACCGCTTACAACAAGCTAATGATACAATTGAATTAGCCCGGTTCCTTTTGTCCAGTAATAAATTGGTGATTGCAGTTAATCGTATCTATTACGGAATGTATTATGCTTTGACAGCTTTGGCATTGGAAAATAAATTTGAGACATCGAAGCATGCACAATTAATTGGCTGGTTCAATAAAGAGTTTATAGCTTCAAAAAGATTGGATTCAAAATTCGGGAAAATTTTACGTAATGCTTTTCAAAATCGGACAAAGGGAGATTATGATGCATTTATTGATTTTTCTAAGGCAGAAGTCGAATTAATGTTAGATGAAATGGTCTTATTTATTGATGAAATTAAGAAAGTATTAAATAAATAGCCTGCCCGTAACAACAGTTGGCCCATACCCAAAGTGGGTTTAGCCTCGCTGAGCCCCCTTCGGTAGATTCAAAGGGTTTGCAAGGTGCAGCATCCGTTGATAGGTTTTCATCGGGGCGGCAAAGACACCGCCACGCAGTCCCGCTCTGGACATGAGTGCGGAATGTTGTATGCAACCTTGAAAACACGATATTTTATTAACAATTAAATTAAAAGAGATTATGAGAGGATTTATAATTAAGACTCAAGACAATAAAATTATTCGTTTTAAATTCTACCTTGAAGAAGCACCCGTAACTAGCAATGCATTTGCAAAGTTGCTCCCGTTTACAAGAATGTTTTTTCATGCCCGGGTCTCGGGGCAAGAAATCTGGATAGACAATACTCCACAACTTGACATAATACAAGAAAACGCATCAGTTTTTACTGAACCGGGTGAAGTTGTATTTGGGCCACTAAAACCAAAGAGAACCAAGACATCAAATTGCATGGGAATTTATTATGGTGAAGGCAAAGGGCTTGATTGTTGTAATATTTTTGCAAAGGTTTTTGAAGAAGACATGAATTTATTAAAAATGCTTGGTGATAATATTTGGAAGTTCGGAGCCCAAGAGTTGACATTTGAAAAGCTTGATTAATTTGTTAATAGCTAAATACAACATAAAATATTAATAATAAGAGAAAAAGCAGAATTTTAAAAGAGGCAAACATGAAACTATTGACAATTTTAATATTATTTATTTCAACATCCGTTTTCGGTCAAACAAATTTTCAAAAAGACTTTTCTGAATTTTGGACAGATGTAAAGGACAACCATGCCTATCTTGAGATTCAGGGGATTGATTGGGAAAAAGTCAAAGAAATATATCAACCAATGGCAGATACAATTCAAAACCGGGATGAATTTATCAAGCTTCTCGAGACCATTATTAATGAGTTACACAACGGACACATATCATTAAATACAAATCTAAACTCATCAAACAAAATCATACCATCGGGGTCCGATATTTTTGTTCAAAGGAAAGACAATGGTTATTTCATCACTGATATCCGGAAAAATTATCCTTCCGAACTGAGCGGGCTAAAACCTGGATTACAAGTAGTTAAATTCAACGAAGAAAAAATAGACAGTATTCTTCCCAATTTCCTTCCCAAGTTTACCAGTTTTTACAACGATGATATGTATGAGTATGCACTAAATATGATGTTTGCAGGAACTCATGATAAAAAGAGGGTAATTACAGTATTAGAAAAAGGGGTTGAAAAAGATTACTTTCCTGATGAATTCAAAATGTCCAATCAATCGTTAAATTTGCTTGAATTTAAAACAATTAAAAGCAATACCGGATACATAAAAATAAATAATTCATTATTTGACAATGATCTGATTTTGGCATTCGATGCAGCAATTGACAGTTTACATAATACTTCCAGATTAATCATAGATTTAACAGAAACCCCAAGTGGCGGAAATTCTGCCGTTGCACGGGCAATAATGGGCAGGTTCGTGGAAAAAGAGATGCCCTATCAAAAGCATGAAGCTTTTGAAACCAAGTATAAAATTAAACGCAGCTGGATTGAATATGTAAGCCCCCGAGAATCAATTTATAGTAAGGAAGTTATTATAATGGTCGGGCACTGGACAGGGAGTATGGGAGAGGGAATCGCCATAGGCTTCGATGCCATCGGGAGTACAAAAGTTATCGGTACAAAAATGGCAGGATTACTTGGAGCAATTGAGGGATTTAAATTGCCACAAACAAATATTGGATTTCAAATCCCAACCGAAAGATTGTATCATATAAATGGAACACCACGAGAGGGTTATCGACCAAAACACATAGAAGACAATATTTATAAGACATGGGAAAAGGTTAATGAACTGATTAATGTGAATAAATAATAATTTATTACGGGTAATAATATAGCTATTTTTATAAAATTGCATGCGTATTACTCACTGGCAAGGTTCTTATCGGGTGATATTTGCCGTGGCTATGCACTCCCGCGCTGGGCATGGGAGCTGTTGGCAGCAAACGGTGAACGTGGAGACAATTCTATAGATTTGATTAAAATCAAAATATTGAAATATGGCAACAATTTTAAAATCTGACCAAAGGAAATTTCAAGAGAGTCCGAATAAGATTGATAATTATAGGATATTTACAGATGTTTCAAGAATTAATAAAGGAGTAAATCCTGAAAACCTGAACTTTGATTTAAGACAGTTAAATCCGGACCAATATTCTGCTCCATTTCATTTTCATAGGTACGCAGAAGAACTATTTTTGATAATTTCTGGCTCTGCTACTTTGAGAACCCCCAATGGATTAGAAATTGTAAATTGTGGGGATTTGATATTTTTTGAAAAGGGGGAAACAGGTGCACACCAACTTTATAATCACACAACGGAGCCATGTGTTTACATAGATGTTAGAACTTATATTGGATACGATGTGGTTGAATACCCTGATTCTGACAAAATTTTGATTGCTCCGTCATTTGAGATTTTCAATAAAGGTTCGCAGGCAAGCTATTTCGATGGCGAGACGAAGATAAAAGATAAGTGGAAAGAAATTGAAAATAACGACAAATAACACCAGCCGCCAGTATGGTATAGTGCATGCGGGTTTCATCGGTTTACGAGCGTTCGTAGCTCGTAAAAAAGTCGGCGTAAACTGTTAGGGAACCGGTATCTAATCCCGCACAGGGCATAGGCGACATTGCCTGCAAGGGCATAAAACAATCAATTATGGGAAAGATTAAATTAATTGCTTTGATTTTCTTTTTTTTCTTGATAAAATTTTTAATTGCACAAACCACGATTCAGTTTGCAGGAATTAATTGGAATATCAGGAGCGGTACAGGTGGTCCAGGCCCAAATAATTGGTCGAATAGCTCTAATAGCGTTTGGGTTGACGCGAACGGCTATTTACATTTAAAAATACGAAAAGCCGGAAGCTCTTGGTACTGTGCTGAAATTTATGCGCAGCAGTCATTTGGTTATGGCGGATACAGGTTTTACGTTGCAAGTAATGTTGAAAATTATGATCCAAATATCGTTGTTGGGTTATTTACTTATGAAAACGATAATAGAGAAATAGATATTGAATTCTCAAGATGGGGCAATTCTTCAAATGTTGATGGATGGTTTACAGTACAACCCCCGCCATATAATAGCAGCAACCAGGAAAGTTTTCCGTTAAACTTATCCAGCGATTACTCTACACATAAATTTATATGGAATAGCAGTAATATTTTTTTTCAAAGCTACCATGGATATTCTGAATCTTTACCATCTTCAGATTCCTTGATTAACCAATGGACTTATACCGGAAACAACAATCCGCCAGCAGGAAATGAAAGGCTTCATATTAATTTTTGGCTTTATTCAGGGAATCCGCCAATAAATCAGCAAGAAGCTGAATTAATAATTAATGCTGTTTATGTTCCTTCAGGTTCGTTACAAGTGGCATTGTTGCCGGGTGAGGCTGTGGGTGCGGGTGCACAATGGAACGTTGATGACGGGATTTGGCAGAATAGCGGCACAACGGTGAATAATTTGGCAATTGGTCTGCATACAGTTAATTTCAAAAGCATTACTGGTTGGGTTGCACCGTCAAGCATTAATGTAACAATATATGAAAACCAGATTTCATACGGAAGTTATTTTTATTCGCCCACTGTTGGTATAGTAAATATCCAGAATAGAGATTTTAAAATCTATCCTGTACCCGCGAATGATAACCTAACTATTGAATCGGCTCAAAATGATATAATTAATAGCATTACAATTCTGGATGCATTAGGTCAAATAATATACTCGGGAGTAATTAATAAATCAGAGTTAAGATTAAATGTTTCTGATTATAAAGATGGGATTTACATAATTCATATCCATCTTTCAAATAAAAATTATGTAGCTCGATTTTGTATTATCAAGTAACATGCCCCAGATGGCAACATATTGATATAAATGACATTTGGCCTGCATTACGGATTTTTCAAGTTGTGCAACTTATGAAATTTAATAACAGATTGAAATGGATGTATTTTGAATGCCAAACGGAGCTTATAGCCACCGTTGGTTAACATGTCGAAAAAAGAGAGAGTTATGATAAAAAGATTTGAAGTTAACATTGAACAAAATATTGTAGATAGCTTAAAGTCAAGAGTAAAGAATACCAGGTGGCCAGACGAAATAGAAGGTTCCGATTGGACTTATGGTGCAAGTTTATCTTACATGAAAGAGCTGGCTGATTATTGGCTCAACGATTTTGATTGGAGAAAAACTGAAAAGGAAATAAATAAATATGAAAACTTCATTGCCAATATTGATGGGTACAAAGTTCATTTTCTTCATATAAAAGGCAAAGGAGAAGAGTCTATTCCTTTAATAATGACACACGGTTGGCCTGGCTCATTTCTTGAAATGATGAAATTAATACCCATTTTAACAGGGAACAGCAAACGCTCTTTTGATTTGGTAATACCATCAATGTTAGGGTTTGGATTTTCTCAAAAACTAAATCATACAGGATGCAATGTTTCCTTAATGGCTGATATATGGTTTAAGCTTATGCAGGAACTTGGATATGAAAAGTTTGGTGTACAAGGTGGTGACTTTGGGGCTGGGGTTTCAGCATTTATTTCCTTGAAATATCCTGATAATGTTATAGGGATGCACCTAAATTATATTCCTGGTAATTATCGCCCCGAATTGGCTGATGGAGAAATATTTACCAAAGAGGAAAGCGAGTTTATAAAAGCAGAGGATGAATGGTATTTTAGAGAGGGCGGGTATTCTCATCAACAAAAAACGAAACCACTTACTTTGGCTTATGGGCTCAATGATTCACCGATTGGCTTATGTGCCTGGATCATAGAAAAAATGTATGGATGGGCAGAATGTAGGGGGAATATCGGGAACGTCTTTACAAAAGATGAACTATTAGCTAATGTGATGCTTTATTGGGTTACTGAAACTATACATTCCTCAATCAGACTGTATAATGAAAATAGAAAATCCCCATTAATATTGGGGGGGAAATTATTTATTGATATTCCTGTTGGAATTGCACGATTTAAATTTGAAGAGCCATTTCCCCCACGAAAATATATTGAAAGAGGTTTTAACATCCAACACTGGACTGATTTTACTGAAGGGGGACACTTTCCTGCCATAGAAAAACCTGAATTACTTGTGGATGATATTTTTAGATTTTTCGGCAAAATTTATAAAAAAGGATAATGGCCGCAGCCTGTTATTCTCCCCCTAAAAAACGCACCTGAAGGTTCGTTCTAAAACCGTAGTCCCGTTTCCCGTCTCCGTTTTCCGATTTTCGTCGGAGGTTTGTTTTGATAGTGGGCTTTTTTTGTTAAATTTGTTTAAGTTGAATTACTTCCAAAACCTTTAATTAGGTAAACTTATGCGGATAATTTTTTCACTCCTTGTTTTAATCTCGTTATTTGTTGATGCAGGTTTTGCTCAAAATACCATGAAAATATATGTGCCAAAACTTTCAGCACCCTATTTTTTTTATGAGAATGAGAACGAGGTAAATGGGTTTGTACCTTCATTGCTTAATGAACTTTTACAAAACCCCCTGGAATTTGCAAAATACTCCGATTCCATTTTAAAAAAGGAAGCAGTAGATCAGTTGGGTTTTCTTTCTGAATCATCCGTTCCCAAAGGTTTCCGGTTTATTCCCGTCCCGCATATTATTAATTATTATGTGTTTGTACGCACCAATACGCCAATCCAATCACTATCCGATTTGTATCACAGCAAAATCATTGTACTTAAAAATGATCTGCCATACCGGGTTTTATATGGCAACAAAGCCTCTTTTATTTTAACCGTATCCTCTTATGAAAAGGTGATGGAGTTATTAGCATCAGGTATTAACGATTGTGCCATTGTTCCTTATTATGTGGGCTCGAAGATTGTTAAGGAAAAAAAATACAAGAACATTGACGTGATTGAAACACCCTTTGTATCGGAGCATTTTGGTGTTGTGGTACCTGAAACTCAAACCGGGCTAATCCAATCTGTTCAGGCAAATATTAAAAAAATGATTGAGAATAATCGGTTCAAGGAGCTAGAGAATACCTATTTCGATAGCATTCCCATTGTTAAGCCGGTGAAAATAGTTAGCCATATTTTTTTACTTGTTATTGTTGTTATACTGATTTTAGTAATTCTTGCTCTTTTTGTTTGGAATCGGTTGTTAATGAAAGAGGTCAGCCTTTCAACAAAAGAATATATTGAAGAACTCCAGAAGCAAAACATTACCCCCATTATCATCGATTTACAAAACCCATTTATTAAAAATATTCTCGAACAAAGTCCCATTTGGCTTTTTATTAATGATTCATACGGGAATTTTAAACTCACCAGCAACGATTTTCTTGAATATGCCCTTAAGCAAGATTCAATGCCAGATCCGTTGGCATTGAGCGATGTCTTTGACGGACACTTTACAGAATTATTAATCAGTTCCGATGAAAGGTTAATGAATCAACCAACGCAGATGGTCATCAACGAGGTTTCATTTACCATGAAGTCGGTCAATTACCAGAAATGGATGGTGAAATATCCCATTCGTTTAACAGGTAGTAACGAGTTGTTATTTATTACCTTATTGATAAACCCGGTCGTTGAAGGCGATTTGCATTTTAAATCGTTATCTACCGAATTGCTGTTCCGTTCCGTTGTTGATTCCCTTCCCGATTTGATATTTTATAAAAACAGGAAAAGCCAGTATCTTGGGGCAAATCGGGTATTCCTTGAGTTTACCGGAAAAACCTTAAATGAGATTGTAGGAAAATCTGATCTGGAAATTTTTGGTGCGGAGCGTGCCGAGAAATACCTTAAAACAGACCGGATTGTTTTTGATGAGGGCGTTATTTGGGAAGGTAGCGAATGGGATCAATGGCGAAACGGGGAACGTGTGAGGTTTGAAGATACAAAGATTCCTTTATTGGATCCCAAAGGAAATGTTTTTGGTTTGGTAGGAATATCGCACGATATTACACGGCATTTTATGGTTGAACAGGAGCTGGCACAGGCAAAAGAAAAAGCAGAAGAATCGGACCGGATAAAATCGACCTTTTTAGCAAACATGAGCCATGAAATCCGGACACCAATGAATTCCATCATTGGTTTCAGCGATTTGTTGGCCGATGCTGATTTGACTATCGACCAGAGGGTGGAGATTATTGACATGATACAGTCCAATGGATACACCCTGATTGATATTATTGATGATATTATTGACTTTTCGCGTATTGAATCAGGACAGATACACTTAAAATTCAGCGATTTTAATCTTAACGAAGTAGTAAAAGATGCCTATTTATACTCATTGAGCAAACGGAACCAGTTAGGAAAAGAGCATCTGAACATTAGTTATACCATCGGCTCTATCGAAGATGAATATTTTATTATTACCGATCCTTACCGGCTGCGGCAAGTGTTTAAGAATTTATTTAACAGTACGTTGCGTTTCTCCACCGCGGAAAATGTTTTCTTTGGATACATTGTTCATGAAAACAGCATCTTCTTTTATTTGAAGAATGATAACAGCATTATTTCAGAAAGATTATTGACCAAACTGAAACAGGAAGACTCCCTGGTACAGATAAGTTTCTCTGAAATTGAGGAGTCTGTAGGTATTTCTTTGATTATTGCAAAAAATATCATTGAAATGTTGGGTGGCAAATTGTGGTCGGAGGAATTGGTCCCAGGAAGGCCGGATTATTACTTTAATATACCTTTAAAAAGGGCTGAGGTAAAGACAGCCTTTGTTCCCCAGGCTCCTATCTACGATACCCCTGACTGGGGAGGAAAAACCATTTTGATTGCTGAAGATGAGATAACCAATTACATTCTGCTGCAGGGCATTTTATCGAAAACCCATGCCAAAGTGCTAAGGGCCGAGAACGGTGCCGAAGCGGTTGCCATGTATCAATCGGATCCCCATATTGATTTAGTTTTAATGGATATACGGATGCCCGAGATGAATGGTATTGATGCATCAAAGAAGATACTGAATAGTTTTCCATTGGCCATAATTATTGCCCAAACCGCCTATGCCATGCCCGAAGATAAAGAACTGTATCTGAGCATTGGAATGAAAGCCGTTCTGGCAAAACCCATCGACCCGGGAGAGTTGTATTACCTTTGCAATAAATACTTGAAAATAAAAACATGATCTGCTTTTGTTCTGCATTTGCAGAATATTTCTAATTCAAAACTGAACTTAGGACAGAAGTAAAATGAAATAATTAGTCGCGGCTTCACTAAACCATGTGATGTAAATATATATCTTTAAAATAGCCACACTGCACAACTTGCAGTTTTAAGGTACTTTAAAAAAGAAAGGGCACTCCAAATATTGAGGAGCACCCTTTACAGTCACCGTCAGAAAATCATTATTGTTTCATCATTTTTTGCATGCTTTTACCGTTGCGGGTTTCAACTTCCATCAGGTAAACCCCGCGTTCCAGTTGGTTTATCGATACTTTTTGTTCCATACTTTCATTACAATAAAGGTTAATTACCGACTGGCCCGCCATATTTATAATCCTAATTCTTTGAATTTCACTGGTACAACTCACAAGAACCTGTTCTTGGGCCGGGTTTGGCGAAATTTGAGTCTGGATTTGTAACTGCTCATTCACATCGTCTGCCAAAAGGCTTATGGCAAATGAAGATGTAAAGAAGCCGTTAATTTCAGTTTCGTAGGAGACATATCCCTCTTTAGATGCTTTTACCACCATTTGTGTGGTAGGTGAGACATTTTGAAAAGTTACCTCACCATTGATATCGGTGGTAAGGGTCAATCCATCTAATTCAACCAAAGCACCATCAATCGTGCTGGTGCCGTCATCAACCCGGAATGTGATAGAGGTTAAATCTTTAACAGTGATCTGGTCGGCGCAGAAATAGGCGGGTGTGTTCATTCCCCAGTCTCCGTTATCGGTCGATGACAGTTCAAAAGTCAACAGGGAGTTGTTTTTAAGCGGGGTCAGGTCAACCCAAGCCCAATCACTGAGGATGTAATCCTGAACATTGTCAGAAAAACGGTAATCGGCCAAATAAAACTCAACCGTTCCGGTCAATTGGTTAGCAGTATTCCAGCCTTTAACGGTGAGCTTGAACCAATCCTCGTCGTTCCCTGTTTCGCCACCGAATTTTTTTGAATAGTCGTCGCCGTTTTTCATGCTCAATGCTGCATACGTGCTATTAGTAACAAACATCCCATACATATCTGCCGGTTTATCAAAGGTGATGGTATCGGCCACCATAATATACCCAATGGCGTAGTTTTCCGATTCCAAAGCCCCTTTGCCGGCAATGGAACTGTATTGATTTGCATAGCCAACCGTGGTGTTGTCAGTAACATTTGAATAAGCAAATCCGCTCCAAAAAAAATACTCGGCATTATACTGATTCTTAAAAGTGACAGGCCCACTGGTAAAGTTGCCACTGCCATCACTGCCATTCCAATAACTCTCAGGTTCAAGAGACAGATCGTCCATGGTGGCTACCAATTGAGCCTGAACATTTAAAGCTCCAAAAGCACCTGCAAACCACAACAATAAAGCATAATTTTTTTTCATAAAAAGTTGATTAATAAGTTAATAATTAAAAAATCAACCTTTACTTACGGATAAATGAATGAAGCTACCGATTTAAAGCAGCACCAAACGCTTTTTTTCCCGAAAGCTAAGGCATTGTGTTGCTCAGGCAGGTCTTCTGACTTACTCCCTTTTACCGGGCCTTCCCACCCCGAGTATCGGGGCAGTGGCAAAGGTATTCGATAAAAGTTTAAAGAGCTTACAGCAGCGGGTACTGTTGCCGAATTGCACGGCATTCCCTTTTCATCCTTCGGGTGTTGGCCTTCAGGAACCATTGCGGGGCAAATGTAATTCATTTCTGAATGGTTCCAAGCCCAGGTTCGTCATTTTTTTATCAACTTATTGTTAATTACATGCCCCTAATTGCATAAAACATTGCTTTGACTGTTGATACCCAGAGAACTAAAAACAGTATTTTATTCATTAAATTCAATGGTTTTTCTCTATTTTAGTTGCAAATAAACTTACTTATGGAAGAAAGAATTGAGAAGTTGCGGAAAGCGCTGAACCACCACAATTATCAATATTATGTATTATCGGCGCCTGAGATTTCCGATTTTGAATACGACACCCTGATGGCTGAGTTGATTCAACTGGAGAAGGAGCACCCCGTATTTTTTGACCCAAACTCCCCTTCACAAAGGGTTGGCAACGACAGCAACCAGAATTTCCTGCAAGTGAAACATAAATATCCTATGTTGTCGTTGGGGAATACTTACAATGAGGCAGATATCCGTGAATTCGATCAAAGAGTTTCCAAAGGGTTAAACGCCCCTTATCAATATGTCTGTGAACTGAAGTACGACGGGGCCTCCATTAGCCTGACTTACGAAAACGGCCGGTTAAAATATGCTTTAACCAGGGGTGACGGCGAACAAGGCGATGATGTCACCAATAATGTCCGGACCATTAAATCTATTCCGTTAACATTGGCGGGAACAGGTTTCCCCAAACAATTTGAAATCCGTGGCGAAGTTTTCCTTCCCCACAAAGGGTTCAAGCAATTAAATCAGGAACGTGATGAAGCCGGCGAAAACCTGTTTGCAAATCCGCGCAATGCCGCTTCGGGCTCCTTAAAAATTCAAAATTCGGCTTTGGTCGCTAAACGGCCTCTGGATTGCTATTTGTATTACCTCCTTGGAGAAGAACTGCCATCGGATTCCCATTTTGAAAACCTGCAATATGGCAAAGCCTGGGGGTTTAAAATCCCAGAGGAAAATAAAATCTGCAAAAACATTGATGAAGTATTTGCTTTTATTACCCGGTGGGATAAAGATAGGAAGGACCTGCCTTTTGATATTGATGGGATTGTTATAAAAGTGGATTCCATTTCGCAGCAACGTGAACTGGGATTTACAGCCAAATCGCCCCGGTGGGCCATTTCCTATAAGTTTAAGGCAGAACAGGCAGTTACCCGGCTAAAAAGTGTCGATTTTCAGGTAGGGCGGACCGGGGCCATTACCCCGGTAGCAAACCTGGAGCCGGTTTTTCTGGCAGGAACCACTGTGAAACGGGCCTCTTTACACAATGCCGACATTATATCTATGCTTGATTTGCATTTAAACGATATGGTTTTGGTGGAGAAAGGAGGGGAGATTATTCCTAAAATCGTAGGGGTGAAAACCGAAGGCAGGCTTCCGGAGTCAGAAAGAGTGCGGTTTATTTCACATTGTCCCGAATGTGCCACCGAATTGGTACGGAATGAGGGTGAAGCCGCTTATTACTGTCCGAATGAAAAAGGATGCCCAACTCAGATAAAAGGTAAGATTGTACATTTTATCAGCCGGAAAGCCATGAATATAGATAGTTTGGGGGAAGAGACCATTGAACTTCTTTATTCGAACCAATTAATTAAAAACGTGGCCGATTTGTATGGTTTGACCAAGGAACAATTGTTGCCATTGGAACGGATGGCAGATAAATCTGCATCGAACATTATCAACAGCATACAGCAATCTAAAAGTGTTCCTTTTGAACGGTTGCTGTTTGGTTTGGGTATCAGGCATGTGGGAGCAACGATGGCAAAAAACCTGGCCAAAGCTTTTGGTAACATGGAAGCGTTAGGGAGAGCTACTTACGAGGAGTTGATTCAAGTAGAAGAGATTGGCGATAAAATTGCCTCCAGTGTTTTGACCTACTTTTCTGATACCGAAAGTATCAATTTGTTGACAAAATTGAAGCATCATGGCTTGCAGTTTGAAATGGAGAAACAGGAACTGTTGTCAACAAAATTGGCCGGATTATCGATCATTGCCAGCGGAAAACTTCAACACTTTAGCCGTGAAGAAATTAAATCGGTAATAGAGGCTAACGGGGGTAAAGCAGTTTCATCCATCTCAAAGCTGACCGATTACTTATTGGCAGGCGAAAACATTGGCCCCAATAAACTCAAGAAGGCTACTGATTTAGGTATTCCCGTTATTACTGAAGAAGAATTTATAAAAATGCTTGGTTCTTAAGCTTTTTTTTTTATATTTGTTTCATTGGACATTTACTAAAGCAAAGTATTTATATGAAAGAAGTATTCAAAGAAATTGAAAACTACGAAGGTTATTATGTTTCCAATAGAGGGAGTGTAAAATACTTACGTAGATTGAAAAGTGGTAGGTTTTCTGAGAGAATTCTTACCATTGACCCGGACAAAGCTTGTGTAAGGATTTGTAGTACGGAAGGAAAGTATAGATCAGTAAAAGTAGCGGTTCTTGTTGCAAATGCATTTCTCTCTGTTCCGGGTAACGGAAGGCGCAGGGTCAGGCATAAGGACGGGAATGAGATGAATAATAATTACACCAATTTGGAATGGGAAGGCATCAACCGTGATGATGTGCGTGATATCCGAAGGATGCTGGAAGAAGGGTATTCTATGGGTGATGTTTCGCGGAAATATAACATTAATAGAACCCACGTCCGGAGGATTAAAGACAATCAGGTTTGGATACATGCGTAAACCCAAGTAATGACTATAAAAAAGGGCTGTTTTTCAAACTCAATGAAACAGCCCTTTTTTATAAATGTTATCCCATGCCTAGAATCTGGAATTTTTATCTTTAATTTTCGCCATAAGATTTGCACTAACTGGCACCAATGGTAACCGCAAACTATCTTCAATCATGTTTTTGCAATGTAAGTAGGCTTTAACTCCGGCAGGGTTTCCTTCCTCAAATAAGGTATGGATAATGTCGATAAGCCTATAATGCAATACACGGGCCTGTTCAAAATCACCATTCAAACTTAACTGTACCAATTTTGAGAATTCCGATGGAAAAGCGTTGGCAACTACTGAAATAACGCCATCAAAGCCCAATGCAATCAAGGGAAGTGCAGTAGCATCATCCCCTGATAAAACTAAAAAACCGTTGGGTTTGTTCTTCACCAAATTCATAGCTTGTTCAAAATTGCCAGAAGCCTCCTTAATGGCAACAATATTTTTTTGATCCTTGGCTAACTTAATCGTGGTTTCAGCATTAATATTTACCGAGGTACGTCCGGGTACATTGTACAAAATAATCGGAAGGGCTGTGGCATTGGCCAATGATTTAAAATGCTGATACAATCCTTCTTGGTTGGGCTTGTTATAATAAGGGGCTACCGATAATACCCCGTTAACACCCGGTTTTTCAAGCTTCCGAACAATGTCAATGAGTTCACGGGTATTATTGCTACCACATCCAACTACCAAAGGAAGACGTTTGTTATTTACCTCAATGATAAAGTCAACAATTGCCTGTTTTTCATCAATAGAAAGTGTTGCTGCTTCGCTGGTGGTTCCGAGCGCTACTAAATAATTGGTCCCGCTTTTAACCTGGAAATTGATAAGTTTTTCTAACGCGCTAAAATCAACACTGCCATCGGCCCGAAAAGGTGTTATTAATGCTACACCGGTACCTTTAAATTGACTTAAATCTATCATTGGTAATCAGTTAATTAAATTGTGATAGGTAATGAATTACTTGGCTAAAATAATATTCGAGCCCCTTTTTCTGTTCAATATTTAGCATAAAGTCAAAAGGTCCGCTTTCTTCGAACCTGCCTACTTTAAATTTAGCTTTTGAAGCATACAGAAGGTGCTGCATCGGATAATAGGAAAAGCTTCCAATATCAATCAAGATGTCAAAAGTAGTATTTTGGAATTCAACGGCTGATGGATTATTTGGCCTCAGAACCCAATCCAACTCCTTGTCGTAAAAAAAGTTGCACGACTTTTCACTTAAGTAAAAATCGTTTGGTTTTTTTTCTGGAATGTATCCAAGTGCAAATGTGTTAATCCCTAAGCCAGTCAATTGTTTTAAAAACTTCTTGATTAGTTCCATTTCATTGGGATTTAAAACCACAAAGGTTACTCCAATGGTTTTAGCTTTGCTTAATGGACAAACCTGGACTTTTCTATTGGGTTGTTTCGACTCAGGAGTCAGAAACATCCTGCTCAAAGCCAATTTTATGGGATTATATTTCTTTTTTGATTCCATGCGCCTTGTTACTCAGCATTAATACCATGACATTGTTTGAATTTTTTTCCACTACCGCATGGGCAAGGATCGTTACGTCCCACTTTTTTTTCAACCCTCACCGGCTGAACTGTTTTTTTTTCCTCTTCGGGGCTTCCGCTTTCGCTGCGTGAGGTATTGAATTTGCTCATATCAAGTTTCCGGCGTTGTTCGGCCTGTTTAACCTGCTCAGGATCCTGCACCGGAATATTCCCTTTCATTAATATTGAAACCACATCTTTACTGACTTTTTCAACCATCGTTTTAAAAAGTTCGAATGACTCGAATTTGTAAATCAACAAAGGATCCTTCTGCTCATAGGTAGCATTCTGAACTGATTGTTTCAAGTCGTCCATTTCACGGAGATGCTCTTTCCATGCTTCGTCAATGGTCAATAAGCTTATGGATTTTTCAATGGATTTTACCAGATCTTTTCCTTCCGATTCGTAGGCTTTTTTAAGGTTGGTGACAATGTTATAGGTTTTGTGGCCATCGGTAATCGGAATAACTATGTTGTCGTATATTTGGCCTTGTCGTTCGTACACATTCTTCACCACGGGGAAAACACGTTCCTGGATAGATTTCGATTTGCGTTTGTAAGCTTCCAATACAGTACGATACAATTGTTCCGATAATGGGCCTGCATCCTCCTTTCTAAACGTATCAATATCAAATGGCAGTTCAACCGATAAAATTCTGTAGGCTTCAAGTTGCAACCCTTCATAATCCTGATTTGATTGATACTCCATGAGCAAGTTTTCGCAAACATCCATCATGTTATTGACAATATCAACCTTCAAACGGTCACCAAAGAGCGCATGTCTTCTTCGTTTGTAAATAACTTCCCGTTGGTTGTTCATAACATCGTCATATTCCAACAACCGCTTACGGATACCAAAGTTGTTTTCTTCTACTTTTTTCTGGGCACGTTCAATCGATTTTGAAATCATGGAATGTTGAATCACTTCGCCTTCTTTCAAGCCCAGGCGATCCATCAAACCAGCAATCCGGTCTGAACCAAAAAGCCGCATCAGGTTATCATCTAATGCCACAAAAAATTGCGATGAACCGGGGTCACCTTGACGTCCCGAACGGCCACGCAACTGGCGGTCAACCCTTCGCGATTCGTGCCTTTCGGTACCCAAAATGGCCAAACCGCCGGCTTTTTTCACCTCTTCGGTCAGCTTAATGTCCGTTCCACGGCCTGCCATGTTTGTTGCAATGGTAACCGTGCCTGGTTTGCCCGCTTCGGCAACAATTTCCGCTTCACGTTGGTGTAACTTGGCATTCAGTACATTGTGTCGGATGCCTTTCATCTTCAACATCCGGCTTAATAATTCAGATACTTCAACCGAAGTTGTACCTACCAAAACAGGTCTTCCCTTGTTTACCAGGCTTACTGTTTCATCAATAACCGCGTTATATTTTTCACGGGTGGTTTTATAAACCAAATCCTCGTGGTCTTTTCTTGTTATCGGGCGGTTGGTAGGGATAACTACCACATCTAGTTTGTAGATATCCCAAAATTCACCGGCTTCAGTTTCGGCAGTACCAGTCATACCTGCAAGTTTGTGGTACATCCTGAAATAATTTTGCAAAGTGATGGTTGCAAAGGTTTGGGTGGCAGCTTCTACCTTTACATTCTCTTTGGCTTCAATGGCCTGATGCAGACCGTCGGAATAACGGCGCCCCTCCATAATACGGCCTGTTTGTTCATCAACAATTTTTACCTTGTTTTCAATCACCACGTATTCCACATCAATTTCGAACATGGCATAAGCTTTCAATAATTGATTGATGGTGTGAACCCTTTCCGATTTGATGGCGTAATCTTGAATCAACTGATCTTTCAAGTGGACCCGCTCTTCCAGGCTGACCGATTTTTTTTCGAGTTCGGCAATTTCAGCACCCACATCGGGCAATACAAAGAAACTGTGATCTTCGGCATCGGTTGAAATCAGATCAATCCCTTTATCGGTAAGTTCTACCGCGTTTTGCTTTTCTTCAATTACAAAGAAAAGATCGTCGGTCACTTTGTGCATGTTTTTGTTGTTCTCCTGCATGTAAAAGTTTTCTGTCTTTTGCAAAAGGACTTTCATGCCGGGTTCGTTCAGGTATTTTATGATGGCTTTGTTTTTGGGCAAACCTTTATTGGCCCGTAATAATAGCAAACCACCTTCTTCCTCTTTTCCTTCGGCAATGAGCTTTTTCGCATCTGAAAGCAACTGACTGACCAGATTCTTTTGAGCGCTATGGAGTTTGAGCACTTTAGGTTTTAATTCATCGAATAATTGGTTCTCACCTTTTGGAACGGGACCTGAGATGATTAAAGGGGTTCTGGCATCATCAATCAACACGGAGTCCACCTCATCCACAATGGCATAATTGTGACGGCGTTGAACCAAATCGTCGGGGCTGATGGCCATATTATCACGGAGGTAATCGAACCCAAATTCGTTATTGGTTCCAAAAGTAATGTCCGATTGATAGGCTTTCCGTCTGTCGTCAGAGTTTGGTTGATGTTTGTCGATACAATCAACCGAAAGGCCATGGAATTCATATAAAGTACCCATCCATTCTGCATCACGTTTGGCCAAATAGTCGTTCACGGTAACCACGTGAACTCCACGGTGCGTAAGCGCATTTAGGAATACGGGCAAGGTGGCTACTAATGTTTTACCTTCGCCGGTGGCCATTTCGGCTATTTTCCCGTTATGTAACGCCACACCGCCAATGAGCTGCACGTCGTAATGCACCATATCCCAGGTAATTTCGTTACCTCCGGCCATCCATTTGTTATACCAACGGGCATTGGAACCTTCAATTTCAACGCTACTACGTTTTGCGGCAATGTTTTTATCAAAGTCAGTAGCCGTAACCTCAACATATTCGTTTTCTTTGAAACGTCGGGCTGTTTCTTTAATCACAGCAAAAGCTTCTGGCAATATTTGGGTTAAAACATCTTCGATTTTATCATCAATCTGTTTTTCAATCTTATCAATGGCATCGTAAATTTCCTCCCGTTGATCGATTTCTAACGCATCGCTGTCGAGTTTTAGTTTTAACTCGGCAATTTCCTGGTTTTCCTTTTGGATAAACTCATTGATCCGTTGTTGCAATTCCTTAGTCTTATCGCGAAGTTGATCGTTGCTTAGGTTTTGGAGTTTTTCGTATTCAGTTTTTGTTTTTTCTACATACGGCATTATCTCTTTAATGTCTCTATCTGATTTATTCCCGAAAAACTTAGTGAGCAGGTTGTTTATAAAACTCATATTATTTTTGTTATATTTCTTTAATTCACAATTTTTTAAGCCAAAAAACTTAATATTTTTACAAGACAGACAAAAATAGCTGTTTTTTTATAAGTTAGGGAACAATAAAGGTTTTTTTACCAAAAAGATTTCCCTTTCAGACGCCTTTGATTTTAAAGGCACTCGATTCTTTCAAGGCATAGTTCGGCAAGTTGTCAGGTACCTGAAATTTCACTGAGAATTTACTTGAACTTTAAACCCAAGTTGTAGCGCAAACTCTATTAAATATAAGGGTTTTAGAACAAATTTTCTTCATGCAGTTTAAAGAAACCGCACCGTTGCTAAGAACCACATTCTTATGACCATTAATATTTTGCCTGCGGAATTTGGGTTGAAAAATATTGAAACAATCTTTTAGTGGCTGGTAACAGTATGCATATGTATGCAAATCCAGTTCAAAAAAAATCCCCTTTCGGGGGGATTCTCAGTTTAGGTTTAGTTGTTAGTTTATATGCATGGCGTGCACGTGGCGGTCCACAATATCAATGGTGTTAGCAACAGTAACCAATTCCTTTTGTTCGTCATCGGATATTGAAATATTGAATTTGCTTTCGATAAAAAAAAGAAAACAGTTCCAATCCATATCATCAAAGAAATAGTCTGTGTTAAATTTGGCTTCTGGGTAGATTTCCTCACGGTTTACACCAAGTTTTCTCAATATGCGGTAAACTCCCAATTTAATCTCTTTTTCCATAATGCAGTGTTATTTATCGATTTTAAGGTTTTCGTTTCAAGTAGCTTTTTAGGCTACATGATACTAAAACAGTTAAAATTCGCTCCACCCTACCTTATTGGTTAAATTTTTCTTAATAAATTTTAAAATAGTGTAGTAGAATCCAATTCTCAGTTGTTCTGAAGTTGATGGAAATGATATGCTTTTCAGCAATAGAAATTTCATATCATATTTAAAACCAATGTATTTTGGATTTGGAATTGAGTTGATTGAGTTGATAATAAAAAGGAGTGTGGATTTATTTTAGTAATATAGCCGACTATAAAAAAAATACTTTCAAAACATCTAAATAAACAAACAATGAACAAACTATTTATTCAAGCCCTGTTATTGGCAATAGTGATTATAACCCATGCACAAGATAAGGAAGTCGCGGGAGGTAATGATACGGCGGATTATCCGTATTGGATTGCGATGATGCAGGACAGGGATGCCAATTTTTATGAAACACAGCGTGCTTTTAATTTATATTGGAGCAATCGCGAAATCGTTAGAGGAAGCGGGTGGAAGCCTTTTAAACGCTGGGAGCATTTTATGAAAACACGGGTTGATGAGTTTGGCAATAAACCCGATTTGAGCCGAAATGTGCATATTTACAATGAATTGATGCAATTACCCCAAAACAAAAAAGGAAATGGAAACTGGGAAATACTGGGGCCTATCAATCTTCCAAATCCAGAGTCGGGGCAACCAAATGGGATGGGCCGGATTAATGCGATAGCTTTTCATCCTTTCAGCCAAAATACCATTTATATTGGAGCTCCTTCAGGAGGTTTCTGGCGTTCAACCGATAATGGAGCTACCTGGGAAACAACAACCGACAGGTTATCAACCCTAGGGGTTTCAGCTATTGCTGTGAATCCGGTGGATCCAAACATTATTTATATCGGGACCGGTGACCGTGATGCCGGAGATGCTCCCGGTTTGGGGGTTTATAAAAGTTTTGATGGCGGAACTACCTGGATACAGAAAACCGAAGGAATGGGTGAAATAACCGTGAACATGATGCTTGTTCACCCCAATTATACTGATGTGCTGATTGCAGCTACTGAAAATGGTATTTACAAATCGGTTGACGGTGGCGAAAGTTGGGTATTAAAATCGAGTGGAACCTCGAAATCTATCGTGTTTAATACTAACAATGCAGATATTGTTTATGCAATTAAAAGTAGTTCATTTTACCGCTCAACCGACAATGGTGAAACCTGGATAAAAGTTTCAAATGGATTGAGTTCCTGGTCAAGGGCCGTTGTTGCAGTAACACCAGCCAATTCGGATTATGTTTATGTTATGGCAACCACAGCCACCGAATTCAAAGGCTTATACTTGTCAACAAATGGTGGGGAATCATTTACCTTACAAAGTACAACACCTAACATCATGGGGTGGCAGTCGAATGGTTCTGACGGTGGTGGTCAGGCTTGGTACGATTTGTGTATTTCTGCTGATCCGATTGACCCTAAAATAATATATACAGGAGGCGTAAATATTTGGAAATCGAAAGACTCAGGAAAAACATGGAAGATTAATGCTCATTGGGTTGGTTCTGGGGCGCCTCCCGTTCATGCCGACCATCATGATATGGCCTTCAACCTCTTAAACAACCGATTGTACACCGGGAATGACGGTGGCTTGTATTATACCGATAATGGAGGAACCTCATGGATTAATATTTCATCGGGGATATCTATTTCACAGATTTATAAAATTGGTCAAAGCGCCACCAAACGTAATTGGGTGCTTTGTGGCAATCAGGATAATGGGACCAGTTATTTTAAAGACAATGTCTGGAGTGTCATTTTGGGTGGTGACGGTATGGAATGCTTGTTCGACCATACTACCGAAAAATACAAATATGGTGAACTTTATTATGGTTCAATTTACAGAAGTGTTAGCGGTGGCAGTTTTACCCAGGTTGCCGGTAATGGCTATGGTGCAATGAACGAGGATGGAGCATGGGTGACTCCCTATATTTTAAATCAAGGAAATGCAAAAGTGATGTATGTAGGGATGAAAAATATCTGGAGGACTACTAACGTTCAAGCATCAAGTGTTGTTTGGAGTAAAATTACTTCAGGAATTGCCAATACCAGTAATTTTGTTGTTTTGGAGAGTTCCCCGGCTAATCCTGACATTTTGTATGCAGCCCGGGAAGATAAGAGCCTGTATAGGACCCTCGATGTTACGGCAACATCGCCTACATGGACAAAATTATCTAATTTCCCCTCATCGCTGGTTACCGATATTGTTGCTCATCCAACAGATGAAAACATTGTTTATGCCACGGCATCGAACTATAGTGTTTACAAATCGGCAGACAAAGGAACCACTTGGACTAAAATAAACCAAAACCTGCCCCAGGTGAATTTTACTTCAATTGCTTTTGATAAAACCAGCAACGAGGGATTGTATGTAGGTACCGATATTGGTGTTTTTTATAAAGATGCCACCATGCCCGAGTGGGTATATTTTAGTAATGGTTTGCCTGCAACCACCGAAATATCAGAACTAGAAATTTATTATGATGCCTCGAATCCCGAAAACAATGCCATCAGGGCGTCAACCTATGGAAGAGGATTGTGGGGTTCCAGCTTGTATAAAGAAGCGGTGACCCAAGCCGATAATGCCCGTTTTCTAGGGATTGAGGGGCCAAAAGGAAATTATAGCCCTTCAGACTCAATCCAGTCTTTGGTTACAGTAAAAAATATTGGTATAAATTTTCTGGATACCCTTTGGTTGAATTATCAACTAGACAATCAAGAAATTCAATATTTGCCTGTAAAGGTTGGTTTGGAAACTTATCAAACCGGAACCATAGAACTCCCTAAATTTGTGGCATCTGCCGGTACTCATGCGTTTAAAGTGCGGATGACTCAAGCCAATCAAACTGAGATTCAAGATGAGGTAGCATCCGCATTTTCTGTGACTGAAACCAATTGGATTCAAGTACAAGTTACAACAGATAGCCTAGCTAACGAAACTTCATGGAAATTGATAGATGCAAATGAAACTGTTTTATTAGCATCATCAGGTTACCTGAATGATTCCGTTTATTCTCTGGTTGAGAATATTGATTTAGCGACAGGATGTTACAAATTTGTTATTACCGATGCTAACGGTATTTGCTGTACAAACGGAAACGGCAGCTTTCAAATTGTAAATCAATCTATCCAGGAAGTTTTGGGTGGTGGTGCAGAATTCACTGGAGCCGACACCGTTCCTTTTTGCGTAGATACATTCCCTGCACCCGATTTTAAAGCATCGAAAACATCTATTGCAGTAAATCAGGTAATTACCTTTGAAAACAAGACCGTTGATAATGGCTATACATATTATTGGAGCTTTGGTGAAGATGCCGTTCCTGCTGTTTTTGAAGGCATAACTCCTTCCGAAGTCTCATATACCTCAGGTGGAGCTAAAAGTGTTTCATTAAAGGTTGTTAATAATCAGAATGCCGATGTAAAAACTTTATCGGCCTACATCAATGTTTATGATGAACCGGTATTTACTTTGCAACCTGTTTCTGTGGAACTTTGCCCTGCCGAAGCGTTATACCTTGAGGCTGATGCCAAAGGCTATGGTTTGTCGTATAAATGGTACTTTAACGGAAACCCACTTTCCAATCAGACCGACAAACTTCTGTCTATTGAAAACATACAGGAAGCTCAAGTTGGGTCTTATTATTGCAAAGTATCGAATAGCTATTTCAATATAATCTCTGATACTGTGGAAGTTACTTTAAAAGCAGTGCCTGAATTAACGGTAACAACAAGTGCCGATGAAATTTGTAAAGGCAGCGAAACCACATTGACCGCATCAGGAACAGGTACTTTTGAATGGTCGAATAGTTTAGGTACCGAAGCTTCGGTTACAGTTATTCCTACTCAATCGACAACCTATTTTGTTTCGTTAACAAATGGTGGTTGTACAGCAACCCAATCTATAAGTATATTGGTGGCCGAGACGCCTTCATTCACAGCTCATCCCGCAAATAAAAGGGTTTGCGAAGGTCAATCGGTGAATTTTTTGATACAAGCAAAAGGCTTTGGGTTGAATTACCAATGGAAAGTGAATGGTCAAGACTTTGAAAGCCAGACAAATTCGCTATATATTGATTCGGTTCAAAAAGAATTCATGGGCGATGTGGTGTGTATTGCTACCAACGTGTGCGGAAGTACCACCTCAAACAGTGCCTATTTAACGGTTGATCCGCTTCCGGTAGCAGGTTTTACTGTTTCGCTGAATAATCTGGAAGCCACTTTTGCGGATACCTCAAAAAATGCCCAAACCTATAATTGGGAATTTGGCGATGGCGCAACCTCTACCATGATTGCACCCACGCATACTTACGCATTGGGCACCTACTATCCCAAACAGCAGGTAACCAATGATTGTGGGACCGATACCATTAGCATGAAAGTAATGGTCATTAACAATGGAGTAGATGATTTATTGGCCAATGAAAGCCTGGCAACCTATCCAAATCCGAACAATGGCCAGTTTCAGTTGAATTTTACTTCGGAAGTTTATAACGGAACTATTCAAATATCAATTTTGAATATTGAAGGTCGGATTATCCAACAATTTCAATTGGATAAAAACAGCCATACCATTGAAATTCCAATGGATGTGACTCTGTTTAGTGCCGGAGTGTATCAAATCCAAATAGCTCTTGGGAATCGGATGTTGCATAGCAGAATTGTTGTGAATAACTAGAAAATAAGGAGATATTAAATTAAGAGCCACTTCATTTTTGAGGTGGCTTTTTTATGCCATAGCCCCAAACAAAACCTCTACCGGATGCAATGCTTTTCGGCCGGTACCATCGAAAATCTGGTGGCGGCAACTGGTTCCCGAAGCGGCAATGAGCGTGCTGTAAGTTGTTTTTTTGATGGTAGGAAACAATACCAATTCCCCAATTTGCATTGATAAGGTATAATGTTCCTTTTCATATCCAAAACTTCCAGCCATGCCACAACAGCCACTGGGGATTTCTTCCACTGTATAATTTTCGGGAAACGAAAGTATGGTTTTGGTTGGCAGGGTAGAAGCAATGGCCTTTTGTTGGCAATGCCCATGCAGTTTAATGTGCCTTTTTCCGTTGGTAAACAGGTTTTTATCAATTTTCCCTGTTTCAATTTCGCGGGCCAGAAATTCTTCGATGGTGAAGGTATTCTTGGCCAATTCTTTTGCAGTTTCTTTTAATCCGGTACCTACCAAATCGGGATATTCATCACGGAAAGTAAGAATAGCCGATGGTTCAATACCAATCAGAGGGTTTTCAGAATGTATCAGGTCTTTAAAGATTTTTACATTTTTAAGGGCAATTTCCTTTGCTTTCAGTAACATCCCTTTCGATAAATAGGTCCGGCCACTTTCGGCATGGGGAACCACCTGAACACCATATCCAAGTTTTGTAAGCAGGCGGATAGCGGTAATACCTATCGATGTGTCGTTGTAATTGGTAAACTCATCGATAAATAAAACCAACCGGCCTTTAGATGCACTATTGTTGTTGGGTTTATTTTGTGCTATCCATTTTTGTAAGGTGGTTGCCTGTAACTTTGGGAGGGAACGGCTGGGAGCCATCCCCAACATACTTTTAAGAAACCTTGATGTGATTTTGTTTGTCAGAACAAAATTGGTTAATTGAGGAAAATGGGAGCCCAACCGGTTAAGTTTGCTGATATGGGCAATAGCCCTTGTCCGTAGGGGGATTCCATGTTCATTGTACCAATGTTGCAAAAATTCGGCTTTAAGTTTTGCCACATCCACGCTGCTCGGGCATTCCGATTTACAGGCTTTGCACGAAAGGCACAAATCAAGTGCCTCATAGATTTCACGATGGTTGAACGGATTTTTCTTGGGTGAATTCACCAAAAACTCCCTTAAAATATTCGCACGGCTCCGGGTTACATGTTTTTCGTCGCGGGTAGCCATAAAGCTGGGACACATGGTTCCTCCGGCGGTATGCAGTTTCCGGCAATCGCCTGACCCATTGCAGCTTTCGGTTGCGCGGATAATCCCCTGTTTATCGGAAAAATCGAAATAGGTCTGAATCTCTTTGGTTATTCCCTTTGAATAGCGCAGGTTTTTGCGCATGGGTGGTGTATCAATAATTTTACCTGGATTGAAAATATGGTTCGGATCCCAGGTGTTTTTAAGTTCTTTTAATAAACTAAAAACCTGATCGCCCAACATGAATGGGATAAATTCGCCCCGAAGTCTTCCATCGCCATGCTCACCACTCAGCGAACCCCGGTATTTTTTCACCAGACGGGCAATATCCCAGGCCAGTTTTTCAAACTTATCAATATCGGCTTTGTTTTTTAAATTTAATCGCGGACGCAGATGAATCTCACCCGTTCCGGCATGGGCATGATAGACACATTTTTCGTCATAGTCATCCATTATTTGTGTAAATTCTTCAATATAATCGGGGAGCACATCGGGATGAACGGCAGTATCTTCAATAACCGTCACCGATTTGGTATCGCCCGGAATGTTCGACATGATACCCAGTCCTGCTTTGCGCAATTCCCAGGCTTTTTTAATATCAACACCTTTTAAAACCGGGAAATGATACCCTAGCTGGTTTTGTTGCAATTCAGCAATCATGGTTTGTATAGGCAATGCTAACTCTGAAACATCCTCCTTGGCAAACTCAATCAGTAAAAGGGCTTTAGGGTTTCCCTGAACAAAAAACCGGTTTCTCAGTTGCTCAAAATTATCCTTTGAGGCATTGAGAATAATATCGTCCATCAGTTCCACAGCAGTTACACCATGCTTTAGTGCAATAATGTTGGCTTTCAGGGCATCGATAATCGAGTGAAAATGGGCGGCTACCAGTGCTTTTTCTTTCGGGGGAAGGGGTACCAACTGTAGTTTTATTTCGCTCATAAACAAAAGGGTACCTTCTGAACCGGCTATCAATTTTGAAATATTGAAGGCAACATGATTCTTTATAAATGGCTGCGTGTAAAGCAACTGATCAAGGGCGTAGCCGTTATTTCGGCGTACAATTCCCCGATCCGGATAATTTTCCTGAATAGCCGTTTGGTTTTCTTTGTTTTCGAGAAAAGTCTTTAATTGATGATAAATTTTTCCTTCGAGGTCGGTTTGTTGACATTTTTGTTCAAATTCCGTTTCAGAAACCGGTTTAAAAGTTACTTCGGAACCATCGCTCAAAAAGCCAGTAACTTCTAGCAAATGGTCGCGGGTGGTGCCATAAACCACCGCATGTAAACCACAGGCATTGTTACCCACCATGCCACCCAGGGTACAACGGTTGGCCGTAGATGTTTCGGGACCAAAAAACAACCCGTGGGGTTGCAAAAAACGGTTGAGTTCGTCCAAAATCACTCCGGGTTGCACTTTTACCCATCGTTCATTCACATTAAGTTCCAGAATCTGATTCAAATGTTTCGAAATATCAACTACCCAGCCGTTACCAACTACCTGTCCGGCTAACGAGGTACCGGCAGCACGGGGAATTAAGGGCATTCGGTGTTTTGCTGCATACCCGACAATGGTTTCAACATCCTTTGGGTTTTTAGGAATAATAATGGCTTCGGGTTTCTCAAAATAGACCGATGCATCGGTGGCATAACGTATCCTTGAAGCTTCATCCCATAGGATTTCTCCTTCAATGAGTTTTGATAATTCGGCACTATGTTGTTGCAAAATCATGGAATTCAAATTAATTGCATCAAAAATAGTAAAAGCAACCGGAACTTGCAGTGCCTGCTGCGAGGAAAACGACTAGCGAAGCACCTGCTTCGCTGTCCAGAAACTATTTGTTATAAAAGTTGGTGCTTTCAAAAATTTTATCGGCACTTTTTGCAATAAACCCGTTGTAAATGTTCCCGTAGGCATCAGGGTAACGGATGGCAAATTCGTAATAACAACCTGGAATTTCGAAGGTACCTTCGGTAAAGGTAACTGGAATCATTTCGGCCATGATGCTCGATTGCTGGAGCAGTTCTTCGCGGGTCCCTTTAATTTCACCACCCGCATCGTTCAGTGTAAAACCATGGTTTTTAAGATGCTGGTTCACCTTTTCAATGGTATCCAATGTTTTCAATGAATTGATGCTTACTGTAAAATGGTTGGCCCTGAATCCGTAAACATACAACCATGCAGCATATTCCGATTCTTTTCGCAATTGGTTGTAGGTTTCAAAGGAGGATAGGCCCCAGGGATTTCCTTTAAAGATGAGTTCTTTGTCCTTATAAAACAGGTCCTCTTTTTTGTTGATTAAGGCAACAATGGTATTTTGAAGTTCCTTACTAAAATCTTCTAAAATCAATTGGCTGATAAATACTTTGGGTTCCTCAGGATGTTCGGGTACTTCGTAGTGTTTGGCCTGTAGCCTTTTTTCTTCAAAAATATAGGTTCCAATGGCTTCGTACCCGGCATCAAGGAACGGTTTTTCAAGAACCGAAATATCCAACCGGGGATCGTTGAAGGTCCGGAAGGCAATATGGTCGTTATTAATGTATTCGCCCAGCGATGTAAATGAATCATATACTTTTAAAACAGATGGATTTTGTTGGGTATATTGTTCCCATAAACGGCTAAATAATAGTTCTCTGGTCATATGTTGTTTGTTTAGGTTTACCAAAGTAACAAGCAAAACCCGGTTTTGTCAAACAGAAGCAGGATATTTTGTAACATTTAAAGATTTTCAAAAAACTAATACTTGAAAGGGAAATATTAATAAAATAGAATAATAGAAAAAAGAAACTGAATTTTTGATTATTTCAAAATCAAGTTATTTATTAGAATTATGTAATTTATTTGCAATATTTATAAATAAAATAATACTAATTTATATTTCAATAAATTTATTGATTTATATTTGCAAGTAAATTACAATAAATTAAAAAAATGATACTTGAGCTAAAAATCAGAAATTTTTTATCGTTTAAAGAAGAGGTGACCTTTAGTTTTGAAGCTACAGCTGATAAAACATTGGATGGATATTATGTGGTTACGAAAAAAGATGGGACACGTATCTTAAAAATGATGATGATATATGGTGCAAATGCATCAGGTAAAAGTAATTTAATAAGTGCTTTTCAGTTCTTGCTTGATTTTGTAGAGCAGTCCCCAGATAGCAAAAGTGAAGGTACCTCTTTTATACCATTTCGATTTGTAAATGAAATTGATAAAACTGGTGAATTTGATTTGTCATTTTATGTAGGCGAAGAAAAGTTTCGTTATTATTTGTCTATTGATAGTGAAAAAGTAGACAAAGAAGAGTTATATTTCTACCCTGGTACTCAACCTGCAAGTGTTTATAAACGTTGGTTTGACAATGAAAAAAATATTTCCTTATTGACATTTGGAAATAAAGTTAAACTATCAAAGCAAGCCCTTGAAGCTATCCAACTTAATACACTTAAAAATGCCTCAGTGTTTTCAGCGTATGATCAGGTTAATGTTTCAATCCCCTTACTGGATATGGTTGTGAAGTGGTTTAATGAGCAATATTTTAGTTCAATTGATCCATATACCTCACTTACTGAATTTTCTGATAGAGAAATAAAATCAAATTTAAAAATAAAAGAAAGCGCGTTAAATTTTCTAAAAGAAGCAGATTTTAATATTACAGATGTTATATTCGAAGAGAAAACACGGCAAATACCTGATTTTATAATAAATACAATAGATTCATCACCATTATCAGACGAGGATAAAAAACGGATAAAGGAGGAAAAAATCTATATATATGATGAGAAATATTTTAAGCATAAAGTGATTGATGATAATAAAACATTCTATTATATTCTTGAAGAAAGATTACAATCACAAGGCACGCTCAGGTATTATGGATTGACAGCTCCTTTTTTTAAAGCTATTGAAAAAAATGCATTTTTACCAATTGATGAAATTGGTTCTGCATTACATCCATTATTGGTTTTACATTATGTTAAAGAGTTCTTGCAAAGATCAATTGAGGCGCAGTTACTTTTCACGACCCATAATATGTCAATTCTGAATGAAAAAGAAATTTTAAGGAAAGATGCCATTTGGTTTACAGAAAAAAAGGAAAATGGTTCAACAGAACTGTTTTCTTTAGCCGATTTCAACTTCAGAAAGGAACTTTCCTATTATAATGCCTATAAGATTGGAAAATTTGGTGCAATACCTGAATTGTAAGTTATGGCAAGAAAGCAGAAAGACAAACGGTTTAGATTTAACTATGCAGTGTTAGGTGAGGGGATTACTGAACAGTGGTATTTGCATCATTTAAAGAGATATAGGGATTATAAATTTTCGATTCGGCCAGTTTTATTTGCTGATATTGGGATAGAAAAAGCTGAATGGATTATAGATGAACTGGTTTCTGGAGGATGCAACAGTATTGTATTTTTAACTGATTATGACACAATAGTAAATCAAGGAAAAAGAGACGCTTTTGAAAGGCTAAGAAACAAGTATAAAGGAATCGATGAAGTATTGATTTGTGAAAGTATGCCAAGTATAGAATTTTGGTTTTTATTACATTTTAAATTTACCACTAAAGAATTTATGTTGTGTGAGGAAGTTGTGGCCGAACTAAAAAACCATATTGAAGTCTATAGCAAGAGTGCTAAAAACTTGCAAACAAAAAAGTGGTTTAATATTTTGATGGAAAACAATGGCCTTGTGGCAGCAAAAATTAACGCTGAAAAAGGATTGCGTTTATATAATGCCGGCAATGTAGGTGAATACTTTCCATTTACAAAAATACACTTGGCTATTAAAGAGTTTGAGAAACAAAAAATAGGCAATAGCTTTTAACAAAAAAGGAGGAAGAAAAGTAACAAATTAACGGGATATTAATCAGAATATCAATAATATATGAGATATTTCATCAAAAATGTTAATAAGTGATTTCTATAAAATATTGAATATGAAGTATTTTTGTTTGAATTTGTAAAACGGAGGTTGATAAGAAGAATAGATAAAAAAGAGTATATAACAAAAAAGTAAATACAAGAAATCTTTCCAGGGACTCAGGTATTTACTTTTTTATGAGGATGTTGCAACGCTTTCAAGGAAAGCAACAAGTTAAACTCGTCTTGGTTGCAAATCCGTTGTTTGAGATTGCTAATATAGCATATTTTTTAGAATCCTGCCTTTTATCAATCTCAATCAAGTAAAAAATTAACTGTAAGTGGCTGCATATGCAGCCAATGCAGGAATGTTGAATTAAAATTTAATATTAATAACAATGAGTAATAAAAGTAAACTTACACATTTTAAGGTAGGTAATGGAAATTGCAGTATAATTGAGGCCGATGATTTTTTAATGGTTATCGACCTTAATAAAACTGAAGATAAAGATTCGAGTTACAATCTTTTAAAACCTTTTTTTAGACAAAAGGGTGGCAAAGATACGATTGACGTCCTTTATATTACACATGGTGATGAGGATCACTGTTTGGGTTTTAAAAAGTTCAAAGAAGAAATTGATGCAGGCAATTTAGTTATTGGTACTATTTGGCATCAGGGATATGATAGGGAGAAAAATCACGACCCGGAAAAAGATTCAGAGTTACCTGAAGATTATTTGGAGTTAAATAAAGAAATAAAACGAAGGAATGATATTTCCGATCCTGAATTTGGCAATATTGTAAAGGCTCTTAAAGCTAAAAATAACAGCACTGAAGCCTTTGATGGTATTGATAAACCTGATAATTTAGATGTAAAGGTACTGTCACCCTTTAAAGGCGATGATGAAGATAGTATTTACAACCATAATGATTTATCTCTAATGATCAATATTACATTTGAGGGTAAATCGACTTTATATTCAGGTGATACCTCTAGTAAGTATTGGCAGGATAAAATAATCCCGGATCTTTTAAATAAAGGTGAATATTCAAATTGGGGTAAAGCAAATATTTTGGAGGTGGGTCATCATGGTTCTTATGATTTTTTTGGTGAAAGCCGAGAGGATGTAAGAGATTCAATTAGTGATCCTGATAACTATGAAGCACTGGATAAAATTGAACCAGATGAGTTAATAATCTCATCTGAAAATAAATTCCCCTTGAGTGGTGATTCAAATGGAGACCAACCTCCTCATTATGCAGCTTGGAAATGGTATCATAAATGGTTTAGAGTTAATCATAATGTTGATGAAAATGATAAACATCCATCTCAATTCAAATATACTTCAGAGGGGAATATAAGGTTGGAGTATGATGGCTTTCATTGGATTTATATTGATAATTGGGATCATAATGAAAAAGTAAACCAGGCAAAAAGAATAGCTGAAAAAATGAGAAATGGAGGCGTTTCTATTGGTGCAGGAGGAATGAAATCATCAAATACTCAATATTATGGGGAAGATTAGATTTAATCCAGCCATACAGGTTGCTGCATTAAAGGAGCTAGTTGCAAAGTTGTATTTGTCCGATTTTTCGTTTAGATTGGATTTGAGACGTAATATTTCATTCAGCTTTACTTTAACACAACAAGAAATTGGTGGAGAGAAAGTTGAAATTGATTTTACAAAATATAAGATAAGGGTTGAGTATTTAAAAACTCAGCCCCCAAAAATATTTGTTGAACATCCAATAATTAAAAAACGAAAACATATGTTTCATGATGGTAGCCTATGTTTATATCATTGGAGTAATTTCAAATGGGATGATAAAAAGTCAATAGCTAAAGATTTAATACCCTGGACGTATATGTGGGTATATTATTATGAATTGTGGTTAAGTACTGGAATTTGGTATAGTGATGAATATAAACATTAAAGGAAATGAAATTTAAGTATTATGATTTACTATCGCATTTAGTATCTGGATATATTATTTATTCTGTATGCTATTATTTATTTGCAAGTTTCTGGCTTGAAATAGGTGTGTTACCTTCTATAGCCTTGGCATATGTTATTGGTTTTTTCAATAACACTTTGGCCTCATGGTTCGAAGATATATATCGCTTTTCACTAGGAGGAAATCCTATAAATAAATTTCTTGATGGGAGTGGAATATGGAAAGTAAATTACTATGGAGGTAAAAAAGTAAAAAGATTATTAAGAAATTCTTTTGGAACTAAAGAAGCATTAAATGAAGGATTATTTGTTGAGGCTATGAGGATTGCTAATGCTAATTCAACAGCAAGGCTTGAAGATTTTAATGCTGTTTATGCTTTTTCACGAGGGTTAGTTACAACCATATTAATTGCTGGTAGTATTATTATTTCTCAGAACCTGTCAAATATTTTTGTATGGGTGGCAATGCTTTTATTATTCATTATTGCATTAATAAGAAACCGCCAAAAAGAGGGGTATTATATAAGAGAAATCTTAAATATTGCTCAATCTGTTTTGGAGTCTAAATAAAATAGTTGTATCATTTTATAAATTATAGTTTTTCCAATATAAATAATATTTTAGTTGAATATCAAATATTGTCATAGAAAGGAACTAAACAAAGGGCTTCCCCGAAAGGGAAAGCCCTTTTGTAAATCAAAGTTAAATATCAGGAGATACAATAATTGGCAGATAATCGGCTGGGTTTACAAATTCTCCATCCTTCCGGACTTCAAAATGCAGATGCGGGCCGGTTGAAAGACCTGAACTACCTACTAATCCAATCTCCTGGCCTTGATAAACGGATTGCCCGAGTTCTGTTTTAAATTCCGATAGCTGTGCATACAGCGTTACAAATCCGTTGGCATGTTCAATTACCACCACATTGCCGTAAGTACCTTCCAAGAATTCCTTTTTAATAACCACTCCGTGTGCAACAGCTACAACAGGTGTTCCGGTTTCAGCTTTAAAATCGATACCATTGTGCATCATCTCCACCTTTTTTACCGGGTGCATCCGCATGCCAAAACCCGATGATAGGGAACACTTGGGCCCTTCAATAGGTAACACGAATTTTCGATGGTAAACATCTGTAATACCACTATCTACTGATGAGTCAACGATGTTCTTTTGTGGCTCCTTATTTTTATCAAAATCCGAACAGGCAATGGTAATGACAGCCAACACGGGAATAATAAGCAAATACTGAAATTTACTTAATTGTGACGATTTACTTTTTGTTATCATGGTTATTCTGTTTTTTAAAGTTTTACAATAAAAATTATTCGATAACCCGATTAAGGTGTATTTTTCGGTGTCCGAAGCCAACAGTTTCAGGTATTCAATCCGGTTCGAATGGTATTGAATGGTATGGCTGTCGGCCAAATATTCGTGTACACTTTTCATCGAGTTTTTGAAAGAATAGACAAAAGGTACAAACCAAAGAAAAATACAGAAGATTTCAGTAGCCAGTAAATCAATGGTATGCCATTGCTGGGCATGAGTGCGCTCGTGTTCAATTATCGGATGTTTATCGATGTGAGCAAATTCATCTTCCGGAAGAAATATCCAATAAAAGAAGGAGAAGGGTGTTATTTTATTTTTTGTTAAAACCAAAACCTGTGAGGCCGATTTCTTAACGGTTGATTTCAGCCGTAACTGTATCAATCGGATAAGTTGATTCATGAATCGGAGACTAAAGAAACCTATGCCAATTATGTAAAGGATCTTAAAAAGATTGAGCCAATGCACTGTATTCACAGTTATTACAGTCGGTTCTGTTAAAAAACCAGCTGCCAAAAACTCTCTGTTTCTCCATTCAAAAACAGCAGACGTATTCGAAGCCAACAGGCTGTTTTGAGGTAATTCCAAATTTGGAATGAGTAACGATGAAATTAAAATGAATAGCAAAACCCAACGATTCACCCAATGAAAGGTTTTTTTACGGTAGAGCAACCAATATATTCCATATAAAAAGGTAAAACCAATGCTTACATTTATCAGATATTCCCAGTAATTATTCATGGTTTTCTTTACTTTTTAGTTCGTTAATTTTTTGTTCCACCATTTGTTTAATCTCTTCAAGCTCGCTTAAATTCAATTCTTTACCATTGGTAAAGTGCGAAGCAAACTTTGTATTCGAACCATTAAAAAAGCTATTTACCAAGCCTTTAAAATGAGTTCCAAAATATTCGGTTTTCGCTGTTTTTGGGAAATATTCATGTATTTTTCCGTAGGTTTTAAAACCAATAAACCCCTTTTTTACCAAAACCCTGATTACTGTTGATACAGTTGTATAAGCAGGTTTGGGCTCCGGGAATTCATCAACAATATCTTTTAAAAAACCTTTTTCGAGTTTCCAAAGGTATTGCATTACTTGTTCTTCGGCTTTTGTCAATTCTTTCATGGAACAAATATAACTATAAAATTAATTATATAACTATAAAAATAGTAATAAATTGAATTTATTTTATCAATTTCCAAATTATGTTAATTTAACCAATTAATAACTTGTTTGTTATAGATATTGTGAAAAAGAAAAAATTATTGTTGTAAAGGCTTGTTTTAATATTATTGAGTGAATTTATAAGCGTTTGCCAATATACTTTGAGAAATAATGAAATTACTTTTAATTGCCCGATTCAATGAACTAAACCCTAATTTATTATGAAAAAGAAACATCTTTCTCTGAAACATGTAGTGATTATTGGAATAATTTTATTGAGTACAGTTAATCTGAATGCTCAGTTGACTACCGGAACTTATACTATCGGGGGAACGAGCCCCGATTATGCAACGGTTGCTGCTGCTGTTAGTGAGTTGAATACCAATGGTATTGCTGGTGATGGTCCTGTGGTTTTTACAATTGCTGATGGTACGTATGATGGACAATTTGCAATAAATGCAATTACAAATGCATCTTCGGTAAATACCATTACATTTAGCTCGGCTTCAGAAGATTCCACAAAAGTAACCATCATGTATGCCACCTCCGGATCATCAAACAATTATGTATTACAACTTAATGGATGCGATTACGTGACATTCAAACAGGTTCGTATCTATAATTATGCTACAACATCTTACAACCGTGTGGTTGAATTGAATGGGACTTCAACAAATAATCAATTTTTGAATTGTGAAATCATTGGTTATTCAGGTGCTACAGCATCATCAAATCAAGCACTGATTTATGCTTATGGCGATGTGATTGACAACCTGACGGTTGAAAACTGTTTTATTCAAAGTGGCGGTTATGGTTTTTATTTGGAAGGGATTGGCACTGTTTCGTCCAATTTAAAGGTGAAAGGGAATTCAATTGCATCGAAAAATGGGATGTATTTAAAAAACCAGAATAGATGCCAGATTGAATCGAATACGATTAATGCCACTTACACCTACGGTATTGAATTACGTGAATGCCATTATAATATTTTGATTTCAAAAAATACCATTAAGGTTGAATCAACGGTAGGTGCAAATGGCATTTATTTGAATGCATGCGATGGCAATATTGTAGATAAGGGTCTGATTTCAAATAATTCTATTGTTGATATTGGCTCCACCGGATATAGTAATTATGGGGTTTATTTAACAGGTTCCGATTACCAGAGGATCTATCATAATTCCGTTCATTTAATATCATCCAATTTATCAGGTTCGTCAATGTATGTAACCGGCGGTTCAAATGTTGAAATTCTTAATAACAATTTGGTAAATTCTACTTTAAGTTATGCACTTTATGCAGCCACCGCCGATATCGTTTCATCGTCAAATTACAATAATTTGTATTCAGGTGGTAATTTTTTAGCCTACTGGGGGCAGAATAGCCACGATTTATCGGAGCTGCAAGCGATAGGGAAAGATGTAAATTCAACAGCTTATTATCCAAGTTTTGTATCGAATACCGATTTGCGCCCACTAACAAATTGGATTAACGGAACAGCCACGAATACCATTATTGGATTGGTAGCTGACGATTTGAACGGGACTGCCCGAAATGCGGGTACCCCCGATGTGGGAGCCTTTGAATTTACACCAGGCAATTTGAATTCCTATTCAGGGACTTTAACCATTGGTGCATCCGGCGATTTTAATTCCTTTGCCGAAGCTGTTGACTCGTTGAAAAAACTGGGTGTAACAGGTCCGGTAACTATTTTAGTAGATGACGGGACTTACCCGGAACAGATTATTATACCGGAGATTCCAGGAGCTAGCGCCACGAACCGCATAACATTTCAGTCCGTATCTTCCGATTCCACTAAAGTAACTTTAGCAGCCAATTCTACTTCTACTTCAGATAATTATGTAGTTTATTTTGCTGGAGCCGATTATATTACATTCAGCAAACTTAAACTGGCAAATTCCAGCACAGGCACTTATGGCCGGGTTATTAATCTGGTGGGCCATTCACATGATGTAACCTTTGAAAACAACATTTTTATTGGTGCAGGGAGTGAATATTCTAATAATGACCGCACAGTAATTTATTCGGGCGGGCAGCAGGCTGACAATTTAACCATCCAGCAAAATGTATTTACAAATGGAAGCCGCCATGTTGTAATTGCCGGAATTGATGCTTCTCCCGACATCCCGGTAGAAGGATTAACTGTTTCAAACAACATTTTTAACAAGGCCGATTATAATGTTGCTGTTGATTATGGAAAGAATTTAAATATTTCTCAAAACCAAATCAACGATTTTTTAAGTGGGGCCATTTATCTTTATTACTGCGAAAACCCTTTTGTTATTGAGAAAAATAAGATAAAGTCAACATCAAGCGATGATCAGTCGATACGGATTGAAAATTGTATTGGGGCGGAAGGGGCAAAAATTGCCAACAATTTTATTACAATTTCTTATAGTTCATCGTATTCATTGTTAGGGATTTGGTTAAATAACAATCAATTTATTGATGTTTTATTCAATTCCATCAATGTAGTTGGAACCAATGTTGATAACAGTGCTATTTATTTAGGCCCCGGATCCAATATCTCAATAAAAGATAATATTCTGGCCGTAAATGGGAATGGATATGCCCTGACTAAATTAGGTTCGTTGACCAATCTTGATTGTAATTATAACGATTTTTATTCAACGGGTGCGAACCTTGTTAAATGGGAAGGTGTAATTTATTCCAAACTCAATGATTATAAGACAGCTACAGGTAATGATGCAAACAGCCTTAATGTTAATCCAACCTTTGCTTCAACAACCGATTTGCACACCAATTCTTTTTGGCTTGATGGACAAGGCGTACAGGTTTCGGCAATTACCGATGATATTGATGGCGATGCACGCAACAACCCGCCATGCATGGGTGCTGATGAATATACATCAACATTGGTACCCTTGGCCGGGACTTATGAAATTGGTGCGGGGGGTGATTTTGCAAATATTTCAGAAGCTGTGTTTGAATTGAGCCAAAATGGTATTTCCGATAATGTGATATTTGAAATCTTGTCGGGAACTTATGTCGAACAATTTGTTATTCCCCAGGTATTTATAGTTGATGTGGCCGATTCCATTGTATTCAAATCAAAAACCGGAATTGCATCAGATGTAGTTATTACTTTTGAAGGCACTTCAACCGCGAATAACTATATCGTTAAATTAGAAGGTTCGGATTGCCTTACCTTTAAAAACCTCTCCTTTGTTGCTGCAAATTCAGAATACTCCCAATGTGTTTCCATCATTGGAAATATCGAGCGTGTTAATTTCCTGAATTGTACATTTCAGGGCAGAACCAGTGCAACAACCTCCAGCAACAGTGTCATTATTGCCGCTTATGATAATGAACCCTATCTAAATATGGTAACAATTGACAGTTGTACCTTTTTAAACGGAAGCTGGGCAATGGATTTCAACGGTCCATCCACTCAAATGGAGAACATACGGATAAGGTATAACCATATAAATTCAAATTACAAAGGAATTTATTTAAGCGATATTAAAGCACCCGAGATAGTATCGAACCACATTATTTATAATTCAGAGCAAGGGTATGGCATTAAACTTAACAGCTGCCTCAGTACGGCAACTAAAGCATTGCTCTTGACAAAGAATCAGGTATTTTCAAATTATAAAACAACAGAAGGTGGCATAGCATTGATTAATTCCGGTGGGATAGGGTCGCAACCTGCACTGGTGGCAAATAACGTTGTTCAAGGAAGTAATTCGGGTCTTTACAATAGTAATGGCATTTATCTTTATCGGGCCGATTATACCAATTTCTATTTTAATAGCATCAACCTTACCGGGAATAGTTTTACCGATAAAGCGTTGTATATTGATGATTGTGATTACATTAACATATATAATAATTCCTTAGCCGTCCGTGGGGAGTTGGGTAATAACGAAACTGGACAGGGTTATGCCTTACATGTCAACGGGGGTGTAAATGTAGTGGCCGATTATAATAACTTATATTCACCAGGCCGCTATTTGGCACGGTGGAATACTACCGATTGTGCTTCAATTACTGACCTAAAAACAGCCAGTAGCCAGTTTACTAATTCTATTTCGGTATTTCCATCTTATCCTGCGTTTAATAATTTAGAAACAAAATCATACTTTTTGGATTCCAAAGCGCAATTGTTTTCCGGGGTAACCGATGACATTTTGGGAATGGTCAGAAACGCTTCCACACCGGATATTGGAGCATTTGAAATTGAAATACCTTCGGCCCCGTTGTCTGGTAATTATACCGTTGGAGATGGTGGCAGTATTTCCACCATAGATTCCATGGTTCAGTCCTTAATGTTGTTGGGTATTAATGGAAGTGTGACATTGAATTTAGCCGATGGGATTTATGAAAACACCCATTTTCTATTGCGCGATATTCCTGGGACCGGGCCCGATGATAGCGTGATTATTCAGTCAGCCTCTGCCGATTCAACAAAAGTATCCCTGGCATTTGCGCAGACGCAAGGAAATAATTATGTTTTTTATCTCAATGGTACCGATTACCTCACTTTTAAACAGGTAACTTTTTCAACATCAGGTTCAAGTTATACCCGTTTTATAGTAATGGATGGCAATAGCAATCATTTGAATTTGTTCAATAACCGGTTCAATGGCGTTAACGTCACTACGTATAATGTAGAACAGGCGTCCATTTATTCTTATTCCGATCATATCATTGATTACTTGAATATTAAAAATAATGCATTCAATTACAACGGATATGGGGTTTTATTAAACGGGTATAATACCTATAAAAACCAAAACATCCTCATTGATGGGAATTATTTTAATAACCAGCATACCCAAATATACATGTACCGGATCAATAATCCGGAGGTAGTTTCTAATACGATGATTCAGTGTCAGGGTAACGGAATTATGTTCGATTACTGTACCGAAGGAATTAAGGCAATAGGAAACCGGATATCAACAAGTTATACCAATGTAAATGGCATCAACCTGAATTATACTGATGGTACAGGAGTTACTCCTGGTATGATTGCAAATAACTTTATTCAGTGTGCAGGTTTAAATGGCTTGTATATGTATTCCAGCGATTATCACAATATTTATCACAATTCAATTAATCATACAGGAAATAATAGTGGGGCTGCTCTTACGGCCAATTATGGTTCCAACATCAAAGTAGTGAACAATATTTTGAATGCTACTAGCAATGGATATGCCTATTATACCAACAGCACCACCAACATTCTGGAGTCCGATTATAACAACATCAACACCGACGGCACACGGTATGCCTATTACAATGCCGCCGCAACCGATTTGACCGACTGGCAAGCCAAAAGCGGGAAAGATGCCCATTCTTTTGAAGTTCAGCCTGAGTTTATGTCGGAAACCGATTTGCATCTGTTGAGCTTTGATTTGATGGAGCAGGCAACCGTATTAAGTGAAATTACCACGGATATTGATGGGGAACTGCGCGATTTGGTTAACCCCGATATTGGAGGCGATGAAATATACGCACGTCCACCCTTGGTCGAAAGCAAAGAGATTTGCGAAGGGGATGAAACCCCGACATTAACGGCATTGGGTATCAATATTAAATGGTATTCCAATCCGGAACTTTCCAATCTGATTTGGACAGCCAACGAATATTTTCCTGCCGTGACTGAACCTGGGACTTATACCTACTATGTAACGCAAACCATTGGCGACGATGAAAGCGAGCCCACAATTGTAACATTCACCATTCATGCATCTCCTGTTATTGATGCTGTAATTGTAAATATTGACTGCCAGGGGAATTCTTATGGTTCCATTAACTTGACCGTAACGGGCGATAATGAACCATTTTTCTACAGATGGTCCAATGAATCAACCACTGAGGATATTACCAAGTTGCTTCCAGGTGGGTATTTTGTGACAGTTGAGGATATTATTGGGTGTTCTGCAACCGACAGTTTTGAAATTACGGCACCTGAAGAAATTGTTTTAACAATGATTGTAAATGATGCCGACTGCGGTGAGAATAACGGAATAGCAACAGTGTTTGCCGAAGGAGGGAATCCCCCATTTGAATATTTTTGGACAACGGGTGATACAGTTCCTGTTGTTGACAGTTTATACTCAGGTATATATGTAGCCACTGTAACCGATCAAAGTGGGTGTTCAAAATCTGCCGTAGCCACGGTGAACGATTTAGGAGGCTCGCTCATTACTGTTGATGCCATTAACGATGTAAAATGTTATGGTGGAAACGATGGATCCATTGCAATAAGCATTTCAGGAGGTGTAACCCCATATAATATTCAATGGAGCAACGGGGCTACTACGGAAGATATCAACGGTTTAGTTGTCGGGTCTTATGAAATTACAGTAACCGCTGCGGATGAATGTAAAGCTGTCAGGAGTATTCCTGTAAGTCAGCCCAATCCGATCCTGATTGGGTTGGGAGTGTTCGATGCGCAGTGTGGCCAATCGAACGGGAGCGCGGTCACCAATGTAACTGGAGGAGTTTCGCCATATACTTATGGTTGGAGTACCGGTGCCAGTGAAACTGGAATAACTGGATTAGGGATTGGTATTTATGCCGTTACCATAACCGATGCCAATAGCTGTGAAGCTGAAAAATCATTTGCAATAAGTGAATTGGGGGCACCGGTTGTTTATGTTGATTCCATTGTGGAAGGAACCTGCGGAAATCAGGATGGTGCTATTTATATTACAGCTTATGGCGGTACAGGTACACCTTATACTTATTTATGGAATACCAGCTCAACACAGGAGGATTTAATTGGAGTCAATCCGGGTGAATATTCAGTTACGGTTACCGATACCGTGGGGTGTGCGGGGGCTGCTGTGGCTGAAATAGTGGCAGAGAAACCGGAAACACCTCAAATTTGCATGGTAACCGTCGATACCGCTACCAATTATAACGAAATTATTTGGGAAGAACCCACCACCACCGGTATTGATTACTATAATATTTACCGTGAAAGTACCCAGAGCGGCGTTTATCAATTGATTGGAACAAGGAATTATGAAGATGAGAGCTTGTTTGTGGATGAGAATTCCAATGCACAACAACGCTCGTACCGGTATAAAATTTCGGCTGTCAATACATGCGGGGTTGAATCGGAACTGAGCAATCATCATAAAACCATGCACCTGACCATAAATTTAGGTTTGAATGGAAATATAAACCTTATTTGGGACCATTACGAAGGTTTTGCTATCAGTACATATTATATCTATCGGTTTACCTCAGTATCGGGGTGGGTAAAATACGATTCTATTTCAAGCAACCTAACCTCGTTTACCGATTTTGACGCACCCACGGAGCAATTGCATTATTTTATTGAAATCGTCCATCCCGATGGTTGTTCAGCTACAAAGGCTACAAACCGGAATTCGGCCCGTTCGAATGTAGGCTCAATCATGAATGAAGGAACTGCAACTACTTTTGATGTAAAGTTCACAGTATCCTCAAGTGAGGGAGTTCTTTCCGGTGCATCAGTTACATTTGACGGAGCTATAAAATCTACTGATTCAAATGGAACTGCTGTTTTTAACCATGTTCCCGGAAATGGTTTACTTTATTCGGTATCAATGACCGGTTTCAATACCGAATCTTCTCAAATTGATGTTGTTAATAGCAATGTGGATGTTAATGTGCTCTTAACCCCTGTTGGTATTGATGATGCAGTGAAAATCACTGTTTCCATTTATCCAAATCCAAATCATGGAAAATTCAATCTGGTATGTAAAAACTCTAAAACCGGTTATTTAGAATACAGAATATATGATATTCAGGGGACGATGAAGTTAATGAAAGTTATTAGCAATATGGATGATAAGTTTACCGAGATAATTGATTTGCAAAGTGTTTCATCAGGAATATACTATTTGCAGATTATTGTTGATGGTGAAATCAATTATAAGAAAATTGTAATTCAATAAAAGTTGATTTTATTTTATATGAAGACCCTATATGATTACATATCTATAGGGTTTTCTTTATATTTGTCTTGAATGAGCAGTACATTTCAAACTGCTAATAGTCATCGGATGACTTACTGATTTTATGATTTGTTAAAAAAACCATAGTTACTATGCCGGTAAGTAAAAAGCCTTGGAAGGATTTTTTAAGTGTACTCTTGAGTATCTGTTTCTTTCACATGGTTTTAACAGCTAAGTCAGAGGGTGAAATGGGTTTTCTGCCTGTTAAAAACAGTTCACCTAAGGAATATTACTCTCTTCCCCAGATTTGGTCCATTACTCAAGATAACCGGGGAGTGATTTATGTTGGTAACCGTGATGGTGTGCTTGAATTTGATGGAACCAATTGGAGAAAAATTGTAGTTGGCAACAATTTGATGGGCCGTTCGCTTTGCGTTGACTCCAACGGCAGGATTTACGTGGGTGCCGAAGATGATTTTGGATACCTTCGCCCGGATCCGGAGGGAAGGGTATCTTTTGTTTCCTTACTAACTGAACTAAAACTTCCCTATACTGGATTTGGTGATATCTGGAAAACATTCTCCATTGGTGATACCATTGTTTTTCATTCATCAACTTCCCTGTTTATTTACGATGGCAGCAATGTGGAAAGAATCAATTCAATAAACTCTTTTTCCAATTATTTTCTCGTAAATAATCAATTATTTGTATGTGAAACAAATAAAGGGATTTACGTGCTGAAAAATGATTCATTGGTGTTTTTAGACGGAAGTGGCCTTTTTGGCGAAAAAGATCTATTCATGCTTTTGCCATGGAGAAATGATACCCTTTTTGGCATTACCCATAAGAATGGAGCCTTTTTGATTAAATATTTACCACAAACAAATGCTGTCAAATCAGTGCCATTTAAAACTGAAATTGACTCTTTATTGATAAATAATCGGGTTTATAATGGGATGAGTTTACCCGATGGCAATTTTTCGATAGGTACTTTTAACGGTATTGTGGTGATTGACAGTAACGGGAAATTCCAATATGCATTAAATAAGCAATCGGGGATTATTGATGATAATATAAAAACTCAGTTTCTTGATCGTGATAATAACCTTTGGATAGGAACCTCCAACGGGTTGAGTATGGTGCAGGTTAGCTCTCCCATTTCTTTCTTCCAGACATCCCAGGGATTAAAGGGAACAGTAGAATCCATCACACGACATGGGGAACCTTTGTATATTGCCTCATCATTAGGCGTTTTTAGCCTTAAACCAAGCAACAATTTTAATGGTCAACACAGAATAGCGGATGTCTCAGGGGTTTCACCAACCGAAACCTGGATTGTCAAATCGTATCAAACGGAATCGGCATCAATACTGTTGTGCGAACAAAACGATCACATTCTTGAAATCAAACCAAGGCTTGATACGGTGTATGTTGGTGTTCCATGGACTATTGGTCAAAGCAATTCCAAAAGCAATACCTTTTATTTTGGCTCCGAAAATGGGGTTGAAACGTTTCTGCTCAATAATTTCCGTTGGGAGTATTGCGGGAAAATTCCGGGTGTGGATAAACGGATTACCGATGTCATGGAAGATTTTGAAGGAAACCTTTGGCTTGCTTCCGAAACTGAAGGTGTTTATAAGATTTCACGCAACGGGGATGTCAATATTGATTCAACAGTAACGTTTTACAACGATTCGGTCAACTTGCCGGGAGGACCTTATATTTTTGTCTGGTTTAGGAATGAAATCCTTTTAGGAACAGCAAAAGGCATTTATCGGTTCAATAAAGCGCAAAACCAATTCACCGAAGCACTCGAATTCAAAAAGGCCTGGAAAGGAAAAACACCTTATATACACCGTTTATCGGTGGATTGTGGGAACCATTTGTGGGCTGTTACCTACATTGAAGAAGAGGAACGAGATGAAGTAGGTTTTTTTACTGTTTTGAAAGATTCAACCCTTGATTGGAATCCTACTCCTTTTTTAGGAAATATACATGGCCAGATAAATGCTTTATTCCACGATTCATCAGGGGTGACATGGTTGGGGGGCAATGAAGGTCTTTTCCGTTTCGATAACCGGATTAAGGCAAATTACCAAAATGAGTTTCAGTGCTTATTGCGTAAAATCAAACTAGGTGAGGATTCCACCATATTTTACGGGGCTTTTCAGGATAGTAAGATGTTGGTAACAGCAAATCAACCAACTACCCACAAACCAATCCTGGATTATCTTTATAATTCACTGATCTTTGAATACTCTGCCATGAATGTGGATCCGGAACACCCCACGCAATACTGTTATCTGTTAGAGGGATACGATAAAAAATGGAGTGAATGGACCACCGAAACAAAAAAAGAATATACAAACCTGTTTGAAGGCACTTATACCTTTAAAGTAAAAGCAAAAAATATCTATTTGCACGAAACTGAGCCGACAACTTTTGTATTCGAAATATTGCCGCCTTGGTATCGTACCTGGGTAGCATATTTTGGATTTATACTGGCAGCTTTTGCATTGATTTATTTGTTTGTAAAGCAATATACCCGTTATTTGAGAGGGGTTATCCGGGAGAAAACGGCTGAAATAAGGCAACAAAAAGATGAGATTGAAAAGATTAACGAAGAAATTACCTCTAGTATAAAATATGCAGAACGAATCCAGAAGGCAATAGTTCCTACCTATCAGAAAGCCTCAGAAGTTTTACCGGAACATTTTGTTCTCTGGCGGCCCAGGGATATAGTGAGCGGCGATTTTTGGTGGATGACTCAAAAAAACGGTTTGGTGGTAATTGTAGCTGCTGATTGTACAGGACATGGCGTGCCCGGTGCTTTTATGAGTATGCTGGGCGTCTCTTTTTTAAACGAGATTGTGAATAAAAATGAGATTACAACAGCCAATGTGATTCTGGATGATCTCCGCCATCATGTAAAATCTACTTTAAAACAAACCGGGAAAGAAGGCGAAGCTAAAGATGGCATGGATTTGGCACTTATTGTTTTGGATATTGAAAACCAACGGATTCAATATGCTGGAGCCTACAATCCTTTATATCTGATACGTCATAATGAACTTTTGGAGTACAAAGCCGACAGGAATCCCATTGGAATTTTTATAAAAGAAGTGGAATCATTTACCAATAATCTGATCGAAATCCAAAAAGGGGATACTTTGTACATTTTTTCAGATGGATTTGTCGATCAATTTGGAGGTTCCGATGGACGAAAGTTCAAATCGAAACAGTTTAAGGAATTGCTTTTGGCCATTCAGGATCGTTCTATGTTAGAGCAGGAAATGATTTTGGATAAGACTATTGATGAATGGAGAGGAGAAATGACTCAAGTTGATGATATCCTTGTATTGGGAATTAGGATTTGAGATGTTTTATCATTGTTGTCGGATAAAATTTATTTCGTCCCCTACGGGACTTAAAATTGTAAATGGCAACTAAACATCTACCAATATTATGTCCCTACCGGGACAATCCCAGAGGGATTAAATATTGGGAGAAATAAAAGTTGCCCTTAGTTTCAGCAAGTCCCGTAGGGACGAGATATAGTAAGGCATTGTGGGTTTAAAATTATTTTTATCGGTCAGTATTGATATTTTATAAGAAGCAATAGATCGGTAGATTTTTAGATACAAGACAAAACATATCTTATTGAAAAGCATCACTTAATGTTTTTGTTAATGCTTTTTACTTATAAAAATTTAGCGAACTATTAAAGAAGAGAGGATTCAATAAATTTAAAGTTTCAGACAGTTAAAAATAAATGAAACATTGCATAAAGAGTTGGGTTTGTATTCCTTGAATTACTTTTATGCAATGTTTCAATTTTTGATTATCAATCTTTAGTAAATTCAGCATTGGCTGTAATGGCAACTTCTTCGCTTAGCATCCCTGCTGCAAACGAAGTTCCGACAGCAAAATCCGAACGGTTGATTTTACCTTTTACTTTAAATCCGGCAACGGTTTTTTTTGTGTAAGGATGCTCAATGGTCCCATTAAATATTACATCCAGCACTACCGGTTTGGTAACACCATGCATGGTTAAATCGCCTGTCAATTGGTAGGTTTTTTCACCCGTTTTTACAAATGATGTGCTTTTAAAGTTTAGCGTTTTGAACTTTTCGGCATCAAAAAAATCAGGAGTCTTTAAATGCGCATCCCTTTGCTCATTATCGGTGTTTATGCTGTTTACATCAGCCGATAACTCAATAATGGCATCGGAAAAATCGGTTTTACCCGATGTTAATTTGATGTCGAAGGATTTAAACTGACCGTCAACATCGGAAATCATCATGTGCGTGATGGTGAAACCCAGCTTGGCATGAGCTTTATCAAGGGTCCAGATTTGCGCGTTTACACTGAATGCTAAGGCTAATACAGCCACGATTAATTGAATTTTTCTCATTTTTTTACTTTTTTTGTTTAACATTTATTTTATTATGAATTAAAGATGTTTATATCTTATATATAATTTTAAAAAAATCAACTGCTGATTTTTATCGAAGTCATTGACAAAGAACCTGCTATGTAGTTGTCATTAAAAAACGATACCTGTTCATTATTTTCTTGTAGCGCCAGGGCATACAAAAGGGGTAAATAATGGTCGGGTGTGGGAACTGCCAGTTTAGATGCTACTCCCAGATTTTGGTAACCAATTAAGTTGTTGTGTTTTTTTTCAGTGATATTTTTTTTGACTGTTTCGTTAAATTCAATAGCCCAATCGAATCCATAATCCGGAACACTGAATTTGTCCCAGGCAATTTTTCCTAAGTTGTGTACAATATTACCGCTTCCAATTATCAAAACCCCTTTTGTCCGAAGATTGTTAAGTTCCTTTGCCAATTGGTAATGGTAATTTGTCGGTTTGTGGAAATCGATACTCAACTGTAGTACAGGAATATGAGCATCGGGAAACATATTTCTAACCACAGTCCAGCAACCATGGTCGAGGCCCCAATCATGATCTAATCCAGTGGGTACAGTTTTTAAAAGTTTCTGTATTTCGGAAGCTAAACTTGGATTTCCTGGGGCTGGATATTGAACCTGATAAAGAGTTTCGGGGAATCCCCCAAAATCATGAATCGTTCTGGGATTCTCCATGGCGGTGATGTGAGTTCCTTTGGTCAGCCAATGCGCTGAAATACATAAAACGGCTCTCGGTGTTGCGATTTCTTTGCCCAGTTGCTTCCAGGTATTGCTAAATTCATTGATTTCAATTCCATTCATGGGAGAGCCGTGGCCGATAAACAATACTGGCATTTTAGTATTTTGTTTCGGCAATGCTTGGGCAAAAGTTTTGAAATCTCCAATGGTAGTCATAAGTAGTAAGCCTGTTATGGTTTTTAAAAAATCGTTTCGTCTCATTTTATAATGTAATAAATAATGTTACAGTTACGTGTAAAAAAATTACGAAAATTTATCGCTGAACTGCTGTAAAGTTGTGCAACCCAGTTTTTCGAGAATGGCATCTTCGGCGCTTTTGTAAAGTTCATCGAGGTGCTCATTTATTTGTACAGCAATAGGGCACTTTGAATTAGGATGCGCTTTGTAATTTCCTAAAACGGGTTTTTCATACACCGATTTATAAACATCGGAAAGAAAGATTTCATAGGCTGGTTTTGCTAAAGCACTTCCGCCATTTTTCCCCTCTTTGCTTTGCACCAATCCTGCTTTCCGTAAATGTGATATTTCCTTACGTACCAGTACCGGATTAATATCGATGCTGCTTGCAATAAATTCCGATGGAACCCATTCCAATCCTTCCAATTCTCCTTTGCCCATATGCGAAAGGATGGTAAGAATGTGAATATTTATGGCAAAGCGTCCATGACTCATACTGTAATTATAATTATTACAGTACAAAAGTAATTTAAAAATTAATACGTCCAAATCTTTTTTTGAATTTTTCTTTGATATGGTTTTCGTAGGGGGTGTATCGGGAAAAAGAAAAAGGGAAATATCAAACGGTAAATTCATGTTACTTTACTCAATTTATATCATATTTGCAGTTGGACAAAATCTGATAAATTCTAATGGCTAAACAACGAAAAATTCCCCACACGTTTGTGATTGTATTCTCAATTATTATTATGGCAGCTATCGCTTCGTGGTTTGTGGAAGGCGGCGAATATGAACGCACCCAGAAGATGCTACCCGATGGAAGCTCCAAAACAGTCATTGAATCCGATTCTTATCAAAGGGTGGAAAACCATCCTCAAACCTGGCAGATATTTTCCGCTTTGTTCGAAGGATTTGTGGATAAAGCGGATATTATTGTTTTCATTTTGTTGATAGGTGGGGCATTTTGGATTATGAATGAAACCAAAGCCATTGATGTTTCAATTCTGGCTTTTCTGAATTTTACTAAAAAGCTGGAAAAAATAGGTTGGATCCGTAAGATTGGCATCAACAATATTATCATGACCTTGATTATGATTGTGTTCAGTTTGTTTGGTTCGGTATTTGGAATGAGCGAAGAGACCATTGCCTTTATCATCATCTTTGTACCCTTGTCTATAAGCATGGGGTACGATTCTATTGTAGGGGTGAGCCTCTGTTTTTTTGCCGCGGGCTTAGGTTTTGCAGGAGCTACATTGAATCCGTTTACCATAGGCATTGCCCAAGGTTTGTCCGATGTTCCCTTGTTTTCAGGTATTGAATACCGTTTATTTAGCTGGGTGGTTATTTCAGCCGTGGGTTTTTTCTTTATTTTGCGGTACGCTGCCAAAATTAAAAAGGATCCGGCCAAATCGTTGGTTTACGACGAAGACCAATATTGGAGAAATAGAAATACTGCCGAAAATGTACATATCCAATATGAAACCCCTAAAGCTGCATGGATAACTTTCGGGGTTCTTGTTTTGGTGATGGGGCTGTTTTCGTTCCATTATCCAATTTCTGATTTGCGGATTGGTCAATCTGAACATAGAATACCCATCATGCCTGTTTTAACAGCATTTTTTGGAATTTCGAGCATTTACGCATTACGTAAATCGGTACATTTTTTCATCTTAAACTTATTTATTTTTACCATTTTATACCTGATTGTGGGTGTCATGGGCTACCATTGGTATGTGATGGAAATTGCCACCCTGTTTTTTGCCATGGGTATATCCAGTGGCTTGGCCATGAGCTATTCAGCCAACAAAATTACCGATTTGTTTTTAGCCGGTGTAAAAGACATTCTTTCAGCAGCCTTAGTGGTGGGTTTAGCCGGAGGCATTATTGTGGTGCTTCAAAATGGAAAAGTCATTGATCCCATGTTACATAGTATTGCTGGTGCGATGCAGGATGTAGGCAAATATGCCTCGTTGAGTATTATGTATGGCATTCAAACTCTTGTCAATTTGGTCATGCCTTCGGGTTCGGCAAAAGCAGCTTTAACCATGCCTATTATGGCTCCTTTTTCCGATTTGATTGGAGTTTCGCGCCAAGCTACTATTATGGCCTACCAGTTTGGCGATGGTTTTACAAACATGATAACACCTACTTCTGCAGTTTTAATGGGAGTTTTAGGTGTGGCAAAAATTCCCTTCGAAAAATGGGTCCGTTGGGTTTGGCCCCTGATTTTGATATTATTTGTGTTGGGTTTCTTGTTGCTGATTCCAACCGTAGTGATGGAATTGAACGGATTCTAAAGGGGAAATCTTTGGTGTGGTCTCTCTGGATAATAATAACGAAGCACTCCAAATTATCGCTGAATCATTCCATTCGATTGCCCGGTCCAGTTGCAGAGCTTGTAAAGGATCCGGGCACCTACGTTGCCGTCCCATTCATTGCCCAAACCGCCAACTTCGCAAAGGTCGAACCCGATGATTTGACGGCCGCTTTCCACCAACAATTTAATTAAGTAAAGCGATTCGTTAAATTCCAGGCCGCCGGCAACGGGAGTTCCGGTATTTGGACATAACTGCGGGTTTAAGCCATCGATATCGAAACTGATATATACTTTTTGAGGCAACGGCTCTATAATTTCCAGACATTGTTGATGCCATGTTTTCCCTTGGTATTGGTTGTTTTTTAGTTGAAAATCGTAAAAAACGTTGATGTGGTTTTGTTTGGCAAATGCCACTTCCTGATCGCAGAAATCGCGGATGCCTACTTGCACCATCTGGTCCACATATTTTAAATGGATGGCATTGTAGAAAGCAGATGCATGGGAATAGGTAAAGCCCTCGTAATGCTGGCGCAAATCCATATGCGCATCAATATGTAATACTCCAAACGGACCATGTTCTTCCTGCAACGCTTTTAACAACCCAAGCGGGACACTGTGTTCGCCGCCTACCACAGCAGCAACTTGTCCACGGTTTAGTAGCTGTTTTGCTACCTGATAGACCTCCTCGTTCAACTGTTCGTGTTTTTGATTGATGGTTTTTAAAATATTTGCCATTTCAGGATTGGAGGAAATGTCTCCGCCATCTTCTAAAAAAGCGATGTATTTTTTTGCAAGAGGGCGTAATTGATCATTGAGATTTTTCCAGTCGGTATTTGAAGGGCGCAGGAATATTCCTAATTGCCAGGCATTTTTAATTTCGGGATCGTACAAATCCAATTGAACCGAAGCTTGCAGAATATTTTCGGGTCCCGTTGAAGTACCGTCGGCGTATGAAACAGTAACATCCCATGGAACAGAAATCATTACTATTTTAGCCTGATCCTCAGTAAAAGGCAATCCAATAAAGCGGCCATTATTTATGCCAATGCCACTGGTGTTAAAATTTGTTTCCATGCTAATAAAATTAACAGGGCTAAAATACTTGAAAAAGTACGATTCATAATTAAATCGAAATCAATTTTAAAATTTGTAATAAAATGTAAAACCCATTTAGGTTTTAAAAATCTCATTATTAATACTTTGTTAATTATTTTGTTTTAGCGATGGAATCACAATAGATTTATTTATTTTTGGGCGCTTATCCATTTTTTTAAACAACTTAATCTCCCATGATAGGCGGGAGTTAAATTGAATCATTAAAAATCAAAAAAAAATGTCGAAAGTATTAATTATTGGAGCAGGAGGAGTAGGTAGCGTGGTTGCTCAAAAATGTGCATCTGTACCCGAAGTTTTCAGCGAAATTATGCTGGCAAGCCGCACCAAATCGAAATGCGATGCCATTGCCCAAAGAGTAGGAGGGAACCGTATTAAAACCGCGCAGGTGGACGCCGACAACGTTCAGGAACTGGTAAAACTGATCAACTCCTTCAAACCCGAATTGGTGATAAACGTGGCACTCCCTTATCAGGACCTGACTATTATGGATGCCTGCCTGGAGACCAATGTAAACTATTTGGATACGGCCAACTATGAGCCTAAAGACGAAGCTCATTTTGAGTACAGTTGGCAATGGGCTTACCAGGATAGGTTTAAAGCCAAAGGATTAACCGCCATCTTGGGCTGTGGATTCGATCCGGGGGTATGCAGTATTTACACTGCCTATGCAGCCAAGCATCATTTCGATGAGATGCATTATCTCGATATTGTTGACTGCAATGCCGGTGACCATGGGAAAGCATTTGCCACCAATTTCAATCCCGAAATCAACATCCGTGAGGTCACCCAAAACGGAAAATATTGGGAAAACGGGAAATGGGTGGAAACCAAACCTCATGAAATTAAATTGGCTTTGAATTACCCGAATATTGGACCAAAAAACTCCTATGTCATTTACCATGAAGAATTGGAATCGTTGGTTAAAAATTTCCCAACATTGAAACGTGCCCGTTTCTGGATGACTTTCGGTGACGAATACTTGACTCACTTGCGGGTAATCCAAAACATTGGAATGGCCAGTATTGAACCTATCATGTATAAAGGAGTTGAGATTGTACCTTTGCAATTCTTAAAAGAAACTTTGCCTAATCCGGGCGATTTAGGCGAAAATTATACCGGTGAAACGTCCATTGGTTGCCGTATCCGTGGAATTAAAGATGGTAAAGAAAAAACCTATTATGTGTGGAACAACTGCAAACACCAGGATGCTTACAACGAAACCGGAATGCAAGGTGTTTCATACACTACCGGTGTTCCAGCTATGTTAGGAGCCTTGATGTTCTTAACCGGGAAATGGAAAAAACCCGGCGTGTTCAATGTAGAGGAATTTGACCCCGATCCGTTTATGGAACTGATTGGCAAATATGGATTGCCCTGGCAAGAAGAAATCAACGGTAACCTGGAACTTTAATTCAGAATTAAGAGTTCGTAAATACTATAAACTTATAAAACCGCAGAAGTCAACTACTTGCTGCGGTTTCTTTTTCTAACTTTAACAACTTTATAAACTTAAAACACTTTATTAATTTTAAATACTTTAAGTACTCCAAATACTCTAAATACTTCTTCAAATGGACTTTACCAAAATCCCCTCTCCCTGTTTTGTGCTCGATGAAAAAAGGCTCCGCAAGAACCTGGAACTTATTGATTATGTTCAGAAAAGTGCCAGAGTTGAAATTATTCTGGCTTTTAAAGGGTTTGCCATGTGGAGTGCTTTCCCGTTGGTAAAGCAATATGTTAAAGGGGCTACCGCCAGTTCATTGTACGAGGCCCGGCTCTGTTTCGAGGAGATGAAAACCAAAGCACACGTGTTTGCCCCAGCCTATTTTCCAAACGAATTCAATGAATTGATGGGATATAGCAGCCATTTTGTATTTAACTCTCTGGCTCAATTCCACCGGTTCTATCCCGGAATAAAAAAATCAGGACAGCCCATTTCATGCGGAATTAGGGTAAATCCAGAGATGAGCGATGTGCAGACCGATTTATACAATCCCAGTTCACCCAAATCGCGCTTGGGAGTATTGAAAGAGCATTTTCCTAAAGAACTTCCTGAAGGAGTGGACGGATTGCATTTTCATGTGCTCTGCGAGTCAACATCTTACGCATTGGAAAATGTTCTGGAAGTTTTTGAACAGAGGTTTGGTATTCACCTGCCGAAATTGAAATGGATAAACATGGGTGGTGGACATTTAATGACCCGTGAAGGTTACGATGTGGAACATCTGATTCAGGTATTGAAAAGGTTTAAAGAAAAGCATCAGGTAGAAGTGATTTTAGAACCCGGAAGTGCCTTTGCCTGGGATACAGGTGTGTTAGTTTCCGAAGTTCAGGATATTGTAGTGAGCCGTGGTGTAAAAACAGCAATTTTAGATGTTTCGTTCACAGCCCACATGCCCGACACCCTTGAAATGCCCTATCGCCCCAGAATAGTTGGGGCAAAAGACCCAGATCAAAACAGCAAACATATGTACCGTTTGGGAGGTGTTAGCTGTTTGGCCGGCGATTTTATGGAAGAATATGACTTTGGAAAAGAACTAAACGTGGGCGATCGGGTGGTTTTTGAAGACATGATTCATTACACCATGGTAAAAACCACTATGTTCAACGGGGTTCAACACCCCGCCATTGCTATCTGGAAAGAGAACAATGAGCTTAAAATTGTTAGGGAATTTAACTATCAGGATTTTAAAGGACGTTTGTCTTAAATCTAAACCATTCCTGCTAAGTTATTTTAGGTCGTTTTCCTGAACTCTGGAAAGCGACCTTCTTTGTTTTCATAACCAATGTATGCCCATAAACATATTTTATTTTCCCAAGATATATTAATCATAATACTCAATAATTCAGTAATTTAGAATTATCGATTGCCTCTGGTATTTAGAATCATAATAAATTAGGATGGGATGACATTAAATCTTATAAAAAAATAATTTCACTATCTATATTTGCGGAATAGTTTATGGGGTTAACTAATAACAAGGGAAATTAAAGTTATATACTTGATTTGCTTCATAAACCATAGGTTTTTTCAGATGTTGAAATTTTGTTATTTGCTAAATATATGAAAACATCAAGGAGAGATTTTATTAAGATTTCGGCACTTGGCATTGGAGCTCTGAGTATTGGAGGTTCAAGCCTGAAAGTAACCGGAAAAACGTTGTTTTCGCCCAGTCAATTGAACAAGTTGATGATGAAACGGACTTCGACCTATTGTGAGGTTTGTTTCTGGAAGTGTGCCGGGTGGGCCTATTCCGACAATAAAGGAAACATCCAAAAAATTATTGGCCACCCTGACGATCCGCATTGCAACGGACGGTTATGCCCACGTGGTACCGGGGGTGTGGGTATGTACAACGACGAAGACCGCTTAAAAACCCCATTGATACGGGTAACCGGAGCCGATGGAAGTCAAACATTCCGTGAAGCCAGTTGGGATGAGGCGTTAGATTATATTGCTGTCAAAATGAAAAAAATTGCAGCCGAACATGGCCCCGAGTGCGTAGCCTTATTTACACACGGATCGGGTGGTAAGTTTTGGGGGCATTTATTAAAAGCTTATGGGTCGAACAATATCAGTGCACCCTCGTATGCCCAGTGCCGTGGCCCACGCGAAGTTGCCTGGATTGGTACTTTTGGCGAAGAATTGGGGTCACCTGAACCTACCGACATACGAAACACCAAATGTTTGGTATTAATAGGTTCACATATTGGCGAAAATATGCACAACGGACAGATTCAGGAGATGAGCGATGCCATCGATCAGGATGCTACAATTATAACTGTCGATCCACGGTTTTCAACCGCGGCCAGCCATTCAAAATATTGGTTGCCTATTAAACCCGCCACCGACATCGCGTTATTATTGGCTTGGATGCATGTTTTGATTCAAGAAGGCTGGTACGACAAAGCCTATGTCGAGAAATATACCTATGGTTTTGATCAACTAAAAGAGCATGTAAAAAACTTTACACCGGAGTGGGCTTATGGCATTACTACCATTGAACCCGAGGTAATCCGTAAAACAGCCCGCGAGATGTTTAACGCTTCACCTGCCGTAATTATTCATCCCGGAAGGCATGTTACATGGTATGGCGACGATACCCAGAGGTTACGTGCCGTAGCCATCCTAAATGCATTGTTAGGAAGCTGGGGAAGGCGCGGTGGTTTTTATATGGGCGTGGAAACTTCCGTTCCCGGATTCCCACATCCCGAATATCCAAAACCCAAGCGTACCTGGCGTGATGCTTTCCCTGGACAATACAGCCTGGCTGATTCAGCTTTAGCTAATGGAATTTGCGATGCTACCATACCTGCACCGACCCGCGATTGCTCCTTTAAAGGATGGATTGTGAACGGAACCAACCTGATTTTCACTTTACCTGATCTTCGGAATACCAAAAAAGCAATACAGAACCTGGAATTATTGGTGGTGATTGATACCATGCCTGTTGAAATTACCGGTTATGCCGATGTGGTGCTTCCTGAATGTACCTATCTGGAGCGTTATGACGAGATACGGACTTCGAAACACCGGATTCCGACCATCGCCTTGCGTGAACCTGCCGCCGATCCTAAATGGGATTCTAAACCCGGCTGGTGGATGGCCAAGGAACTGGGACACAAACTAGGTTTGGATGACTTTTTCAAATATAAAAACATTGAAGAGATACTGGACTGGCAACTGAAAAAAGTGGGCTCATCGTTAGAAGAGATGAAGCGGTTGGGTGTGAAAAAGATGAAACCCGAAGAAGGTTCCTTATTGTATTTTGAACCGGGAACCGACATTGAATTTTCTACCTCAACCGGAAAGATAGAGCTGTATGCTACCTCGTTTGCCGATGAAGGTTTCGATCCGTTACCAAAATATACCCCTCATCCGGAACCACCACAAGGTTTTTACCGCTTAAATTATGGTCGTGCACCCATGCATACCTTTAGCCGGACGGCCAATAATCCAAATTTGACTGATCTGATGGACGAAAACAGCGTTTGGGTTAATCCAAAAGTAGCCAAAGTATGGGGATTGGAAAACGACCAATATGTGTGGCTCGAAAACCAGGATGGAATTGTTTCCACCTTCCCAATCAAAGTCCGGATTACAGAACGTATCCGTTGGGATTCCGTGTTTATGGTTCACGGATTTGGACATAAAAATGAAAAACTGACCCGTGCTCATGGACGTGGTGCCAGCGATTCGGAATTGATAACAAATGTAATGATTGATCCCATTATGGGGGGTACCGGGATGCGTGGCAATTTTGTAACCTTCCGTACCGAAAAACCTGGGAAAGGAGGTTTATTATGAGATATGCCATGGCCATTGACACCAAAAAGTGTGTCGGATGTAGCGATTGTGTGGTAGCCTGCCAGACAGAAAACGATGTTCCCATTGGCTACTGCCGCGACTGGGTAGTTGAAGTTACCGATGGAACTTATCCGCAACTGGAAACCGAAATCCGGAGCGAGCGTTGCAACCATTGCGACAATTCACCCTGTGTGCGTTGCTGCCCCACAGGTGCCAGCCATTATGCTGAAGGAGGCATCGTTCTGGTTACGCATGAAAAATGTATCGGTTGTTCGGCCTGCATCCAAAGTTGCCCATACGATGCACGTTATACGCATCCCGAAGGATATGTAGATAAATGTACCTTCTGTCTGCATCGGGTTAAGAAAGGGATGGAACCTGCTTGTGTGGCTGTTTGTCCAACAAAATGTATGTATTTTGGCGATATGGATGATCCCAACAGCCCTGTTTCGAAAGTATTGAAAACCAGGAAATATAAAGTTCTGGCTCCCGAAGCTGGGACCAAACCAAATGTCTATTATTTAATCTAGACAATTATGAAAGAAGAAATTATTGTAAGTGGCCGGATGAACCACATGATTGACCCTGTGTTGCATGCCTGGGGTTGGGAAATTCCGGTGTATCTGTTTTTAGGAGGTTTAGCCGCCGGGTTGTTGTTTTTCTCAGGCCTCTATTACTTATTAGGCAAAGAAAACCATTATCCCGCAGCAGTACGCAAAGCTCCGGTATTGGTGCCCGTCATTTTAGCATTGGGTTTATTTGCCCTGTTTCTCGATTTGCATCACAAACCCTATTTCTGGAGGTTATATACAACTATCAAGTTTCAATCGCCCATGAGCTGGGGAGCCTGGACATTAATGATTGTTACCCCTTTATCCATGATTTGGGCTGCATTGCACATCAAAGAATGGTTTCCGCGATGGGATTGGAAATTTCAATGGCTAAAAGATTTGGAAATATTCTTAAGCGACTATAAAAAAACAATCGCTTGGGCAATGGCGTTATTGGGAGTGATTTTAGGTATTTACACCGGGATATTACTTTCGGCCTTCAATGCCCGCCCGTTATGGAACACATCCATACTGGGGCCATTGTTCTTAACTTCAGGATTATCGGCAGGCTCAGCATTAATCATGCTCCTTTCAAAAGACCATCACGAACGGATTACTTTTGCCCGGATTGACCTGATTGTTATTGGCATAGAACTGTTTTTTATCATCCACATGTTCATGGGTTTTTTGGCAAGTACCCAAGTTCAGATTGATGCCGCCAGCATCTTCTTAGGAGGTGAACTTACGGCTCCATTCTGGATTTTTGTGGTGGTACTGGGAATGCTTGTCCCTGCAGCTTTAGAGGTGATGGAGTTACGTCATTTTAAGGTTCCTGTAATCATTCCGGTGGTACTCATTCTTTTTGGTAGTTTTATGTTACGCTGGCTTATTACCAATGCAGGGCAATTAAGCCGGTATTTGTATTGATGGAGGCTTTGAGATAAGAGACACAAGACACAAGATTTGAATTTTAAGATTAGAAATTAAGATATATAAAAATAAACAACTATGAAGCAAAACAAATATTTAAATCCTTATTTGGGAGGCGTACTATTGGGTCTGGTTTTATTATCAGCCAATTTTATTTCCGGGCGTGGATTGGGTGCCAGTGGCGCATTCAAGAGTATGGTGGTTTCATCGGTCAACATGGTGGCACCTGCTCATGCTGGAAATGCTACTTTTTATAAAGAAAACATTCATGAACACCCTGAAGGTGTGATGAAATCGTGGCTGGTATTTCAGGTACTAGGTGTGGTGGTAGGCGCATTTATTTCAGGTGCTTTGGCCGGACGGTTAAAATTCAAAGTGGAACATTCACCTAAAATTACTTCGAAACGCAGGTTGATTTTTGCTTTAGCCGGAGGTGTTTTGTTTGGCTTTGGTTCACAATTAGGTCGTGGATGTACCAGCGGTTCTGCATTGAGCGGGATGGCCGTGCTTTCGCTGGGCGGAATTGTGACCATGGCAGCTATCTTTGGAACTGGTTATGCTTTGGCCTATTTTTTCCGTAAGAATTGGATTTAATTCAACGGACAATTAACAATGAGTAATTAATCTTTAATTAAGAAATTAAAATGGGACCTTTATCAGTAAATGAAATCATATCATCGAACACCAATTTTTTTCTGGCCTTTTTAATTGGTATCGGATTCGGGTTTGTGCTTGAATCCAGTGGCTTTTCATCGAGCCGTAAACTGGCCGGCGTGTTTTACGGTTACGATACCGTTGTATTAAAAGTATTTTTTACCGCCGCTATTACCGCCATGCTTGGCCTGCTTTTCTTCAGCCTTTTTGGTTGGGTTGATTTGAGTTTGGTGTACGTGAATCCTACTTTTTGGCATTCGGCCATTTCTGGCGGAGTTATTATGGGTGCAGGGTTCATTATAGGTGGATTTTGCCCTGGCACCAGCGTTTGTGGTGCAGCCATCGGTAAAATTGATGCTTTAGTCTTTGTAGGAGGATTGTTTCTTGGCATTTTTATCTTTGGTGAGGGCTACCCTTTGTGGGAAGATTTTTATAAAGCAGGTTTTGCCGGGTTTCCAAAGTTAAACGAAGTATTGGGGATTTCACAAGGTATCTTGGCTTTACTCATCGTTTTAATGGCTTTGGCTATGTTCTGGGTAGGTGAGTGGGCCGAACAGAAATTTCCCAGGGAAGAATACTAGAATTGAAAACCGCAAATCTCAAATTTCAATTTAAAATTTACAGATCATGAACCGATTTAAAGACAGTAAACATTTGCAGAACATCAAGCATCTGCAAAATATAAAACCCCGCGTATTATTGGCTATGGCTTTAATTCCATTAGCTTTGGTAATTGCCGCAGTGCCTGAGAATACCACTAAACCTTACAAATTGACCATTGAAGAGGTGGTTGGTGAAATTACCGATGGCGCGCAATATTTTACAGCCGATCAGATAGCTGATTTAATTATTCAGAAAGATCCATCCATTCAGTTGATCGATGTCCGTCCGAAAGATGAATTTGAGACGTATCATTTGCCGGGTGCCTTAAACATCCCGATATCGGATTTACTTTCCGATGAATGGCTGGAAACCTTGGATCAGGATGTGCGGACCAATGTTTTTTATTCGAATGGAACCGTTCAGTCAAACCAGGCATGGATTATCTGCACCCAACGGGGATTTAAAAACAATTACGTGCTACAGGGAGGATTGAATTATTGGGCCGAAACCATTTTAAACCCGCAGCGCCCCGATCAAACCGCACCAAACGATGAGTTTGCCAAGTATGATTTTCGCAAGGCCATGAATGGGGCACTTGGGGGAGGCACACTCGAAGCTCAATCAACTCCGGCTTCATCGGCGGGCACTATGCCTGAGGTGGCTAAAAAGCCTAAAAAGAAAAAGGCAGCCGGAGGGTGTTAATTTCAGGTTTTTAAAAGAAATTTACCACAGGCATCATTACTTTGGCGAAATGTGTATCTTTGCCTGCACGGAGAGGTGCCAGAGTGGTCGAATGGGACGGTCTCGAAAACCGTTGTACTGGTAACGGTACCGCGGGTTCGAATCCCGCCCTCTCCGCAAGAAAAAGCTTCTCGGAAACGGGAGGCTTTTTTTGTTCAAAAAAATCAATTAAAATCAGAAAAGAGGGATGAGAGCCCGCGCGGGTTCGAACTTAGCGGAGCGATCTCATGAATACGACGAAAGGAGTATGAATAACCCCGCCCTCTCCGCAAGAAAAAGCTTCTCGGAAACGGGAGGCTTTTTTTGTTCCGTACGCATTAATTGCAAAAGGAAAAGAGGGATTTCCGCAAAACCTATTGCTTTTACTTTTTATGTACAAATATTAAAATCTGGTGATGAACGACCGGAAGAAGAAGCCCGTGTAGTTTTGCGGCCAAAAAATGAAAAGCTGCCCGTTCGGGGTAATTTCCATTGAATATTCTAAGATAAGTATGCTGAAAGAAAACGGTTTTTACCTCCGTTCTAACTGAGCCAGTTCTTTGGCATCGAACAATGTTGGGTAATCATCGCTGAAACTCTTCAATACCTTTGTGAAGAGCGCTTCCCTTATTACCTGCGATTTGTTCTGGATTTTATACTTTTTGCAATACCGATTGAATGCATCTATTTCATAATCGTTCAATAAGATCTGGTGCTTGTGTCTCCTTTTTAAAGCCCTGTATTGTTGAGTATCTACCATTGCCGTTTATTTTTTTTCAAAAATATGGCTATTCGCCTGCTGTGCCTAACGAATTACCAACAAGAAATTAACAGATTTTTTGAACTTATTAACAATTAAAAGGGCGATGTGAACAGCCTTTTAACTTTATTGAACCAATTCTTTCAGTTTTGGAGTTAAATTTTTCGAAAGATAATCCGATAAATTTTGATAAGCATCGAGCCCAGCCTCCGGGTATCCAAGCTGTGTCCCACGGATGTTTTCAAAGGATTTGATGAATACCAATTGTTCCTGGGCATTGAAGACTTTGACTTCACCTTGCAACCCGGCGTAGTGTATGCGCCCCTCTTTTTTCAGTTCCGAGGTATTGGCCTGCAGTTCCAACCGGTAATCGGCCAGTTCCATTTTTAAAACCACTGGGAATCCCTGTTGCGCAAGCATATTTTTCAACTTGGCATCCATAATCTTTGGTTCCAGGTTTTTGTCCAGATTCTTTTCATTGGTTATCACAAAAAAAGATGGATTGAAAATCCGAAGGGCAATTTGCCCTTTGGGAGGATCAATTTTTCGCAACATCTTCCGGAAAACCGGGTCGGGGGTAATCTGTGAGGCTTTGTTCACCAAATCGACGGTAGCTACAAAGAATTCTATCTCTTTCAGGCTCGATACCTGATGCAATGAATAACTCATAGCGCCTTCGGAGTTCGATTCTGCCGTGTTGTCAGGCAATGGGCGCTGCTGGAGGCTAAAAACAACAGGTATCCCGGAAAGGGGTTGGTTTTTTCCGTTCAAACACCGGAATCCCAATTCCTGTGCGGTAACCGGTGCCCCATTTTTCACGGCAATTTCCGTTTTATTTGGGACAATTTTAATATCGCCAACCACCGAGAGCAATCCGGTGAACAACTCATTTCCTAAGAATATGTTTTTTTCCTGATAGTTTATTTCAAGCGATTCCGAAAAATAGGGTTTGATGGCCTCCAACCCTTTGATGTAATTCACAATTGCTTCGTAATATTGATTATTTGAGCGGGCAATCTGTGCCTTGTCATAAAAATCAACGCCTTTGGTTACCGATGCCTGTTTGCGCTGTTCTTTAATTTGCCGGAAGCCGGCTTTTGATAGCCGGTACCAGATGTAGAAATGTGTTTCGTTTTCAAAGGTCTGCATCAGTTCATATCCTTCCAGATTCTCGTTCGATTCTGTTTTGGTGGTTGCCATAAATTCCTCGGAATATCCCAGCAAGCTTTCAAACTGGTGCAGCACGCTGCGTGATGCTATTGTAACGGTAATTTCGCTTGATAAATCGGCCAGTGCATTTTTTTTTGCCTGCCCTTGATAATCATCTGCCGAACCATTTTTTAATGCCGACCCGATACCAATATAATAGGATTCCGAAACAGGTTTTTTTTGAACCCAATCGGGCAATAACTGCAACTGGGTGTTTTTTTTGCTGGTTCCACAGCCCAACAGAAAAAACAAAACCAAAATACTAGCGTTCCGGATCATACTGTTCAATTTTTAAACCTACTTTATTAGCTATTACTTGCTGCACATCAATAGACATGGCATCCAGCGATTTTAACTGCCGGCGTTCTTCCAATAATTCCTTCAACTTGCGTTTATCACTTGCCGAATCATTAATTACATCAAGTGACGACTTTTTATCTTTGCTTTCCCAATATCCGGGAATCAAATTATCGCGGTCTCCATCGTAGGCGGCATAATGCACTTCGTCGGAAGTTTCATGCGAAATGGCATCGGTTACCAAAACCTCACCAGTTTCGGTGGAAATTAATTTGTACTGAAAGTGACAGGTAACCGAATTTTCCTGTTTGTATTCAAAATATCTGGTTTTTTCGTAAAGGGTCGAATCTTTTTCTCCCTCTTTGGTTTTCACCTTTATCACCTTTTTTACATATCCTTTTTTCTCTGTTTTTTCCAGTCCGCCAGTGGTGGCACCATAGTAATTCACCTGTCCGGTGAGCAGGGCTTTTACGCCAAGCATTTTCCCGGCTTTAGCCTGAATGCTGCCGTCAACTTTTCCTTCTAAGGTTAATAGTTGCTCTTGGGTAATATCTTTGATATTTTCGCGGTCAACCAGTTTGATGAAGGGTGTTTTTAAGGTTGAGATGTTTTTTTCGATACGGCTTTGCAACATCGTTTCAATCCCTTTTTGTTTGGTAGTGTTCGAGAAATCGACCACCGCGATAGTAATCAACGCGTTTGTTAGCGCCAATTCCGAAAGTTCCCGGGCATCTTTGTAGTTGGCCTGTTTTTTTAAAATCTCCTGAAACTTCAGATACGAAGATCGGTATTTCTGAATATCGAGCAGTTCTTTTGCTTTGCGGTAAATGGGTTCAAAGTGGGCTGTGTTCTTGAGTTCCTGAGCATCTTTAAAGCCGGGTTCAAGGGTCAGTATTTCATTAAGGATGGCCTCCGACTCGGAAAACTTTTCCTGTTCGAGCAACAAGTAGGCATCCTGGTACCTGGCATCAAGGTAAAGGGTTTTAACTTCCTGATAATGGTCGGCATAACTTCTCGGAAAGCTCAGGTCGATGCCTGTAGTTTTAACCTTTTCGTAAAACGTGTTCAGTTCCAGGTACATATAAACCGCATCTTTAATATCATCGGCATTGTAGTGCCCCATAAATGCTTCCAGTTTGTTGTCTAGGGTAATCTGCCCTGTTTTTCTCAATCCCACTTGGGCTTCAAGGTTTTTTTGGTTTTTTGTAACCGAAATATAATACATCTCAGCAGCCTTTTCATACAAACCCGCTTTTTCAAATTCAGCACCTTTTTTGGCATACCGTTTCGATGCACAACCGATCAGCATCACGATCGAAAGCAATAGAATGAGTAATCGTTTCAATGGAAATAGGTTCATTGTTGTGTAGTTTATTTTTTTGAAATCATCCAAAGGTAAAATATTCTTTTTTGCCTGAAAATATTGGTTGAATAAAACCTTTCTTTGGCGAGATTTTTTTACCTTGAGTTTCGTAAACATGAAATTTTATGTCGATAAAACCTGTCGATTTGGTAGCGTTCGACCTTGATGGAACTATCTTGAACGATGAGAAAAAAGTTAGCTCCACCGATTGGCAAACCCTTGTTGAACTTGGTGCGAAGAATATTTTGCGGGTTGTAGCTACCGGGCGGAATCATTTCTCGTTGATACATGTTTTGCCAGCAGATTTCCCTGCCGATTTTGTCGTTTTCTCATCTGGTGCCGGAATCATGCATTGGCCATCAAAAAAAATTCTTTATTGCCAGCACATGGAGACCGGGCATTTAAAAGAGGTGGTGCGGGTTTTAATAAATTACAGGCTCAATTTTACGGTTCATTTGCCCATTCCCAACAACCATCATATTTTACTGCATGCCGCTTATCCCAATGCTGAAAACTTACTGAGTTATGTTAATCATTACAAGGATTTTGTGAGCCCTTTGGTGATTGAAAATTTACCCAGCGAAGCTACCCAGTTAATTGTTTTGCTCAACGGGCAATCGCATTTATTTTATGAACTGAAACAGCAATTCCCTTTTGTGAAAACTATACTAACTACCTCACCCATTGATCATAAAACCTTGTGGATGGAAATTTTCCATCCTGCTGTTTCAAAAGCCAATGGACTGAAATGGATTTGTAATCACTTGAAGAATCCGGACATGCACACCTTTGGCATTGGTAATGATTTTAACGATTGGGATTTATTGAACCATACCCATCACAGTTTTGTTGTAAGCAATGCGCCCAATGAAATGAAAACACAATTTCGCCAGGTAACATCAAACAACGAGAGCGGATTTAGCCAGGCTATTCTCGAAGTGTTTAAAAATTGAAAGTTGCGGGTGTTATTTACTTATAATATAAACTATTTTTTATTTTTACGATTTGAAATTATAAGCAATGAATAACCCGGAGGCAAATATTACCAACGAAAATGAACTGCATAATGTCTTTAAAGAGAGTTGTTTAAGACATTTTGAAGCCAAAGAATTTGAACAAATAAAAAATGCCTATGAATTGGCAAATGCAAAATCAACGGGCAAAACCAGGCATTCGGGTGAACCTTATATTTTCCATCCCTTACGTGTGGCATTAATTTTAGTGGACGAAATACGTTTGGGTAAAACTACCATCATCGCGGGCCTATTACACGATGTTTTAAAAGATGGTCTGATTACTTCGCAGGAAATTGAAAAGGAATATGGTCCGGAAGTTCTATCGTTGTTGATTGGGTTAAACAAAATAAGCTCGCTTTACACCGAAAAGCTTTCGCTGCAGAGTGAAAATTTTATTGCCCTGTTGTTAACCATTAGCCCCGATGTCCGCGTCATTCTTTTAAAACTGGCCGATCGGCTGGATAATATCCGTAAAATACGGAATTTTGAACCCGAAAAGCAGTTAAAGATAGCCCAAGAGACCAATTTGTTATATGCTCCAATTGCCCACCGCCTAGGGCTTTACCATATTAAAACGGAACTGGAGGATATTTCGTTGCGACATTTAGATTCGGAGGCTTACTTTAGCATTGCCCGCAAACTGAAAGATACCAAAAAAGCCCGGGAACAATATATCGAACGCTTCTCTGAACCCATCCGGCAGATATTGGATGAAAAGGGTTTTAACTATGAAATTAAGGGGCGGCCCAAATCGGTACATTCCATTTATGGAAAAATTTATAAAAAGAATGTTGACCTTTCTGAAATCTTCGATCTGTTTGCCATCCGGGTCATCTTGAACGAGGTTCCCAAAGAAAAAGAGAAAGAGGAATGCTGGAATGTTTATAGCCTGGTAACAAATATTTATGCCCCAAATCCTACCCGTTTGCGCGACTGGATTTCAACTCCCCGTGCCAGTGGATACGAATCGTTGCATACCACGGTTATTGGGCCTGAAAAACATTGGGTCGAGGTTCAGATCCGCACCCGCAGAATGGATGATATTGCTGAAAAGGGCGATGCCGCGCATTGGAAATACAAAGAAGCGGGTAAAGCCGAATCGCACGACGAATGGTTGCGGAGCATCCGCGATGCTTTGGAAAATAAAGATTCGTTAGCCATTGAAGCATTGCCTAACCAAAAGCAGGTTTTACGAAACACCGAGATTTTTATTTTTACCCCACAGGGTGACATCAAAAAATTGCACGAAGGGGCTACAGTCCTTGATTTTGCCTATTCCATTCACAGCAATATTGGCAATACCTGTACGGGAGCCCGGGTAAATGAAAAGATTGTTCCTATTAAACACAAACTCAGTAATGGCGACACCATTGAAGTGCTGACTTCAAAAAACCAAAAACCCAGGTTGGAATGGTTGAACATTGTAGCCAGTAACCGGACCAAAGCCAGAATCCGCAGGGCAATTAACGAAAACCTGTTTAAACAGGCCGAAGTGGGTAAGGAAATGTTGGAACGGAAAGCATCACAACTCAAACTGGATTTTAACGATCAGGTGATCCTTAAAATAATCAACCATTTCAAGTACAAAAGGGCACTTGATTTTTATCAAGATATTGCCGATGAAAAAATTGATTTGCAGACAATTAAAGATTATCTGACCAATATTGGAAAGGAAGACGAAGGAAAGACTGCCGAAACCCAGGAGGTTAGTGCCGTTGAATATGTTCCGCAAAAGTCGGTTTCCGATAATTATTTAATCATTGATAAAAATTTATTAAACATTGACTATAAATTGGCAAAATGTTGCCGGCCCATTCCGGGAGACCCAATTTTTGGTTTTGTGACTGTAGATAGGGGGATTCAGGTGCACCGGAAAACTTGCCCTAACGCCAAAGATTTGATTTCGAGATATTCATACCGGATTGTTCAAGCCCGTTGGACCGACGATAGCAAAAGTTCATCGTTTATTGCTGAAATTGTGGTTACAGGTATTGATAAGATCGGGATTATTAATCACATTTCCGAGGTAATCTCGAAAGAACACCAGGTGAACATGCGTTCATTGGCCATAAATACCAAAGATGGTATTTTTCAGGGATTTATTTCTGTATTTGTGAACAATGCCAATCAGCTCGATGTCCTTTTAGCCAATATCAGTAAAATAAAAGGAGTGTTAAAGGCCGAACGTCTCGATAAAGCGTATTAGCTCCAAAACATTACGGAATGCGCATAAATTTGTGCGATTGCAGGGAGACCATCCAGTCGGGATGGGTTTTGGCATATTCTACAATCGGACCGATGTTGATGCTAAAACGGCTCCATTCCGGTTGTAAAAACCGCAAGCAGTTGAGCCGGATACGTTTGGCACATTCTTCGGCCCACAAATAATCGTCGGGTTCATAAATAATCATTTTCAGCTCATCGGCTGCTTGATAAATTGCGGGTTTTGGATGCATGTTCCGCTTGGGCGAAAGGCATATCCAATCCCACGTGCCTGTTAATGGGTAGGCCCCGGAAGTTTCCAGAAATGTTTCAATGGAATGCTTTTTTAAAGCATCACAGAGCGGATTTAAATTATAGAGAGAAGGTTCTCCACCTGTTACCACAACTGCTCTGGCTGGTGTTTCAAGAACTTTAGCGACAATATCTTCAACGGGTACCAACTGGTGTATCCCGGGACTCCATGATACTTTGGAATCGCACCAACGACAACCAATATCGCATCCGCCAATTCTGATAAAGTAGGCAGCTTTACCGGTATGAAAACCTTCTCCTTGAAGGGTATAAAATTGTTCAACAAGAGGCAACACATTTCCTTCCCCTCTACCAGGCAACTCTTCTCGTTTCAAACCCTAAAAAATTTTATCGATTAATCCTCATCATCAATCTTTACATGGCCCCAGTTTTCACCCCTGCGGATGCGATTCAATTGGGTATGCGTGATACCGAATTCTTTAGCAATCTTGTACAATGGGTTTTTCCCCCTTCTGATTTTTTTCTTTAACCGGATGACATCCGTTTCAGTAAGTTTGGCGTGAGTAATATTGCCTTTACGGTTTTCGCGGGCAAATTTCACTTTGGGGTTGTTGTTGTTGTGATGGTTCAAGTCGTTTTGAGTCGCCCATTTTAGGTTCTCCACATAATTATTCAGCTTGTTATAATCCTTGTGGATCACATACTTGTGCCTTTCGGTCGGGCGTGGAATAAAATTGGCAGCTACCAAACGGTGAACAGATTCGGTGACCCGTTTCACGGTACCTTTTATCCGTTTGAAATTGTTGACATATTCAAACCCACTTTTATCCTTGAACTGATTAATAGTAGATAAAAACTGCCAATCGTTCTTTTTGACATTGAAATGCCTTACACGACCATAATTGGAGACTTCATAAATCTCGCCATCGCGCATTCCAGTAAGGGTGAAGCGTTTCCACTCCTCATTCCAAAATTTTTCTTCTTTCATAATTTAAAATTAAATGAATCCTTTTTTTATACATCCCTAGCACAAAAATAGTCTTTTTATGTTTATATCCAAATCTTTACAACACCGTTTACTTCTATGAAAAGAAATTTTAAGGCTAATTTTGACTAAATTTGAATTTCCAGTTGTTCAAAATTAGAAAAATATCCTATTTTTTTATTGATTATTTGATTATAAGTTAGGAATATTTTTGTAATTCTAAAAACAAATAGAACCGCATGGAACCTCATAACTGAGGTTTTTTACTTAATGGAATTTAAAATATCTAAAAATGTAGATATATTTAGAATATTACTTATTTTTACGCCTGTTAAAAATTTTATGCTATGAATACAATTTTGTTAGGAATTATTGGTGGCCAAGAGGTGTTACTTATATTAATCGTTGTTTTGCTTCTTTTTGGAGGTAAAAAAATTCCTGAACTGATGAAAGGTCTGGGGAAAGGCATCAATGAATTTAAAAAAGCAGCCAACGAAAGTGAAGTAGGTGCCGAGTTAAAGGATATCAAGAAAGAGATTAACAGCGTTTCGAAAGATATTCAGGAAACTACCCGTTTGCAGTAACGCAATATGACAGATACCAAAAACAATGTGGAGATGACCTTTTGGGATCATCTGGAAGAATTACGATGGGTATTTGTCCGTTCAATTATTGCTGTTACTAGTTTAAGCATATTAGCTTTTATTAAGAAGGATTTTATCTTTGATAAAATAATTTTAGCTCCCAAAGAACCTTGGTTTTTTACCAACAGGATTCTCTGCCAAATTGGTGAACGATTCGATTCCCCATCGCTTTGTTTAGATAACAGCCATTTGCAGTTAATAAACATTAAACTTTCAGGGCAATTCACAACGCACATTTTAATGTCGTTTGCCATCGGGATATTTTTTGCCAGCCCCTATATTATCTATGAAATTTGGCGTTTTATTAAACCAGCTTTGCGTCAGCGTGAGCGAAAATACAGCAGGGGGGCTGTATTGGTTTGTTCCTTTTTGTTTATACTTGGGGTGGTTTTTGCTTATTATTTAATTGTTCCTTTAACCATCAATTTTTTAGGTAATTATCAGGTTAGTGCGCAAGTGGCCAATACCATTACTTTAAGCTCCTACCTGAGCAATATTATTTCATTGTGCCTATCCATGGGAGTGGTTTTTGAGATACCGGTTTTTGTTTATTTCCTTACAAAAACCGGAATTATTTCACCCCAGTTTATGAAGCGTAGCCGTAAGATTATAATTGTGGTGTTGTTGATTATTGCCGCCATTATTACCCCACCGGATGTTATCAGCCAAACCCTGGTATTCATTCCATTATATTTCCTTTTCGAAATAAGTATTAAAATCTCAGAATGGGTTTATAAGAAAAAGGAAGCATCGCTTGAATAGTGCCTTTTTATCCCTAAATTTGTTTAAAAACAGTTGTGAACCATACGTTTAAAACGATTGTTGGCCTTTTGTTTTTGCATACGTTAGGTTGTAATTCGCAGGGAAACGCCGAATTAAAAATGGAAAAACTTATCAACAGAAAGCCCGTGGTTAGTGGTCGGTTCTATCCGGCGCAACCCGATCAGCTTAAAAGTGACTTGAAAAAATATTTTGATGGCAACGCCAAAAAACAATTTGCAGGGACCATTCAGGCCTTGATAGTACCTCATGCTGGGTATGTGTTTTCAGGCGATGTGGCTGCCAGTGCCTACTTGCAGCTTAATCCGGAACAACCTTACAAAAATATTTTTATTTTGGCACCCAGCCACCATTATCCTGTGCAGGGTGCTTCGGTATATAATTTGGGAAATTATGTAACCCCGCTTGGAGAGGTAGAGGTGAATCGTGAGATTGCCAACCAATTAATGACCACGAACCCAATGTTTAAATATGTGCCTGAGGCTGATAAACAGGAACATAGCCTGGAAGTTCAGTTACCTTTTTTGCAATATTATTTGAAAAAGCCCTTCAAATTGGTACCTATTATTATTGGCACCGACCATGAACCGGTATTAAAATCTTTGGCAGAAAGCCTGCAACCTTACTTTAATCCAGACAATATTTTTATCATCAGTTCCGATTTTTCGCATTATCCCAATTATCAAAAAGCCCAAAGTGTTGATACAGCTACCATGGAGGCCATTGTTTCCAATGAAATTCAAAAGGTAAAAGAAACACTTATCGAAAATAAGAATCTGGCTATTCCAAACCTTGCCACGAGTGCTTGCGGTATTTCGGGAATCCTGACATTGATGTATCTTACTCAAAACAATACCGGCATCCATTTTGAACCCATCAAATATAATAACTCAGGCGACAGTCCTTACGGCGATCATCAACGGGTGGTAGGATACTGGTCGATAATTGCTGTTGCCGGAAAACCCAAGCCTATTTTTGAACTCACTGCGGATGAAAAACAGTATTTATTGGTATTGGCCAGGCAAACTATTAACGAATACCTAATTAAGCATAAAACCAAAGAACCCCATTCGGTACCTCAAAACCTAACCAATCATACCGGGGCTTTTGTTACCCTTCATCTGGATGGAAAATTAAAGGGGTGTATTGGCCGGTTTGAAGCCGATGAACCTTTATATAAAGTGGTTCAAAAGATGGCCATAGCCGCGGCTACAAGTGATAGCCGATTTGAACCGCTCAAATTGGAAGAACTGAAACATGCGGAGATTGAAATTTCAGTATTGACGCCATTGCAAAAAATTAAGTGTAAGGAAGACATTGTGATAGGTACCCACGGTATTTATATCCAAAAAGGATTAAGCCACGGCACACTTTTACCGCAGGTTGCTTCCGATAATCACTGGACCGTGGATGAATTCCTTGGTTATTGTTCGCGCAACAAAGCCGGGTTAGGTTGGGAGGGATGGAAAGATGCCGATTTGTTTACCTATACGGCCATCGTCTTTTCTGAAAAAGAACGGCCATGAACAAAAAGGATGCATTGTTTTGGATAGAACAACTTCAACTGGAACCTCACCCTGAAGGAGGAAGTTTCGCGCAGACTTATCAATCGGGATTTTACACAAGTAAGGAACTTAACAATTGCAGGGTAACCCGTCGATGTGCTTCATTAATCTATTTTCTGCTACAAAAAGGGGAATATTCCCATTTTCATCGGTTACAGTCGGATGAGATTTGGCTTTACCAACAGGGTGGGCCTTTGACCATATACATGATTACTCCCGGACAGGAGTGGTTTGTAGAGCGATTGGGACCCAATCCCGATCAGCATGAAAACCTTCAGGTACTTATTCCTGCGGGAAGCTGGTTTGCGGCACACCTTGATGCTTCGGTTGATTTTTGTTTGATGAGCTGTTTGGTTTCACCCGGTTTTGAGTGGGAGGATTTTGAATTGGCTGAAACGGGGGATTTGATCTGTCAATTCCCACAGCATGCCGAATTGCTGAACCTTTTTTGTTTGGAATAAACTCAATTCTTATTAGGTACTAAACCTGCATTCTAAAACCAAGTAAGGTTATTATTGAAAAACTATCGGAAAACATGAAAAATATGAAGGCTGTGTAACAAGTGTTACATTTTATGAGGATTGAATGAGCTACTTTTGATATAACAAAACATCAAAAATATGGCCTCAGTTAAATTTTTCCGTTACCTGATTCCCCCCGATCCTTGGAAATTTCCGGTCATCTTAGTTTTAGGGATATTTGTTGGGTTGGCTCTTTACCTTTTTAAAATAAGTAAAGCAGTTTCGTATCTTTCCGATGAACCTACCACCTGTGTCAACTGCCATATTATGGCACCGCAATATGCCACATGGCAACACAGTTCGCATAGGCAATGGACCAATTGCAACGATTGCCATGTTCCCCACAACAATGTTTTTAATAAATATTACTTTAAAGCCAAAGATGGGATGCGCCATGCCACCATTTTTACGTTACGGAGCGAACCTCAGGTTATTATGATTCATGAAGAGGGACAGGAAGTGGTGCATCAGAATTGCATCCGTTGCCACGAAAAACTCTTGGATGTGGATCAGAAACTGGCGAATAATCATTTTAAACATGAACGTACCGGGCGCAAGTGCTGGGAATGTCACCGGGAGGTTCCCCACGGACGGGTAAACAGCCTTTCGAGTACGCCATACGCAAGAGTGCCGTTGCCTGAAAGCCCGGTTCCGGATTGGCTCAAAATGCTTATGGACGATAAACCTTAACAATGTTACGATTTTTAAATAAAGTTACTGAAAATCCCACATGACCAACTATGTAAAACACAAAGGCAGATAACTGGATTTCTGAAAATATAAATGAATGAGATTTCAGAAACATGTGGGTGGCATCTGACCTTTGAAAAAAAGCATATTAAATGAAATCACTAACCGAACAAATCAAAGAAAAGCCCTATTTGGGATGGCTGTTATTCTTCTCAACTGTATTGATTGTATTTTTATTGGGCATGTTGGCCTCATCGGTTATAGAGCGTAGGGCTGAAGCTCAGTTTGCTTACACTCCACAGGTTAAACATTCACAATTTGAACCACGCAACGAGGTGTGGGGCAAGAACTTTCCACGTCAGTATCAGTCGTACATGCAGACCAAAGACACCACATTCCGAAGTATGTATAATGGCAATGCCACGGTAGATATGCTTGCAGAAGATCCCCGTTTGGTCATACTTTGGGCGGGTTACCCCTTCTCAAAAGATTATAAACAAGGCCGTGGGCATGCCTATGCCGTAACCGATGTTCATCAGACTTTGCGTACTGGGGCACCAATGGATGGAAAGACCAGTGGACTGCCAAATACCTGCTGGACTTGCAAAAGCCCCGATGTACCACGCAAAATGAACGAAGTAGGAGTGGCTGAATTTTACAAAGGTGCCTGGGAAACTAAAGGAACGGAAATTGTGAACCATATTGGCTGTGCCGACTGCCATGATGCTGAAAACATGAACCTACGGATTTCTCGTCCTGCTTTGGTTGAGGCTTATAACCGTTTGGGAAAAAATCTGGAGGAGGCTTCACATCAGGAAATGCGGTCGTTGGTTTGTGCCCAATGCCATGTGGAATATTATTTTAACAAGAAGAAACCTGTTGAAGGGGTTGCATATTTAACTTTTCCTTGGGACAATGGCTTTTCGGCTGAAGCCATGGAGGCTTATTATGATAAGATTGAGTTCAGCGATTGGACACATTCCCTGAGTAAAACCCCCATGCTAAAAGCCCAACACCCCGACTATGAGGTTTACATGACCGGAATTCATGCCAAACGGGGAGTATCGTGTGCCGATTGCCACATGCCTTATAAAAATGAAGGAGGACAGAAGTTTACGGATCACCACATTCAAAGCCCATTGAATAATGTGGCCAACTCTTGCCAGGTATGTCACCGTGAGGAGACACAACAATTGGTTCGGGATGTGTACGAACGCCAGACCAAGATTATTGAAAACCGTGATGAATTGGAACGGTTGCTGGTGAGAGCCCATCTGGAGGCTAAATTCGCATGGGACAAAGGAGCCACGGAAGAACAAATGAAAGAGATTCTGACTGACATCCGGCATGCCCAATGGCGTTGGGATTATACGGCCGCGGGACATGGTTCATCGTTTCATGCTCCAGTGGAGGTTAGCCGGGTGATTGCCTCCGGGATTGTCATTGCCCAGGAAGGTCGGTTGAAACTTACCCGGCTATTGGCCAATTTAGGATACAACGAACCTATTCCGTATCCTGATATTGATACCAAAGCCAAAGCCCAGCAATTTATTGGTTTGGATGTAGCTCAAATGGAAAAAGATAAAAAAGCATTTCTGGAAACCATTGTCCCGAAATGGTACGAGGCTGCACATGACCGTGAAAAAGGTTACGGTGTTACAAACCTGTCGGATTAAAGTAGTTGAACAAGAACCCCGGTAACGCGGGGTTTTTTAATGGATGAAGGTTCCATTGTTCAGATTTCTGTTGTTGCCACACCCATTTAATTCTCAACATTACGGTACTTGTTTGGGGATCAATATTTAACGGTTTCAAAAATGGATTCTTTATTGAAAACCCCCAAAAAACCCATATATTGGATTCCAAAATTTTTACCAATGAAGAAACTTGCATTGTACTGGCAGATTTTAATTGCCTTTGGATTAGCCATCTTGTTTGGCATCTTTTTAAAATCATGGGTTCCATACGTATCGTGGATGGGCGATTTGTTTTTAAAAGCCTTAAAGATGATCATCATCCCTTTGATTTTCACCTCCATGGTTTCAGGTATTACCCAGATTGGGGATGCAAAAAATTTAGGGAGGTTGGGAATTAAAACTTTTGCCTATTTTATCGGCACTACACTATTGGCCCTTTTTACCGGATTGGTTTTGGTAAATATGATTAAACCTGGAGTGGGGGCGGAGTTGGGTTTTCAGCAGACCCCGGTAGGTATTGCATCCCAAAATCAAACATTTGGTTCCATTTTGATGGAAATGGTACCTGAGAATATTGTTAAAGCTATGGTGGAAGGCCAGATGCTTCCCATCATATTTTTTTCGTTACTATTGGGTTTCTTTATCACTAAAACTCAGAAAAGCCACCGATCCACACTTACCGGTTTTTTTAATGCCCTGTTTGAGGCTGTGATGAAGCTAACCCTATTTATCATACGTTTTACCCCTTTTGGTATTTTTGGAATTATTGCAAAAACTGTTTCCGAGCAGCCTGATTTGGTAGAACTGGCCACCCGGCTGGGTTTGTATATGACGGTAGTGATTCTTGGCCTGTTCATTCATGCTGCCATTTGGCTTCCTTTGTTGATTAAATTTATTGGAAAAGCCAATCCGTTCAAACATTTCAGGGCCATGAGCGAACCACTGATTACGGCTTTTTCAACTTCATCGTCGAGCGCTACCTTGCCATTGACCATGTATGCCGTGGAAAACAAAAGCGGGGTTTCCAATGCTATTTCATCGTTTACATTGCCTCTGGGAGCCACTATCAATATGAATGGAACGGCTTTGTACGAATTGATAGCTGCATTATTTATTGCCCAAGCTTATGGCATTGATTTAACATTCGGCCAACAGATGATTGTAGTTTTAACGGGTTTGTTAGCCGCGGTGGGTTCCGCAGGAATTCCCATGGCCGGTTTGGTCATGATGTCAATAGTGCTAACCTCCGTGGGGCTACCCATCGAGGGCATTGGCCTTATCTTGGCTGTGGATAGGTTTTTGGATATGTTCCGGACTACCGTAAATGTATGGGGCGATACCTGCGGAGCTGTTATCATTGCCAAATCGGAAGGTGAGCAGCTACTGGTTTAATGTTTAATGTCTTTTGTTTGAAATAGGAAACCGGGAATAATTCTTGAAAGGTTCTAGGTAAAGTAAGAACAAACCTCTAATTTTCCGGTTTAAAAACTGAAACAAATTAAACTTGGAAAATGAAACGTGATTGGATAACCATTAAAGAATATCAGGACATAAAGTTCGGATTTTTTGAGGGCATTGCTAAAATTACCATCAACCGCCCCGAGGTACGGAATGCTTTTCGGCCCGAAACCACCAAAGAAATGAGCGATGCCATGCTTATTTGCCGCGAGGATCCAAATATTGGTGTGGTGGTTTTTACCGGAGCAGGCGATAAAGCATTTTGCAGTGGTGGCGACCAAAAAGTGAAAGGCCGTGCCGGATATGTTGGACAGGATGGTGTTCCCCGTTTAAATATTTTAGATGTCCAGAAACAAATCCGCAGCATCCCAAAACCCGTGGTAGCGATGGTTAATGGTTATGCCATTGGCGGTGGCCATGTGTTGCACGTGATGTGCGATATTTCCATTGCCTCTGAAAATGCCGTTTTCGGTCAAACAGGACCCAAAGTAGGTAGCTTCGATGGTGGATTTGGTTCCTCCTATTTGGCCCGGCACGTGGGACAAAAGAAGGCACGTGAGATTTGGTTCCTTTGCCGCCAATATTCTGCCCGGGAGGCTCTCGATATGGGTTTGGTGAATAAAGTGGTGCCCTTGGATCAGCTTGAAGATGAAACGGTGGATTGGTGCAAAACCATGCTGCAACACTCGCCTATTGCCTTGCGGATGATTAAAGCCGGGCTCAATGCCGAACTCGATGGACAAGCCGGGATTCAGGAATTGGCAGGTAACGCCACCATGTTGTATTATTACACAGACGAAGCCCAGGAAGGTAAAAACGCCTTTTTAGAGAAGCGCAAACCCGATTTCAGCAAATACAAAAGATTGCCATAAGTGAAGAAACAAAAAACCAACGCTTGGATCCGTGCTGCCCGTTTAAGGACGTTGCCCCTTTCTATCTCTGGAGTTATCATGGGTAGCGCCTTGGCATTGGGCAAGGGTAACTTCCACCTCTCTGTATTTTTGCTGGCGTTACTAACCACGTTATTGCTCCAGATACTGTCGAACCTGGCCAACGATTACGGCGATTATTCGCATGGCACCGATAATGAAAACCGCGTAGGGCCGCAACGGACGGTGCAAAGTGGAGCTATCAAACCCAATGAAATGAGGTGGGCTATGGCTTTCGTTGGAATTTTATCTTTTATTTCCGGAATTTTATTGTTGAAAACCTCTTTTAAAGAATCATTAAACCTTGAGTTTCTAATATTCCTTATCATGGGTCTGTTGGCCATAAGTGCCGCCATAAAATACACGGTAGGGAAAAACCCCTTTGGCTATCAGGGTTTTGGCGATTTGATGGTTTTTGTTTTTTTTGGAATTGTTGCTGTTTTGGGAACCTATTTTCTTCATGCCCAGGTGACAGATGCATGGGTGCTCTTGCCTGCCATTTCTATCGGGGCACTGAGTGTAGGGGTTTTAAACATTAACAACATGCGCGATATTGTAAACGACAAATACTCTGGAAAAAATACCATTCCTGTGCGGTTGGGAAGTAAAAACAGCAAATACTACCATCTATTTTTAATGCTGGTCAGTTTTATTTCACTGGAAATATATTTTGTGCACGAACAAGAACTGATGTTAGCTTTATCTCTATGGATTCCCTTTTCACTCATCGGTTGGCATTCCTACCATGTAATTAAAAACAGCGAACCCAAAGATTTAGACCCGGAATTGAAACGTCTTTCATTGGCAACATTGTTGATAGCCTGTTGGTGCGGATTGGGATTATTTTTTTAATGATGCTAAAAGCCGGTTATTTTCCTTATATATTTCATTTCAAGGTTCCAGGCGGGACCTCCAGGGGGATACTTACAGAAAAACCTTCCTGGATATTGAAGCTGTGGGATTCATCGGAATCTGAAATTTTTGGTTTGGGCGAGGTAAGTATTATCCCGGGATTGTCGCCGGAACCCATTGATAAACTTTTAATCGAATTGGATCATTTGGTTGATGAACCATCGGTTTATGTAAACTCCAATTCACGGAAACTTGCGAATTTCCCATCGCTGCAATTTGCGATTGAAACGGCTCTTTTGGATTTGAAGCAGGGCGGCCGCCGGATTCTTTTTCCTTCGGAATTTACCCAAGGGTTGAAAGGTATCCGTACCAACGGCCTTATTTGGATGGGAGCAAAAGAGGAGATGCTCCTCCGGATTCAGGAAAAGTTACAGCAGGGTTTTCGCTGTATCAAAATAAAGGTGGGAGCAGTTGATTTTAATCATGAACTGGAACTTTTACAGTTTATACGGGAACATTATACCGCCAATACCCTTGAAATCAGGATGGATGCGAATGGTGCCTTTACCTCAAAAGAGGTGATGCAAAAATTGGAAATGTTGGCCAAATACCAAATACATTCCATTGAGCAGCCCATCAAACAAGGGCAATGGGCCGAGATGCGGGAAGTTTGCCTCCAATCTCCCATTCCAGTGGCTTTAGATGAAGAACTGATTGGAATTTGGGAGGATCTGCGGCGAAATGAATTGCTGGATGTCATTCAACCACAATACATCATTTTAAAACCCTCACTAATCGGCGGTTTAAAAGAAACTGCACGTTGGAGCCAAATGGCAGTCCAACGGAATATAGGATGGTGGGTAACCTCGGCTTTGGAGGGGAATATTGGCTTAAATGCCATTGCACAATGGACTTTTATCCAGGGTTCAACCATGCCGCAAGGTCTGGGAACCGGACAAATTTATACCAATAACTTTAATTCACCTCTTGAAATGAGGGATGAAGAATTGTGGTATAACAATGATAAAAAGTGGTCTGATTTTTCAACTATAAACGATAAAATCGATAAAACATAAATCATTATGGTTAAAGAAACTGAGAAACTCCTGAACGGAGATATGGATGGCAAATGGAAACCGGAAAATGAAATCCTGACTTTGAACCATCAAACATACCGTCTATCCAAAGTAGATTGGGAGGCTTTTAACCAAATTTATCCAAATGCTTTGTGGTGGCAGGCAATATCGCGGTTTTTGCAAAAATGGGCCAATGCTTCATCTACAATAACCTTGAAAACTTCAGGTTCCACAGGAACGCCAAAATTGGTGGAGGTGCCTAAAAAATATTTGCAGATTTCAGCCATCAAAACTTGTCAGTTTTTCAACCTCGATGTAAGTTCCACAGGCCTGTTGTGTCTTTCGGCAGAATACATCGCGGGACAGATGATGTTGGTACGCGCCATGGTTTCCGGGATGGACCTTATTTGCGTAAAACCCAATAGCAATCCGGTTCTAGAATTGGACCAACCTATTGATTTTGCCGCGATGGTGCCGCTTCAGGTCAAACAAAGTTTGGAAACACCCGTAAAACTTCTGCACGTAAAACAGATTATAATTGGGGGTGGAACTCTCGAC
>Ga0074197_1000216_pt1 | contig 83838 bp, 86 predicted proteins | sample EPASupsiteSAE305_FD_64526 | JGI IMG/M metagenome (GOLD analysis project Ga0074197, IMG submission 64526) | Bioremediated contaminated groundwater microbial communities from EPA Superfund site, New Mexico - SAE3-05 reassembly with SPADES | ecosystem: Environmental > Aquatic > Deep subsurface >... | reverse complement strand
TGGAGATTTTACTCCGCCGATATCTGCATCAGTGTCGTTTGCAAGAACATCTATAATAACTGAACTATCCTCATTAACCGACGCAGTGTCATCTACCGTTACGGTAGGGTCGTTTTGCGGATTGACGGTTACATTTACGGTTGCACTGCTGCCATCAGCGTTGGTATAAGTAAAGCTGTCTGCTCCGCTGTAATTAGCACTCGGTGTATATGTAAGAGTGCCATCAGCGTTGATTGCAACTGTTCCGTGTGTGCCCTGGGTTACTGCTGTTACTGGAGATTTTACTCCGCCGATATCTGCATCAGTGTCGTTTGCAAGAACATCTATAATAACTGAACTATCCTCATTAACCGACGCAGTGTCATCTACCGTTACGGTAGGGTCGTTTTGCGGATTTACGGTTACATTTACGGTTGCCGTACTGCTTGAAGTTAAGCCCGTTGTAGATTCTGCAGTAACTATGAAATCCGGTAAATCAGCTCCGTCATTGACTATTGCTGCGCCATCTGCTGTAAGTGTAATCTCTCCTGTTATCGGGTCTATTGCATAGTTGGTTGTATCATCGATTGAGTAAGTGATATTTTGCCCATCTTCATCGCCTGCTGCCGATGTTGCTACTACTGTTCCTGCACTTGCTGCACCTTCAGTGATAGTTCCTACCAAAGTTACACTTATACTTATAGCTTTGTTTATCACCGCCTCGTCATTAGACAAAAGACGGAGTGGATCATTTTCTTTTAAGTCTAGATTTGTATAACTATTATTATCATATTTTACATCACGCAAAGAGGCAGTAACATCAGTGATAGCGCCGTTTATTTTTTCAAATTCTGCAGAAATATGCTCAGAATTAGGAGATGATTGATTTTCTTTAGCTGCTGTTTCGATTTCATCGGCATTTTGATTATTTAACTGATTATTTTCTTTGATTATAGAAGTTAAAGTCTCTGTTTTGGTTACAACTTCATCTTGAGAAAACTCTTCTTGTGATAGTGATGCATCAAAAAGCTGCTTGTCGTTTGCAGCTATAATAATCTTATCAAGACTATTATTTAAAGAAACTACTACTCTATTGGCAGATGTATTGCTTCTATCTCCAAAAACTACCTCATTTTTATAAATGACATCTCCGCTTTCTAACTCACGAAGAGAACCGTCTTTACCTTTGGCATAAAACTTTCCACTCAAACTTTTTACTTGCGCTATTGATTTTAACATATCATACTCCAGCATTCACGCGATATTAGAAGTATTCTATAAAAAAAAGTAAAAAATATATATTGTACTTAAGTACACATACTATTTTTTCGATATCAACTCTGTTACATACCCTTGTACTTTATCAATGTCTTTTTGCTTCAACTCTTCAAGCATTTCAAGATCAGCAACACCAACCGCTATTAAAGATATACCGATAGTATCCGAAATCAGCCTTAATGCTGAGAGTGAATTTTGACTTTGTGATAAAAAGTAACTACACTCAGCCTTTATATATACCGGTCTTAAATTTTGTATATATTGATAATCCTCACCCTCGCCGATAAACTCAAATACACCTATATCTATATTGTACTTCTTAAAAAGTTCTATAAAATCTCTAATTTGCCTTGAATCTTCTCTAACAAGCGTATCTGGAAGCTCAACAATTAGTTTAAAACCCATCTTTGCAGCATAAGCACCAAGTAGTTGGCTAAATTGCGTATATGCTTCTTTGTGTTTTAGATACTCTTTTGGAAGCCTTATAGAATATACATAACCATTTTTAAATAAATTTTGTTTTGTAAAAATCATATTTAAAATATTTTTATAAACACTAAAAGTAAGTCCAGACTGAATAACATGAGCCATAAACTGGGCGTAACTAAATGATTTTTCATTATTATAAGTCAGCTTTATACTAAGAACTTCATATATCGTTTTTTCATTTTTTGTATCCAAGACACTCCAAAAAACAAAATCAAACATATTTTTTTCTATCGCTTTTAAAATTGTCTCTCTCCACTCATCCCTGCCCATTATCTCTAAAGACTCTTGAGATTTTTGAGCATACATCCTGCTATCATAAAATTTTGACTGCGAAAGAGAGTCATCAGAGGCAGCTAAAAATTCTGAAATCGGATTTAAATGAAAATACTCATAAAGTCCGAAATATAGCAGAGTCTCTTTTGTATCTAAATTGACTTTTTTAATTTCACTATAAGAGTCTTGCTGTACTCTTTTTGCAATATTTAGAGCATTATCCAATGTGCAATTAGGAATAAAAAGTGAAAATTCCACACCCCCCATTCTTATAATCATAGCCTCATTAAAATCTTGTACACAATTTTTAAAAATATCTATTAAACTTAAAAACAATTTATTTACATTTACTCTGCCTATCTTCTCATTTGCTTCAACTACTCCATTTATAGAAATAAGTATATTTACACCGCTTTTATATGAAGCATCAACCTTTAGATACTCCGGCAGTTTGTCTATAAAATATGTTTTATTTTTTAGTTGCGTATCTTTGTCTATATACTCGTGCTCTTTTAATGCTTTTAGTTCCCTGTTTCCTTTATCAAACATAGCTTTTACTTTTACGACCATATTATTCATCCCAATAACAACATCCTTAAACTCTACTATATACGGTGTGTTAGTTTGAATGATAAACTCATTTCTGATAAGCGCGGCTGCTTGTTTTTGTATCTCTTTTAAAGGTTTTAAGATTGTATGTATCAGATAGTTTAAAACTACAAGCCCGATTAAAGTAACAGAAATAAAGAGCAAAACCAAATCTATAAAAATATTGTATAACTGCTTATGTGCGTATGTAGCATCCCCGACAACATTGAGTATGCCTACCTGATTCCATCCGGCTGAAACATTTGCAAATGCGATAGGTGCTTCTATATCAATTAATTCTAAAAACCATTTAGCGACACTTCTGTCTTCTGTTCCATTTTCTCTCTCATACAACGCATTCCCATCAACATCTATAAGAGTGATTTTGTTGTAGTTTCCACTGTCAAAATTTGCATTTATCATAGTTGACATCATCGCCAAATCACCATTTGCACCGCCTAAAGAGAGGCTAAGAGATGTAGCTGTATTTTTTGCATCATCATAGAGTCTGTCTTTTACACTATTTTTCGCACTTTGAAAATTTAAAAATAAAACAATAGTTAAAATAACATATAAAAAAATTGAGAGCATTAGTGCCATTTGTTTAAAGAGCGTCATATTTTTTTCCTTTGCATATTTAGTTTAAGTTCATCCCATTTTTTATGAGATTTTTCATTGTTTACACCAACCTTGTTTAGTACATCGCCATTAAAATTATAAATTGGGGTCAAATCTTGTCTTTGTGAGGCTATAAATATCTTTCTATTATTATTATCTAATATCAATGGCTCACTTCTTGGTGTCTCAAAATAGGTTAAAACCATGTGAGGCTCTTTAAAATTAGATGATCTAACATAAGTAAAATATAGTTTTTTATAATCTACGCCTAAATGCTTCAATATAAAATATTTACTTATAACATAATCTTCGCAATCTCCCATATCTTTACCTAAAAATTCCCATGGTGTTGCCCAATAATCACTTTGATTATAAACTTTTTGATCACTGGCATATCTTACATCATTAAAAAAGTTATTTACGCCTTCTAACTTTTCTAAATCACTCTTATTTTTGAGTTCATTAAGCATATCTTGAAGAGCCAAAAACCTTCTTTTTGCATGTATGCCATACTCTTTTTCTACTCTATTTATAAGTTCATCATCTATATAAAATTCACTACTTAATATATGAACATAAAAAAATAACAAAAGCAACAAAGAAGCTTTTAATTTATTCATAATAGAGCAACCTTAACCCCTAATACATACATTTTTTTAATAATCAAACCCTCTCTAAAGCATAACCAGACCGACTAAAACACTATTATACGGGGCTTTTTTATGGGATTTGACAATTTTATCCAACTTGCACTAAGCAGTGTATTAAAGTCATAAAAAGTAATTATACTTCTTGCATAACCGTCATTGCGAACGAAGTGAAGCAATCTAAAAAGAGGGTGCAATAAGTCTATTTTATTAACTATGCTTATAGCTCCAAAAGCACCGTATCTCTTGCGGTTATTTCAAACTTTTTACATGCATTCTCAAAAGCTCCACTCTCACCAATCAAAATACACTTATGCTTTGCTCTTGTAACGGCTGTGTACATCAACTTTGTATTATGCATGATGTAATGAGAAAATGTCATAGGGATTACGACGATATCATACTCCATACCCTGAACCTTGTGAATAGTTAAGGCGTAAGAGAGCATAAGATAAGATTTTAGCTCCTCATACTCATAAACAACCACAATATCCTCGTTTGGATAAAAAACCCACGCCTGTTCATCATCCTCTTCTATCTTAAAAAGAAGTCCGCTCATACCGTTAAATATGCGTCTTTGCGCAGAATCTTCAGAGTTTTTAAAACCCTCGCTGCTCCATGAAGTCATATTTTCATTTTTTGTGTGAACAACTTTATCCATAAGTCTAAACTCAACGCCGCCCTTTTTTACACACTTTTTAGGGTTTGGGTTGAAGTACTCCTGCAAAACTATGTTTAAGTTATTTGAGCCAAGAGTTCCGCCTTTCATGGGAGTTATGACCTGAAAATAGTTTAGATACTCTTTTATCTGCTTGTTGTTTAGTCTGTATCTTGCTTTTTGAATCGACTCTATAACTTTGTGGGCAATCTCGGTGACTATTTGTACCGAATTCTCCTCTCTTAGGCTTTGTAGTTCGTTTTGAGAGAGTTGGTTTTTCATAGCATAATAGTTTTGCATAGAAATATCTATAAACTCAAAATCTTCATACTCTTTTTTATACTCCGGAACCGTGCCTTTTCGTATGTCATTTGCGATAACCGTTATAGCTTTATCTTCACTCTGCCTGTAAATCTTTGTAAGTTTTACGATAGGTGCCAACTCCAATGTTAAAACATCACTTAAAATATTTCCGGCACCAATGGGAGGGAGCTGTGCATCATCCCCGACAATTATCAAGATGGCATTTTTGCTGATTTTCAAAACAAGTCTTGCAAATAGAGATGAGTTTATCATAGATGCTTCATCTATCAAAACAACGGAGTAAGGAAAATCGTCTCTATCTTCAAACTTAACCAACAGTGATTGGATAGTTGCACTCTCATAGCCCGTAGTATCAGCGATACGCTGTGAAGCTATACCGCTGAGTGCGCAGGTAATAATCTCTTTTTTGTCATATTTTGTATTGAGCAAATCAAGTATGGTCTTTGAAGTAGTACTCTTTCCAGTTCCCGCATATCCGACCAAAAATAGCAGAGATGCCCCTTTATTTATGCACGATACTGCCTCTTTTTGCTGCTCACCGAGTTGAAGTTCATTCTCTTTTAAAAATGCATCCAAATCTTTTACAAATCCGCCGCTATCTAACTTGGCTCTCCTTTTAAAATCATCATACAAAAACTTCTCCGCATCATAAAGACGCGATGGCGAAAGACGGTTGTTTTTCATCAAAACGATGCTGCCCTCACTCACTCTTTCAATTAGAGTTGCTTCGTAAAGATGATTTTTATCGCTAAAAGTGAGCAGTTCGTCAAGCTCCCTAAAGAGTATCTCTTTTGCCACGCATGAGTTACCCTGCGCTTCGCAGTAGTTAAGCAGTACATAGTCCATAGCCGAACTTATGCGGTTTTCATCATCCTTTTTTACTCCCATCTTAAGGGCTAGTTCATCGGCTCTCTTAAAACCTATGGAGTTTATGGAGGTTAAAATGTAGGGATTGTTTTTTATCTTCTCACACGGTTCTTCAACATCTCTCATAGCCGTTGCAATAGTAGTTAAGAGTGCAGGAGTTACATCATAAGGACTCAAAAACTCCCCGATTTTACGCATAGAACGAAACTTTTTCCATGAAACCTGTATCTTTTTTAGCCGCTTCTCTTTTATCCCGCTAAACTCTAAAAGCCTCTCTATGTCGTTATCTAAAATCTCGATAAGTTTTTCATTGCCGAAATGCTCTATAAGCTCGGCTGTTAGCTTCTTTGTAAACCCTTTTATGATTTTATTGAGAAAGAAAAAAAGCTCATTTTGATTTACTTTTATATACTCAAATTTAAAAGTTTTTCCATACTTTTTATGCTCTTCCCAATACCCTCTTAGTGTTACGGCACTATCTTTGAGATGTGAAACCGCGCTCTCAAAGTAAGAACCGCTAATCTTCTCACCGCTCTTTAGAACTGCTATAAAAAAACCATCCTCTTCAAAAAGGATTTTGTCAATCTGACCTATAAGTGTCACAGAAGTTCCTCTAGATTTTTAAGTGCTTTATTTGTTAGCAATGATGTATGTGCACTTTTTGCATATTCAAGTGAAAACCATAATACTTCATCCTGAACCTCCTCAAACAAGCAAGAAGTTTGGATTGTACATTCAATATTTCAAAATCATTATAAAAATAAAAAGCTTATTTTCATCTATAAATGGAAGTTTTCTATCTTTTCTTTAAAAAGTTCTATGTCATGAAGAGCATTTTTTCTTTTTGTAAGTTTATATGAAGCATTCCCTGCTTTTTCCATAGAAACTAGATTTCCGGCTTTACCTGTTACGACATCAGCCTTAGACCATAAATCAAACTGTAATGAATTAGGTGAAACACCTAAACATAAAACAGCTTCATATTTTCTATGGTATCTTATATGATTAAATTGAAAACTCCCGTGTATGTCTTCCGTAGCAGTTTTCAATTCAAATGTTATACCATTTATTTTTACATCCCAAGGGCTAGTATTTGATCTTTCTCCCTTTTCATTAATTGGAAATTCATATGAAAAACCTAAATCATTACATATTTCTTCTATAAAATCTTGTCCAACTTTGCCTACTTTTGTATTAGAAATCGTTTTGATTTCTTTAAAATCACCAGAATCCCATTTTGAATGATCTTTATTTACAGCTAAAACCTTTTTAAAAATCTTTTTATAGTCACACATCAATAAAGCCTTTATCTGTTAATGCTTTTTCAATATGATACATACTAATATGTTTGCAATTATGAGCAGCAAGATTACAGTACTCTTCCCAATTTATATTATTAAGAGTATTTGTTATATCTTTTTTCTCCTTTTTTATTATAAATCCATAACCGCAAGTATATTTAACATCTGAAAATGATTTTACAAGAGAAGGCGGTTCTTTATAATATGTCCTTTGTAAGAAAAAATCTGCTTTGCCCATCTTTTCTTGTCCACAAAGTCTTTCCTTCCTTAGATCAACGGTAAAGATATCAACCCATTGACTGCAAGTTTTTTTAGGAACAATTACATTTTTACCTTTTTTCCATATTTGCCACAAAGCATTTACTTTTCTTATTTTACCATTTGGTTCATAAAAACTATTTGTATCTATTATTTCCGAATGAATAAGTGTCATCCCTTTGACACGATGTTTGGCACTACCTCTAGCATCACTTTGAAAAGCCATTGGCAAAATAAATCCAATATACTCTCCAAATTTAGCAGCATGATTCATAAATGATAATGCTGTCCAAGCTCTATATCCAAATGGAGGATTACCTATAAACAAATATTTTTTGTCTTTGTCTTTTGGTATCCATGATAAAAAATCTTTCTTTTTAACCTCATCATGCAATGGCATAATATCTAACCCTATTTTATTATGAGGTAGCAGATTATAAAAAGAACCACTGCCTGCCGAAGGTTCTACAAAGATATACTCATCAGTATTAATGTTATCTTTCTCTAACACTTTAATAAAAGAATCATAACATTTTCTAGCTACATCAGGTTGCGTAAAAAACTGGTCTAATCCAACATTTTTAATATCTACCCATGACGGTATATAGTCATTGTTTGCCCAGAATGAATTTCTAAATTGTATCGATTCGTTTTCTGAATAAAATAGATTAACTATTGGAGCTGTCATCATAAACCCTTTTAAATTTTTTATTAAGATTCAGATATATTATCATAATATTTATTTTGCAATATATTTCATTTCATTTTGCAATATTATTCTTCTAATATTTTCACAATTAAATAATACTTTTACTTAATTTCTATTCTCTAACCCTCTTATTTCTATCAACTTCCTGTGATTTATAAAGCTCTGCGCACCCTTTTGAGAGCTCTCGGATTTTTAGGATGTAGTTTTGTCTCTCTGTTTGGCTGATTGCTTTTCTAGCGTCTAGGACATTGAAAGTTCCTGCCGCCATCATGCATAGGTCATAAGCGGGAAGAGGAAGTCCTGCTTCTAAAGTTCTTAGGCACTCTTTGCTTTTTGCTTCAAACTCCCCAAACAACATCGCCGTATCTGCTACTTCAAAGTTGTATTTTGAAAACTCTATCTCAGCCTCTTTGTGAACATCGCGGTAAAGTGTTTTTCCATGCTCATTTTCGCCCCAAACTATGTCAAAAACAGTGTCCACGCCTTGCAGGTACATCGCGAGTCGCTCCGTTCCGTAAGTTATCTCAACCGCGACAGGATTGCACTCTATTCCGCCTACTTGTTGAAAATATGTAAACTGCGTAACTTCCATGCCGTTTAGCCAAACTTCCCATCCAAGCCCCCATGCTCCGAGTGTCGGAGACTCCCAGTTATCTTCAACAAAGCGGATATCATGATTTTTTACATCAAGTCCCAAGTACTCTAACGATTTTAGATAAAGCTCTTGAATGTTGTCTGGAGAAGGTTTTATAAGTGCTTGAAACTGGTAGTAACTCCCTAAACGGTTTGGATTTTCTCCGTATCTTCCGTCTGTCGGACGGCGAGACGGTGCGACATAAGCAACCGACCATGGGGTTGAATCAAGTGAACGAAGAAATGTAGCAGGATGAAATGTTCCCGCCCCTGCCGGAATATCGTAGGGCTGAACAATATTGCACCCTTGTTTCATCCAAAATTCTTGTAGTTTTAGTAACATGGAGCTAAAAGTTATCATTTAATCACCCTAATCTATTTATAATTTCGCAATTATATCAAAGCAAAACTTTAATTTATAATTCAAAAAAATGAGGCGACTTTTTTATTTGTTTAGTTTATTTTAAAAATTACCTATTATAATACACCTATATTTTATTATGAAAGTTGATTTTGTGAAGCATATATTTTTTATTTTCTCTATTGTTGTTGCAACCATGAATGCGCAGGAGTACAAAGCGGTTTTTAACTGCAACTCAAAGGACATGCAGTATGTAGCGAGTCGTATGGTATTGGTTGAGAGGACTATGGATATGATTGAGAAAAACGGCGGTACTTCAAAATTTGCCATTACCATCCATGGGGGCTGCGCTCCGATAGTTTCAAAAAATTATGATGAGATAGTTTTAGATGAGAAAGATTTGGCATCCGTTGATTTATCTCAAAAGCAACTTGTAAAATTGGCAAAAAAGGGTGTAGAAATAGTTGTTTGCGCCATGAGTCTAAATGCAAACACTATTGATGAGAGCAATGTAATTCCATCCGTGAAAATATCGCCAAACAGCTTTATAGAGACTATTTCCTACCAAAACAACGGATATGCATTAATGGTGTTTGAGTAATTAACTAAACCATTTTGCAGATTATATCGCCTATCTCTTTTTTAAGTGATGCTGCAACGACACCGCACTTTACCTTTAGCAAAAAACAGATATCTTTTCTGTGTGAAGGGCTCATACATTCGTAGTTTCCCATACCTTTGCTTACAACCAAATCCACACTGTCAAAAAGCTCTTTAGAGTGGCTGTTTGCTCGGTTATAGGTAAAGCCGGGAGTATTTACACCGCTGTCGACTACTTGGCAAATCTTATCAAATCCGGCTTCAGTTGCCTCTTTTATAGTCACATCGTTTATGATGGGATTTCCTCTAACCATATACGAAAACAGAGTATTTGGATAAAATTCTTTGAGTGTCTCTATAAACAAATAGTCAAATATATGTTCCCCGACATTATCGCCGATTATTAAAACACTCTTCGCACTCTTTAGCTTCTCCTCAAAGAGGGAAAAATCATCATGGGCAAACTCCGTATGAAATATCTTCTCTAATTCTTCATCCAAATCAAATTCGACCTCAGCCGCCAAATCTATAACATTTCCTGCTACTGCTATTTTTGTGGCGGTTAAGAGTATATTTTCAGAATTTAAAAGTTCTTTTTTTAAAATAGGTACAAAAGAGAGGGCCTTTTTCGTAGAGAGTTCTTTAACCTCGTCATAAAGGTCTTCTTTATTGGCAATAAGAGCCATTTTTTCATAAACATAAGAGGCTATTTCTGGCGGAGCGTCACTATAAGAGAAAGATTTACTCATCTCAGTTACGGTACTCTTTAACTCATTTGAGAGCAATTCATCGGCATGTATGGCATTTGCGACTTTAACACTTTGGTTTATTATACAGCTAATACAAGCCTCATCAATAGTCATATTATGAAATATCTACTATTTATCGGTGTGTTCTTCTATAGCTTTATTCCACATAAGTTTATATTTTCTTCTCATAAATTCAACTTCTTGTTGTGAAAGTTTTAGCTGCTCTTGAAGCGTATGTATAGTTTTTCTATCTTCATCATAGAGTTCTTGAAGAGAAGAGAGCGCCTCTCTTAAAAACTCATTTTCAACTCTGACCGCTTTTAGGGTTTCATCTTTTGCATCAAGAACTTTTTCATGAAGATTTATTATCGTACCTATAGTTTTTTCAACAAATTGGGGCTGTACCAACATCTCTTTGGTATTATGAAAAGACAACTCTCTAAGTTGTACAGGAACTACTTCTCCACTGCCTTTAGACGGGTCAATGTATCTCACTCCGTTTTCTACTTTTGTAGTAAGTTTTCCTCTACCGGCTAAATCATCGATAGCAGATATATCAAGCCCTGTGAGTTCCATGTACTCTTCATCACGCATCCACTTCATTTATGCCCCTATTTTAGTTACAAATTTTTAAGATAGAATTGTCTCTATCTCCATCGAATCCATCTCAACTTTTTTAGCTTTTGCTATGCGGTCTTCTTTTAGTTTGATGGTCAACTCTTCATTATCAAGTGCGAGTATCTGCATAGCCAAATAAGCTGAATTTATTGCTCCCGCTTTCCCGATTGCAACTGTAGCAACCGGCATTCCTGCAGGCATCTGTACGGTTGAGAGGAGTGCGTCGATTCCACTAAGAGCTGACGCACTCATAGGAACACCGATAATCGGCTTAACTGTTTTAGAAGATAAAACGCCTGCTAAATGTGCGGCCATTCCAGCAGCTGCAATGAAAACTTGAGCACCTTTTTTTTCAGCCGTGATTATATATTCTTTTGTTCTCTCAGGCGAACGATGAGCCGAAGAAATAATCATCTCATACTGTACACCAAAAGCCTCCAGCGTATCCGAACAGGATTTCATAATCTCATAATCACTTCTACTGCCTATTACAATCGAAACAAATTTCATTTAGTTATCTTCCTTAATTTTTTTGAAATTATATTATACTTTTGGATAAGTTCCCATATCCGGATGTGACGGAATTCTTAAAAATGTATAAGATGGGAGTTTTGTCGGAAGTTTTATAGGGTTTACATTTCCGCTATGCACCTCATCCCAAACTTTTTTATTTTCTGCTAAGAGTTTCTTTAGCTTCATATAAACTTTCCCGTCTCTCTCATAAGTCGTGCCTATCTCATTATCCACAATCTCTATGACGGAGCCAAGCGGAGCGACAATCTCAAGCTCATCATTAGGCAGAGTTTTATATTTACATAAAAAGTACTCCCCGTTTTCTTCCACTTGTCCGCTCACCTGATGAGTTCCCAGTTGCATAGTAAAGTCTAAACTCTGTGTATCATGCTTCTCAAAAGGTCTTGTAATAAGATAAGCGTCCGTATAACCGCGATTTTGAAGAGAGTTAAGCTCATACTGATATTTCTCTATGTCATTTACACCGTTATAGTAGTCATCAATTGCCATCCTATAAGCTTTTGCGGTTACGGCTGCATAGTAAGCGGTTTTTGTACGACCCTCGATTTTGATTGAATCCACCGCACCCGTATCTAAAATTTCTTTTAAATGAGAAGCCAGATTTAAATCTTTTGAGTTCATTATATATGTTCCGACACCGTCATCCTCTTCGAGTTTGAAGAGCATACCCGTTTCAGGATTTGCGGCGTACATCTCATAAGGAAATCGGCAATCATTTGCACAGCTTCCGCGATTCGGTACGCGTCCGCTTTGAAGCGTTGAGATAAGACATCTTCCGCTATATGCAAAACACATCGAGCCGTGAACGAAAACTTCCAACTCCAAATCTGGTAACTCTTTTTTTATCTCTACCAAATCCCTTAGCGATATCTCTCTTGCCGTAATGATGCGGGTAGCTCCCATATCGTAGTATACTTTTGCATCAAGCACATTCATAACATTTGCTTGGGTCGAGAGATGAAGAGGCATATCCGGCACTAACTCATGACAAAGTTTTAACACACCCGGAGTCGCGATTATGAAAGCGTCGGGTTTTAACTCCGCCATTTTCAAAATATGCTTTTTCAAAAGACCCAACTGCGAATTAAACGGAAATCCGTTAATAGTTGCATAAACTTTTTTGCCTCTTGCATGTGCATACTCAATGCCTTCTGCAAACTCTTCAAAACTAAACTCTTTTCCTGCACGAATACGCAAAGAGAAGTGGCTCACTCCCCCATACACCGCATCGGCACCGAAATCAATAGCGATTTTTAATTTTTCCAGCGTTCCTGCCGGAGATAATAACTCTACTTTTTGCATTATTTTACAAACTGTGCTAAAAGCGCTTCTATATCTTCATTCGAAGCAAGATCGTTGTGTGTGTCACCCGCGATATGGTGAGCAGACGAAACTCTTTTTTCATCATCAATTCTGCCTTCAAAAAGGCTATTCATATAGTTAGAAAGAGCGCGCATCACATTGATAACGCGTTCTATTTTTTGACGATGAATATCTTGATACTGCATAATATCCATAACGCTCATTATAGATTCACCGCTTGATTGAAGAGTCTCAAGGGTTTGATTTGCTTCTTCTAATGCAGAGCTGTTTTTTTCCAGCTGTGCCGCAAATGCTCCGACATCAGGGAATTTTTTATTTAAAGTAGTAAAAAGCTCAATATTGCTATTTAGTGTCTCAAGAACACTGTTCATAGCCTCTTCGCTCTCAATCAATTGATTTGAGACACCGTCTATAATGTCAAAAATTTCGCTAGCTTTCTCTTCGCTCTCTTTTGTGACATCATCTAATTGATGAACCATTTTGTTTTCGTTGGTAGCAGGCATCGGTAAAATAGTATCTATTTTTTGATTGCCGTGAGTCTGCTTATCTTGTGCTTTTGCGCTTGATTTTACTATAGGCTCTTCATCATCTAGTAAATCATCAACAGATAAATCATCCTCTAGGGAAGAACTATCAGTACTATCTTCAAACGACTCCATATCATCAATATCACCACTCATTAAAGCGTCAAGTTCCTCTTGAGTCATAAACAATTCTCCATTTATATAAAATTCGCTAAATTTAATTTTTTACCACTATAATATCATAAAATTATATAAATACGAGAATCAATCTAATGATAGCCGACCTACATAACCATACAAAACTTTGCAATCATGCGGATGGTGAAATATTTGAATATATCGAAAAAGCGATTGAATGTGATATAAAATATTTCGGTTTTTCCGAACATGCACCGATGAACTTTGATGAAAAATATCGCATAAATTTTGAGCAGATGAGAGAGTACGAAGAGGCAATACTAAGTGCAAAAGAGAAGTACAAGGAAAAAATAGAGATATTTTTAGGTTATGAAGTAGACTATCTTAGAGGTTACATGGACGAGAGAGTTTTAAATGCCGATGTTGATTATCTCATAGGTTCAGTACACTTTATCGAAGAGTGGGGATTTGACAATCCCGAGTTTATAGGCGGTTATGCAGATCAAGATATAGATGAGATTTGGCACAAATATTTTAATGCCGTAGAAGAGATGGCGCAAAGCAAACTATTTGACATTGTCGCTCACTTAGACCTTATCAAAATTTTTAAATTTATGCCGAGCATTGAGGTTATTGAAATTGCGAAAAATGCACTTCTTGCGATAAAAAAAGCCGATATGTCGATAGAGATAAATGTAGCGGGGTTTAGAAAACCAATCGGTGAAGCGTACCCGTCTTTAGAACTTTTAAAAGAGGCTAAAAAACTAAACATCCCCATTACCTTTGCTTCAGATGCCCACAAACCCGAACAAGTCGGACTTTACAGCAACGAAGCTATAGAGATGGCAAAAAATGCCGGTTACACAGAGTGCGTTATCTATCGCAAAAGAAAAAAAGAGTTTATTAAACTTTAATTTTTCTCTCTCGCCAGAGAGAAGCTTCAGTGGCTTAGCGCCCAGCGTAGCAAAGCGGGACTTTGTTCCGATTGCATTATGAAAAATAGTAATAAAAGAGTTTATTAAATTTTAACTATATAACTACATACGGTATAAAAGCAATTTTAAAGAGTTAGACTTGTATAATAGCCGTACTTAAAATTAAATAAGGAATTAACAATGGGTAAATATATAGAATTAACTAGTTCAGATTTTGAATCAACTTTGAACGAAGGTGTATCATTGGTAGATTTCTGGGCACCGTGGTGTGGACCTTGTCGTATGATTGCTCCGGTAATTGAAGAGCTAGCAAATGATTACGACGGTAAAGCTAAAATCTGTAAAGTAAATACTGATGAAGAGCAAGATATCGCTGTTAAATTCGGTATTCGTTCTATCCCTACAATAATGTTTTTTAAAGATGGCAAAATGGTAGATCAAGTTGTCGGAGCACAATCAAAAGCTGCTCTTGCACAAAAAATAGACGCTCTTTTAGCGTAACTTAAAAGTAATGTAGTGTACAAGAAGAGGGTGAGAGCCCTTTTTCTTTAATCTACTTTACTTATACTTCTTTCTTTAGCGCAACTGTTGTGGCTGTGACCTTTACTTACTTCAAACACAAGTCTATTTTTTTATCAAAAAAACAAAGAGTTCCTTTATAAACAAGATAGTATGATACTAACCGATGTTACGCAGTAAAACGAATTCATCCGTTTTACTGGCAGGGACAGATGTCCCTACAACCCCCTAAAGCTACGAAAAACTTGTTTTTCGAGAATTACGAGGTGTCTTACACTCTTTTTTGCAAAAGTGCGTAAGGTCAGATACTAAAACTAAATAATTAGAATAAGTTGTCAAATAAAATTAAGGATTATTTATGATACTAGATTGCGCTATCATAGGCGGTGGACCCGCTGGACTAACAGCCGGGATGTATGCAACGCGCGGTGGTTTAGAGAATGTCGTTATGTTTGAAAAAGGGATGCCGGGAGGTCAGATTACTCAAAGCTCCGAGATAGAAAATTATCCTGGTGTAAGCGGCGAAATTAGCGGTATGGATTTTATGATGCCGTGGCCTGCACAGTGCCAAAAATTCGGTCTAAAACATGAAATGGTAGAAGTAAAAAGGGTTAGCAAAGATGGTGATATTTTTAGAATTCATAAAGAAGACGGAACTATTACCGAAGCACACAGTGTTATAGTTTGTACCGGTTCAGCTCCGAGACGCGCAGGATTTGCAGGAGAAGATGAGCTTTTCGGAAGAGGTGTGAGTACATGTGCTACTTGTGACGGTTTTTTTTATAGAGGAAAAGAGGTTGCAGTTATCGGCGGCGGCGACACGGCACTTGAAGAGGCTCTCTACTTAGCAAAAATATGTTCTAAAGTTTATCTGATTCATAGAAGAGATAGTTTTCGTTCAGCTCCAAACACCATAGAGAGAGTAAAAAAAAGCGCAAATATCGAACTTATTTTAAACTCAACTCCCGAAGAAGTTTACGGCGATGCCATGGGTGTTACGGGACTGCGCATAAAAAACAGCTCAGGAGAAGTTCGCGATATCCAAGTTCTTGGTGTATTTACTTTTGTCGGAAATGATATAAACAATAAAATTCTTCTTCAAGAAGATGGAAGTTTCTTATGCAATGTTAACAAACAGGGCGAAGTCATAGTGGATATTAACATGAGAACATCCGTTCATGGACTTTTTGCGGCAGGCGATATGCGTCTATCTGCCCCAAAACAAGTTGTGAGTGCTGCAGGTGACGGTGCCGTTGCGGCACTTCAAGCGATTTCTTATGTTGATGAAAAATTAAATTCTTAAAGGTATTCAAATGATAGTAAAAGTTGGTGTTCTTGGTGCAAACGGCAGAGTCGGAAAACTTCTTATAGATGATTTAAAAACTACAAAAAACATTAATCTTAGTTCTGTTTTTGTTAGAAATTCGCTTGATTTTTCAATTGATCCATCTGTTTTAGTAACTACTGATATAAAATCATTTCTAAATGCATGTGATGTTGTTATAGATTTTTCACTTCCAGAGGCTTGTGAGTCTCTACTTGAAGCATGTCTTGTAACCCCAAAAGCACTAGTTATCGGAACGACGGGACTAAATACACATCAGCTTAATCTTCTTAAGCAAGCAAGTGAAAATATGCCTATTCTTTACGCTACAAATATGTCTTTGGGAGTAGCACTGTTAAACAAATTAGTATACCAAGCTTCTGCGGCACTTGAAGGCTTTGATATAGAGATAGTAGAGATGCATCACAGACACAAAAAAGATGCCCCTAGCGGAACCGCGCTTACTCTTGCAGAGTCGGCTGCTGCTGGTCGCGACTTAAATTTAGACAAAGTTCGTATAAGCGGCAGAGACGGCAATATCGGTCAAAGAAGTAAAGATGAAATTGCCGTAATGGCACTTCGCGGCGGCGATATAGTAGGTCGTCATACAGTCGGTTTTTACAATGACGGTGAGTTTATAGAGTTAAATCATACGGCAACTTCAAGAAACACATTTAGCAAAGGTGCTCTTAGAGCCGCATCTTGGCTTGCCGACAAAGAAGCGGGACTTTATACAATAAGTGACTGTTTGGATATATAAATCAATTTTCTCCTTCAAAAATCTATTAAGGGTTTTTAGAGGTGCTCTTTTGTATAATTCCAAAATTATTTAACTATTCTTTAGGAGAAAAATATGCTAGAAGATGTAAATGAAAAATGTGCAGTTGTAGGAATCTATGGCAATAAAGAAGCTTCTAAACTGGCTTATTTTTCACTACATGCTCTTCAGCATCGTGGTCAAGAAGCAGCCGGAATAAGTTCTTCTGATGGTAAAAAACTCCACACGATTAAAAAGCGCGGTTTAGTTATGCGCGTATTTGATGAGAAAAAACTTGAAACACTAAAAGGTTCAAGTGCTATCGGGCATACTCGTTACTCAACTGCGGGAGACGACTCAATCTTAGATGCTCAGCCTGTATTTGCCAGATATGATTTAGGCGAGATGGCAATTGTTCATAACGGAAATTTAACTAATGCAGAAGAGATTCGCAATAGATTAATCGACAAAGGTGCGATTTTTCAAACATTTATGGACACCGAAAATCTTATACACCTTATAGCAAAAAGTGAAAAAAGAAAACTCCTTGATAGAATCATTGATGCCGTACAAAGAATAGAGGGTGCATTTTCACTTGTTTTTCTAAGCAGAACAAAAATGTTTGCTATGCGTGACAGACATGGTTTCCGTCCGCTTAGTTTAGGGAAAATCCCAAGCGGAGGCTATATTGTAGCAAGTGAGACATGCGCATTTGACCTTGTCGGAGCAGAATTTATAAGAGATGTTGAGCCTGGTGAACTTTTAATCTTTGATGAGAACAAAGAACCACAGAGTATAAAAGTCTTTGAACCTACTCCAAAGCACTGTATTTTCGAATATGTATACTTTGCAAGACCGGACTCAAAAGTATTTGGTCAAAGCGTTTATCAAACTAGAAAAAATATGGGTAAAGAGCTAGCACTCATAAAACCTGTTGAAGCAGACATAGTAATACCTGTACCTGATGGTGGAGTTCCGGCGGCTATCGGATACTCTCAAGAGAGCGGTATTCCTTATGAGATGGGAATAATGAGAAATCATTACATCGGAAGAACTTTTATAGAACCTACTCAAGAGATAAGAGATTTAAAGGTCAAAATGAAACTCTCGCCGATGACTGATATTATAAAAGGTAAAAGAGTTATTGTTGTCGATGACTCGATAGTTCGCGGAACAACCTCAAAAAGAATTGTAAGAATGTTAAAAGAGGCGGGAGCAAAAGAAGTTCACATGAGAGTATCTTCTCCACCGACAACCGATCCATGTTTTTATGGTGTTGATACTCCAAACAAAGATAAGCTTATCGCTGCAAATATGAGTCTTGATGATATTTGTAAATTTATTGAAGCTGATTCACTTGCATATTTAGATGAAGCATCACTACTTAGAAGCGTAAATACAAAAGAAGACAACTACTGTACTGCTTGTTTTACAGGAAAATATATAGTTTAATGGAACAGATTTACACCTTTGGCACCTATTTAAAAAATAAATTTGGTTGCAAAGTTTATAAAGTCGGTGTCAATATATCCGGTTTTACATGCCCAAATATAGATGGAACAGTTGCTAAAGGCGGCTGTACATTTTGCGAAAATGACTCTTTTAGTGCAAGCACAGGCGAAACCCAAGAATTAAAAGGGTTTTACTTAAACCTAAACTCCAAATCAAATCCAAATTTAGATAAACAACTACAACAACTAGAATTCCAATTTAATGCTATTAGCAAAAAACAGCGCAAGGAGTATGGTGCCAAGAAGTTTTTAGTCTACTTTCAATCCTTTACAAACACTTATGCACCATTCGAAACTCTAAAAGCACTATATGATAAAGCACTCTCATTTCCTGATGTAATCGGTCTTAGCATAGGCACTCGCTCAGATAGCATATCAGAAGAGACTTTAGAATATTTAGCAAAACTAAGTCTTGAAAAAGAGATATGGATTGAGTTTGGCATCCAATCAGTTTTTGATGAAACTTTGGAGAAAATAAACCGCGGACATAACAGCAAAAATGTAAAAGAGTGGATTTTAAAGGCAAAAAACAGAGGCTTAAATATTTGCGGTCATCTTATATTCGGTCTTCCTGACGAGAGTAAGGAGATGATGCTAGAGACTGCTAAACAAGCTTATGAGTGGGGAATCGACTCTGTAAAATACCATCCGCTCTACATCGTAAAAAAAACAGCTCTTGCAAATGATTTTTTAAAAGGAAAATTTACTCCTATATCCGAAAATGACTATCTTGATGTTTTGATAAAATCTATAATAATGAAACCAGAAAATGTCTCTGTTCAAAGGGTAACCGCAGGTATAGATGATGACTCTCTGCTCTCTCCTGATTGGTGCAGAGACAAAAATAGTCAAATAAAAAAAATAAACAGTGCACTCAAACCTTTAGGGCTTAAATATTAGATGTTAATGTACATAAATCTTTGAAAAGTGAGAAATACCGCTAAAATAAGGCGGATACTCAAGGTAAACTGCAAAATCCCTAGTTTCACCAGGCTTTAAATTTTTAGCTATTACACTCTCTTGTGTAATCTGCTGCGGCTTAGCATCCTTATGAAGATTACTATATGAGAAAAATTCTGATAAACCGCTCGGCTTAAAAAATTCGCCTGTCTTTAAACTGCCTGTTGCTTCCCCTCTGTTTACTAATTTTATTTCTATAACAACTTCACCTATTTCATAATCTCCCTCATTTTTTACTACTCCGGTGAACATGATTTTCTCACTACTTAGTATTCTTTTACTATCCAATCTGTATATTTTTGCCTCTTTTGTGTACATATCTACCGCATATATACTAAAAATGCCTACAAATATAGATATTAAAAAAAACGCGAAGACTGCTTGAACTCTATATTTTAAATTTTTTTCTTGAAATGCAAGCACAACCCCACCTATAAAAATAAGCAGCGCCACAAATATAGCAAAATAGTGCCAAATATTAAACAGTGTACTCATTTGCAATCCGCCCCCAATGAAATATTGTAATCATGTTCGTATGTAAAAGGCTCAATTATAAGCTTTATTTCGCGCTCCTGCCCTTTTAAAATATCATTCTCAATAATCGACATTTTATTGATTGGCTTTAATTTTAGCACATAATCTTTAATTTTATTTTCACTAACCTTATAAACTTTAGCTGTTATTTTACAGCTAGTAAAATCTTTTTTTGATATATTTTTCAAAGTTCCATAAATAACTATTGCTTGTGTAAAAGTTAATTTTTTTTGTGTTGTGATAGAAGTTTCATTTTTAAATAAGTACTCATGCATTTTTATATATCCGTAAGTGGAACCCACAACAAGCTCTATAAATGCAAACAGTATAAAAAAAAGTGCCAAACCCACTCTATTTCTAAGAATAATTCCTATAATTATAAATAGAAGAAAAATAACCAACAAGCCGCCAAAGAGGATATAATCATAAATTATCAACTCATTTATATATTTATTGATTATATCTTTCATTGTTAGCTGTCTCTTGAGTTTTTCTCGGCAATGCCGCTCATATTAAACCTTCTTGCTAACTCTTGCTTAATCCTATCGGGGGAAATATTTTTGGCGGCAAGTGCTACAAGTACATGATATGTCAAATCTGCAGCTTCGTATATTATCTCATGCTCGTTATTGTCTTTACATGCAAAACTAAACTCGCCTGCTTCTTCTACAACTTTTTTCAAAATCGTATTATCACCTTTGCTTAAAAGTTTTGCCGTCCATGATGTTGAAGGGTCTGCATTTTTTCTCTCTTGGATAGTGTGATAAAGAGTATCTATAACACCGTAAAGTGCTTCACTGCTTACTTCGACTTCACTCTCTATTTTTCCACTCTCAAGCTCCGTAAAAAAACATGACGGTCGTCCGGTATGACAAGCTACGCCGTGTTGCGTAACTTTTATGAGAAGAGTATCGTTATCGCAATCTATATTAAAAGAGTGGATTTCTTGAATATGTCCGCTGCTCTCCCCTTTTTTCCATATTCTTTGTTTAGAGCGAGAAAAGTAGTGTGCAACTCTTGTTGAGAGGGAGAGTTCTAATGCTTTTTTATCCATATAAGCCATCATTAAAACTTCATTACTTGCTATATCTTGAACTATGACCGGCAAAAGTTCTATCTTTTGCCAGTCTATTTTATTTATAATCTCTTGCATTTCTTTATTTACTCAGAAGCTGTTGAAGTTCTCTGCTTAGCATCTTTCATATCAACCCAGATATTTGGAGTTGAGCCGCCCGGTGTTAAGAAAATTTTAGCATCTTTGTTATCTTTAAGAGCATCATTAAACTTGCCTTGAATTTGAATCTGTTCAAGTTTTAAAAGATCAGGTGTTAATGATTTGGAGATTAGATGATTTGCTTTTGCTTTTGCATCAGCTTCAATAGTAACTGCATCCGCCAAACCTTGCGCTTCAATTCTAGCTTTTTCAGCAATACCTCTTGATTCTGCTGCGCGTCTTAGAGCCTCTTGCTCTGCTCGTTGCACATCTTGTTCAGCTTTTTGAACTTGCTGCTTTGCTATTTGAACATTTTCTATCTGTTCTTTCACCTTTGGAGGCAGTACAATCTCACGAAGCTGAACCGACTGTAAATCAGCAGGTGCATTTTCCAAGCTTGTAACACTATCTCTTATCCCCGTCTCTATCTCGGTAGCTATCGTATTTCTCATCTGCGGAAGAAGCTCGGCATCATATTTACCCACAATGTTACGAACTATATCTCTAACAACCGGATTTATAATTTTGTCTTCCCAACTAAAGCCCCAATTTGAAATAGTTTGTGCAGCAAATTGTGCATTAAGTCTATACTGAACGGTAAGCTCGATAGAAACAGGCAATCCCCGTTTATCAAGAACCGTTATAGCAGGTTTAACACCTATACCTGATGTAGAACTGCCGGCTCCCGCTTCAATACTGGATGCATAGTTGATTATGCGAACTTTTGTATCAACAGTATAAACTTTTTGGATTACAGGGATTATAAAATGAAGTCCCGGAAGAAGTGCTTGATCGGAATATTTACCGTTTGTACTCAAAATACCTCTCTCACCCTCTTGAATGATAGTAAAAGGTTTCGCTAAGACCAGTATTAAAACAACGGCAATTAAAAAGTAGGTAATACCTGCTTTTGAACCACCAAAGTTAAAATCTATTTTTGGCATTTGAGGAGCGTTTCCGCCACCGCTTCCACCGCTAGGTTTCTTTTCAAAACCTCCGCCCTCACTCTTTTTTTTATTAAAGTAGTCATTCATATCTGATGCCATTAAAATATTATCCTTCATCTTTTTTCCTTTTACTTTATTTTCAATGCATTTTTATAAAAAAGAGCTTTGCACCTTGTAAATCTCGAAAAACTTGTTTTTCGTAGCTTTAGGGGGTTGCACAAGGGACAATCTGTCCCTGCCACTGAAACGGACTTGTTCGTTTCAGTGGGTAACATCAGTTAATATAAGTCAAATAGTGCTCATACTCTTTGTTACGACCAAACACTATATCAAAATATGCACTTTGTAATTTTTCCGTCATTTCACCGCGTGCACCACATCCGATATCTCTGCCGTCAACATGGCGAACAGGTGTTATCTCAGCTGCAGTTCCCGTTAAAAATGCTTCATCAGCGATGTAAACTTCTTCTCTTGTTATACGGCGGCGTTCAACGCTTATTCCCATATTTTGAGCCATTTCGATTACTGTTTTTTGGGTAATTGACTCTAATGAGTTATCATTTGGCGGAGTTATAAGCACGCCGTTTTTTACCATAAAAAAGCTAGCACCGCTAGCCTCTGCAACATAGCCTTGGTCATCAAGCAAAAGTGCTTCTTCGTATCCGCAGTCAATTGCTTCATACTTTGCCATTTGAGAGTTTAAGTAGTTTGCGGTTGCTTTTGCTTTACCCATGTTTGATGTGTTTGCAGGTCTTGTCATGGAAACAATTTTGAGTTTAATCCCCTTTTTCATACCCTCTTCGCCAAGGTATGCGCCCCACTCCCATGCAGACATAACCGTCTCGACAGGTGCATTTTTATGATAAACGCCCATAACGCCGTAACCCAAAAATGCAAACGGTCTAATATAGACATTATCACCCGTGAACTCATTTTTTCTGATTAACTCTACTTGAGCCTCGTTCATCTCTTCAACGCTGTAAGGTATGTTCATAAGTGTCATTTTTGCAGACTCTTTGAGTCTTTTCGTGTGGTCGTTTAGGCGAAAAATTGCATAACCTTTAGCGGTTTTATATGCTTTTGTTCCTTCTATTACACCGTTTCCGTAATGAATAGTGTGCGACAGAACATGAACTTTTGCATCATCCCAAGCTACAAATTTTCCATTCATCCAAATATATTTGGCAGCATCCATTTAAAGTCTCCATCGTATAATATTAAAATTTTTGTATTCTATCTAAAATGGTGTTTATATTGTATTAAGTGTCGGTTTTTATGAGTTTGATTGAGTAATATAAAGCCGCTTAGGCTTTATATTTAGGAGAGAAAAAAAGAAAGAACTATTTTTTATACGATTCTACCATTTAACTTCAGTAGTAAACATATAAACATCTTTTGATTCACCGGTATCACCACCGTTTGCTTTTTCTTCATTGATGAATTTTGCAGAACCGATAAAACTTACATATTTGCTATATTTGTATGCCAAACCTGCAATAACTTTATTACCGTCTGCAGAAACTGTTTTATTGCCTGTATTTGCAGCTACCGTATCTATTTTATAGTCATCGTAGCGTCCGATAACCGTCCAATCTTTAAACGGTCTTACCTCTGCATTGATTGAGAAAGCATCATATTCTTTACCGCTATCCGTCGCAGGATTACGCGCTTCATCTTCAGCAGTTAAATACTGTGCGGCAATCAAAAACAGCGGTTGGTTATACACTGCGTGAATTCCGTAAAATGAACGGTCATACTCTTTTGCGCCGCCGATAGCTACCGTATCATCTTTATGATTTTGTGACATCAAACCAAAAGTTGAGATATGTGCATAAGTATCTTTTAAGCGATCGTTTTTGCTAACTTTAGTTCCGCTGCCGATAAGGTGACCTGTTAAACGCCACTCTACAGACATTTTAGAATCATTCTCTTGATTAGCCGCTTTTTTATCTGCATGATAACCCTCACCGTTGAAAATACCGATTTCTGAACTAAACATATCTGTTTTAGTTTTAAAATTAACCCCAAGGTCTGCCGAGTTTACAAGATCTACACCAGACTCGGTTGCAGTACCTTTTTCTTCAATCATAACTTTGTTAAATGAACGGTAGTACCAACCATTATGCTCTTCATAATCAATCCATGGACGGTGAGCGATACCAAATTCTACCCCAGTGTACGGAAGAACTTTATCCATATAAAGGTAAGCATATTTAACAAATGCATTTGCATAACTTGTTGATGAAGCAAGCTCTTTAGTCGCATCTAGCGTTACACGCCAATAATCTTTATCGTTAAAAAAACCTTTTGCTTGAAGATAGTTTCTTCTAAGCTCAAAACCTGCAGAATTTCCTGCATACTTAGCAGTATCATTCCCTACCGCAACCGTTGTAGGAACAGAAGCATCTGCAGTCGGTGCCGTAGTGTCTGGATTGGCAGATGTGTAACCAAAATAGTGAGTTCCGCTAAATTCAATATTTTTTGCTTTAGAAAATACAGAGCTTGATTCATCTTTTAAAGCTACACGATCCGGTGCAGATGTCGTAAAAACTTGACCTTTTTCATCTATATAAAATTGTTGTGAAGCACTTAAGCTTATTGAAGCTACTGTCAAAGCGGCTACAGCCGATAAAACGATTTTTTTCATTTTTAAATCCCTTGTTTTTTTGTTTGGAGAATTATAAAATGGCTAGGTTACGAAAAGATTACAGTTACTAGTTTATTGTAAAGCGGATTTCAATCCGTATATATAACTTAAAATACAGACTTTGAAAAAAAGGGTGTTTAAATGCAAAAGCCCCTCTTTGGTCAAGAAAGAGAGGCTTTTTAGGAGAGTTTAAAGAGAGAAACTGAGTAAAATTTTATGACTATTTAATATTAGCTGCCCAATACTCTCTAATCATCTTTTTAGTATCCTCAGGAAGAGGAATATAACCTAATTTTTTAGCCGTCTCATCGCCGTTTTTAAATGCGTAATCATAAAAAGCTATTACTTTTTTGTTCATTTCACCGCCTTCTCTAGGAAGCAAAATAAATGTAGCCGCAACAATCGGATAAGAGTTGTCGCCTTGTTGCAGTGCCAAAACAGAGTGAAAATGTTTCTCTTTAGTCCAAGTAGCATACTTTGCTGCAGCTTTGAAATTCTCTTCTTTTGCAGCAACCCATTTACCGTTTGCAGTTTGTAAAATAGCAGCACTTAGATTATTTTTTTCTTTATATGCATGCTCTATATACCCGATAGAGTTAGGTGTCTGTTTAATTAAGTTTGTTACACCCTCGTTACCTTTTCCGCCAATTCCCGTAGCCCAGTCGACAGCCTTGCCGGTTCCAAACTTCTCTTTCCATGCTTTAGAGCTTTGTGTAAGATAGTATGTAAAGTTAAATGTCGTTCCTGAACCGTCTGAACGGTGAACTACGGTAATCTTTTGATTTGGAAGATTTAAACCTTGATTATTTGCAAGAATTGCCGGATCATTCCAAGTCGTAATTTTCCCTGCGAAAATATCTGCAACATTTTCATTGGTTAGTTTTAATTTTTCATCCGCTATTCCCGCTACATTAAACGCAACAACGATAGAGCCGATAGCTGCAGGGAACTGATACAAGTTGTCTTTTGCAAGTTCTAAAGTATCTAGTGCCTCATCGGATGCACCGAAATTTACTGTTCTCTTAGCTATCTGTTTAATTCCCCCGCCTGAGCCGATTGACTGGTAATTAACAAGATTATTGGTATCTTTTTTATAATTAAATGCCCAATCATAGTAAAGCGGAGCAGGGAAAGTCGCACCCGCACCGTTTATTTTATCTTCGGCAAAAACAGAACTAATAGACGCAGATGCAATCAATGCGACAAGAGCTAATTTCTTTAACATTTTTTATCCTTTAACGAATGTTTGACGAAATTATATGCGTCCTATATTACAAGATGATTACAAAGAATCTTTCTCCATTCTTTGCACCTCTTTTTTGGCGTCATTGATTATATTTTTATCTACGATTATCTCTTTTGAATCAATCTTGTTTGGATAATCTACAAAATTTAAAATATGTTTCATTACATTTATTCTGGCTTTTTTCTTATTGTCGCTTTTTATAATCGTCCAGGGTGCATATTTTGTATTTGTCGCTTTTAACATTTTATATTTTGCTAAAGTATATTTATCCCAAAGTTGTTGCGCCGACTGATCAATAGCGGAGAGTTTATACTGTTTTAACGGGTCATTTTCTCTATCTTGAAGCCTTTTAGCCTGCTCTTCTTTAGATATTGAAAAATAAAATTTAAAAATTTTTGTATCTTTATCTATTATAAGCTGCTCAAAAATCGGTGCATCATTTAAAAATCTATCATGCTCATCATCACTGCAAAATCCCATAACCGGCTCAACCATCGCTCTGTTATACCAACTTCTGTCAAAAATTACTATCTCTCCGGCACTCGGCAAATGTTCTGCGTATCTTTGAAAATACCACTGTGTTCGCTCTTGTTCATTTGGTTTGGCAAGGGCTACAATTCTGGCACCCCTCGGGTTTAAATGCTCAGTTATTCGCTTAATAGTTCCTCCCTTGCCTGCCGCATCACGACCCTCAAAAACCATCAAAACTTTAAGCCCTTTTTCTTTTACATGATTTTGATACTTTAGAAGTTCAACTTGCAATTTTACTAACTCTTTTTCATAAAGAAGGGTCTCTTCCTTAACCCAAATTCTGACTTTTCCCTCTTTATACTCTTTTCTTCTGTCCCTATCTACTGCTCTTCTATCCGTATCGGTTTTTCTTTTTTCTTTCATAAAAAATCCTTTTCATAAGTATATATTTTTTTGTAACCTTTTTGTAACCAAACAGTAATAAAATGCAAAACTTTTATATTTTGGAGATAATTATTGAGCAGTATAGTCGATAAAATTTTTGCCAACACTACAAAACTTATTGCTTTTGGCGTGCTACTACTTGTCGCTTGGATATTTACGGTGCTTTTCGAGCACTCTATAGAGTCTATTAAAACATTTGGATTTACATTTATAACCGATACGAAATGGGCGCCTAATATTGAAAAATTCGGTGCGCTTCCTGCCATTTACGGATCAGTCGTATCAACTTTTTTAGCCATGATTTTAGCAGTTCCTGTTGCTATAGGAATTGCCATATTTTTAAGTGAAATAGCTCATGCAAAACTAAAAACACCCGTAGGCATATCTATAGAACTTTTAGCGGCTATCCCGTCGGTCATATACGGTATGTGGGGACTTTTTTACTTTGTTCCCATTATCCGTGATGTTTTTGGCGGAATCGGAATAAGTATGTTAACGGCTGGAATTATTCTCTCTATTATGATACTTCCATTCATGGCGGCAGTGACTCGTGATGCCATGAACACGACACCCGATATACTTAAAGAATCTGCGTATGCATTAGGCGGAACTAAATGGGATGTTATCAAGGATGTCATAATTCCGTATGCAAAAGCAGGAATTATCGGTTCATTTATCCTAGCACTCGGTCGTGCAATCGGTGAAACTATGGCTGTAACATTTGTTATGGGTAATGTTCACAAAATATCTACCGACATAACCGAACCTGCAACATCGATTCCCGTTACACTTGCAAATGAGTTTGCAGAGGCAGATAGCAGTATTTACTACTCATCTTTATTTGAATTATCACTTTTTCTGTTAATTATAAGCTTTACGATTATCTCCGTTGCAAAATTCTACTTCTTGCGAAGAAAAAGGATTGCTTGATGACACACACGCAAAAAAGAATTTTAGTCAATAATATAGTAATGGTTTTATCTACGCTATCCGCAGTTATAGGAATAGGTTTTTTACTTTGGATACTTAGCGTTTTGGTTATAAACGGACTTGATGCTCTTAGCATGACTATCTTTACAAATGAGGGAGCTCCTCCGGGAAATGATAACGGAGGTTTAAAACACGCTCTTATCGGTCAGCTTATGCTTGTATCTTATGCGGCACTTTTTGGGGTTCCGCTTGGCGTTTTAGCAGGAACATATTTAAGCGAATACGGTTTAAAATCTAAATTATCAGAAACCATACGCGACATCTCAGATATTATGATGTCGGCTCCTTCAATCGTTATCGGTGCCTTTGTTTATGCGATTGTAGTTTCACCAATGGGACATTTTAGCGGTTGGGCAGGTTCAATTGCTCTTACAATTATAATGATACCGATTATTTTAAGAACAACCGACGATATGCTGCAGCTTGTTCCATCAACCTTAAGAGAAGCTGCTTTTGCTCTTGGTGCACCTAAATATAAAGTGATTATTCAAATCGTTTACCGCGGAGCAAAAGCAGGGATTTTAACGGGAATTTTACTTGGTGTTGCCAGAGTTGCAGGAGAGACTGCACCGCTTCTATTTACATCGTTTAATGATAACTTTTTAAATATGAATATGAATCAACCGATGGCATCACTCACCGTAACTATGTATAACTATGCGACAAGCCCTTATGAAGATTGGCAAAGACTCGGTTGGGCTGCCGCATTTATCTTAAGTATGTTTATTTTATCTCTAAACATTCTTGGACGACTATTTTTACTCAAAAAGAGAGGGAAGCATTAATGCTGACTCTTCTTTTTTTTGTCTCTAAAGAAACAACCTTTTCTAAAGAAACTTTGTTTTGTGCCCGTGCGGCTAGCGTAGCTAAGCGGGACTTGTTCCGATTAGTGTTTGAAAATAATAATAAAGAGAAATAAAAAATGAGCTTTTTAAACAAACATAGATTGCTTCGTCGCTCTTCTCCTCGCGATGACGGTCATTGCGAGCCTCTTCAAGAGGCGCGGCAATCTAATCATAGAATTCAAATAAATATAAAATAAGGGTAAATAATAATGGCAACTATTGTTGAAATAAACGAACCAAAAGCGTTAGAAGTTAAAAACTTTGAATTTACTTATGCAAAAGCAGACACACCGAGTATAAAAAAACTATCAATGCCCATTGCAAGACATAACATAACGGCTCTTATCGGACCTTCAGGCTGCGGTAAAACAACGCTTCTTAGAAGTTTTAACCGCATACATGATTTGTATCCGGGCAATAAATACAGCGGAGAAATTATTTTTAAAGATAGAAATATCTTAACCCCTAAAGAGGATTTAATCAAACTTAGAATTCAAATAGGAATGATTTTCCAAAAACCGACGGCTTTTCCGATGAGCATATTTGATAATGTTGCTTATGGAATGAGACTTCAGGGAATAAAAAACAAAACCGAACTTCAAGGAAGAGTCGAAAAGGCGCTTCAAGATGCAGCAATCTGGAAAGAAGTTAAAGATAGACTAAAACATGATGCAAACGGCTTGTCCGGCGGACAGCAGCAAAGACTCTGCATAGCAAGAGCAATTGCGGTTGAACCTGAAGTTTTACTTTTTGATGAACCTACTTCCGCACTTGACCCAATTTCAACAGGTGGGATTGAAGAACTAATCGTTGAACTCAGAGAGAGAGTTTCAATCATTATAGTAACTCATAATATGCAGCAAGCTGCTCGTGTAAGCGACTATACAGGATTTATGTATTTGGGAGAACTTATAGAGCTGGGGCGTACGGAAGAGCTTTTTGTAACGCCTAGAGAGAGACTCACTGAAGAGTATATTACCGGTAAGTTCGGTTGATGAAAAAATCTATTTATAAAAAAATATTATAAAGAATAAGGAGTAAGAAGTGTCAACAAAATATCATGAAAAAATAAGCACAATAAGAGGAAAAATATCTCTTCTTTTAGAAACGATTACGACAGCCGATGAGTTATCGTTAGAGGCTTTTAAATCATCAAATGCGGCAAAGTTTAAAGAAGTTGAAAATATGCTCGGTAAAATTGGTTTAAAAGGTGATGATATCGATAATGAAATCATCAAAACATTCGCTCTCTTCGGACCTGAAGCAAAAGAGCTTAGATCTTTAGTCGCATACTTAAAAATGACGAACGAGATTGTCCGCACTGGAGAGGGCGTAAAAAAATATGCCCAAAGAATGAGTGAACATACAAGCAGCGGATGCAATCTTGAACCTTTTAAACAAAGCATTTTGCTTCTTCATAAAAGCAGCGTTAATGCTCTAAATTATATTTTAGAGTGCTTCAATAAAAAAGAGGAGTGCAACTATGAAGATACCTACAGAAAGGTTCTTGTCGAAGAGAGTATGAACGATGACCTTTTTGCGGTTCTTGAAAAAGAGATTCTTCACAAAATCATAGACGAAAAAGAGCTATCTATCGATTATGTCAAGATTTTAGGCAGTCTAAGAAAACTTGAGAGATCATGCGATAGAAGCGTAAATATTGCAAACCTGATGATGTACGCTGAGCAGGGTGGAGATATTAAACTTTTTAACTGATGTTACGCACTAAAACGAACAAGTCCGTTTTAGTGGCAAGGACACTTGTGTCCTTTGCAAACCCCCTAAAGCTACGAAAAACTTGTTTTACAAGATTTACAAGATATTTAATAATTTTACTTAAATTGCTTAAAATTTAAGCAGCCAACCCTTTATTTTAACGAACTAATTCGGTATACTATTACCAAAAAATTTAGGAGACAATGAGATGGGGAAATTTGTAAACAACATAGAAGAATTTTTTGCTTTTTGCCAAGAGAATGATGTTAAATATGTAGATTTAAGATTTACTGATTTAAAAGGTACATGGCACCATGTTACATATAGAGCGAGTGCTGTAAATGAAGGAAATCTAACAAACGGTTTTCCTTTTGACGGTTCGTCTATAGAAAAATGGCAGCCGATTAATAAGTCGGATATGCTTTTAAAAGCTGATGTTCCTACTGCATTTTTAGATCCTTTTACAGCTGATCCTACCATAATCATTTTCTGTGATGTTTACGACATTTACAAAGGTCAAATGTATGAAAAATGTCCTCGTTCAATCGCAAAAGCGACACTTAAACATGCTGAATCTTTAGGTATTGCGGATGCTGCATATTTTGGACCTGAAAATGAATTTTTTGTTTTTGATGATGTAAGATTTATCGACAACATGAATGAAGCAGGATACAAAATCGATACCGAAGAGGGTGAGTGGAACTCAAACACTCGTTATAAAGACGGTTACAACACAGGTCACCGCGGTGGTGTAAAAGGCGGTTACTTTCCGGTAGCTCCTCTTGACACGCAAGTAGATTTAAGAGCTGAAATGATGGATGTACTAGAGCAAGTAGGTCTTGAAGTAGTTCTTGGTCACCACGAAGTTGCACAAGGTCAAGGCGAAATCGGTATCGTTTTCTCTGACATCATCGGTGCGGCGGACAATGTTCAAAAACTAAAATATGTTGTAAAAATGGTAGCTCACCTAAATGGTAAAACTGCTACATTTATGCCAAAGCCTCTTTTTGGAGACAATGGAAACGGTATGCATGTTCACCAATCACTATGGAAAGAAGGTAAAAACCTTTTCTATAAAGAGGGTAACTACGCTAATCTTTCAGAGATGGCTCTTCACTATGCAGGCGGGATTTTCCACCATGCAAAAGCAGTTGCGGCACTTACTAACCCGTCAACTAACTCATACAAAAGACTTATCCCTGGGTTTGAGGCTCCTTCGATTTTGACTTACTCTATGCAAAATCGTTCAGCGTCTTGCCGTATCCCATACGGTGCAGGTGAAAAAGCTACTCGTATTGAGATGAGATTCCCTGACTCAACTTCTTGCCCATACTTAGCATTCTCGGCTATGATGATGGCAGGACTTGACGGTATCAAAAATAAAATTGTTCCTGCTGGACCGATGGATGAGGATTTATTTGAACTGAGCCTAGATGAGATTCGTGAAAGAGGTATTCAACAAATGCCACATACTCTAAGAGAGGCTACTGAAGCACTTATCGCTGATAATGACTTCTTAAAACCTGTATTTACGAATACATTTATAGAAGACTATCAACACTATATGTTTGAGAGACAAATCTGGCCAGATGAGAGCCGCCCGACAGCTTACGAGTTTAAAACAACATACAGTTGTTAGAAATATCCCGCTTTTGCGGGATTTCTTCAAAAATATTTCTTAAAAATACTACATCAGAAACAATCAACTAATCACAAATTTGCTATAATTCCGCAACAATAACAGTATGTAAGAGTGCGTTATTGAAATTCAAGTTATAAGGTTTATTATGAAAAATATTCCGCAAGGGAAATATCGTCCCTATCCAAAGATAGATTTGCCAAACAGAAAATGGCCAAGCAACAGCATAACAAAAGCTCCTAAGTGGTGTAGTGTAGATTTACGCGACGGCAATCAAGCACTTATCAACCCGATGGACATGAACAAAAAACTTGAACTTTTTGCACTCTTACTCAAAATCGGATTTAAAGAGATAGAGGTTGGATTTCCCTCTGCTTCAAAAGTTGAGTTTGACTTTTTACGCCGATTGGTTAAAGAGAATTTAATTCCCGATGATGTGACGATTCAAGTTTTGGTTCAAGCAAGAGAGCATTTAATCGCAAAAACTTTTGAAGCGCTTGAGGGTGTAAAAAAAGCAACCGTTCATCTTTATAACTCTACTTCTACGGCACAGAGAAAAATGGTTTTTAAAAAATCAAGAGATGAGATAATTGCTCTTGCGCTAGAGGGTGTTGATTTGGTCAAAAAGTATGAAGCAAAACATAATGGGGAGATATTTTTAGAATATTCACCGGAGAGCTTTACCGGAACCGAGTTGGAGTACGCGGTAGAGATTTCAAATGCCGTGACTGCTAGATGGGGCATAAGCGAAAATAGAAAAGTTATCATCAATCTTCCCGCAACGGTGGAGATGGCAACGCCGAACATCTATGCAGACCAGATTGAGTGGATGAGCAACCATTTAGACAACCGCGAAAATGTAATCATTTCAACCCATACACATAACGACAGAGGAACGAGTGTTGCGGCAACGGAGCTTGCACTTTTGGCGGGAGCAGACAGAGTAGAAGGTACACTTTTAAGTAACGGTGAGAGAACAGGAAATGTAGATATCATCACGCTTGCTCTTAACATGACAACGCAAGGTGTGGATTCTCATCTTGACTTTAGCAATGTAAATGAGGTTTTAGATGTAGTCGAGAGATGTACGGAGATGAAAACACATCCTCGCCATCCGTATGTCGGGGAGCTTGTCTATACCGCATTTTCCGGTTCTCACCAAGATGCCATCAACAAAGGGTTGGCTCATAGAAAATTGCATAAAGACGCTTTTTGGGAAGTTCCATATCTCCCGATTGACCCTGAGGATGTCGGAAGAAGCTATGAAAGTATTATCCGTATAAATTCACAATCCGGAAAAGGTGGAGTTGCGTATATCTTAGAGAAAAACTTCGGATATCAGCTTCCAAAAGCAATGCACCCTGAAGTCGGTAAACTTGTCCAAGATGTAAGTGATAAAAAAGGCGAAGAGCTAAGTGCAAATGAAATTTTAGAAATTTTTAATGAGAATTACTTCAACATAAAAGAGCATATATCTTTAGTTGATTTTACTCTTGCTTCCGTAAAAGGTGTATCGAAATGCACTTTAACATACATCTATAACGGCAAAGAGATTATCTCACAAGGCGAGGGAAACGGCCCTGTTGATGCATGTAAAAACGCTTTGATGAAAGATTATAAAAACAGTTTTATCATCAACTCATACTATGAACACTCTTGCGGACATTTAAGCTCCGCAAAGGCAATAGCTTACATCGAGATACAATCAGAGACAACTCTATCTTGTTTTGGCGTAGGAGCCGATAACGATATAGCAATGGCTTCCATAAAAGCACTCTTTTGTGCATTAAATAGAGCATTTCATTAGATTATAGATTGCTTCGTCGTAAACTCCTTGTCACATGACCGTCATTGCGAGCCTCTGCAAGAGGCGCGGCAATCTAATTTAGTCAAAACGATAAACTCCATTTAAAGTAGTAGCTATTATTGTTACTTTGTAGCTGAGCACCTAGCATAAACGAGTTACTCTCATTCAATGTATAGTTTATGCTTGGCGATATAAAACGCAAATTTTTATCATCAAAACTCTCTATATAAAGCAGTGAAGCATCTAAAAACAGATTGAAACTATATGATAGTGTTGCTCCTGTATAGAAATTTGAATTGACAAGATTCGATAAGATATCCGAATCAAGATTATGCAAAACCTCATCATAAGAGAATTTTTTTGAGCTGTAGAGTGATTCGACTATCAGAGTTAGTCCATTTTTAAAACCGTATTCCGCCCCTATTATTCCTTGAAAAAACTTCTCTTCATACTCTTTGTTATCTATATGCAAAAGATTGCTTCTTATGTATCCCGCCTCGCTTCTAAGCTCAATTCCCGTGTTTGCCAGATTGCCCTCTATCTCGTAGCCAATCATCTTAGTATTATTAGAATTTACGATATTTACGCCAACATCCGCAAAATTTAAAAAACCTTTGCACTGACCTGCGTATTTGAAATCATGCTCTTTATTTTGAGAAGCAACAACCGTTATATGTGAAGTATCGCTCAAATGTCTGACATAAGAGAGTGCCGTTACGCCAAAAGTCTCATCAGGCTCTATGGCATATATATTTTTCGGGTTAAATATATTTGTAGGCGTCCATATCCGCCCTACTCCCATAGATATATTTTGCAGACCGACCACGACTCTGTTTTTTGCATCCTCATAGCCTCCATAGAGCCTATAAAGTTTTGTATAAGCTGCACCGTTACCGTAATCTTTAAAATTTGTTTGTGTTTTAAACGGAGTATCGGAGCGAAATGCCTTTAGATACTCAAATGAGTTTGAGTCCGTATAGCTGTCGCCGTAGTAGTTAAGGGCATCACCGATTATAGTGCTAAAATAGCCATTATCCGTATAATCTGCCTGAAATCTGACTCTATCATAATTATAAATATAGTTTTTATCTTCACTTTGAATACTTGAGCCTTGTGAGACGGTAATGTTAGTATTTGTAACCTTGTAATTAACATCACCAAACAGGGATTCTGTAAAAAAGAGCAAAATAATAAAGAGCTTTTTATTGCTTATAGTCATCAACAACCGCACCGTCACTAAGCGTTATAACTCTTCTTACGCTTCGCATAATCAACTCATCATGTGAAGCAAACAGTATAGTCACACCCTCTTTTTCATTTAGCTCTCTCATCATATTCATAAGTATTTGCGAGTTGTTGGAGTCAAGATTTGCCGTCGGTTCATCTGCTAAGATGATTTTAGGTTTTGCGGCAACGGCACGCGCTACTGCCACTCTTTGCTGCTGTCCTCCGCTTAGCGTATTTGGAAGTGATTTTAGCTTATCTTCTATCTTTAAAAGCGTTGCGACCTCCAAAACTCTTCTTCTTATCTCCTCATCACTAAAGCCGCGAAGCCTCATAATAAAACCGATATTCTCTTCAACACTTAAAACTGGAACTAGATTATATGCCTGAAAGACAAATCCCAACTCATTAAGTCTAAGCGTGGTACGCGCATCTTCGTCCAATGAACTTATCTCTTTTTCATCAAGATATATTTTACCGCTCCCGCAGCTATCAAGTGCGCCTATTACATTTAAAAGCGTTGTCTTTCCACAGCCTGATGCTCCGCTAAAGAGTGTAAACTCTCCCTCTTCTATGGTTAGATTTATGTCGCGAAGTGCATGAACCTCTCTTGGCTCGCCTCTGAAAAAGTATTTATTTACATCTTGGAGTTTTATCATTTGTCAGCCTTGATTACTTCGATTGGATTTAGTTTTTTTATTTTTCTAAGCGGAATAAGTATGCTAAAAAGCGATGCGGTTATAATAGAGGCAAAAGTGGTCGTAAAGTACGAGAGTTTTATAGTGCCGTGTATCGTCGATTCATAACCCCACATCTCCAGTGCATCGGAAAATGAGCTTAAATCAATCCCTTTATTTTTAAGATATACCAATATAACCGCTCCCAAAACCGCCCCGCTTAGATACCCGATGAGACCTACAAACAGAGCTTCAAAAAATATCTGCAGTCTTATATACTTATAGTGCATACCCACACTTAGCATAATGCCAAATTCACGGATTCTATCAAGGATGGAAACATACATGACGCCGAATATTCCCACAAAAACAACGCTCATAACTATAAAAAAAGTAACAGAGTTAAATATAACCATCAAATCCTGCATCTGTTTTATCATAGGTTGGAGTTCCAAAAAGCTTTTAACATCAAGATTTGGGTATTTTGCTTTCAGTTCGCCATATAGCCCTTCGCCGTTACCTCTAATAGAAATCTGCGTAGCCTCCGTTGAAGTAGTGCCTAAAAACTTATGCAACTGACCTATATCTATAAAAATGGCACTGTTATCAAGTGCGATGTTTGTCGTTTGAACAATCGCTCTAATATAAAGCGCTATAGAGTTTATCTCTCCCGAGCCGTCTTGAGTAGAAAAAATAATCTTAGAGCCGACACGAACTTTTAGTGTTTTTGCCAGCTCTATTCCTATGATAGCGCCTTGCTTTTGCAAATCAACAGTTCCCTCTTTTAAAAACTCGCTAAACTTTCCAAAACGCTCTTCCTCGTTTAAATCTATGCCTATTACGGAAGCAAAGGATGATTTTCTGGCGGTAGAGAGAAGCCCGTCTGCTCTTATCCTCAAAACAACTGCCTCGACTCCATCCATATTTTGTATCTCGTTTTTTATCTCGTGCGCGTTTTTTATTCTATAAATTAAATCTCTATTTACTCTATAATCTTTTGCAAAAATGCTAATATCTCCGCTATCGCTTCTTCTGTTTTTATCTACCATGTTATTTACCATACCGTCATAAATACCCTCCAGACCAAGCATCATACTCATACTGACCGCAATCATAATTATGACAAGAAGCGTGCGGGAGAGTCTGATAAACGAGTTTTTCCAGGCCATCTTGAGTATCAGCCTATACATGTCTTGTCGCCTCAATGGGTTTGAATGAATTTATGTATAAGTATGGATATAAAATACTTAAAAAATTCAGTATATACACAACCGCGACATTCCAAAAGATAGTAAACATATCAAAATTAAAGGGTATCTCGTCTGAAACAACTCCGTAATCTTTGTACATCTCGGCTATCCCTTTAATTACGACCGGGTTTATATTGTAATAATAACAGATATAAGCAGCTATCGGCGTGGCGAAGATGACGGAGATGGTTGAGAGTATAAAAATCTCATAGAAGAGAAGTAAAAAGATATTTTTCTTTGATAGCCCGATAGAGCGCAAAACTCCAAACTCTTTTATACGGGAACTGATATTTATGAAACCGTAAATCATAATGACAAAAAAGATTACCACGAGAAACAAAGATAAAGAGATATATCCAAAAATACTATCAATTTCCATCATTTCAACCATACTCTTCATAAGAGTTTTCCATGTAAGAGATTCCAATTTCTCATCATCTAAAACTTTTATGATTTGGCTATTTACAATGTCTGCATCATCAATATTTTTTAACTTTATAGTTATGTATGAAGCTTTATTATAGCCGTTCATCAACTCATCAAAATAGCTCCTTGAGACAAAAGAGGCACTAGAGTCAAACTCGAACAAACCGGTTTTAAAAACTCCGCACAGCTTAAAGATATCAGCCGCAAAAGAGTCGTCACTCGCACCCCCGACAAAAGCAACCTCATCGCCTATGCCAAGCTTTAGTTTTTTAACCAACTCTGCACCCATGTAGATACAATTTTTGGAGTTTTCATCTAAAAACTTACCCTCTTTAAGCGCCGACTCAAGAGAGCTTAAAACCCTCTCTCTATTTGGCTCTATCCCTGCAACCATAGAAGCCGCAGAGTACTCTTTGCTTGAGAACAGACCGTAAGTTTCATATCGAGCGCTAAAAGCTTCAATGGCATCTATTTTTGCAAGTTTGTCCGTGATGGCTTTAGCGTCTTGTATAAGATACTCGTTACCGCCGACATCGCGATAATTTTTATGGTAAATCTCTATTGCGCCAGTATAAATTTTGAGTGAATTTTCAAGCATGGAGTTGTGTGAACCGTCTTGCAGGGATATAAAAAGTATAAAAAGTATAGTCGATACAAAAGTCAAAACAGCAGTCGTAATAGAGCGACCTTTGTAAAAAAGAGTGTTTTTGAGTGCAAGTTTAAACATCTCTTGGCATCCTACTTTGAAAATCTCTTTAAGGCACTTTTGGTGAAATAGTCATCGGAGATATCGGTATCATACTCTACCTCTTCTATAATCATTTCCGTATACTTATCCTTCGTGTCGCTTGATTGTACTCTCCAGTAAGTTGGAATGAAATAATTACCGACTTTTTTTACATTCTCATATATAAAAAATCTCACCTCTTTACCCTCTTCATCGTAAAAAATATCTTTGTGTGAGGTGTAAGTTGTAGTATCTATGTTTGTGATGATTTTACCCCATACAACGGGAGCATTCTCTTTTGGTATAAGCTCTATTGTTACGACACTGCCCTCTCTTTTGATGATTTTTGGCTCATAATCCTCTACCATCGAACTCTGTTTTACCATATCGTCGTTGGTTATGTCGCTTCCCATCCACTTTTGGAGCATCATAGAGGGCGGAATTTTGATGATTCTCTCTATCTTCGGCACATACTGCCACATCTCTTTATCAAGACTTAAAAAGGTTATTCCCTCATCTTTTGGAGGATAGATAATTTTTACAAAACTCTTCTTTGTTCCCTGCGAATAGCTCTTCACCTTCATAACTCGCTCATGCCCCATAGATACTATCTTCATATTTAGCTGCATATATATATTTTTGCCTCTAAAATTTTCATCAAGTTTTTTGATGATTTCATGTGCTTCATCAGCTGCCAAATATGTAGTAAACAGAAATATAATTAAAAATATTTTGCCCATTGTCGCCCTTTGCAATTTTAATTTTACTATAAAATTATGATACAATTGAAAAAGATAACAATTAAGGATGGAACTATGTTTAAAAAAAGAGTATTAATAAGTCTTGTACCGTTACTATTTACATCACTCTCGGCGTATGATTTGAAATCAAATATGTTGCTTCTCAATGAGGAGCTTCGTGAGGTTCAAAGGGGATTTATCTCAAGTGATCAAAGCGGTGTGGAAAAAGCTATTAAACGCTTTGCCCAACATTCGCAAGAGTTACTTGGAAACAAGGAAAAGTTTTCGGAAATGCTTCCAGCTAATAAAAAGCATAAAGCAAGCGAAGCCGTTATGAGCGCACAGATTATCAGCCACAATGTTCAAATTATTTTAGATGCTATCGAAAATAAGCGCAATCAATCAGGCATAGTACGCAGAGAGGAAGCTCAAAGAGCCTACACCTACATAGAACACGCTTGTTTTCGCTGTCATAATCTCGTTCGCGACGAATATTAAAAAAATGGGCTTCGCCCATTTAGTGCGTAACATCAGTTAAAAAAGCAGTTTATCTCCGGCAGTAACCTCCGCTTCGGCACGAGGCGGTTTTGAAGTTTCGCTAAAATACTCTTTTTTACCGTTTATAGTAACTTCTCTGACTCCATCTGGAACATCGAACTTCCTCTGAATCTGAGGATATAATTTTAAAATATGCTGATAATATAGAGCAAAAGCAGGTCCTGCTACTCTGCCTCCGGTCTCTATACTGTACATAGGGGTATTGTCATCATTTCCGAACCAGACAACAGTTTGGATTGTCGGCGAATATCCTGCAAACCATGCATCTACATTGCTATTTGTGGTTCCTGTTTTTCCTGCAATCTCTATCCCATCTACTTTGGCTTGCTTTCCGGTTCCTCTCTCTACAACATCTTTTAAAATAGTTGTCATAATGTAGGCTTGTGTTTTTTCTGTAATAAAACGGGTTTTCTCTTTTTTCTCATAAATCGTAGCCGAACCTTTCTCTATGTATCGAATCAAGTTTGGTTCAACTTGAACACCTGCATTTGCAAAAGAGGTATAGTATTTTGCCAACTCCAAAGGCGAGAGAGAGATAGTTCCAAGCGAAATTGACAAATCTTCAGGAACATTTGCAATACCGAATTTTTTAAACTCTTTAAGAAGCTGACTAAGTCCGATATCGCTTACAAGATTGATAGTCGCAAGATTTCTTGAATGAACAAGCGCTTCTCTGAGCGTTAAAATGCCCTCATAATTATCTTCATAATTTTTCGGCTGCCACTTAACCTCTTCACCGTTCTTTTCATAAGTATATGTTTTAGCAATGTCAACAAGCTCCGTTACACCTGAATAACCCAAATCAATCGCAACCTGATATATAAATGGTTTAAATGCAGAACCAGGTTGACGGCGTCCCTGCGTTGCTCTGTTATATGAATTTTTCTTATAATCAACACTGCCTACAAGAGCTAAGATATCTCCGCTTTTTGAGTCCAATGAGACAAGTGCGCCGTTTAAAAGTTTTGTCTTAGCTTCTAAAGTTGCAGCATCTATTTTATACCCTTTCATTCTCTCTATCGACATATCATAGGCTTTTTTCAACGAATTCTCCGCTGCCACTTGAAGCTTCACATCTATCGTTGTATATATCTCATATCCACCTGTTTTTATATCATGAATACCCAACTCTTCAACTTTCCTTAAAACTTCGTCTACTACAAACGGAGCGCTGTTTTGTGTTAGCGTATCATCAAAAACTTTCGGTTTTTCCAAAAGAGCCTTATTGTGTGCTTCTTCATCTATCCAGCCTAAAGAATACATTCTTGATACTACACGATTTGCTCTGCCCATAGATATTTCATAATTTTTAGTCGGGGTATAGGTGCTAGGCGCTTTTGGCAAACCTACAAGTATAGCCATCTCTTTTAAAGTCAACTCTGATAACTTTTTATGAAAATAACCGTCTGCCGCCGTTTTTATCCCATAATATCCATGACCGAAATATATCTCATTTAGGTACCTCTCTAGTATCTCCTCTTTACTTAGTGCCGCTTCTACTATCATAGAGTAGATAACCTCTTGCACTTTTCTCTCTATCTTTTTTTCTCTGCTTAAGAGTCTATTTTTCACTAACTGCTGCGTAATGGTACTTGCACCCTCAACCATCTTGCCGGCTTGAATATCTTTTATTATTGCTCTAAAAATAGCATCTACATTTATACCCTGATGTTCAAAAAAAGTTGTATCTTCTATCGCTAAAAGCGCCTCTATAACTTTTGGCGGGATTTCATTAAAAGAGGCATAGTATCTATGCTCTTTATCAAAAATATTTGCAATTTTTTCACCGTTTTTATCATACAATCTCGTTGTAACGGGAGGTTTATAATCAGTCAACGATGATATGTCGTATCTGTATTCACTTAAAAAATATCCTATCATCAAAAACGGAACTAGTAACCCAAGCATAAGGGCGGCAAAAAATATTTTTTTTATAATTTTCATATTCTAAATTTCCTATTTGCAAAATTTGCATCAATTAAAATTTTTGTATACTCGGCAATCGGATTTTGCAGTACACTATCCATTTTTCCGCTCTCTACGACCCTGCCCTCTTTTATAACACAAATATCTTCGCATAAAATCTTAGCAGAAGAGATGTCATGCGTCACAAAAAGTATCTTAAATCCAAACTCGCTTTGAAGAGTTTTTAAAAGAGTCAAAATCACGACTCTCATCTTTGGGTCAAGCGCCGTTGTCGGCTCATCTAGCAAAATAAGCTTCGGTTCATGACTAAGAGCCATGGCGATTACTACTCTTTGAAGCTGTCCTCCTGAGAGTTCAGGCGGAAATCTCTCTAAAAGCCCTTCGTCCAATCCCACTTGAGCAAAAAGTTTTTCAACTTTTGGCAACGGAATAAAAAATTGCTTTTTTATCTTTGTAAGAGGAGAGAGTGCCGTAAACGGATTTTGAGGCACAAAAGCCAAAGTATCTCCGACAATAAGTTCAAAACCGTTTTCACACTCTAGCTCTACTTCCATACTGCGAGGCAACATTCCAAGAAGCGCCTTAATAGTCAGACTTTTACCGCTTCCGCTCTGCCCTACAAGAGCCAGTGAAGAAGGGATGTTAAACCCTATATCAACCAAACTCTTTTTATCAATTGTTATATGCAGCTTCGAGACATTCATTTTTTTATTTTAGCCAAATTTATACACAACTCTCTTAACTTCTCGCAACTATTGCCGAGTCTTGCTATCAGTCGGATGATTGCCCGCTCTACCGTTGGTTGTCTTATGCCGCCTACCGCGTAGCCTAAACTTTTTAACTCATTACGAATTTTTATAACTTTTTCATTATCATTTATAACAATCGGAACAATCAAGCCTTCAATTTTGATGCCGAGTTCCTCATAAACTATCTCTTGTCTCTGTTTTATCTCTTGCTTTAACGACTCTTTGTTTTCTAACATATACTTAAGAGCGTTATGCGCTAAAAGAGTATCGTATAGAGAGAGTGATGTTGCGTAGATAATAGGTTTTGCGCGGTTTACAAGGTACTCTACAATATGCGAGGATGCCAAAATAAAAGCACCGAAACTCCCGTAAGCCTTACCTAAAGTTCCCATTTTTATATAGTTTGGTTTTATCGCTATATCGTAATAATCAAACACTCCCATAAGCTTTTTACCGACGACTCCACTGCTATGCGCCTCATCCACTATCAAAATCGCATCATATCTGTCACAAATCTCAAATACATCTTTACGAACCAAATCGCCGTCCATAGAGTAGATTCCCTCAACCGCAACTATTTTTCTATTTGCGCTTGATATCATAAGTTGCTCTTCTAGCTCTCTCATGTCGTTATGAGTAAAAAATTTAACATCCATTCCGCCAAGTCTTGTTGCCAAAACTCCCGAAGCATGGTACTTCTCATCCATAAAAAGAGTATCTCCCCGCCTTACGAGTGATTCGATAAGTGCCATATTTGCATTAAAACCGCTTCCCAAAATCACACCGTCTTCAAAGCCGTTTGCCTCACATAGAGCAGTTTCAAAATCTTTATGAATCTGATGATATCCGTTTACCAAAAGTGAGGCTTTTGAACTGTGCAGCGGCATATCTGACAAAGCTTTACATGTTACCTCATGCAGCGCTTTATTATGAGCAAGTCCAAGATAATCATTGGATGCGAAATCCAAAATACTGTTATCTACAACCTCTCTGGTTCTATATCTTTTAGCTTTTTTTAGAGCCTCTAGCTCATTTTTATAGTACATTTTTTAAATAAATCTTTTTAATAGTTCGATATTTAAACCCATAGCCGTACTCTCATACCCTTTAACACTTTTGATATATCTCTTACAAAAGCCCTCAACCATACATGCGCCCGCTTTTCCGCGCCAATCTCCGTTTTGCAGATATCTCTCTACATCATCCAAATCAAAAGCGTCAAAAATATAATCCGTCTTGGAGATATCGATGATTTTCATCTCTTTTGATTGAAAAATCATACATGTAATTATGCTTGTAACGCTTTGGCTTTGAGTGAGTAAAATTTCTCTTGCTTCCTCTAGAGTTTTTGCTTTTCTGAGTATTTTACCCCCGGATGTAACTACGGTATCGGCAACCAAAAGGGGATAATCCTCACATCCGAATGCTCTCATATTTGCTTCAAATTTTCCGAGTGTAGCGATATAGACGAAGTTCTTAGGAGATGAGGCGATTATGCTATCTTCATCAAAATCGACACTTTGCTGAATAAATTCGATACCTGCACTTCTAAGAAGCTGTGCGCGGGTCGGCGAAGATGAAGCGAGTCTTATCACTATAAATTACTTGAGAGATAAGTTCCAAAAAATATTGCCAAAACACCAAGTCCTATATTTAGCGGTACCATAATTTTTCCGATAAGCTCAAGCTGATTTTTAGCACCGACCATATCGCCCTTTCTTAAAAGCATCTCTCCCCTATTTCTTAAATACATCATAATCATCAAGTTAAGAAACATAACACTCCATATAACCTCTTTGAAATATGAATACACGGAAAAATCACTCTGCGAGAGTCCATAACCCTTGACCATAAAAATAGCGGTTACCATTAGGGTAATAACAAATGGGAGAACTATATAAAAAAGCCGCTTAAGCGCATAAGCGATATGTTCTAAGCGTTTATGAGGCGATTCAATTTTTAGAAACGATTGATGCGAAGCGTAACGCATCGCAACCATTCCGCCAACCCAAATTACACCGCTCATTACATGTAAAAAAACAATGACAACCTTATTTTCTAAAAAAAACTCTTGCATTTTAAACCTCCGTCTCATCAAAAAGTTTGTTACGCATTTAGAGTACCTTTACTATAAAAAGCTTGTTTTACGAAAGAGCTTTTACAATAAAGTTCATCGCCTCAACTTTTGCTTCTGCAAGTTTTGAGATATCTTTACCGCCGGCTTGTGCAAAATCTGCTCTTCCACCGCCGCCACCGCCAAGGAGAGGAGCGATATGTTTAATCCAATCCCCTGCTTTTGCATCAGCGTCCTTAACACCTGCAGCCATCATAACTTTGTCATCTTTTACTTGAAATAGTATAGCACAAAGTTTATCATGTTGATTTTTAAGCTCATCGATTTTTTCTTTAATGTCACCGCTTAAAAGCTCATCGACAACAACACTAACACCGTTGATTTGCTCGACTTTTATATCTGCTTTTACGCTGTTTTGAGCAGCATGAAGCTCTGTTTTTAGCTCTGCTATATTTGATTTAAGTCTGCTTATTCCCGCCATTACATCTAGGTTTTTAACTTCAGACTGAATCTCTTTGATTAACACTCTTTGCTCTGTGAAATGCTGATATGCCGCATGTCCGCAAACTGCTTCTATGCGTCGTACACCTGCACTAACACCGCTCTCTTTTGTAATGATAAAAGAACCGATAACAGCCGTATTGTCTACATGCACGCCACCGCAAAACTCGACACTTATATCACCGAAACTTACAACACGGACTTCATCGCCGTATTTTTCGCCAAATTGAGCTTTTGCACCGGATTTTTTAGCCTCATCAATGCTCATAACTTCCGTTTTACCGCCGAGACCTCTTAAAATCTCATAGTTTACTCTTGTCTCTATTTCAACCAACTCTTCATGAGTAAGTGCTTTTGGATGTGAAAAATCAAATCTAAGTCTTGTTGCCTCTACAAGTGAACCGGCTTGAGAAATATGATCTCCCAAAACATCAAATAAAACAGAGTGAAGCAGGTGAGTTGCAGAGTGATGTTTAGTTATCTCGCCTCTTGAGATATCTACGACACTATCAACTTCATCTCCGACTTTTAGCTCTTTTTCTACCGAGATTTGCGATAGATTAAGTCCAAAGAATTTTTTAGTGTCAAGCACCTTTGCAAAACCCACAAGCTCTCCGCTATCTCCGCACTGTCCACCGCTTTGAGCATAAAACGGCGTAACATCTAAAAATGCCCAACCGTTTGAACCATTGCTAAGCTTATCCGTATGATGATAGTTTTCATCCAAGAGTGCCAAAACTTTACTTTTTTGCTTTGTGCTCTCATAGCCCACAAAACTGTTTTCGCCGAATTTTTCTAAAAGCTCTTTAAAATCTCCATGAACCGCGTCATCTCCGCTGCCTTTCCAAGCAGCTTTTGCACGACTTCTCTGTTCGCTCATCAATTCTTGAAATTTATCAGAGTCAAGTTTTAAGTTTTTCTCTCTTAACATATCCTCTGTCAAATCAAGAGGGAAGCCAAAAGTGTCATAAAGCTTAAACGCAACTTCTCCGCTAAAAATCTCTTTTGTGTTTTCAAGTTCAGCATTAAAAAGCTCTATTCCCGATGCGATAGTTTTGAAAAATCTTGCCTCTTCAAGTTCTATCTGCTCTTTTACCGCATTTGATTTTGTAGCCAAATAGTCATACTCTTTGCCCATGATAGCTACGACCGTATCAACAAGTTTATGCATAAACGGTTCGCTAAATCCTAAAAGATATCCGTGTCTTACCGCACGGCGGAGGATACGACGAAGAACATAGCCGCGCCCCTCGTTTGAGAAGTTTACACCCTGAGCAAGTAAAAAAAGTACTGTTCTTATGTGGTCTGCTATAACACGGTAAGATGCGCCGCTAGCGTAAACATACTCTTTGCCTATAAGTTCTTCTACTTTTTTGATAATCGGCATAAATAGAGATGAAGAGTAGTTGCTTGCAACACCCTCGCTGATTGCAACAACGCGCTCTAATCCCATACCTGTATCGATTGACGGTTTTGGAAGAGGTGTGAGTTTACCGTCGCTACTTCTCTCAAACTGCATAAACACAAGGTTCCAAATCTCTAAAAATCTATCGCCGTCTCCGCCCATATAATCTTCTGAGCCGCTGAAATTTTCAGCACCTTGATCAAAAAAGATTTCACTACATGGTCCGCACGGTCCGGTATCGCCCATCTGCCAGAAGTTATCTTTATCGCCAAGTCTCATAATCCTGTCAATGCTTACATGTTTTTGCCAAAGCTTCTCAGCCTCATCATCGCTCTCATGAACCGTTACCCAAAGCTTCTCTTTTGGAAGTTTTAAAACTCCGGTTATGAACTCCCAAGCATAGTCAATCGCATCTTCTTTGAAGTAATTACCGAAACTAAAGTTACCGAGCATCTCAAAAAAAGTGTGGTGTCTTGCGGTATAGCCTACATTTTCCAAGTCGTTGTGTTTTCCGCCTGCACGGATACAAGTTTGACATGAAGTAGCTCTCGGATTTTTCGGAGAGGGTACTTCACCCGTAAAAATCGACTTAAAAGGCACCATGCCGGCATTGTTAAAAAGCAGCGTTGCATCATCCGGCACAAGCGGAGCACTTGCTACTCTATCATGGTTTTTTGACTCAAAAAATCTTAAAAATTCTTCTCTAATATCCATAAGCGCATCTCTTATTATAAAATTGCGCGATTATACCTAAAAATCACGCTATAAGTGTTTAAACGATTTAAGAAATTGTTATGCAGTTTTTTCCCTTATTTTTAGAGACATAAAGCGCACTATCCGCTCTTTTTATCATCTCTTCAAGCGAAGAGTCATCTTTAAACTCCGCTATACCAAACGATGCGGTTACATTAAGATTTTGCTCTTTGCAAAAACTATGCTCTTCTATTTTTTTACGCACATTTTCCACTACGCCATAACTATTCTCTATATTTGCCAATATCAGGAAAATAAACTCTTCCCCGCCATACCTTGCAACTAAGTCAAATTTACGAACGGATGAAGACATAATTTTTGACATTTCTTGAAGAACAGTATCACCGCTTTGGTGACCGTAGGTATCGTTAATAAGCTTGAAATAGTCTATATCTGCCATCACGATAGAAAATTTATATCCGAACCTTTTTGATTTTTCAAACTCATCCTCTGCAACTTTTAAAAAATATTTACGGTTAAACACTTTTGTAAGAGAGTCATACTCAAGCTCTTTTTTAAGCAACTCGCCATGAGTAATAATTTTCCATGCAATTATCATAATAAAGAAAATAATAAAAACAGTTACGAAAACCATAAATTTAAAATTTCTAATTGCTGTTTTTATATAAGGAGACTCCACATAGGAGACAAAATAGGCAACCGTCTTGTCATTTTTTACATTTCTAACAGGCAAAAAAGAGACGACTCTTACTACATCGCCTATCTCTTTATAAAGTGCGAACTCCCTGCCGCTTTCTATATTTTTATCTATAGTTTTGCGAAGCGGTTCTATTAGAGTAAGATGGCTCTCTTTAAGTAGTTTATGATTCATGTGATCAGACATACTAAACATATAATCTTCATGTTCAATGCTTTGCTCATAAGGCTCTTGTATATTACTTTTCCACGCTTGAGAATTAAAAACATTTCTATTTACAATAAAATGAGTATGTATCTCGCTTGCTCTCATCGTGTAGGTTTGAAGCATAGTAGAGGAAAAAGAGACATCCAGCACACCTATATGATTCCCATCTTTGTAAATGGGATAAATATGCCTAAAAGCATGATTGTCTCTCCCTTGCTCAAATCCAGCCATCTGCACTTTCTTGCTATTTGCCTCTTTTACGCTGTATCTAATCTCCGTTAAGTCATCGCCGAATTTATCCGGAGCATGCAGTCTTAGGAGACTTTCATTATTTGGCAGTATTACTTGTAACTGCATAACTTCAAGCATCTTAAGCTTTTCATATTCATCTTTTAGATGGTGGTAAAGCTGTTCATGCAACTTCTCTTTTTCCTCTTTTGTAGCATGAACGGAAGCTGATAGTATCTCTAAAAAAACAGTATCATTTTGAAAAGAGGTGTAAATATTTTTAGAGATAACTTCAAACCTGTCAAGCCCCTGTTTATAGCTTATATGAAGATTTTTTATCTGAGTATTTAAAGCCTCGTCTATCTCTAAATTTTTACCGTATAGCAAAAGAGAAAAAATTACACTAAATGTAAATATGGATAAAATAATAAGAAGCAGTAATTTTTTTTGTATGCTTTTCATAACAATCCTACTTATATCCATAAGCTTTATATATATCTTGTCCCTCTTTTGATAAAACAAAATCTATAAATTTTTTTGCACACTCATTTTCTAGCCCACTTTTAGAAACTACAAACCCCTGTTTTATAGGCGTATATAAAGACTGGTCTATCTCTATCCAGTTTACTCCTTCAGTTCTGTAACTGCTTGGCAGAGAACGAATGCCGGATTTTGATAAAAATCCAGCGTCATCGTACCAAACAACATTTGTAATGGCGGTAGATATATCGGTAGAGTATCTTATCTTGTCAGATACATCATCAAAAAGCTTTATATTTTTAAGCACCTCAACCGCCGCTTTGCCGTATGGCGCCGTCTTTGCGTTTGCTATGGTTATATTTTTGATTTTTTTATCTTTAAGAATATTTAATTTTTTTTGACCCAAAGCCTTGTCTGCAGGAACAAACAGAACCAAAACCCCTTGCGCATACTGCTTTGCCGGTACAACTGATTTTTTTGCAAGATAGATTTTTTGGGCATTCTCCATATCCGCTGATAAAAAAATATCATAATTCACACCCTCCATAATTGCATTTGTCAAATCACCGGTCGCACCGTACTCTACCAAAATTTCAGACTCAGGATGTAAGAGGTTAAAGCTCTTGATAACTTCGGGCAGAACAAATTTATTATTCCCAGAAGCAAAAACAAGAGCCGCACTCTTTGGTAGCTCTCTTGCTTGCAGAGATAAAACGATAAAAATTAAAAAAACAAAATAACGCAAGATACCAACCTTTTTTTTAAAACTGCTACCATTCAAATATATTATATGCTACCACACTATTATTCAAATCTATCTTTAACAAATCACTACACTCTTAATCTCGCTCATCTCTTCGATGGCAAAACGAGGTCCCTCTCGTCCGATACCGCTTAGTTTCACGCCGCCATAAGGCTGAATATCAAAACGCAAAGTCGGCATATCGTTTATAACCACTCCGCCGGCATCAAGCTCATAAATTGCTCTTTGCGTGAGTTTTAAATCATTTGTAAAAATAGAGAATTGCAGACCGTAAGGTGAGTTGTTCATTTTTAAAACCGCCTCATCAAAATCATCTACTTTTATAAGTGAAACTATCGGGGCAAAAACCTCTTCACAAACTATTTCCATATCATCACGAACTTCTGTCATTATGCATGGATAAAAAACTCTTCCGTTTGCCTGAGGGGTAAGCATTGGCACAGCACCCTCGTTTATAGCACTCTCCACCCATCTCATCGCTCTTTGGCACGCTTCATCACTAATTAGCGGTCCTATAAAAGTATCATCGTTATATGGAGAACCGACAACTAACTTTTTGCTCTCTTGCGCCATTTTTGAAGCAAACTCATCATAAATTTTTGCATTTACATAGATGCGTTGAAGCGAGATACAAACCTGACCGGAGTTTACAAAAGCGCCTATTGCACATCTAGCAGCTGCCAAATCCAAATCCGCACTCTCATCTATATATGTCGCCGCATTTCCGCCTAACTCTAAAGCAACCTTTTTTATCCCTGCACTTTTTGCAATAATGTTACCTACGGTTACGCTTCCTGTAAAACTTATAACTCTCGGTATATCACTTGCCACTAACGCACTTCCAACCTCCGCATCACCGTAAACAACGCTTAGGGCATCTTTTATTGCGTAAGGACTCTCAATAAAAAGTTTCGCAAACTTATAGGCAGTTAGCGGAGCTTCGGGAGTCGGTTTAAGCACAACCGAATTGCCCGCGACCAAAGCAGGAGCAAGTTTATGTGCTACTAGATTGAGCGGAAAATTAAATGGAGTAATTGCCACGACAACACCGGCAGGCTCTCTTACAAAATAGGAGATAGTTTTTTTTCCGCTACTCATCGCATCCGTATTTATAGTCTCGCCGTGCATGGTTCGCATTGTCTCGGCAGCGAGCGTAATCGTCTCAATACATCTATCCACCTCAACTCTTGCAAATGTTATAGGCTTTCCTACTTCATCTGTTATGGTTTTTGCCATCTCCTCTTTATTCTCTCTTAGTTTTTGTGCAACATCCAAAAGCCAACTGCATCTCTGCGCAATAGTTGTTTTTTTAGCCTCTTTTGAAGCTTCTTTTGCAATATTTAGAGCTTTATTCGCATCATCTGCATTACAAACCGCCACCTTTGAAACTACTTTTTTGCTATATGGATTTACTCTATCTTGATACTCCTCTTTCGTTATCTCAAGTGAGCCAAAATATAGATTTGCTATCATAAAAACTCCGTAATCTTTTTAATTTTATGTTATCATATTGTCAAAACAAACACAATCCTATAAGGAGAATGTCATGGAAACAACTCGCTATATATTTCAATCACCTTATTATAACCAAATCCAAATAGGCAAGCCTGATGCTAGTGCAAGCCGAGCAAAAGAGAGTGATACATCAGAAATCATTCAGTCAACCAACAAAGTAGCTAACGAAGCTTCAGCCCTAAAAGCAACGCAAACAAGAGAGGTAACTCCGCGCGTGGATAACAATTTAGATATTTATGCATAAAATAAAATTTTTAATTCCTGTTTTTTTACTCTTCTCTACCCTTTGGAGCGCTGAGTTGGATTGGTCAAACGACTACAATGCAGCACTAAAACAAGCAGCCAAAGAGAAGAAGATGGTTTACCTTTTTATAGGCGCCGATGTTTGTAGATGGTGCGATAGATTTAAAGATATGACACTTTCAAAAAAGAGTGTTATAGATAGACTCAAGCAGGAGTATATCTTGCTTTATATGTCAAGAGACAGGCACAATATACCAACTAAATTTACAACTCAAGGCGTACCGAGACACTACTTTTTAAAAAGTGACGGTACGATTATCTACGAAGACAGAGGAAGCAGAGAACCGGACGGTTTTTTAGATCTGCTTGAAGAGGTAAGTTTGAAAAAAGAGTAATTTGCTTATGGTATGAACATAACAAATGCTGTAGTGGAACTGTTTTTTACCTAGCCTTTATCTCTTCTAGTGAAACATTCTAGCTGCTGTTTCGTTCATAGAGCACTTTCCCGTTTTGTAAGATATCAACTTTATAAAAATAATCTTCCTTTTTATTTAAGTAGCTACTAGAAGCAGATAACAAATCAAACCCAGTTTTATATTTATATATCAAATCCGTTATATAACGACTGGCTTTTAACTCATATTCATCAAAACCGTCCACAGTTAAATCATCTTTAACCAAAAACAAATCAATATCACTCTCTTCACTGGGAGTACCATAAGCATAAGAACCAAAGAGGATTATCTTATCAGGGTCAAGAGGCTTAAGACATTCTACGATTTCATGTTTTAAAATTTCTATATCTACCATATCAACCCTCCCCTTTGTAACTCAGATTATTATACACAAAAATAGATAAAGCAAACAAACAGACACAAAAACCATTCCATTCTTTGATAGGTTCAGGACGAATGGGAGTTATATCGTTATATTCTCCAAGTGCCAAATCTTTTGGGGCGTTACTATAACTGCATCGTACATATAGTCTACATTTAAAGCATTTTTTTTGAGATATACATAACTAGTTTTTATGAGTTTTGATAATTTAGATTTTGTAATATTTTGAACGGCAAGTTCATACTCAAGTGCGCTCTTTACCTCGACAAAATGCAAAACTTCATCTTTTACGACAATAATATCTATCTCACCGAAGCGAGAGTAGAAATTTCTTTCTACAATCATAAAACCGTTATTTAAGAGAAATTCGCAAGCCCTATCTTCTGCCGTATTTCCCTTAGCTCTACTCATTTAACAGCTTATAACTTCCACTTTGACGGACTTAAAAGCAGCCGTTAAAATCAGCTCATCGCTCTCATCTCCAAAAAGTGCATTGATTTTAGAGTCTGCGTGATGAAATGTGACAAAAAGAGTTTTTGGCTGCACTTTGTCTGTAAACTTAACCTTAAGCGGTGTCGTTTGACCATTCTTAGTTTTTAAAATTACTCTCTCGCTTCTAAAGTCATTCGCATCATCTTCATTTACCAAAAGCAAATCTTCGCTATATTTATCCATCAAACTCGGCGTTTGCTTTGTTTGGGCAGAGTTGTTGTACATGGCAATAGTTCTGCCCGTAGTAAGATAGTAACCGCTAAGATTTTTCTGGGCTATCTCTTTTACCATACCGCGAAGTTTGTACTGATGGTAATGGAACTCGCCCAAACCGTCATCCGTTCTAAAATCAAGCTGATGGAGTATAGGCGTATCTTCGGTGTGAACCGGCCACTGAAGCCCTCTTTTTCTATGTCGCTCCAGCCTAACATAAGATGCTCCGCTAAAACGGCGGTATGCAACTTCACGAACCTCATCCCAAACTTCATTTGAGTTTTTATAAGCGTAACTTCCGCCCATTTTATTATCTAACATCTGGATAACTTCCCAATCATCAGGTAGGTCTGATTTTACAAGAGGCTGCGAGAGGTGCAGTCTTCTCATAGCATTTACATAAACGCCCGTCTTCTCATAGGCCGATTTTACGCCTATTACGATATCTGCTTTTTGTGCTATCTCCGTCATAAAAAGTTCTTGTACCATGATAAACTCTAAATTCTCTAAGGCTCTCTCTATCTTGTTTATATTTGGATGGATATGCATTAAATCTTCGCCGATATTTAAAACAGCTTTTATTCTGCCCTCTAACATCTCATCGACGAGTTGCGGAGTCATCAGTCCTATCTCTTTTGGCTCTTGATAATCAGGTGCATAATACGGCAACATACCCATATCACACGCACCTTGAACATTATTCTGTCCACGAAGCGGCATAAGCCCTGCACCGCTTTTTCCGATATTTCCCGTCATAAGAGCCAAATGCGTTATCGCCATAACGGCATAAGAGCCGTCTATATGTTCGGTAATCCCAAGACCCCAAAAAATCATAGACTTTTTAAGCGCATACTCTCTTGCAACTTTTGGAATTATCTTGCTTAGTTGTTCATAACCATCAAGGCGCTCAAAATATTTCGGATTTGCAAACGGATCGTTTAAGATTTTATCTCTAAATTCTGCAAAACCTTTTGTTCTCTCTGCTATAAAATTCTCATCATAAAGCTCTTCGGTTATGATGACATACGCCAACATATTTAAAACCAACAGATTTGCCTCATAAGGAACGATTGCTTTATATTTTGCAAACTTATGAAGTTTTATCTCTCTGACATCAAAGACAGCCATATTGTCATGTTTTACTGCCATCTCGACTATACGGTTTGCAATAATGGGATGCGCTTCTATCGTATTTGAACCCATAACTATCATAAATTCGCAGTTATAGATATCGTTATACGGATTTGTAGCCGCTCCCTCGCCGATAGTAGTACGCATACCTTTTAAGCTTGGAGAGTGGCAAACTCTGGCACAGTTATCTACATGCGGAGAGTTTAGAGTGTGGCGGGTAAATTTTTGAAAAAGGTATGCGCTCTCACATGAAGTTCTTGCCCCTCCGATAGAAGCTACGCTTTTTCGCCCGTATTTATCCCCGACATCTTTAAGTTTCATAGCCGCCGCAGTCGTAGCAGCGTCCAAATCACACTCATACCAAACATTGTCAAATTCAACCAAAGATGAATTAATAGCTTCTTTTATATCAGGATTTTTATCTAAAAAGCTTTTTTTGATTCTTGGAGTACGGAGTCGCTCTTTTGAGTCTACAAAATCAAATCCGTACTTCCCTTTTACACAAAGCTTTCCTTGTGAAACGACACCGTCTGGATGCGCAAAAATCTTTATAATCTTGTTATCTTTTACATGCGCGGCGATATCACAGCCAACCCCGCAGTAAGTACAAACGCTATCTATCGTCTCTGTATTTTCCATAAAAGTCCTAAAAATTATATTTACTTAGCTTTTAAAGCAGTGAGTTTACAATCTTATCTCTTAAAAATTGCGGAAGCAAGTTTAAAAGCTTAATGATTAAATAAAATCTAAGAGGAAACGGATAGAACCTTTTCTCTTTTGATATTGCATTGTAAATCCTCTTGGCACCTGCATCGGTATCAAGTAAAAACGGCATTTTAAAACTGTTTTTGTCAGTCATTTCACTCTTTATAAATCCGGGCAAAATATTTACAACTTTTATCCCGCTGTTTTTATACTTATACCTAATGCCCTCCGCATAAGCGTTCATAGCTCTTTTGGATGAACTGTACGCAACAGAAGTCGGCATACTTATAAGTGAAGCCAAAGATGAGATAAAAACGATTTTTCCGCTCCCTTTGACTTTAAATTGCGGTAATAAAACTTCTAATATTGCATGATTTGAGAGTAAATTTACATCGTATAGTTTTTTAAAATCTTTAAAAGGGGTGATTTCCAAAGAGTGACCGAGTGATATACCTGCATTTAGTATAACCATATCAACGGTGCCGATATCTCTGATTTTTTCTTGCAGCTCATCAAACTCACCGACATCAGCTATGGCTATTTCAACGCTTTTAGCTTTTAAAAGCCGTGATTGTAATTCTTGAAGCCTATCTTCCCTGCGAGCCAATAAGATAAGCTCATTATCTTTTGTGGCATAGAGTTTTGCAAGTTCTTGCCCTATTCCACTGCTTGCACCCGTGATTAAGATTCTCAATGCTTTTTACACTATCCTTATCATTACGGGCTTAAAGTTTACAAACTCCAAATTTGCAAGTGAGTTTATAAGGTTTTGTATATCTTTTTCAACTGCCGTATGCGTGGAAATAAGTAAATTTACACTTCCGTTTGATGATGGTCTTTGAAGTATCGTCTCAATTGAGATATTGTTTTCTTCAAAAATTTTGGTAATGCGCGCTAAGACACCAATCTTGTCCGAAACATTTGTACGAAGATAATATTTTGACTCTATATTTTGTATCGGTTTTAGAACAAGTCCTGCTTCCATAGGCTTATCAAAACCTAACATAGGCTTGCTTTTTCCGCTTCTTGCAATATCTATGATGTTTGCAACAACTGCGCTAGCAGTCGCATCTCCGCCGGCACCCGCTCCATAGTAAAGTGTTTCGCCGACTTTATCACCGACTACGCTGATGCCGTTCATAACACCGTCAATTTTTGCTATCATCTTCTCTTTTTTAATTAAACAGGCATGAACTCTAAGCTCAACCTCATTTTTATCTTTTTTCGCAATTCCAAGAAGTTTTATAACATAACCAAACTCTTTTGCAAATGTGATGTCATCTTGAGAGATATTTTGTATCCCCTCTATCAAGATATCTTCAGGTTTTGCATCAATCCCATAAGCGATACTTGCAAGTATAAGGAGTTTATGTGCCGCATCATATCCGCCGACATCAAATGTTGGATCAGCCTCCGCATAACCCAACTCTTGAGCCTCTTTTAAAACAACATCATAAGCAACACCGTCATTTGTCATCTTAGTCATCATGTAGTTACATGTACCGTTTAAAATTCCCATGATTGATTCAATATGATTTGCCGATAAGCCGTCACGAAGAGCATTAATGATAGGAATACCGCCGGCAACACTAGCTTCATACTCAAAAGCGATATCTTTTGCAATCTCTTGAAGTTCATAACGGTGATATGCCAAAAGTGCTTTATTTGCAGTAACAACCGCTTTGCCGCTCTTTAGTGCGCGTTTGACAACTTCAAACGCCTCTTCAACACCGCCCATAAGCTCAACGACTATATCAATTTCACTATCATTTAAAACATCATCAACATTATCGGTAAGCTTAATATCTAAGCTTCTGTCTTTCTTTAAGTTTTTTACAACACCGCTTTTAGCTACTATATCAACACCCGCCCTTGCAGAAATAACCGCAGCATTGTCTTTTAAAATATTTACGACACTTGTTCCGACAGTTCCTACACCGATTATTCCAACTTTTAGCATATTATTTGTTTTCTTCTTGATATTGTTTTAAAAACTCTTTGATATTTCTAGCTGCCTGACGGATACGGTTCTCATTTTCAATTAGCGCTATACGGACATAATCATCTCCATATACACCAAACCCGATACCGGGAGCAACTGCAACGCCAGCCTCTTTTAAAAGTCTTTTTGAAAACTCTAGCGACCCTAAATGTGCACAACATTCAGGCAGTTTTGCCCAAACAAACATACTTGCTTGATTTTTTCGTATATGCCAACCTGCTCTGTCAAACGCTTCAAGTAGAACTTCTTGACGATGGTTGTATTTATCCGTTATGTCAGCAACACACTGCTGATCTCCGTTTAACGCAACGGTAGCTGCAACTTGGATAGGGGTAAACATACCGTAATCTAACCATGATTTAATTTTTTGAAGTGCGCCTATAAGTTTTTTGTTTCCTACAAAGAAACCAACACGCCAACCAGCCATATTGTAGCTTTTTGAAAGCGTAAAGCTCTCAACCGCCACATCTTTTGCTCCTTCAACACTCATAATAGACGGCGTTACATAGCCATCAAATGTAATATCTCCGTACGCTATATCGCTGATAACATAAAATCTCTTCTCTTTTGCCATAGCAACAAGGCGAACATAAAAATCTTGAGTTACCGTCGCAGTTGTAGGATTGTGAGGGAAATTGACCAGAACATATTTCGGCTTTGGAGAACTCTCTTTAAAAACTCTCTCTAAATCTTCAAAAAATTTATCTTCATTTAGTTTGTAGTCTTCGTCAAACTCAATTGCGAATTTAGCAACATTTCCGCCTGCCAAAATAAAAGAGTACTCATGAATCGGATAAGTAGGATCAGGAACAATAGCAACATCACCAGGATTTGTAATAGCATAAGCCAAGTGAGCATAACCTTCTTTAGAGCCCATAGTAGCAACACACTCGGTTGATGGGTCTAAATCACATCCATATCTTCTTTTGTACCAATCAGCAATCGCGACTAAAAGTTTTGGGATACCCTTTGAAACAGAATATCCGTGCGTTTTTGTTTTTTGAGCAGACTCGATAAGCTTCTCTCTAATATGCTCAGGAGTATCTCCATCAGGATTTCCCATGGAGAAATCGATAACATCCACTCCCGCTCTTCTTTCTGCCATCTTAAGTTCGTTTACCTCAGCAAAAACATACTTCGGCAATCTTTTCATTCTATCAAATTGTATCTCGTCAAACATTTTGTTTCCTCGTCGGGATGCTAAAGTGCCCCTAAATAATTAGCGGTATTCTATCGAAAAAAATATACAATTAATCTGATTTTTTAGCACTTGGCATTAAAACCAAATCGTCTTTAATGTTTTTAAGAGTATAGATATCTGAAATCTTTATGTAGTGAGTGTCATTTCCCATTTCTAGCGTTAAATTTGCTTTTTTTGTATCTATTTTTATAACCTTTAATAACCTTAAAAATTTGTCATAATAGGCAATGTAAGGATACCAATCATTTCTTGCTGAACTAGATATATGCAATTTATCTATCGTTGAAACATCAATCCAATATGAATAAAGAGATCTTTTTAACCTAAATTCTTTGGCATCTTCAAGTTTGCTAACATTAAGTTTTGCATTTTTCATATCTATGACATACGCCCAGTCCGTCTCATTTTCTCTTATTACATCAACAATCTCACACTTACTTTTTTTTAATTCTTGATTTAGTATGATAGGGTCTGCGGCATACTCGGAAGTTAAACTTATTTTCCAACTAAACTCAGATTCACTTAATTTAGACTCACTTGTTACATATTTATAATAGCCTATATTTTGCAGAGAGTCGCTCATTATTTTTACAAAAAATTGAGGTTCACCCTCTGTTTTAAAAGTAATACTGATATCACGAGGTTTTTTAAAAAAAAGATTTAATATACCGTTATCTTTAAGAGTTTGGATAACTTTTATAGTATTTACTCTTCCATCATTGGTAAAATAATCCTCTTTTGGTGAGAAAATAACATCTATATAAGCTCTGTCTTTTGTAAATGCAGCAGGATTAATCAAGCTTTTTATTTTTTTAGTTAAAAGCTCTTGATCTACCGCCGTTGCTAATTTATCAGCGTAAGAAAAAGAAAAAAACAGAGCAAAAAATAAAAAATATTTTACCATTTAACGCCTCTGTTTAGTTTTTTAAACTCCTCTGCATCTATCTCTTTTAATTTTGAATCAATATACGAAAATCTTATATTTTGTGACTTTTCAAATTTTGTAATTACACCGTTTGCCTCAATTTCTACAAGTCCGTGACCGAGCACCAAAAGCCAATTTTTCGTAGAGTCCAAAGTAAACTCCTCTAAAACCGTTTTTTGATGCTGCTTATAATCACTCAAATCAATATAACCGAGCCAGACTTTATTTTTTGAAATAATTTTTAAAGACGACCCCTGCGTTACTTCTTTGCTCACCTCTTGAGCAGCTGTTTTATTTGCCTCTTGGGTTACTTCTTGAACTGCTTTAGCAATTGCTTCCTGACTTACTACTTCTTGAACCGGATCTTGTTTTATGAGTTGTGCAATCGGTTCTACTGGATTTTGCATTATCTCTTGCTGCACAGCCGGTTCCGGCATTGTTTGAGCGTTTAAGGTTACATTATCTTCCGCTTTAGAAGCATTTCTTTCGTCTGCAACTACTAAAATACCCTCTTGAGCACTTTTTATTGCACTATTGTCAATTTTAGAAATTTCACCGTCTGATGGTTTATTAAAAATTGCAAACATTACGAAAATAACTACACTTAGCGTTATATAAAGAGGAGCAAGATTCCTTTTTTTCTTAGATGCGATAAGCAAGGTAGCAGATTTTTTTGTTTTATGTACAGGTTTTTTGTTTTCAAAATACTCTTTACTTTTATTTCTCAACTTACTTAAATTTAGAGAATACTCCCTCTCAAGTATAGATATAAAACCGGCAAGCTGCACACTGTGCATATCTTCAAAATTCTCATCTAAAATCGCTTGAACATGCACTCTGGGTATATGAGTAGCCTCATGGATTTTTTGGACACCGATACTTTTTAATTTTTCAAAATCTTCACTCACACTCTCATCCTATCCATTAAAATAGCTCCTGCTGCACTAACATTCAAAGAATCAAACTCATGCGACATCTTTATACTTACAATTTCATCAAGTTTTGAAGTTACTCTGGCACTAAGTCCCTCTCCCTCACTTCCTAAGAATAAGGCTCTCTTTTGCTTTATTTTAACTTCACGAATATCTCTGCCGAGCATATCTGCTCCATAAGTACAAAAACCGGACATTTTGAGATCATTCATAACATCATGAATATTTGTCTCTATAGCAAAGGGCATATCAAAAAGTGCACCCGTACTTGTTCTCACAATCGCTTCAAGAGGCAGTGATTTTACTCCGCATACTATAACCCCATCAACACCCAATGCATAAGCGCTTCTAACGATTGCACCTATATTTCCTACATCCGTTAGTCCGGATAAGACAAGTACAAACTCATAATTTAGAAATGTTTTATAGTCATGCAGCTTATAATCATCTACCTCCGCCAAAATACCTTGATGAGAAGCATTTTTGCACATTTTCCCAGCCGCATCGGAAGGAATCCTTTTGATTTCAAAACCCATCTTCATAAGCCTTGAATACTCTTTTTTATCTATCTCTTTAGCAAGATACAGCATCTTGATTTTTTGAGGATGATTAGCAATAATATAATTGATTGGTTGTTTTGCGTAAATTAACATGTGAGCATTTTATCCAAAAAAGTTGAAATATGGTACATTTTTTAAAGTTTTAACAGTCTCTCATAACACGCTTTTGTATTTTCACCTGTTATTTTAGAAATGAGTTTCGCTTGAACTTTTTTTGGCAAATCAAGTTCTAAAATATCATTTTGGCTTATTGCACTGCTATTTTGTGTCGCAGCCGCTTCAATTACGACAACCCACTCGCCCCTAAGATTGGCATCAACTTTTTGCTTTATTTCATCAGCCGTTCCAAAGTAGTATTTTTGATATTTTTTAGTAAGCTCTTTTGCCAAAAATATTTTTCGCAAAGAGTCTTCATGTGATATCTCATTTAAAAGCTTTTCAAGTCTATGTGGCGATTCATATAAAATTGTGGTAAATCCGCTATTTAATGCACCCTGAAGAGAAGCATCCCTATCTTTGCCTTTATGCGGTAAAAACCCCCAAAAAAGCATCTTTGTTTCAACAAAACCACTCGCCACAAAAGCGGTTAATAGTGCATTGGCACCGGGTAAAACATCGTAGTTTACTCCGTTGTCTTTGCAATATTTTACCAAAGCCTGCCCCGGATCGCTGATACCGGGCATTCCTGCATCACTTACATAGATAATGTTTTGTTCAAAAAAAGATGGTTGAAGTTTTTCTATAAACTCTTTTTCGTTATGCGAGTGAAGAGAGATAAAATTTTGTTCAGATTTGAAAGAAGTATTATAGCGTTCTTTCAATATATGGATAAGTTTTTTTGTAACGCGGGTATCTTCGCAAAGAAGCGTATCGGCACTACTTAGAGCTTCGATAGCTCTAAGCGATATATCGCCGATGTTTCCAATGGGAGTTGGAACAAGGGTAAGCAAAGATTACTTTTTTGTATAGCGTTGGTTGAATTTTTCAATTCTTCCTGCTGTATCTACCATTCTCTCAGAACCTGTAAAAAACGGGTGACACTCATTACAAATATCTACTCTCATTTCATCTTTTAAACCTTCATTTACGAAGCTATTTCCACATGAACAAGTTACAGTGCATGCTACTAATTTTGGGTGAATATCTTTTTTCATTTTTTTGCCTTTTGATACTCGGTAATTTGCGAATATCTATATATTTTTTAAATCCGTATGGGGGGCGGATTTTTACAAGCGGAATTTTACCAAAAATTATCTTAAAGGACTATTTTGCTAGCTATTGCCAAGACAGCGCTCTCCGAGCGTAAAACCATCGGAGTATCCAGTCTAAATCTATTTAGCGATGAAAGAAGCTCTCTTTCTTTTGAAGAAAAACCTCCCTCACATCCTATTAAAACAGTTTTTATATTGCTATAATCCTGTAAAGTATTTTCACAAAAATCAAACACATTCGTATCAGGAAATTTATCAATAAAATCTTTTATATTTTTATATGTATCAAACTCTATATATGTGCTTCTTCCGCATTGCTGCATTGCAGCTTCTTGTATTCTCTCAAATCTTTTAAAATCAAGTTTAAAGTTTTTTTGACTTCTCTCGCAGGATATAAAAGATATCTTCTCAACACCTATTTCACAAAGCGACGGAAGAACCTTTTCTATGGAGTTCGAGTCTATAACACACCAACCTACATGCAGAGATTTTTTGCTCTTCACCTCTGCTACTTCCGAAGAAATAAGCAATAATTCCGCACTTCTTGCTTCAACACTCTCCAACTTGTAATTATGCAAAACTTCTATATTTTGTCTTGCCCTAAAACTAAGTTCATCACCCTCTTTATGACGGCGAACTTTTATGAGATACCTGTGCAACTCACCTCTTACGGACAGTGTCTGCTTGCCTGCTTCATCATCAAGTATATATATCAAGACCACATCCAAAAAGAGATGCTCAAAATTGCAAGAATCTCTAAAATAAAAATTTTAAGCGCATAAGCTCTATACTCTTTTATTGCGTTTTCATCTTTTTTATTAAGATTTTGAAGTCCTTTAGAGCGTTTAACCTCAAGATAAATCAGAACTACGGCAAAAGTTATCATTGCAATATTTTGCACCGTAAAATCCAAATGCTTTGCAGCCATCATAACTACACCCGTAAAAATAACCATACCTATAGTTGTTCCTACAATCGGCGTAAAAAGTGACATTGCCCTTGTGTATTTTGCTATATTTTTTATACCAAAGAGCATAAAAATATTTATTAAAATCACACCCAAAACCGACATAACACCGTAGTTATGTGTTACAATACTCATATCATACATTTCATTCATAGTGAAATCTTACAATAAATTTAATAAAAGAAGAAATATGGCTGTTACGATAGAAGAAGCACTTGAATATATTTATAAAAATTCTACCCCTAAAGGGGTTAAAATACTGCCTCTTGAGCAAGCTTTGGGATTTGTTTTAGCAGAAGAAGTTACGGCAGTGCACAACCTTCCTCCTTATGATAACTCCGCAATGGACGGATATGCAGTAAAGATTGAAGACGGCGGCAAGGAAGTTAAGGTAAATCATACGATTTTTGCAGGGGATAACTCAAGCGAAGAGTTAAAGAGCGGATTCGCTATTAAAATAATGACGGGGGCAAAAATTCCGCAAGGATGTGAATGCATAGTTCCGGTTGAAGATACTTCAGCATGCGAAGGCGGGGTCATCTTGCCGAATAATCTCAAAACAAGCAGACATATCCGTCTATGCGGCGAAGATATTAAAAGCGGAACTATTCTGTTATGCAAAGGGCAAAGAATTCATGCACACCATATTACCATTTTAGCTTCGCAAGGTGTTAGCCATATCAAAGTTTATAAAAAACCAAAAATTGCCATATTCGCTTCCGGAAACGAACTTAAAATGCATTATGAGAGCATTGAGTCGTATCAACTCTACAACACAAATACTCCAACTTTTTTTGCAAGAGCATTGGAACTTGGCTGCGAAGTTGATTTTATCGGGACTGCTAGCGATTCACTTGAAGATATAAAAAAATATATTAAAAGTGCGCTTGAAAGTGACCTTATCATAACATCGGGCGGAGTAAGTGTAGGCGATGCTGACTTTACAAAAGAGGCGTTTGGAGCTTTCGGTTATGAGATATTTTTTGATAAAATCGAGATTAAACCTGGAAAACCAACAACTTTTGGTCGCGTAAAAGAGACTTTAGTCTTAAATCTTCCTGGAAACCCTCTGGCTGCCGCACTTAACTTTGAACTTTTCGCCCAAAGCATTATCTTGGCACTTAGCGGAGATGAAGACAGATATATAAATACGATAGAGACAAAAATGGCTGTTGATTATCCGCTAAAATCAGGCAGAAGAACCCTCATTCCAGGATATTTTGACGGTGCTTCTTTCACACCTTATGAAAATTTCTCACCCGGAATGATATCACCTCTAGCAGTATCAAACTCCTATATTATTGTAAATGAAAATTGTGAATTATTAAGAAAAAAGAGTAAGATTAAAATTATTTCTACGAGATTTAGTTTTAACTCTAAAGAAGTTGTTGATTTGGTAAACAACTGATTTTGTATAGACAAAAAAAGGTCAAGAGTTTCGAATCTCTTGACCTCTATTACCTCTCCATTAACTACAATGGAAAATTCATACTAACAAAAAAATTATATTATAAAATTTCAAATACTTTTAGGATTGATAAACTTCTCATCTTTTTTTATCTTCTCAAACAGTTTACTATCATGCCAGCTATTTTGTATCTCATCGCTAAAGACAATCTCATCCAAATCAATCAAGCCCATATTTAATGAGTAAGCATCCTCTCTAAAAGCCTGTGCATAACCCGTCTCTGTTTCATGCACTATGACGCTATAAAGTTTTACCTCTTTTTCTCCGTTTACTGTTGTAGTAAGCGATAAAAGTTTATCTATTAGTACAAAAATCAGACGGGAAAACTGCTCTGCAGAGGGAGAAACGGGGATTAACGCCCATCTATCAGAATGTTTTTTCATATCCTCTATGTACTCGCTCTCATCACCGCTCCAAATAGCAATCGAGTGATCAAAACTGTCAATAAGAGCTTTCATATTTTGCTTCATAAGTCCAAAGTCATAAACCATTTGACCGTTATCTAAAAAGTTGGAAGAAAAAAGAAGTTCTACTTTATAAGAGTGCCCATGCAGAGAACTTCTGCATCTAATTGTAGAACACCCTCTAACGACATGAGCGTTTTCAAATTTAAAAAGTTTTCTAATTATCATTACACACCTTTATTTTGATCCCAAATCCTGATATGAAGCCTGTCGCTAAAATTGTACCCTTTTGTTTTACAAAACTCTATAAGCGGCTCAGTGTTTGCCTCTACCTCTTTTTTATTTCCGCCAAGAGGCATACAGTAAACCTGCGTATTTGGCGAATGTAGAGTTATCTCAGAAATCTCTTCTTCAAGCCCTAAGTTTATAGAGTCCGCATCAATTGAAAACTTGAAAAAAGCCTCTTTTGCATTTGTTGCAATGGAGTTTATAACATCGCCTCTTACTCTTTTACTAAAAGGTTCGTTTGAATTTTCAAGCTTAACAGAGAGAGCAAAAATGCACTTTTTATAGATTGGATAACGCTCAAAGTCCACCCGCAAAGAACCGTTTGTCTCAAATGTTATTCTATGCCCGCTCGTATGCAAAGCTTCCAAAAACTCTACAAAAATAGTCTCGTTTGCATAGATAAGCGGCTCTCCTCCGGTTAAAACTATATCTACCTTTTTTGGTAATTCATAGAGGTTTAAGATATTTAGGAGTTCGTTTGAGTTGTTTATCGGTATCCAGTTTTGTGAAAAATGTTCCTTGTTTACCGCATACACGGTATCGCACCCAAAAACTTTTGTACCATCAGCTGCCGTCTCTTGGCAACCAAACCCCTCACACTTCATATTGCACCCGCCAAAACGGAAAAAGAGTGACGGCGTGCCCGTGTAACGCCCCTCCCCTTGAATACTGTAAAAATGTTCGACTAAATATATCATCACCCACCCGTCTCATAAAAGGCTCTTGTTGATACTTCGCCGTCTTCACCGCCCCAACGATTTTTTTCCGGTTTGTTTTTTACAACTTCTCTTAAAACTTCGGCAGCAGCCTCGATATTTCCCTCTTTTATGGCTTTGCCTATACTTAGCGCTTCATCAAAATATAAACACGGTATTAGCTGCCCCTCTGCCGTTAGGCGGATACGGTTACACTGTTTACAAAAATCATCCTCGTAAGGCTCAATAATTCCAAATTTATATCCATCTTTCATACGATAGTAATGAGACGGAGATGAGCCGTCAAATCCCTCATCAACAAACTCGTAACGCTCTCTTAAAATTGCTAAAAGCTCGTTTGATTTTAGTCCGCTTATCTCTTTGGAAGCAAATTGATTTTCCATATACTCTATAAATCTGATTGGCATATCTCGTTCTTTGCAATACTCCAAAACATCTATAATCTCATCAGCGTTCATATTTTTCATAGGAACCATATTTACTTTTACTTTAAGTCCGACTGCCCTTGCCTCTTCAACACCCTCTAAAACATTTGCTAAAACATCTTTTTGCGCTATTTTTTGTGCAACTTCAGGTTTTAGGGTATCTATGCTGACATTTAAGCGTTTAAGCCCTGCGTCTTTTAACTTTTGTGCGGTTGACTTTAGCAGATATGCATTTGTCGTCATTGCCAAATCTATATCGGGAGCATAGTCAAAAATCATTTTTATAAATTTATCCAGGTCTTCTCGCAAAAGCGGTTCTCCGCCTGTAATTCTGATTTTTTTGATACCCTCGTCTATTGCTACTTTTACAAATAAGAAAAGCTCTTCAAATGTGAGCAGGTTCTCTTTTGGCACCCATGAAAACGGTTTTTCAGGCATACAGTATTGACATCTAAAATTACATCTCTCCGTTACGGAGATGCGCAGGTAGTCAACTACTCTATTGTAGCTATCTATTAACATTATAATTCCTATAGGGGACGCCCATAATTTTTTATAAATGTATTATATCTTTTGGAGCTAAAATAAAGTTTGTACTGATAAGGAAAATTTGAAATTAAAGGAAAGTAGATTCCAGGCTTGACCTGGAATAACGAAATGCATTTAGTTATTTAGAGATGATTTGAGATTTTAGAGTTTTAAACTCTTCTTCTGAAATAATGCCCTTCTCTTTTAGCTTGTAAGCTTTCTCTAGCTCATCCATTTTTGAAACCGGTGCTTGAATCGGAGCCGGAGTTTGGACTACGCTTTCCTTTGCAGGAGCTTTTTTATCTGCAAATATAGTTGTAGACTCTATCTCTTTTTCTACTATATTTTTAGAAGTTGCATCTACGGTTTTAGATATCTCTTTTTTTGCAACTACGCTCTGTGATTTAATAATATCAAACTTAGCAAAAGCGTCTGAATGGCTTTTAATTTTCAGGTAATTGATATCTCCTGCTTTTAGCTCCAATTTTATTGATTGCGCTTCCACATCTGCTCTTGTCGCAGTTACTTCAACACTTCCCGGCTTTAAATCAAGCGCCATATACTCATCAGCTTTTATATAACCCTCAACATTTTTTCCGTTTACTTTGATCTTATATGCGTGATCCTTATTATTTTCAGATACGCCGCTTTGCGATACTACATAAACATAAATAAGCGCTGCATCGTCAAGCGGCTTTTGTTCTTTATACGGTGACTTTGAACCACATGCCGAAAATATAACAGCAACTGCGAGGAGAGAAGATAGAATAAGGATTTTTTTCATGATAACCATCTTTTTTATGAATTTATATGATTATACAAGAATATTTTTAAATTTAACATAAACGAGGATTTTTTGCAGAACTCCCAAGCGAACGCCTGGGAGAGGTGTGTCATGCAATGATGACAGGGTTACTATAAAATATTAGAAATTTAAAGCAACGATGAAACGAGCATAGAATCCGCCTGCTGAATCATCAGTCGCATCATCATCAAAGCTACGGTGCATTAAGATAGCAGTTGTACTGAAATCACCGAATTTGTCAGTTAAGAATAAATCAACCTCAGTTGTTTCTTTTGCTGCTACTGAATCATTTGTATTGTTAACAGCTTGTAGTGCAATACCAGTTGATCCAACTTTAGTAGATACTTTACCTTTAATCGCTACTGAATCATTTTGTGCTACATAAACACCGTCAGTATAAACACCCTCTGTTGGTAGAGAAGATTTTTTACCGCCAGTAGAAAGGTTAGCTACAGAGTGTCCACCATCTTCACTTACAGTAGATGCTGCTGCGAATAAGTCAAAGTTTCCAACTTTAGTACCTGCACTTAATGCAAATGCATTAGTAGTATCTGGAAGAGCATCAGCATCAAACATTGTAGCATAAGCTCTAAGGTTGATATCTGCCACTTTTACACCAGCGTCTACCCAGTAAGTATTAACTGCTGTTCCACCTGTATATCCAAGAGAACCACCAGCAGTAGTACCAGCAGCGTTGCTTACATGTGAATACCACACATTTGCATCAAATGCACTATTTTTATAAAGAGCACCCGCTACAATTGAACCACCAAATAGTTGATCATTTACATCACCATTAACTTTAAAAGTAGCTGCATTGTCTTGACCAACATACATACCAACTAATGTTAAATCTTTAACTGATTTATTAGTAACTACTGCAGCATTAAATGTGTTTGGAATAGCATTCCATGTCTCTGTAAATAGGTACGGAGTATTTAACTCTTGTTTACCAATTTTTAGTGTTGTTCCAGCACCCATTGGAGCAGTTACATACGCTTCACCAACAAACATATCACCGTTTGTTACATCAGTACGGTAAGCATTGATTGCATTACCCTCTAAACCCATAGAAGAAGATTGATACACAGTAGCACCAAATCCAACATTGCCTTGCTTACCTGTCATACCAAGTTTGAAAACAATCTCCCCAGAAGCATCAGTCTTGTTAAAAAGATCACCTGGATTTGTAGCAGTATTACCTGCATTGTCAGTCTCATACCAAAGTTTTGCTTGACCGTTAACTTTAATATCTTCTAAAGCGCTAGCTGTCGTAGAAAGTGCCATTGCTGCAACAGCAACCGATAGTATAATTTTTCTCATTTATTTCTCCTGTTTTTGTCTCTTTATCACCCATATAGAAGTGATGTATAAATAATATTTGTATTACTTATACATCACTTCCTACTTATGTGAAAGTTCTGACTTGGCATATTCTACACCCCTAATTTTTAAATTAAGTTTAAATGAAGCCTTTTGTTGACGATTTGTTTACTATTTGTTATTAATTGTAGTAAATGAGCTATTTAGTTACATAATAAATGCTACTTTAATTTTAAATTAAGGAAATGGCAACTCAAATGCAGAATAATGAAGTATTGGAATACTAATCTAATTTGCTATAATTGCATCATGAGATTTAGAAACCTGAAAAAAAACAAAAAAACGCCAGATACACAAGAGTCACAAAAGCTTATATATGCACCTTATAGCTATAGAGTAAAAGCTTTTATAACAGATATGTTTATGATATACGCTCCCATACTCTATCTAATTACTTATGTAGCTATGAGCGGCAAGGATGATTTTCAGTCATCACAGCTAGCTCCTTTCATCGGTGTAAGCCTTTATGGGATTATTTATGCGATTCTTTTAAGTATATTTGGGCAAACCCCCGGTAAAAAAGCTTATGAGATAAAAGTTGTAGATGCAAAGACCGGAGAAAATCTGAGTTTTTTTAGAGCAATTTTTAGATTTATTGTGTTTTTATTTACGGCGACAACTCTTTTAGGACTATTTGTTCCATTTTATAGAAGAGATAAAAAAGCCCTACATGATTTGATTTGTGGTACTTTAGTGGTGGCTGTGAAAAAGTAGTTTGATATTAGGCTCTGAATCAAGTTCAGGATGACGACTGTACTTGTCATTGCGAGTGAAACGAAGCAATCTATGATTAATCAGAGAGCTCAATTACTTTCTATAATAGACTTCTTGCATACCTAACTCTTTGTAAACATCTTTACTGTCATATATTTTCATTTTTCCCGATCTGATATCTTGCGTAATCTTATCCTCAACAAGACTGTCAGTATAGTCAAAATAAAAATCTAGTTCAGACTCTACCACTTTTTTAGCATATGGATTTTTTACTGAATTAGTAAAATCATATTTTTCTCTCATGATAAATATTCCCTATATTATTTTTATTTATTTTTAGTTGATTTTCTGGCACTAATGATTTTATAAATCCTCTGAACAAATATGATACTAGAACTCAGTTATATCATAATAATCTAATATTTTAATGTCAAGTTTGGAATAGTGATGAATGTATTTTGAATAATATTTGTTGAATTTTAAATAATGAAGATAAAAAGCTTGCCTCAAAAGAGGCAGACTTTTTTGGATTTATTAGTGTAAATCTCTCCACACTTGTTTTTTCCAAAGAAGAGCAAAGATTGCAAAAACAATAGAGAATATTAAGACCATTTGACCAACAGAATCTCTCTCATGTCTTTTTGTATCACCGGCATCTTCTAGATACTCAATAACTTTATGAGCAGCATCTGCAGTAACACCAACTCTTGGCATTGCAGTACCCTCTAGATGAACTTGTGGGTTCTCTATAAAAGTGCTTATAAAATGCTCACCGCGAGAACGGATATACATTGAAAGATCCGGAGGTAGTTTACCCATATATTTAGTAAGAGCATCTTGATACTCTAATACTTTGATATCGAATGCTAAAGAATCTTTCTCAAACTTAAATGCAGGTTTTTCACCGATTTGAGTCCACTTCTCATAAGAAACAGTATGACATCTACCACAAGCATTTTCATAAGCCATTTTAGGTGTAACTTCGCTTGGTTTTACAGCAATAGACTGTAAATAAACAACCATATCTGCAACTTCTTGATCCAAATCTCCACCAGCACCATAGAATGCAACCATCGGATGCATTTTACCCTTTGCAGCATCAAATTTATGCTCAACTTTTAGTGCATGAGCAGGATTTTTAATCAAATCAGCTAAGAATTTAGCGTCATAGATAGCACCTGCATTACTTAAGTCAGGTGGGTTTACACCATAAGTTTGTGCAGCAGCTACCGCATCAACAGCAGCAGGGATACCCGCTTTTTCAATTGAGTGACAACCAGTACAAGCAGCGGCACCGGCTACTAAAGCCTTACCGTTTGCAGCATCACCTGTTTTTGTAAGCGGTGCTAAATCTGCATAAGCAAAATTTTGGCTCTCTACATGTTTATGCATTACAGAGTGTGCATACGGCTCAACTAACCAATAAGTTAGGAGAGTAAAAGCAACAACAACAACCAGTATTAAAGGTTCTTTATTTTTCATCCTATTCTCCTTACGCTTTTTTTTCGTTCATAGTTATAAATGGTAGTGCTATCCATAAAACTATAAATGCTAATGCAGCAACTAAACCTATAGTGCTGAAAATACCTTCCGGAGGTAGTTTACCCATAGCTGTTAGTACAATCATATCTATTAAAAGCGCCCAGAACCAAATACTAAATGCACCACGGCGACTTGCCGGAACAGCGTTTGGACTTCTGTCTAAGAACGGTAATAGCATAAAAATAACTTGTGCAAAACCAAATGCTATTAGACCGATGTTAACAGAGAATGGACGAAGAATTTCGTATGACCATAAGAAATACCACTCAGGGTAGATGTGCGCAGGAGTTTTAAGTCCATCAGCAGGGTCAAAGTTTACAGGGTCAAGTGCAAATCCATATTGGAAAAATACAAGGTAAAAGAAGAAAACTAAGTAGATACCTACTACCATCATATCTTTACTCATAAAGTCATTAGCAAAACGCATAACTTTTGAACCGGCTTTATCACCAGCTAAATACTTTTTAGATTCAGCATCAAAGTCAATTTCTTCACCGTCTTGATTATTAACATGCGGTATACGAAGAGTAGCAAAGTGAAGACCAATAAGTCCCATAATAGCTAATGGAAGTAAAAGAACATGCAACATAAAGAAACGAGCTAAGAAAGCTTGAGCAGGAACATAATCCCCTCTAATCCACTCAACTAAACCATCTAAATGTAATCCGCCAAGACTGAAGATATTTGTAATAACCATACCCGCCCAGTAGCTCATTTGTCCCCATGGAAGCATATAACCACTAAACGCTTCAGCAGAGAATGTTACAAACAGTAACATACCAGAAATCCAGATCATCTCACGACCTTTTTTGTAAGAGCCGTAGTAGATACCCGTAAACATGTGGATATAGATAACTAAGAAAACAACGGACGCGGCAACACCGTGAATGTGTCTCCATAACCAACCATAATCAACATCTCTCATAATAGTGTAGTTAACACTGTAAAATGCGTCTTTAACATCTGGTTGATAGTACATTAATAAGAAAATACCTGAAACTAAAAGTAGTGCGAATGTGATTGCAAGAACCATACCCATCGCCCACAAGAAGTTAATGTTTTTTGGAATCCAATATTCAGATGCCATAACTTTTTCAACTTTTTCAACTGCTAAGCGTTGGTTTAACCAATCTTTAACACTTGTCGCTTTTGTAAAATGTGCCATTTTTTTCCTCCTTTACAGCGTTACGCCGCTATCTTTCATTTTTTGGTATTCTGGACCGGCTTCGCCAAGAACTAATTTATTGCCCTCAATTTTGAATGGAGGAATATCAAAAGCACGCGGTGGCGGAACTTTAGTTACTTCACCTGCCCAGTTGAACATACCACCATGGCACGCACAAAGGAATGACTCTTCAGCAGGTATATATGCCGGAATACAGCCTAAGTGTGTACACAAACCGATAGCCAACATAAAGTGAGCATCGCCAACAATGACATCTCTTGCTTTTTGGCTATCTGTTTGTTTAGCGATCATCGCTGCTGTTTTTTTCAAAACGAAGATTGGTTTCCCTCTCCATTTTTCTGTAATTAATTCACCCTCTTTATATGCTGACATATCAAGAGTGGTAAAACCTGCAGCTTTAACACTTGGAAGCGGATCCCAAGTCTTTTTCATTGCAACCAATGAACCAACTGCACCAACACCTGCTACGGCGCCAAATGCTTTACCCATAAAACCTCTACGGCTACTGTTATGCATGTTTGCTCTCTTTCCTGTAAAATTAAATGCTGATTATTACTAAAATATATTTAAGTAATTATAAATTTAAGGTTTCTTTTATAAAAATCGTTACTTTTTTACAATTATGTTCCACTTTGTAATACTTAATTTTATTTATAGAGCTTATAATATCAATAAGGTGTGCTTTGTCATAATTTTTCACTATTGGTATATTTAGGTTTTCAAAGAGTTCTAAAAAATTTGTTGAATAGTCATTTCTTTGTACATATACAGGCTTTGAACCGCTTGCAAGGCTCTCTAAGACAGCTTGCGGTGAAGCAGTTATAAGAATTTGCGATTTTTTAATCACATCATCGTACTCTTCAAACTCATGATAATTTTTAAATTTCTCTTTTAACATATCTTCATAATCAAAAAAGTAGTAAAACCCTAGTTGTAAATCAGGGTTTAACTCCTCAATAAAGGCTAAATGCTTCTCCAAATCTTTCTCATAATCATCATCTCCGAAAAAGTATGATAATTTGATTGTTTTTTCTTCTTGAATGAAATATTTATCATCTATAACAACAGTGTTACAAATATTCTCACCGCTCAAATATGGAGAGATTAAAAACTCGCCGTCTGCTTTTTTGTCATTTTTGTCATCGCTTATACGAATAAAAGTAGAAAAATATTTTCGCATATCGTCTAACATGATAGGATTTGCTTCATCCGAATCAAAGATGATTTTATCGCCGTGATTTGCTATTTTTGGGATGTTTCTAACTAAATCAATACCTACGGCTTTACTAACTCCAAAGTGCTTTGCCTCATTTGCTATACGAAAATCAGAGCAAAGAAGAGTGATATCAACATCACCTAATGCGCGGATGATAGTACACGCTCTTCTAAATCTATCAAGACCCGTGCGATGACCGGTGTGTACATAATAGTATATTTTCACAACTATTTCTTTTTTTGTTCAATTTTTATAAATATATGCAAGATTTCAATTGCTGCAGGGGTTATTCCGCTGATTTGTGATGCTGCTTGAAGTGTCGGCGGATTGAACTTCTCTAGTTTTTCAACTATCTCTTTGCTTAGCCCGCTTATGCTTCTAAAATTGAAATCTTGCGGGATTTCGACTTTGAGATACTTTTTCATCTTCTCTATCTCTTGAGCCTGTTTTTCAACATAACGAGCATATTTTCCCTCAACTAAAATCTCCTCTTTTATGTACTCATCGTACTTATCAAGTTCTGGAGCGATTTTTACCATCTTTTGGATATCAAAACTCTTTCTAGCAACGAGTTGTTGAGCGGTTATACTATCGCTTATTTTCTCTTCATCTATTGACTCTAAAAATGCTATGAACTCTTTGTTTGGCGTAAATATGGTCTCATTTAAAACTCTTAAGCCCTCTTGAATCTGCTCATCTTTTAGTACGGCTCTCTCATACACCTCATCACTTATCAGTCCTATCTTATGTCCGTAACGGCTAAGTCTGGTATCTGCCGATTCCTCGCGCAAAAGCAGTCTATATTCGGCGCGAGATGTAAACATTCTATAAGGTTCTTTTGTCCCTTTAGTTACCAAATCATCTATCAAAACACCGATGTAAGCTTCATCACGACGCAAAACAAGTTGGTCTCTGTTTTGCAGGCTAAGCGATGCATTTATCCCCGCCATAAGTCCTTGAGCGGCTGCTTCTTCATAACCGGTTGTTCCGTTTATCTGCCCTGCAAGATAGAGTCCTTTGATTTTTTTAGTCTCTAACGAATGTTTTAGCTCTCTTGGGTCTACGAAATCATACTCGATAGCATATCCGTAACGAACAATTTTTGCATTTTCCATACCTTTAACGGAGTGAATCATCTGCTGTTGAACATCGGGCGGGAGAGATGTGCTCATACCGTTTATATAACACTCGGTATTTTCAAAAGTTTGCGGCTCTATAAAGAGGTGATGTCTGTCTTTATCGCGAAAACGGTTTATTTTATCCTCTATGCTTGGGCAGTATCTCGGTCCTGTTCCCTCAATTTGACCTGTAAAAAGCGGTGCGCGATAAAAATTGCTCTCTATGATGTTATGAGTATTTTCGTTTGTGTAAGCTATGAAACATGGAACTTGCTTTTTAGTTTTTCTAAACTCTTTGCGGTCGGTTCTAAAACTAAACGGGCTTGGAATCTCATCGCCGTCTTGTCTTTCCATAACAGAAAAATCAATAGATGAGGCTTCAACTCTAGCACATGTTCCAGTTTTAAGTCTTCCCATCTCCAAACCACATGCTCTAAGCGATGCACTAAGTCCTTCACTGCTCTGCTCCCCAAATCGTCCGCCAATTTGTTTTATCTCGCCGACATGGATAACGCCTCGCAAAAAAGTTCCGCTTGTAATGATTATTTTTTTAGCACTGTACTCGTTTAAAAGGTTAGTTATGACACCTTTTACTTCACCATTCTCAATGATAAGCGACTCCGCCATCTCTTGAACTAAATCAAGATTTGGAGTGGTTAGGATTTTGTTTCTGGCAATTACTCGGTATCTGTCCATGTCTATTTGAGCACGACTTCCGCGAACGGCAGGACCCTTTGTCTCATTGAGTATGCGAAACTGTATTCCCGCTTCATCGGTTATAAGAGCCATCTCTCCGCCGAGCGCATCAATCTCACGCACTAAATGCCCTTTTGCCAAACCGCCGATTGCGGGATTACAACTTGTTGCACCGACATTTTCCGCTAACATGGAGATTAGCAAAGTTTTACTACCCATTCTTGCGCACGAGAGAGAAGCTTCTACCCCCGCATGACCGCCGCCGATTACTATTACATCATAATTCATACACTGCTCCGTCTATCTTAAAGCGAATTTTATCATTTTTGAGTATTATTTGCATTATATATTTTGAATATGGTTTAAATAAGATGATAAAAAAAGCACATGAAGCGTACAACAGCCAAGATTTTAAGAATGCCTTTGAACTCTATGCGCAATTGGCAGATGAGGGCAATGCAGATGCTATGACCTCTTTGGGTTATATGTACCAAAATGCGCAAGCTTGCCAAAAAGATGACGCAAAGGCATTGGGATTTTACGAGAAGGCAGCGGAGTTAAAACAGCCATACGCACTCTATAATTTAGCAATTTTATATATGAACGGGCTTGCCGGAGTTGAACATAACCAGTTTAAGGCTCATGAACTTTTTATGGAAGCGGCAATCAGAGAAGTTCCGCCCGCAATGTATGAAATCGCACTTATGCTAGAGCGTGGTTTAGGCTGTTTGCAAAACTACTCAGAAGCCGCTTTTTGGTATGAAGAGGGAGCAAAAAGAGGGCATCTGCAATCTTTTAATAATTTGGGCGTTTTATACAAAGAGGGGCACGGCGTAGAAAAAAACGATGCAAGATGTTTCATCTGTTTTAAAAGAGCGGCTGACGGCAATTTGGCTGAGGGACTTTATAACTTGGGACTGCTCTACGATCAGGGAATCGGATGCGAACAAAACCATGACACGGCACTAGATCTTTGTCGAAAAGCTGCATACAACGGACATGCCAAAGCAAAAGAGATTATCAAAGGTCTTCAAGAAGAGGGTAAAATAGTTTTTTAACTATGATACAATTTTATAAAAAGGAAGAGAAATTATGCATATAGCCATAGATGTTAATGATAATTCGGTTGCAAATAAAATTTTAGATTTTTTAAATGATTTCAAAAAAGAAATTAGTATTACTACTTCTAAAGATGATGAAATTTTTCTAAAAAATAGAGAGTCATTGCAAAAAATTTATAAAAATATAACCTCATCAAAACAGACTCTTCAAAAGGTAGATGATGATTTTTGGGATGAGATGGATAGCGTAATTAAGAATGCTTGAAAAAATAAGAAGAAGTGATGAATTTAGAGAAAATTTATCAAAAATACTGTTTTACATCGCAAAAGATAGCAAAAATAGAGCAAACAATTTTAAGAATTCTCTCAGAAAAGAGATAGAAGAGCTAACTTTTATGCCTTTGAAATATAGAAAATCCATATATTTTAATCAAGAAAATATTAGAGATTTTATCTTTAAAGGGTACTGTATCCCTTATATTATAGATGAAGATAAGAAAAAAATAATTTTACTTGATATCATAAAATGGGAAGAGAGATAATAAATGTTCACAGGATTGATACGCGAAATCGCGAATGTTAAAAGTTTAGCCGGAAGCAAACTTAGCATTCGTGCTAAACATAAAGCAAAACTTGGTGATTCTATTGCCATAAACGGAGCTTGTCTTACCGTTATAGAAGTTTTAGATGATGGTTTTAGCGTTGAGCTGTCTCCTGAGAGCCAAAAACTTTTAGCTATGGAAAACTACAAAAATGAGGTTCATATAGAACCTGCCATGATGATGGGCGATAGGTTTGAGGGACATGTTGTTCAAGGGCATGTGGACGCTATCGGAGAGATAAAAGAGATAAAAAACAACGGCAACTCTTTTGATGTTTTTATAAAGGTTGATAAAAAATTCATCCCCTACATTATCCCAAAAGGCTCAATTACTATTGATGGCGTTAGCTTGACCGTAAATGATGTGTTTCCTGATAGTTTCAGACTTACAATTATTCCGCATACAATGAGAGAGACACTTTTTAAAAACTATAAAAAAGGCTCACTTGTAAACATTGAGACGGATATTTTTGCAAGATATGTTGCACATATCATTTCTCATAAGAAAAATAGCCTCACTTGGGATGATGTCGACTCCATATCAGCTAGATATTAATGAAATATGTTGCACTAAAAAACAATTTTGGACATAATAGTTTTAGAGAGCTTCAAGAAGAAGGCGTAGATGCTATATTAAGTGGGCGAGATCTACTGATGATTCTTCCGACCGGTGGCGGAAAATCGTTAGTTTATCAACTTCCGACTATTTTAAAAAATGGCATAAGTATAGTCATATCACCCCTCATTGCACTTATGCAAGATCAGGTGTCTGCACTAAAGGCTCAGCTCATTAATGCTGATATGATAAGTTCGGCTCAGAGTCGTGATGAAGTAGATGAGATAATTCAAAAAGCCTATAATGGGGAACTGAAATTTTTATACCTCTCTCCCGAGAGACTCAACAACCAAGCAACGATTGCTATGCTAAGAGGGTTAAATATAAACTTTTTTGTAGTGGATGAGGCTCACTGTATCTCTCAATGGGGACATGAGTTTAGAGATGATTACAGAGCTTTGGGAAATCTAAGAACAAATTTTCCAAACACCTCAATTTGTGCTTTTACCGCAACTTCAACCGACCATGTAACTGACGATATTTTAAGAGAATTAAGGCTTGAAAATCCCCTGCTTTTAAAAGGCAAAATCTTTCGCAAAAATATCTTTATCTCCGCACAGAGAAGAGTTAGCAATGGGCATTTGCAACTCAAAGCTTTTTTACATCGTCATAAAAATGAGAGCGGAATCATCTATGTGAGTTCTAGAAAAAAAGCTGAAGAGTTAAGCATCTATCTAAACATAAACGGGTATAAATCGCTCCCTTATCATGCAGGACTCCCTCAACAGGTAAGAGAGCAGAATTTTAAAATCTTTGTAAACGACAAGGTAAATATCATGGTCGCTACCATAGCTTTTGGGATGGGGATAGATAAAAGCGACATCCGTTTTGTAGCCCATATGTCACTGCCAAAATCACTTGAGAACTACTACCAAGAGATAGGCAGAGCAGGAAGAGACGGCGAAGATTGTGAAGTTCTCTTACTCTTTAATGCGGGTGACCTTGCCCAGCACAAAAGATTTTTAGATGAGATACAAAACAGCGACTACAAAGAGCATCTGGCTCAAAAAATAGACAAAATCTACAAGTATGCAACAGGCGAAATCTGCTTTCACAAGCAGTTAGCAGAGTATTTTGACGATACGCTTGATGAGTGCATGGATAGATGCGATAACTGCATGCAGTGTGATGCAAAAAAACAGAGCATTACCAAAGAGGCGCAAATGATACTTAGTGCTATCTATAAAACAGACCAAGTGTTTGGAAAAAACTACATTATTGATGTTCTACGAGGCTCAAGGGAGCAGAAGATTTTAGCAAACAACGCCGATAAACTCTCGGTTTACAATATCGGAACTCATCTAAGCAAAAAAGAGTGGTTTGTAATCCTTGAGAGGCTTTTAGAGCTAAAATTTTTACTTCTTGGCGAATTTAGCGCTTTGAAACTAACTAGCGATGCAGTAGATATTTTAAAGGGCAAAAAAGAGCTCTTTATAAAATCTTCAAGACTTGAGATAGATGTTAAAGAGAAAAAAGTCAAAAGAGCCGAAACAGTAGATTTTGATGAAGAGCTTTTTGAAAAATTAAGAGAAAAACGAGCAGAGTTGGCAAGTAATCTTAAAGTTCCGGCATACATCATCTTCTCAGACAAGGTACTAAAAAATCTCTCTTCTAGCAAACCTTACGATAAAATGAGCATGCTTGAGGTAAACGGTGTTGGAGAGAAAAAGTTTGAACAATTTGGAGAGCAGTTTTTAGAGGTTATAAACAACTGATATTACACACCTAAACGAACAAGTCCGTTTAGGTGGGAGGGACTCACCGTCCCTTCCAACCCCCTGAAGCTACGAAAAATGGATTTTTCGAGAATTACAAGGTACTTTACGCTCTTTTTGCAAAAGTGTGTAAGATCAGTCCCTAAGCGAAACTACATTCGGATTGCACTTTATTTTATGTTCCATATCTATTTCCATAAACCCATTAAGAGGGCTTAAAGAGGCAACTGTTGCATCTCTAAAACCCTCTCCGCTGTTTATATAAACATTAAAACCATTCTCATAAAGAGCCAATCTTGTGGGAAGTGCAATGGAGTATGTAGTCACTATGCCATCTTCTTTTATGATATTTTTAATGTCGCTAAAATACTCTTTTGTCCACAAAGAGGGATTTGAAGACGGAGAAAAAGCATCTTGGTAAACAATATCAAACTTCTCTTTTGGAAATTTTTTCAGATACTCTCTGGCATCGCCCAAATATAGCTCTATATATAGATTTTCATCGCTATAAACTCCGTTATTTACAAGCTCTATAACTATATGCCTAAGCTCGTCAAACTCTTTTGGGTAGTTAAAATTTACCAAAGATTTCACTAAAGAGACATCTAATTCCGGTGAAAAAATATTGAGTTTTGAAGTAAGTGCATTTTTTTTATGATGGTAGATAGTAGCCAAAGTGTTAAATCCCAAACCAAAACAGATATCTAAAATATTTATCTCTTTGGAGTTATTTTTAACTTTAAAGGCTGGTTCTACATGTTTTATAAGCGACTCATAAAGCGCACCGTCTTTGGTTGAGTGGTAGTGCTCTCCGTATTCTTTCGAGTATGCGGTATAGCTACCGTCCCCACTTAAGACCATCTCATGCAATTTATCCATCTATAAATAAACCTTTCAAACTTTGTTCGTTATATTACAAAGCATATCATAAAAATAAAGTGCCAAACTCATTCACAAGGGTATTTTGTGAACGGTCTCATATAATTTCTACAGAACTAATCCATGGCTCATATCTAATTCCATATTTTATTTCAACTTCATATTTTGGAGCACTGCCCAATCTGTTGTTTAAGCTATTATCTGTAGTAATATCTTTCAAAACATATTTAAACTTATAGGGCAGGTAAATATTTTCTATATTTAATTGTTGTATGCTAGCGTATTGTTCTTTTTCTATTTTATCTTGATAAACTAATCTTACAAGACCTTTAACTATCATATATGTACTTTTGTCAGAGTATTTTTGTCTTAATTTTTCATACTCCAAACCTGCGTCTATCGCAAAAAGTCTTGACTCAGACATCTGCTCACGATTTAGACGCCCTCTGGCATCTTCATACTCTCTTTTTGTCTTATTATCATCTTTTTTTGCATTAAATAAAACTTCTTTTTCTACAAAGTTTTCTTTTGCTAAAGCTAATGACTTTTGATAAGCCTCACCATCATATTCAAGAACTATAAAAACTTCTTTTGTCGGTGGTTTTTTATAACGAGCGGTGCTTAGGTCTCTATTTGTATCAAAACCCAACTCATTTAACTTAGCGGTATTTAGCCAAGCAGGAATTTTATGGTATGAACCTTTTCTTGTGTCTGCATTTAAGGTTCTATATACAAGCCTAAGAGACATACCGTTATTCTCTCTTATATTTTTATATGGCAGTTGCAGTTCTCTTTGTGTAAGCACTGTTTGAGAAGTTGCTTCCATAGCTCTATTTGTGTAAGCGCCTATTAACACTACAGCATTTGTACAAAACAACAAAATAAAAGCTAATACAAAAAGTCCCCAAGAAGATTTAAATATTTTCACGATAATCCCCAATGAGTATTTTTTAGAAGTTTGCTTTTAAATCTTTTTAGTATCATAAGTATAAAAACTGCACTTAAACCTATTATTAAAAAGAAAATGTATTTTGGCATTAAATCCCACCACCAGTTAAAAAACTTTGTATAAAGAAAAATGACAAAAAAGACATTTCCCATATTTGTAAGCTCTGACAAACCTTTATTGATGCCTATATATATGGCAAAAGCACTTACGCTAAAACCTACGATTTGATAAAAACCTTGAATAAACTGTCTGTCCATCTCAGCATAACTGAGTAGCCCGTTATTTGATAAAATCAATACAGGCAAAAAGAAAAGCAACATAGAGAAGTATCTATAAACTATGTCAAAACTTGAGAGTTTGCTATGGTTTACAAATGAGAGTAAAAACAAAATAGCAGCAACGGGGAAAAAGTTTTCAGGATGTTCTGAGAAGTTTATCCAGTAACCTCCGCCCCAAACACCAACCTTCGCCGATAGAAAAAAAGAAAAAAATATTATGCCGACACCTAAAAGAAGTCTTGCATTTAAAGCGTATGCCAGTAAAAATGCAAAAAGAGACCAGACAAGCAAAGCATTCGGAGAGGGTGCAATGTTAAATATTTGACCAAGCATAGAGATATTTAGAACAAAGGTTACAAAAGCGAGTAAAGCAGAAATCTTTGTATAGTAGTCACCTTTTTGCTGCTTTCTCAGATATATTGTAACTCCAAGCAAAATAGAAGGCGCTAAAATAAGTATAGCAATCTGGGTGTTCTGCGTATAATCACCCCAAAACTGAAAAAAAAGAAGAAATATACTAAAAGCCAACGCAAGAGCAGCTAAAAATGAAGCTATCTTCATTCCAAGACTGAGTTGCTTTTCATTTTTACTAGTATCTACATCAAACTTTAAAGAGTAGTTAGCCAACAGCTCTTGATGGTACTTAGCTATTGCTTTATTCTGCTCTTGTAAAAGCGAAATTATGTTTTCATCTTTTAAAATCTGAAGTTCAGCCTGAAATGATTTTATTTGATCCGTTCTTTGTTGAGCTGTAATTCCCGACTCTATCTCCATTAACTATTCCTGTTTAAAGATATTATTTTAAACATTATATCAAATTTTCTCTCAAAGGTTTAATTAATAGGCAAGCTCGTTAAGCTCTCTAAACAAGAACGCTTCCATAATATCATCTATACTTCTTTGCGTATGTGCAACTAAAACCATCATGTTAAGCTCGATAAAGGGCCAAACATATTCATTGTCATCCATCACGATAAGCACTTCGCTAAAATTTTCAAACCCGTCTTTATCTTCATGAAACAATGTTTCAACTACTTCACCCTCTTCTAAAAGGATCTGCGCCCAGATTTTTACATCATTTATTTTTGTAATAGACGCTTCATCGGCATCTTTGGTATCCATCGGGATTAAAATATACATACTTATCCTACCTTTGATTCATCAAGCGCCAACGCATCATTATCCATTACACCTATACCTCTGCTTAAAACTTCCGAAGCTATCTCTTTCGCATCTTTTAGCGAGTGCATCTTATAGGTTCCGCACTGATAAACATTAAGTTCGGGAATATCCTTTTGCTCTTTGACTTTGAGTATATCTTCCATAGAAGCTCTCCACGCATCTGCTACGCTCGCTTCATCGGGAGTACCGATAAGGCTCATATAAAAACCCGTACGGCATCCCATCGGGGAAATATCGATAATCTCCACTTTATCGCTATTTAGATGGTCTCTCATAAATCCGGCAAAAAGATGCTCCAGCGTGTGAATCCCCTCTGAAGACAAAATCTCTTTGTTTGGCTGAACAAATCTCAAATCAAATACCGTTATATCATCACCTTTTGGTGTTTTCATACCCTTTGCACGGCGAACTGCGGGTGCGGGCATAATCGTATGGTCTACTTTAAAACTATCTAGTAACGGCATATAAATTACCTCTATTTTTTTAGTTATTGTATCGCATAAAAAATAAAAGATGTCTATAAAAGCTATTTCTTTAGCTAAACTAAATTATTTTAAGTAATATTAATTATAAACAAAAACTTTTATGTTAAAATTGCTTAGAAAAATAAAGAAAGAGAAGTTAATGAAAAACCTGAGCATAAAGGCAAGATTGTCGATTCTGGCAATAGTTCCTATTGTAGTTATTTTAGCGCTGTCCGTAGGTAGAATATTCTATGACATAAGCATAAAAGAGAATCTTATCGTTACACAAAATCGTATTTTAGAAGTTGAAACTCTTGCAAAAGCAATACATCTTATGCAGATAGAAAGAGGTCTGAGCGTTGGCTTTACTGCAAGCAGCGGTGCAAAAAACAAAGATATACTACCTGAAACAAGACAAAAAGTAGATAGTGCAATAGGCGAGATAAAAGAAGTTTACGCAAAAACAAAAGGTGATAGTTCCGTTTTAAACAACTTAAGTGAATTGAGTCAAAAAAGGTCTACTATAGATAGTCTATCTATGAGTGCACCGGATGTCGGGGCATACTATTCTAAAATTATCGTCTCCATTATAGACAGCGCTACGATAATACCCTCTCTTATGGATGATAAAGAGGGCAGAAATACCATACAGGCGTACACGCACTTAGCTTCGGCAAAAGAGCAGCTTGGGCAAATAAGAGCAAATCTAAACGGTGCTTTTACAAAAGATAGTTTCGTCGGAAATACACTGTTAAGCTTCGGCGGCAGTATAGGTGCTTATAAAGTAAATTCAAGAAAGTTTACCACTCTGGCTCCGGCAGAGTTAAGCAAATTTTACGAGAGTACATTTAAAGGAGATGCGGTTGATAAAACATTTGCCATGATTGATATCGCACAAGCCAAAGGTATTACAGGCGGATTCGGCGTTGAACCGTCTGTTTGGTTTACAAATGTTACGACTTCGATTGACCTGCTTAGAAATGTAGAACTTGAGTTATATAAAACCGTCTATAAATCGGTGGATAAAAAGATAGAAGAGTCTTCTCGTAATATTATGCTTTTGATGGCAGGATTGATTATCGGCATAACTCTTTTTGCATTTTTTATACTCTATCTTACAAAAACATCTATCTCTAAACCCATAGAAAATTTCAAAAACACCCTGCTTACTATCAGCACAAACCATGATTTAACCATAAAAGCGGATGAGAATGCTCCACAAGAGTTGTCAGATATGGCAAACGGTTTTAACGCTCTGATAAAAACATTAAAAGAGCTTATAGAGACTTCAAAGCAGAGTTCAAGCGAAAATGCTTCCATCTCACATGAACTCTCAACTACCGCAATGGG
>Ga0074197_1000213_pt1 | contig 84466 bp, 70 predicted proteins | sample EPASupsiteSAE305_FD_64526 | JGI IMG/M metagenome (GOLD analysis project Ga0074197, IMG submission 64526) | Bioremediated contaminated groundwater microbial communities from EPA Superfund site, New Mexico - SAE3-05 reassembly with SPADES | ecosystem: Environmental > Aquatic > Deep subsurface >... | reverse complement strand
ATCCAAATTACAATCTTGGTGGAATTTATAAATTTGACCGCAAAAATAGCTGGACAAGATATGACGAGCGCAACGGCTTAAAAGGAAACGGAATTTATGATATGGAAATCACTGGCGATTTTATTTGGGTTTCTCTGTATCAATTTAGCAAAAACACAAAAGATATTTACGGACGCGGTGTTGCTTTAATTAACCGAATTACTAACGAAATTTCTATGACAAGTATTGAAGGATTGCCTTTAACTATAAATTCACTCCATTTTGATGGGACAAAACTCTGGTTTGCCACAAATGAAGGCTTGTTTGCTATCGATTTTACTAATAAATTTGTTGAAAATTTTATTAAGGAAATAAATGACTAATTTATCAAAAGAGCGATTAACCGAAATTAAAAATAATTTCAAAAATTTTAATGTTGCCATTGTTGGCGATATGATGCTCGATGGATATTTATGGGGCGAAGTTAACCGAATTTCTCCCGAAGCTCCAGTTCCAATTGTTGAAATTGAGAACGAATTTTTCCGATTTGGCGGAGCGGCAAATGTTGCACTTAATATTGCTAAATTAGGTGCAAACGCAATTCCTTTTGGTTTACTTGGAAATGACGATAGCGCAAATGTCTTTAAAAAACTAATTAATAACGAAAATATGTCAGCCGAATTTTTGTTTAACGATTCTTCACGTCCAACAACAACCAAAACACGCGTTATTTCTTCCGACCAACAAATTGTACGAATTGATAAAGAAAGCAAAAAGACCATTTCTTCTGATTTGGAACAAACACTTTTTAATGCAATTAAATCAAATATTGATAAAATTGATGCAATTATTTTGGAAGATTATAATAAAGGAGTTCTTTCCGAATCACTAATTACCCAAATAATTGAACTTGCAAACAGTAAAAATAAAATTATTACCGTTGACCCAAAATTTGAGAACTTCTTTACTTTTAAGAATGTTACTGTTTTTAAACCAAATCTTAAAGAAACTGAAGATTCTTTTGGAATAAAAATTCATTCAACTGAAGAAATTGAAAACGTTGGATTTCAATTATTGGAAAGAATTTCCAGCAAATATCTTTTGCTAACTCTTGGAGCAAAAGGAATGGCAATTTTTGAAAAAGGACTTCCGATGCAAATAATTCCAACAAAAGCACGTAAAGTTTTGGATGTTTCTGGAGCTGGCGATACTGTAATTTCAACTTTAACAATTGCTTTGCTTGCTGGAGCTTCAATTTTAGAAGCTACATATTTAGCAAATTTTGCTGGCGGATTAGTTTGCGAAGAAGCCGGCGTTGTTCCAATTGAAGTAAATAAACTATTTTCCAACTTATTTTTAGATGTAAAATGAAAAATGTTCTAATTCCACGAAATGAACTTAAAATAATTGTAAATAAGCTTAAAAACGAAGGCAAAAAGATTGTATTTACGAATGGATGTTTCGATATTTTGCATGCTGGACATGTGGATTATCTTGCAAAAGCCAAAGCAAAAGGCGATATTTTAATTGTTGGATTAAATTCAGATGAATCCGTTTCGCGAATTAAAGGTGAACTTAGACCAATTATCAATCAAAACGAAAGAGCATTTGTACTTAGCAACTTACGTTCTGTTGATTATGTTTCTCTTTTTAATGAAGATACTCCTTTGGAATTGATTTCCGAAATTATTCCAGACGTTTTAGTTAAAGGCTCCGATTGGTCAATTGAAAATATTGTTGGAAAAGATGTAGTTTTGGCAAATGGTGGAAGTGTTGAACCAATCGATTTTGTGGTTCAGCAATCAACCTCAAAAATTGTAGCAAAAATTAAAGAAAGTTATAAATGATTTTTAAAAAGAATATGGTTAAAAGGTCGCTACCACGAAAAATTGGCAATGGAATTATTGCGTTTTTCGTATCCATATTTATATTACTTTTTTTGTTTTTCGCTTTCTCTCAAACTTCCACTTTTAGAGAAATTTTACGAAAAAAAGTGGTTGAAATTGCAAACGATGCAATTAATGGCAAAATATCCATTGGCAAATTGGAAGGCACATTAATTACACATTTGGTGCTTAGAAACGTTTCTCTCGAAAACAACTCCGACACAATGCTTGTTGCAAAAAAAATTGAATTAGCATTAAATCCCTTTTACATTCTCGTAAAAAAAATTAAAGTAACCAAACTAACTATATCTGACGCAAAAATATCACTTTTGGAAATTGAACCAGATTTTTGGAATTATACAAATTTGGTAAAACCAGATACTACCGAAGAAGATACAAGCAAAAGCGTTTTTCCACTATTAGTTGACATATCCGATTTTTCGTTAGAAAATATTTCGTTCAAATATAAACGAAATCAATACTTGAACAATTACACCAAATATGAAACTATAAATTATGACGATCTTGAGTTCGAAAATTTGAATTTACAAGTTGATATTTTGGCAGATTTTAAGAAAAACGACTATGAAATTGATATTTCGAAACTATCTTTTTCACCAAATTTGACTAATTTCAAACTAAATGATTTTAATGGAAAAATTAGTATCAATCAAAAATTTGCACATATTGACGATTTAACAATTATTACCGAAAAATCATCTCTAAATTTATCTGCAAGTTTGGATAATCTAAATATTTTTGAAGATGTAGAACTTAGCAATTTCCGAAATTATCCAATAAAATTTAAGCTAATTGGTGAACCATTTAATGCTGACGATTTGAACTCTTTTTTGGGTGCGTTAAATTTTATGCGTGGCGAAGCTTTAATAGATTTTGAAGGTGATGGAGTTTGGGGCGATTTTAATTTTGCTTCAACTCTGCAACTGGATAAAACAACTCTAAATTTAGATGGGAATGTAACAAATTTGGATAATCCTTCCGAGCTTTACATTAAAGCAAAATTTGTTAATTCAAAACTAACTTATTCAGAAATTGATAATTTTTTAGTCGGATTGGATTTGCCCAAATATCCAAAACTTGAAGCTTCTGGAATTAATATAAATTTTGAAGGCGAACCACTAAAATTTAATTTGGACGGTAAATTTTCAGTCGGAAGGGGTTCTGTAAAGTTTGATTCATTTATGGATATTACCAAAAAACTTATTGAATATGATTACAAAGTTAAGACCCAAAATTTAAATCTTGCTTCAGTTTTAGAAATTGAAACAAGACTAAACGCCGAAGCCGTTGTTAAGGGAAGAGGCTTTGACCCAAGCGAATCATCTTCAAAAGTGACTTTTTCTATGCAAAATTCGGTTATTGAAGGACATAATATTGATACCGCAAATGTAATTTTAAATGTAGAAAACAAACTTGTTGACGTTCACTTTTATTCACAAATTGATAGTATGCAAAACGAATTGAACGGAAATCTAAATTTAGAAAATGATGAAAAGCCACGCTATAGCTTAATTGGCTCGTTCAAAAATTTGGATTTGTTCGATTTTACACAAAATTCAGAACTAATTTCTTCACTAAACTTCAATTTTGATATTACCGGCCATTCTTTAGATTTAGATAAAACCGAAGGCGAATTTAATATTGTTTTTAATAATTCAACAATTGGCTCAAATGAATTAGATAATGCGGATTTTAAAATAAATCTATCAAAAGTTGATAGCACGCGTATTATTAGCTTTAAGTCGCCATTTCTTGATTTCAACATTTCGGGCAATTTTTTGATTGATGAAACTGTGAATCTCCTTTTATATCAAACTGAAAAAATCGGTTATGCAATTAAGCAAAAATTGAATGAAATGAATCCAGTAAATATTTCGGCTGATACTTCAAACACGCTTGCAATGCTTTTAAGTGAAAAAAGTATTGCTCAAAAAAATATTTATTTGGATTATGATTTCAATTTTAAGGATTTTAAGCTAATTGCAGCTCTTTTGAATAGAGACCAATTTGAAGTTTCTGGAAGTGGTTACGGATATTTGGAAAATAATGCTGAAAACTTTACTCTTAGCACCACAATCAATCTCGATTGGCTTTTCCTCTATAAAGGGAAAGATGTTTTTTATATTTCTGGAGTTGAAACTGGTTTTGATATTGGAGCAAACAACAACAATTACAAATTTGATAACATTTTTGGCTCATTTTCACTCAAAACGGAAGAAATGGTTTCGAATTTTAACATTAATAATATTAGAGCCGATTTAATTTTTAACCAAAGTAAAGGGTTTTTGAATCTCGAAGCAAATCTTGACGATAAATTTGATGTTGGAACTGAAGGAATTTTCACATTTACTGATACTTCTGAAATTCTGAGTATTTCAAACATATTTTTTACGTATAATGATTATCTCTGGCAAAATAAGGACACGATTTATATTGCTAATTCAAACTCGCTTTTTGACATCAAAAACTTCAATTTGTACAATAATAAGTCAAAATTGAGCATTAATGGTTCAATTCTAAATAAAAATATCCCAAATATTAAAATTGATGTTACTGATTTAGATGGCGTTCAATTAACAAATCAGTTTCTTGAAACCGATGTTTCGCTCACAAAGTTTGATATAAATGCAACTGCTTCAATTAAAGGAACTCTAAATAATCCGATTTATGATACTGATTTTTCTGTTGAAGATATACAAATTAAGAACAACTATTTAGGTTCGCTTTATGGAAAAATCGATTTTGTTGATAATAATATTGTTACAAAAATTGAATTGTTAGATACGCTTAAAAATTCTGACAATAAAATTTTAACGCTTGTTGGAAATATTCCAATGCGAACAATTTCTGGAAATTCAACAAATAATAGTTCTACAGATAATATGAATCTAAAATTTAGAGCTAATGGATTTAATCTTGCTTCGTTTGGAAATGCAATTCCAACAATTATAAATCCAAGTGGAATTGTTAATTCAGATATTTCCATCATTGGAAGTTGGGATAATTTGAATTTTTCGGGATATTTTAATGCAAATAATTTCAAATTTACTTCTGCCCTTTCTAATCTTGATTATTTATCAACTGTAAATTTAGTTTTTAACGATAAAAATATTCTTCTTCAAAACTCCTTTATAAAAAATGATGGGAAAACAAACTATCCTGGTCAAATGATTGTTTCGGGCAAAATTTTAATGGAAGGATTTGGAATTAATACTGCCGATATTTCTCTTGATGGAAATATTGCACTTTTATCACCAAGTACACGCGAAGTTATGCCCAATTTTTTTGGCGATTTTCAAATAAAATCGGATAAACCATGGCATTTAAAATATTCAAACAAAAAATCAAGTTTTGTTGGCGATATAGTTTTAGAAGAAGTTAATTTAAACTTTATTCCAACAGAATCGAGTTATTCGGTTACAAATTCTGATTTTAAATATATTTTTATAACCGATTCTACTTCATCAGATCTTCAAAGGCTAAAACGAAGCAAAATGTTATCTGCACTTTCACTTAAAAGTGAAAGTGGCGAAACTGATACACTTTTATCAAATTTTGATTACAACATAAAACTGAAATCGCCAAATATTTCCAAATTATCGGTCATTTTATCAAAAGCCTTAAATCAAAAACTTTTGGCGGATATTACTGGCGAATTGCAACTTAAAAACATAAATAACCAATTTTCAAGTCAAGGGCAGTTTGATATTTTATCAAGTTCTATGTTCACCTTCTATAAAACATTTTCGGCTGAAGGAAACATAAAATTTACTTCAGATTTAACTAATCCAATAGTTAGTTTAACATCAACATACATTTCGGAATATATTAATCCACGCGATGAATCCGCTGAGCCAATTAAAACTGCAGTTAAAATCAAAATTGACGATTCGGCGCAATCAATTATTGAAAATATGGCTTCTGGCAAAAAACCATTAGAAATGCGAATTTATTCTGGCGAACAAAACATAGAATATGACGTACCAAATCCACAATACAGCAATCTTGATGCAATGTATTTTATAATTTTTGGTTCATTTAGTTCCGATACAGAAAATGCAAACATTGCTAAATCAGCCGGATATTCTATGTTAGGCTCAGCATTTACATCCGTTTTAAATGCAAGATTTGGTAATATTTTTAATAATGTAAATATAAATCAAACTGGAAAATCCACTCGCTTTAATGTTTCTGGAAGCATTCAACAATTTAGATATACTTTAGGAAGCACTGTGGAAGAGCTTTCCGATTGGACACAAGCAAATGCAAAACTGGAATATTTGTTTAATCCGCAATTAATTATGCGTGTTGAAAGAAAAAATCCAGTAATTTCTTCATCATATAACACACAAAAAACTTACGAATTTGGCGTAATGTATAGGTTCGCATTCTAATGGAAAAATTAATAACTCAGTTTTTTGAAAAACAGCCAAATGCTAGCGTAAAAGTTAAGGAATTGGCAAAAAAGTTAAATGCAGATACAGAAAAAAAATATGCCGAATTAAAAGAAGCATTATATTTTTTGGCTAGCGAAGGTTTTATTATTCGTCGTGGAAAAAGATTTGAAAAGGTTAAAGCTGCAACAAATAATTTGGTTGGAACTTTTCAACTATCAAAAGAAGGAACTTTTGCGTTTGTTATTTTGAAAAAATCTAATCTAAAAGACATCTTTATTCCAGAAAAATATTTTGGACTTGCAATGCAAGGTGATACGGTTGAAGTTAAATTGGTTGCAAAATCGCGTGGAAAAAATCTTGAAGGACAGGTAATAAAAGTAATTGAACGTAAATTTGAAAAGATTGTTGGAACTTTAATAAAGCAAAAAAAACTATTTTTTGTTGAACCAAAAGAAAAATCGATAAACAGAAACATTTTTATTGATGAAGGCGATTTAAATGGAGCAAAAGTCGGTGATTTAGTAGAAGTAATTAACATTTCTTTTTCAAAAACTTCGTCTCATCCAGAAGGAATTATTGGAACAAATTTTGGCGCTGCAGGTTCTTTTGAAGCAGATATTGCAACAATTGCAAAGGAATTTGAAATTGCCACAGAATTTCCACCACAAGTTGAAAAAGAGCTTAAAAGTCTTAAATCCGAGATTTCTGACACTGAAATTGCAAAAAGATTGGATTTGAGAAGTGAGGATATTTTTACAATAGATCCATTTGACGCAAAAGATTTTGACGATGCAGTTTCAATTAAAAAATTGGAAAATGGAAATATTTCGGTTGGAATTCACATTGCCGATGTTAGTTATTACGTTACTCACAAAAGCAAAATTTATGAGGAAGCCCTAAAAAGAGGAACTTCCGTTTATCTTGTTGGATTGGTTATTCCAATGTTGCCCGAAATGTTATCAAACAATTTGTGTTCTTTGGTTCCTTTTAAAGATAGATTAACATATTCCGTTGTTGTTGAGTTTAATCCAAAATTCAAAATAGTTGACTATGTGATTAAAAAATCAATAATTAATAGCAAAAGAAGATTTACTTACGAAGAAGTTCAGGAAATTCTTGAAACTGGAAGTGGCGATTTTTATAACGATTTACTCGCATTAAACAAAGTTGCAAAGCATTTGCGAGCCGAAAGAAATAAAGAAGGAAGCATTAATTTTACACGTCCAGAAGTTAAATTTATTCTTGATGAAACTGGCAAACCATTAGAAATTAAAATTAAACAAATGAAAGAAAGCAACCAATTAATTGAAGAATTGATGTTGCTTGCAAACAGAATTGTTGCGGGGCATTTTAATAAAGGAAATAGTATTGATTCAAAACCTTTTGTTTACAGAGTTCACGATAAACCTGACGAAGCAAAACTTTTTGAATTTGTCCAATTTGTAAAATCACTTGGTTATAAATTTAATACAACAAGTAAAAATTTGTCAAAGGAATTTCAGCAACTTTTAATTCAAGCCGAAGGAACAAAAGAAGAAGCAGTTTTGAACGAAATTGCAATAAGAACAATGGCAAAAGCTATTTATTCTGCTAATAATATTGGGCATTACGGACTTGGTTTCCGAAATTACACACATTTTACTTCGCCAATTCGTCGTTTCCCCGATTTAATTGTCCATTTGTTGACGTATAATTACCTTGAAAATAACGAAAATCATTTATATTCTTTGGATGAATTAAATGAAATTTGTGAACATACTTCGCTACAAGAAAGAAATGCTGTTAATGCTGAACGTCTTTCAATTAAATTGAAACAAATGGAATTTCTAAAAAACAAACTTGGTTATGATTTTGAAGGAATTATCTCTGGTGTTACTAACTTTGGATTATTTATTGAAGTTACAGAAAATTTAGCCGAAGGTTTAGTTCGCATGCGTGATTTAGATGATGATTATTACGATTATGATGAAAAAAATTATTCAATTGTTGGAAGAAGAACTAAAAAAACATACAGACTTGGAGATAAAGTAACTGTAAAACTAATCCGAGTTGATGAAGACAAACGTGAAGTCGATTTTCTTATTATTGAATAATTTTAATTGATTTTTTTGCTATTTTGCTCGTAATTAAAAAATTTTATAAATTATTTGTACTTTCATAAACGGTTAAAAAGATGAAAATTTTAAAATATATAATAATTCCACTTTTATTAACGCAATCAGTTTTTGCACAGTTTGGACAAAATAAGGTTCAATACAAAAATTATGATTGGCTTTACATTCAAACAACCCATTTTGATATTTATTTTTCTGAAGCTGGAAAAATAAATGCCGAGTTTGCTGCTGCTGCTGCAGAAGCTGCTTTGGAAGACCTCCAAAAAAGGCTCAATTATCAAATAAATAATAGAATTTCTCTAATTATTTATAACTCGCATAACGAATTTCAAGAAACAAACGTTACTGATGGATATCTTGGACAAGGAACTGGTGGTTTTACCGAGCCTTTCAAAAATAGAGTCGTTTTCCCTTTTGAAGGTGATTACAAAAAATATCGGCACGTAATTCATCACGAATTGGTTCACGCAGTTATGCGCGATATGCTTTATGGCGGAACAATCCAAAATATTATTTCTCGCGGAATAACTCTTCAACTTCCCCACTGGTTTCACGAAGGAATGGCGGAATATCTTTCGAGCAATTGGGAAACTAACACGGATATGTTCATAAGAAATGCAATTATAAACGATTTTCTTCCAGATATTCAACAACTTAGCGGATATTTTGGATATCGTGGCGGTCAATCTGTTTTCAAATATATAGCCGATAAATATGGACGCGAAAAAGTTGGCGAATTGTTGACTAAAATAAATGATATTGGAAATTTTGAAGAAGGACTTAAACAAACTTTAGGACTTTCTATTGAAGAACTTAACGATAATTGGAAAAAAGAAGTAAAAGTGCATTATTGGCCCGATATTGCAACTCGCGAAGAACCAGATGAATTTTCCAAAAGATTAACAGATAATAAAAAATCAATCGGATTTTATAATTCAAGTCCAGCTATTTCTCCTGTTGGTGATAAAATGGCTTTCATTTCCGATAGAGATATTTATCTAGATGTTTATGTAAGAAGCATTAAAGAGGAAGATGATATTACGAAAGTTGTTAGTAGCGGAACTACTTTTGAATTTGAAGAACTTAATGTACTTTATCCAGCGCTTACTTGGTCGCCAGATAATAAACACATTGCTCTTTCGCTAAAACAAGGTGGCGATGATGTAATTACAATTATTGATGTTGAAACAAATGAGTATAAACGACTTCCTTTTAGTTTTAGTGGAATTGGTTCTGTTAGCTGGTCGCCCGATGGTAAAAAAATTGCTTTCGATGCCCACGATGCAACTCAATCAGATATTTATGTTTACAGTTTTGATTCCGAAAAAGTAACAAAAGTTACTAACGATATTTTTTCCGATTCACAACCATCTTGGGGACCACAAAGCCAAACTATTTATTTTTCATCCGATAGAGGCGAATATTTAACTCAATTTATGCTACCACAGAATTTCAATTTGTTTAATTTTAATTACAAACAAGTCGATTTATATTGCACAAATTTGAATACAAATAGAATTGCTCGGCTCACAAATTGGGAAGAAAGTGATGAAAAATCAGCTGTAATTTCACCAAATGGAAAGGAAATGCTTTTTGTTTCCGATAAAAATGGAATTTTTAACATCTACAAAATTCCAATTAATGAAAATTTAAGCGATTCTAATTCAATTGCAAGCAATTTTGCAAAACCAATAACAAATTCGTTAAATCCAGTTGAACAAATTTCACTTTCCACTGATGGAATGAAACTGATTTATACTTCGTTATTTAAACAAGGATATAATATCTTTTTAATTAACGACCCGTTTAATCTAAATATTGAACTTGATTCACTCGAATTAACAGATTACATGGCAAATGTTCAAAAATATAATTCAGAACCAGTTGGAGAAGTTGAGTTTTTAGCTCGTTCATCAAAATTGAATTCCACAAAAACTTTCAATGATGAAATTATTAACAAAACAGACTCAACCGAAGAAAAAGATAGTAAACGAAATTTTATTTTTACTGGTGAATTGGTTGTTGAAGAAGAGGAAATTGAAAGCGACTCAACTGAAAATAATGATTATAGCAAGTATGTATTTTCGCCTTCAAATGAAAACTTTGTTACAATTGACTCCTCTTTTGCTCAAAGGGAAAATCTTTTTACACAAAAACTTGATAGCAACGGAAATTATTTACTAAACAAATACAAAATTAACTTTACTCCCGATTTAATTTATGCAAATGCCGGATATAGCACTATGTACGGTTTAATCGGAACTACCGTTCTTTCATTTAGCGATGTACTAGGAAATCACAGACTTGTTGGAATTACCGGATTTCAAGTTGATTTGAAAAATAGCGATTACGGTTTGTCATATTATTATCTTGCTGATAGAATAAATTTAGCAGTTGAAGCATTTCACACAGCTCGTTTTATTTATCTTGGTAGAACTACAAGTTACGACCTTTTTAGATTTAGAAGTTATGGTGGAACTATTTCGGCAAGTTTTCCTTTAAGCAAATTTAACCGATTTGAAACTGCATTAAGTAGTATTTTAACTTCTTCCGAAAATCTTGAAGATTTTTCTGAGCCAATGGAAAGAGTTTTCTATTCAATCCCTTCGCTTAGTTTTATTCACGATAATACTATGTGGGGTTATTATTCCCCAATTCAAGGAACTCGCTACAAAGCCACGATTTTTGGAAATTTTGGATTTGACGATTCAGAAAAGAGTTTTTACTCATTAACTGTTGATTATAGAAAATATATAAGATTTTTATATGATAATTCAGTCGTTTTCAGATTTTCGGGTGGATATTCGGCTGGACAAAATCCTCAGAGATTTATGCTTGGTGGAACCGAAAACTGGATTAACAGAACTTTTTCAACTGGTTCTGTTCCAATTGAAAATGCTTCAGATTTTGCCTTCCTTTCGCCAGCAATGCCCTTGCGAGGTTATAATTATGCCCAACAACTTGGCACAAAATATATGCTTTTCAATTTTGAATTTAGAATGCCGATAATAAGATATCTTATCGCTGGACCAATAATTCCGTTATTTTTCCAAAATGTTATTGGAACAGCATTTGTCGATGCAGGAACTGCTTGGAACGAAAATAGCGAATTGGATTTAAGTCTAAAAAGAAAAAGCGACGATTTATCTAAAGGAATGCTTGTTGGAACTGGATTTGGAGCTCGTACTTATTTAATATTTTTCTTGCTCCGATTTGATGTTGCTTGGGCTTACGATTTTGAAAGTTTTTCCAAACCTAAATACTACTTTTCTATTGGGGTTGATTTTTAATTTAATTTTTTAAGTTAATAGTGATCTAAAATTTGTTCACTATTAACTTAAAAACAAATTATTCTTTTTTTTTTGTTTCAGCTTTTTTACTCGAATCAGTTTCGCTTTTATTTGAATCGGATTTAACATCTTTATTTTCTGAATTTACAGAATTACTTTTAGCTTCGTTGGTAGCATTATTTGTAGATGTTGACTTTGATGCAGTTGAATTTTTATTACTTTTTGACTTATAATCGGTTTCATAAAATCCACTTCCCTTAAATATTGGTGTTAATCCACCACCAATTAACCGCTTTACTTCACCATTGCATTCAATACATTTTTTTATTGGCTCATCAGTCATTTTTTGGAACACTTCAAAAGTAATTCCGCATTCTTTACATTTATAATCATATGTTGGCATTAAAATTTTATATCCTTTTTCCATTTTTTCAACTTACAAAGTTAATCAGATTGAGATTCAAATCAAATTTGCAAATTTTCCTAAACTACTTTGGTCTCCAAAGCAGACACAATTTGAAGTGTTTTCGTATAAAATGATTGAAATTACTACTAATTTAGACAAAATTTTCAAATTGAAAACAAAGTTTATTATTCCACTTAAAAGAAATAATCGAATTTAAACCAAAACTCAATATTTGATTTAACTTCAAGTAATGCTTATATTTATTTTTCATTTTAAAATGAAATAGTTATATCTGTTCCAAAATACTTTGGACAAAGTACTATTTGTTTATTAAAACTTACAAAGGCAAAATGAAAGGTTTTGACGTATCGCAATTACTAATCTTTTCTGGAAGTTCTAATGTTGGACTAACAGATAAAATCTGTGACTATTTAAATGTTAAGAAAGGTTTAATTAGTCGTAAAGTTTTTAGTGATGGCGAAATTTGGATTAAATTCAAAGAAAATATTCGTGGACGCGATGTATATTTAGTTCAATCCACCATGCCGCCTGCTGAAAATTTGATGGAATTGCTAATTATGCTTGACGCTGCTAAAAGATCTTCCGCAAGAAGAGTAACTGCAGTAATTCCCTATTATGGTTATGCCCGTCAAGATAGAAAAGACCAGCCTCGAGTTGCGGTTACTGCAAAATTAGTAGCTGATATTTTAACAAAAGCTGGTGCAGATAGAGTTATTACAATGGATTTACACGCAGCTCAAATTCAAGGTTTTTTTGATATTCCTTTAGATCATTTATATGCTTCATCTCTTTATACTGATGAATTTGAAAATAAAAAGGAAAACTTGGTTGTCGTTTCACCCGATGTTGGTGGAATTAAAATTGCTCGATCATATGCACGAAAATTAGATGCCGGTTTAGTTCTTATTGATAAAAGAAGACCTGAACACAATCAAGCAGAAGTTATGAATATTATTGGCGATGTAGATGGTAAAAATGTTCTTATTGTTGACGATTTAATAGATACTGCAGGTACTTTTGTTGCTGCCGTAAATGCTCTTAAAAAACTAGGGGCAAATAAAATTTATGGTGCTGTAACTCATGCACTACTTTCTGGAAATGCTATTGAAAGAATCGAAAATTCTGGTATTACTGAATTATACGTTTCTGATACAATTCCACAAATTGGTTTAGCCCCAAATTCAAAAATTAAAATTAAAACTTCTGCAGCGTTGTTTGCAGAATCCATTATAAGATCACATCATAGTGAATCAATTAGTTCACTATTTGAAATTGATAAAAGTTAGAAAATAAATAAGCGGAGAGAAAAATGGCTGAGAGAATATTAAAGGCTAAGAAAAGAGAAATTTCTACTAAAGGAGCGATTAATCAGTTAAGAAAAAACGGTTCGGTACCTGGTGTATATTATTCAAAAGGAAAAGACCAAATAATTTTTTCTGTTGACGAAGTAGCATTAAATAAATTTGTGTTTACTTCCGAAACTGGTATTATTCAACTCCATTTTGATGGTCAAGAACCAGTTGGATGTATTATTAAAGATGTTCAATTTGACCCAGTAACTGATAAAGTTGTCCATATTGATGTTCAAGGTGTTACACTAGGACAATTAATTCAACTTGAGCTTCCTATCATTCTTGTTGGAACTGCTTTTGGCGTCAGAGATGGCGGTATTCTTCAAGAACAAACTCACAAACTGGAAGTTGAATGTTTTCCTCGTGATATTCCACAACACATTGAAGTTGATATTACTGACTTAAAAATTGGTGAATCTATACATGTTCGCGATTTAAAATTAGATAAAATTAAAATTCTAAATAGCGAAGATACTACTATTGTTTCCATTGTTCACCATAAAGGTACAGATTCTTCTGATGTTGTAGGAAAAACTGAGGAATAATAAAAAAGTTTGAAAGCTATAGTTGGTCTTGGAAATCCAGGAAATAAATATAACAATACTAGACATAATATTGGTTTCATGGTTTTGGATGCCTTTGCAAACGCACATAGCTTAAGTTTTTTGCCAGATTTAGGTGATTACAATTCGGTGGGAAGTTCGTTAGATACTTCCCATTTTTTTTTGTGTAAACCAACCACTTATATGAATTTAAGTGGTTGTGCTGTGAAACAAATTATTAGTTCAAAAAATATTGAGTTAGAAAATTTACTAGTAATTGCAGACGACATAAATCTGCCAACCGGAAGTGTAAGACTAAGAGAATCTGGTGGCGATGGTGGTCATAATGGACTTAGTTCTATTATTAATTCGCTTGAAACCGACAGATTTATCAGACTTCGCTTTGGTGTTGGTAATGATTTTAAGGCTGGACAAATGCCTAATTATGTTTTAGATAAGTTCTATGAAAATGAAAAAGAAATAATTAGATTAGCAACTAATTTTTGTGTTACATTAATTGAAAAATTTATAATTGGTAGCAAAAAAGAAATGATGAATTATTTTAGTACAGAGTTTAAAAATATTCAAAATAAGATAAATATAGAGGAAAAATAGGAGTACAAACATGGCAAATATTATTTACATTATTCCAATTTTTGGCTTAATTGCATTAATCTATTCGTTTTTTAAAAGCCAATGGATTTCTAAACAAAGTGCTGGCACAGAAAAAATGATTACTATCTCTGAGCATATTAGAGATGGTGCTATTGCATTTTTAAAAACGGAGTATCGAGTTCTTGCAATTTTTGTGATAGCAGTTGCTATATTACTTGGTTTTTCAAATTCTGGAAGAGATGATTCATCATGGTTAATAGCTGTTTCATTTATTATAGGTGCATTTGCTTCTGCTCTTGCTGGTTATTTAGGAATGATGGCAGCAACAAAAGCTAACGTTAGAACAACTCATGCGGCTCGCACAGGTTTAGCTCCAGCTCTAAAAATTGCTTTTGCTGGTGGTTCTATAATGGGAATGAATGTTGTTGGTTTAGGTGTTTTAGGACTTAGTCTTCTTTTCATTTTTTACTCAAATCTTAATTGGGATTTGTTAAGAGTTATAAATGTACTTTCTGGATTTTCTCTTGGGGCATCGTCAATTGCACTTTTTGCTAGAGTTGGTGGTGGAATTTATACAAAAGCTGCTGATGTTGGCGCCGATTTAGCTGGTAAAGTTTATGAAGGCATTCCAGAAGACGATCCTCGCAATCCTGCAACTATTGCGGATAATGTTGGCGATAATGTTGGCGACGTAGCTGGAATGGGTGCAGATTTATTTGAATCTTATATTGGAGCAATAATTGGTACCATGGTGCTTGGTGCAGTTTTTACAACTGTTTTTGATGCCGAACATCAACTTTCTGCTGTGCTTCTTCCATTATTTCTTGCTGCCGTTGGTATCGGTGTTTCAATTATTGGAACTTTCTTTGTAAATGTAAAAGAAGGTGGAAATCCTCAAAAAGCTCTCAATACTGGCGAATTTGGAGCAAGTGGAGCTATGATTGTAGCATCTTATTTTATTATTAAATATTTTTTACCCGAGACTTGGACTTACGAAAATTTTGTTTACACTAGCAATGGTGTTTTTGTCGCTACTCTAATCGGTGTTATTTCAGGAACTGCGATAGGACTTATTACTGAATATTATACAGGAACCGACTATAAACCTGTTCATCAAATTGCAAGTCAATCAATTACAGGAGCTGCTACAAACATTATCTCTGGTTTAGGTGTTGGAATGATGTCAACTGCAATTCCAATTTTAATAATTGCTTTTGCAATTATTGGAGCATACGAAGTTTCAAATCTTTACGGAATTGCAATTGCCGCATTTGGAATGCTTTCAACAACTGGAATTCAACTTGCTGTTGATGCATATGGTCCTATTTCCGATAATGCTGGTGGAATTGCTGAAATGGCTGAACTTCCAAAAGAAGTACGCGAAAGAACTGACAAATTAGATGCTGTTGGAAATACAACTGCAGCAATTGGAAAAGGATTTGCTATTGGTTCTGCAGCTTTAACTGCTTTAGCACTATTTTCTGCATTTATGATTCAAGCAGAAATTCCGGTTATCGATTTAGCTAAACCTATTATTATGGGTGGATTATTAATTGGTGCAATGCTTCCTTTCGTATTCTCCGCCCTTTCTATGAATGCTGTTGGAAGAGCTGCTAAAGAAATGATTATTGAAGTTGGACGACAATTTAGAGAAATTAAAGGTTTGCGTGAAGGAACTGCTGAGGCAGAATATTCAAAATGCGTCGAAATTTCAACAAAAGCTGCAATTAGAGAAATGATTTTGCCAGGTCTTATGGCAGTTACAATTCCTGTAATTGTTGGTTTTATAAGCAAAGAAATGCTTGCTGGACTTCTATCTGGAGTTACGGCAAGTGGAGTTTTAATGGCTATTTTTCAATCCAATGCCGGCGGCGCATGGGATAATGCTAAAAAACTTATTGAAAGTGGATTTAAAAGTGATGGTTTTACGTATACAAAAGGTTCAGATGCACACAAAGCTGCAGTTGTTGGCGACACTGTCGGTGATCCTTTTAAAGATACATCAGGACCATCTCTTAATATTTTAATTAAGCTAATGGCTGTGGTTTCTCTTGTTATTGCACCACTCATTAAATAATGTTATATTTGTTACTTGTATTTTATTAACCCTGCTTTCTGTTAAAAATTTAAGAACAGAAGGCCTAAGACCATAGGGAGGTGAGCCATAATGAAAACTAATCATTATGAGAGTGTTATTATATTTAATGCTACACTCGAAGACCAACAGATTGAATCAATCTTAACTTCAATTGAAGAACAAATGTCCGCAAACGGTGTTGAAATTACTGACACTGAAAAATGGGGACGCAAGCGTTTAGCTTATCCAATTCAAAAAGGTAAAAGCGGTTATTATGTTATTTACCGTTTTACTTCTCCACGAGAATATATTACAAAATTTGAAAGATCTTTAAGATTGGATGAAAATGTAATAAGATTCCTAACCATTAAATTAGAACTAAAAGACTTAGAGTATCTTGAAAAAAAGAAAACTGAAGTTGTAGAAGTTTCTAATGAAAGTGAAGTAGTTGTTAACGATTCACCAGTAGTTTTAGATGAAATTATTGATGAAACTGAAATGGCTGATAGTGCAGAATAAGTACGTTATGGAGAATATTTAATGGCTGAATTAAGGATGCCAGAAATTAACAGTGTTGTTATAGTTGGTAATTTAACAAAAGACCCTACTATTAGAGAAACTTCTAATAATACACCTGTTGTTAATTTTCATGTAGCTGTTAACAGACGTTACAAAGACAGTAATAATCAATCACAAGAAGATGTTTGTTATATTGGTGTAGTTGCATGGAACAAACTGGCTGAAAGCTGTAAAAATCACCTAAAGAAAGGACATGCAGTATTAATTGACGGCGAATTGCAAAGTCGTACATTTAAAACTGACGACAGTAAAAGTAGAACTATCGTTGAAATTAAAGCAAAAAGAATTCAGTTTCTTAACAAACTTTCTCAAAATAATGGAAAAGAATCCCTTTTTGAGGATAATTTAGAAATTGAAGACATTTCATTCGATAAATTCTTAACTGATGAGGAATCAACCCTCATAAATGAAGACTAAGATTAATAAGTTTGAGGATATTAAAAACAATGAGAACACAAAACACAAAAAAAGCAAAAAGAGTAATCACTGAGTACATTGATTACAAAGATGCAAAACAATTACAAAAATTTATAAATGATCAAGGTAAAATTATTCCAAAAAGAGTTACCGGGTTAAGTGCAAAACAGCACCGAGAACTAGTTAGGGCTATTAAACGTGCGCGTCAAATAGCGGTTATGCCTTTTATTTCAGAAGCTGTTAAATAGGAGAGAAGAGATGAAAGTTATATTAAGAAAAAATTTCAACCAACTAGGTCAAATTGGTGATTTAGTAAATGTAAAAGAAGGATTTGCCAGAAACTTCCTTTTTCCACGTCAAATAGCTCTTATTGCTAATGATAGCAATGTAAAAGCTTTGGAAGAAGAAAAAAGACAAGCTTCTAAAAAAGAAACAAAAAATATTGAAAATGCCAAAAAATTAAGTGCGGAATTAGAAACAGTTTCTGTTACAATTCCTGTTACTGTTGGTGAAGAAGAAAAACTTTTTGGTTCTGTTACTCCAAAAATGATTTCTGATGCACTTAAAGAGAAAAATTATGATATAGACCATCGTAAAATTGAAATTAAAGAGCCAATTAAAACTCTTGGCATTTATGAAGTAAAAATTAAAATTTATGGTGAAGTTACAGCCTCTGTTAAAACTTGGGTTGTTCGCGACTAATTTTTTTAAACAAAAAAGACCATATTTTGGTCTTTTTTGTCAAATATTTTGACAACTAAAACTAAGATGAATAATGAAAGAATTTAGATTTAGATTATTATTGATTGTTGGAGTTTTGGCTTTCAGCATTTACCTTCTATACCCTACTTTTGCTGATATTCAAAACACTAATAAAATTGAAAAGGAGCTCTCTCTCCTTTCAGAGGATTTGCTAAAAACAAATCCAACAATATCGGAAGCTGAACTTAATGACATGCTTCTTATAAGAGAAGATAGTTTAATGATTAAAGACCCATCTATTACTGAAAATAGAGAAAAAAGAATGAAACTGGGTCTTGATTTACAAGGCGGTATGTATTTAGTTATGGAAGTTAACACTTCTAAACTTATGGAAAAACTTGCAAAAGACCCAGATGATGAGTTTGTAACTATTTTGGAAGCCGCTTCTGCCGAAGCCCAAATAACTGATGCAAATGTTGTTGATATTTTAGCAACAAAAATTTCTGCTTCAGGCAAAAGATTAAGTAGATACTTTGGCTCAATTAGAGAAGAAGATTCAGATATTATTGCCAAATTGAAAGAACAAGAATCTGATGCAGTTACTCGTGCAATTGAAATTATTAATAACAGAGTTAATCAGTATGGTGTTTCTGAACCTAATATTCAAAAACAAGGTTCAAGAAGAATTATTGTTGAATTACCTGGTATTGCAAAAGAAGATGAAGCTAAAAGACTTTTGCAAGGAAGTGCTTTATTAGAGTTCAAAATTGTAAAAGAAGCTGATTTTTCAGTTCCAATTATGAATAGAATTGATGAAGTTTTAGCTGCAAATCTAAATAGCGAAACCGATTCAACTAAAATTGATATTAAAGATACTACAAACGCTAAAGACTTAACTGCAGAACAATTTGCAAAGGAACATCCATTTTATTCTTTAGCTATTATCAATCCTCAATCTCCTTATGCTGATGCGTATGTTAAAGAAACTGATAAAAACCAAGTTTTAGCATATTTAAGAAGACCAGAAGTTAAAAACGTAATTCCAGATAATGCTGAATTTTTATTTGACGCTAAACCTTTTACTAACCAAGACGGCGTTAATATTTTCAGACTTTATCTTGTTAATAAGGAAGCTGAACTTACTGGTGGAGTTATTGTTGATGCAATGGCTAACATTGACCCACAAACAACCGAACCAATTGTAACTATGCAAATGAATAGTGAAGGTGCTAGAGAATGGGCACGTATCACTGGTTCAAATATTGAAAAAAGATGTGCAATTGTTTTAGATAATGCTATTTATTCTGCTCCAACTATTCAAGGTAAAATTCCAGGCGGAAGTTCTCGAATTACTGGAATGGCTGATATGAATGAAGCAAAATTGTTACAAATTGTATTAAAAGCTGGTGCACTTCCTGCTCCTGTTGATATTATGGAAGAAAGAATTGTTGGTCCATCTTTAGGTCAAGATTCTATCAATAAAGGATTTAATTCTGCTCTTATGGGATTTTTCTTAGTAGCAATCTTTATGATTTATTATTATAAAAAATCTGGCGTTATAGCTGATTTAGGTCTTTTTGTTACAATTATATCAATTATGGGAATTCTTGCAGGATTTCACGCAACTTTAACTTTACCTGGTATTGCTGGTATTATTCTTACAATTGGTATGGCTGTTGACGCAAACGTAATTATTTATGAACGCATTAGAGAAGAACTAAAAACTGGTAAAACTTCCAAAGCAGCTATAGATAGTGGTTTTGCTAACTCTTATTCAGCAATTCTTGACTCAAACATCACAACATTTTTCACTGGAATTATTCTTTATCAATTTGGAAGTGGACCAATTCAAGGTTTTGCATTGACACTTATGATTGGTATTGCTACAAGTTTATTCAGTGCATTTGTTGTAACCAGAGTAATTTTTGATATGTTGGTCTCTAAAGGCAACAAAATAAATATAGGTTAATTAAAGGAGTAAATTAAATAATGAAAGTTTTTGAAAATTTAAATATTGATTTTATCTCTAAAAGAAAAATTGCCTATGTTTTTTCTGGTACTTTAATTCTTTTAGGATTACTAAGCCTTGCATTTCGTGGTTTAGAATATGGAATTGACTTTAAAGGCGGTACTGACATTGCGCTTAAATTTGATAAACCAATTAATATTAGCGAAGCAAGATCTAATTTAGAGAAATTGGATCTTGGTAATATTGAAGTTAAAACTTTTGGTGATGAAACCGGCATTTTGTTAAGAACTGAACTTCAAAGTGTTCCAGCAAACGTGTATAACGAAGTTATTGGTGAAATTAATGGTGCAATTTTAACAATTGCTGCGGATTCTGTTTTTTCAATTTCGGATTCTTCTTCAAATGCTGTAACTTTTACATTTACTGATGTTAATGTTGCAAATAAAGTTGATTCTAAATTGCAAAATGATGGATATCAAACAAGTCGTTTAGATGATAATAACGTAATTGTACGTGTTGGAATTGCTGATTGGATTGTTGGTGAATTAAGAGACCAAATTCCAAATAATCATTTTCAAATATTAAAAGAAGACCATGTTGGACCTAAAATAGGAAGCGAACTTAAACAAGATTCTGTTATTTCAGTTGTACTTGCTTTGTTAGGAATTTTGATTTATTTGGGTTTCCGCTTTAAGTTCATTTTTGCTTTTGGTGGTATTGTTGCTTTATTTCACGACGTTTTAATTACACTTGGACTTTTTTCTATTCTTCAAGGATTAGTTCCAGGTTTAAATCTTGAAATTTCTATCACTGTTGTAGCTGCATTTTTAACTCTTGTAGGTTATTCAATTAACGATACTGTTATTGTTTTTGATAGAATTAGAGAAAACATCAAAATTCATAAAACAGCTTCTATTGAAGATAACATTAATACTGCTATCAACTCGACAATGCGAAGAACTGTTATTACCAGTTTAACAACTTTATTCACTTCTGCTGTACTTCTTATTTTTGGTGGAGAAGTTTTAAGTGGATTTGCTTTTGCGCTTACTTTTGGTATTATCATTGGAACTTATTCATCAATTTTTGTTGCGAGTCCAGTAATTTTTGAATATGTGCAACGCACTAAAAAGAATATTCAATTCTAAATTGTGTATTTATATTATTAAAAAAGCCTTCATTTTTGAAGGCTTTTTTATTTTAAATATATAAGTTTTACGAAAATACCTATTTCAGATTCAATCTTTCATTTAAGTGATTTATTATACCTAAACATTCCTATTAAATGGATTAAAACTGCAACAAAAGTTCCAACAATCATTGGCTCTATTTCGGAAAGAATTGCATTATTTGCAAAAATTGGGCGGATAAATATCCATGCTAAACTTGATAAAATTGCTAAAATACTCTCAAATATTGCAAATTTAGCACTTATTCTTATTGTAGGAAAATATGCACTAATTACTAATAAAACAATTCCAGGAATAACTACACTTCCAATTATATACCATATTTCCACAACTGAAGTAAATTGATAAGCTAGTAAAATTGAAATTAGGGATGAAACAACCAATCCAATTCGTGTATATTTTATTAGTTTTGAGTCATCAATCCCCTTTTTAAGTTTTGAAATAAAATCACGACTAAAAGTAGTGGCGCTCAAAAATAAAAAACTATTCAAAGTAGATAATATTGTGGCGAACAATGCAGCATAAAATAATCCTTTAAAACCACTTCCTAAAATATTTTCGGCTAATGTTGGAAATGATAAAACAGCATTTTTTAATTCTGGAATTGAAGCACGAGCATAAAGTCCGGTTGTTGTTGTTAAAAAGTCAAAAAGAATCCAAAACACGACCGAAATTATAACTCCATATTTAGCAACATTTTCACTTTTGGCTGAATAGCATCTTTGATGGAAACCAGGATCGGCAAAAGTCCAAAGTGCAATTAAAAACCAAACAATAATAAATGTTGGTGAAGCTCCACCCGAAAATGATAAATGTGAGGTTGGCAAATTGGCTTCAAGAAATGAAATTCCACCATATTTTTGGAAAGCAAACCAAACAATTGCAATAAATCCAATAAACATTACAAAAAACTGAAAAGCATCTGTCGTAATATTTGCTTTATAACCACCTTTGAAGAGATAAATAACTGAGACAAATATTCCAATAAAAAGTGAAAGTAAAAGATTTATTCCAAAAATTAGATTTAATAGACTTCCAATCATGAGCAAATAAGGTGCTGGAGAAACGAGAATAAAAACTAAAATTGAAGAAATTAAGCCCACTTTTTTTCCGTAAACCTCTTCAAGTTTATCTGGAATTGTAAAAAGTGATGCTTTTCTAATTTTTCCAGCAAAAAATATTGCAAACAAAATTGCAAAAATATAATAAGGCAGACCTTGAGTAACCCAACTTAAAAAACCATAATTAAACGTAAACTCTCCCACTCCGAGAATTCCACCATACCAAGTTGCTACGTTTGTTAAAATAAATAAAAACATTCCAACACTTCTATTTGAAAGCAAATATGTGTCCGCACTGGTTTTGTCAGTAATTTTTGGAAGAAATCCTAAAACAACAACCACAATAAAAAATGCGATTATGATTAAATAATCAAGATTTGAAAATGAAACCATTATTCCTCATTATTTTCAAGTCACGAATTACAAAAACAATTCCACCAGAAATTTTAAGTTTAACTTTGTTTCCGATAGCCAAATTGCTTGTACTTTCCTTCTTTCCGAATTGTAAATTTGTGTTTTTGAGTGGATATTTTAATCCAGATGAAGTGATTTTTGTTTTATCATCAAATGCAAATAGCGAAACTGTTTCGTTTTGCAAAGTAGTTAACTCAATTTCATTCGAATATGGAAAAAGAACTGTCTTTCCGTGAATGATAATGACTCGCAATTTCTTAAAATATTTAAGCACAATACTCAAATTTCCGATTGAATGGTCAAGTCTATCTCCAGTTCCACCGAGTAAATATGCAGTTTTGTAACCTTTTTCAATCGCAAATTTGAGTGATTTTTCCACATCTGTATCATCTTGTCGTTCAAAATGAATTATTTCGGATTTATCAGCAAAAAATGATTTTACATTTGGTTTAATTGAGTCAAAATCGCCAATAATGAAATTTGGAATAATGCCCAACTTAAAAGCCGAGTTTGCACCTCCATCGGCAGCTATTATGTTATCTGCTCCATTTTTTTGAAGATATTTAACAACTCCTTTTTGAGGCAAATCGCCATTTGCAATTATTATTGTCGATTTCATTTTATTCTCAAGTAAATTATGTTTATAAAATCACTATTCTGCTAAATTTCAACTTTAATTCCCATTGTAATATTTCTTTCTGCTGCTGGAAAAAATTCATTTCCAGTTCCATAAGCCGCATACAAATTATCAAAAATATTGTTGATTTGGAGGAACATTTTAACTGAATTAAATACGGGATTTGCGTTAAATTGATAGCTAAATAGTGCATTTGATACAAAATAAGCATCTAATTTATTGTCATAATCAGTAATTCCTAAAATATTTCCAAAATTATCGGTATAATAACCTCCAACATATTTTAGCCAAATTTGAGCAAAATAGCCATTATAATTAAAACGTAAAACACCATTTGCCGTTAAATCTGGAAATCCGCTAATGCTATTTCCTTTCAAATTAACAATATCAGTTTCTGAAAAATAACTTCCTTTAGTAATTTTATTTTGACTGTAAGTTCCGTTTATGCTAAAATCAAAGTATTCATTAACAAAATAAGTTCCGCTCAGTTCAATTCCAATATGCGCAGTTTCATCCATATTTCCGGTAATGGGTTGACCAAATCTATCTAATTGACCACTTTTTACAATTTCGTCAGTGAAAATCATATAAAACGCATTTGCATTTAGTGAAATGTTTTTGGAATTAAAGCTTGTTCCAATTTCAAAACTACTCATAATTTCTGGACTTACGAGAGGCTTGCTAAAATCGTAATTTCCATTTGAATCGATTTCAAATTGCGGAACTTCTCCCCCACTTGATTCGGCTGCGTCGTAATAATTTTTTAATCGCGGTTCGCGAGTAACTTTTGCAAATGATAAATACGAATTTAATTTACTCGAAAATTGATAATTTAATCCAATTCGTGGATTAAGAAACAGATTTTCAATGGAAAAGTTATTTCCAACATATTTTTCATTACTAATTTTGAATTGATGGTAAGCGAGTTGCAATTCGGCTAAAACATTAAATTCTGGACTAAAATGATATTGCTCGTGTGCAAAAATATTTACAATATCTTTAGAACCATTATAAAAATAATACTGATAATCTGCTGGTACACCTTCGGGCAAATTCTCCGCAAAGTTGATGTTTCCAAAATGATTTGAACGGTGAATTCTAAACTCGCCACCTAAAATCATATTTCCATTTTGGTGTTTTATGCTAATTCGTGGAATCCAACCCCATTGTGTGTTTTCAACTGTGGCACGTATTAAGGCATTTGTTGGAATTTTTGTTGAATCGTAGCCATTTTCTTTAAGTCGAAAATAATCGTCATAATAAACTGACCAAGAACCATCATAATCAAAAAATCCATCACCAATAACTAAAAATAGAGCCGAATTAAATGTAATATTTTCATTTATTTTTAGTTCGTTCAACAATTCGTAATGTGGTTGCGAAAATTCCTCAATTTCGGTTGCTTTTCGTTTAACTGACCAAGGCTGAAATTGCTTATTTTCCTTATCCCATTCCCAATATGAATAATTCGCTTTTCGTAATTTTCTATCCTTAATAACATCTTTTGGAAGTCCTGTATAAACAAGTCCATCAGAAATTGGACCACCATAAATATTTAGTTGGGTTGTTAAATTATCATCATAACGGACTGCAGAAAAGTAAAAGGAATTAAAATCCGCCCAACTTAAATCTCTATAACCATCGCTTAAAGTTTTTGATAAATTAACGTAAATTGAATATTTATCATTTATCAAACCGCTTCCAAACGTTGCGGAGTATTTTCTGGTGTTAAAACTTCCAAAATCACTTCCAATTGTCGTACGTGGTTTATCGGAAAAGTTGGAAGTAATAATATTAATTGAGCCACCAATTGCTGGATAACCAATTACTCCGCCACCTGCACCGCGTTGCACTTGAATAATTCCAACATTTGCCAAAATATCTGGCATATCGTGCCAATAAACATTGTTATCTTCGGGGTCATTTTGCGGAATTCCATTAACAGAAATTGCAATTCGCCTTTGGTCAAATCCGCGAATGGAAAGATAATTGTAACCAATTCCATTTCCACTTTCTGAATAAAATGTAGTAGATGGCAAATAACTCAAATATTCTGGAACATCTTGATGAACGTAGCTTTCTGCAATATCGTTCTGAGTCACTTTTTCAAAAGCCATTGGTGTAACACCCTTTTCACCAATACTTCCTTCTACGAGTACCGTTTGACTCGTAAAAGGCAACTTTGTGAGCACAATAACATTCTCTTCAGTTGAATTCAATTCCAAAATGCTTATTTTTTTGGATTTATAGCCGACAAAACTAAATTGAATAATATCATTTTCACTAAATTCATATTTTAACGTGAAATTGCCATTTTTATCAGCGACAGTTCCAATGTTTGAATTTAATAAAACTACGTTTGCAAGTGGAAGTGAAAATCCCTCGGATGAGGTTATTTTTCCAGTAAATTCTTTAATTTGTGCAGAAATAATTGACACAAAAAACAATGATAAAACTAATAATTGTTTCATTTTTTCTCCTTTATGAAAGTTATTTAAAATGAAAAAACCGTTTTTGGAAAACGGTTGTAGTAATTAGTTTATCCGTTTCCCTACGCCGGCATTATCCGGATCAGGTTCAAGGGTTTATTCTCAGTCTCGCAAAAGCGAAACACCCCTAACTGTTTTTTCAAAATGTATTTAAACTTATAAAAATATTTTTTTAATTCATAATTTTTAAATCGATACCTGGTCTAATTTTATCACTTGCTAAATTATTCCATTCCATGATATCTTTTATATGAATATCATAATGGCGAGCAATAGTCCAAAGTGATTCACCTTCTTTAACTTTATGAATAATACTATTTCCAGTACTTTTTGAGTTTTTAGGGGCGCTAGTGTTTCCACTATTTCCAGAATAAATTGCTAATTTTTGACCAATTTTTATTTTATTACCACTAATATTGTTCCAATCTCTAATGCTTTGTGTACTAACTGAATGATTTTCGGCAATTTTACCGATTGTATCACCATTTTTTACAACATAGGTTATTTTTTCATTTTCAGTAGCTCTTCTTTCAACATTTTCGCTTTTATTATTGTTTTCAATGCTGCCACTTACAGTCAATTTCTTTCCAACGCTTATTGAATTACTTGCAAGATTATTAATCGATTTTAAATTTGCTGTAGACATTCCAAATTTTTCTGCAATTTGACCAAGCGTGTCACCTTTTTTTACTACATAAATGGAATTATCAGTATCATCTGTGTCATTTTCTGTATTTCTTGATGAATTACTACCATCATCCTTTACTTTTAGTGATTTTCCAGCAACTATTGAATTACTTGTAAGATTATTAATCGATTTTAAAGTTGCTGTGGACATTCCAAATTTTTCTGCAATTTGACCAAGTGTATCGCCATTTTTTACTACATAAATAGAATTCTCTGAATCATCTGAGTCATTTTCTGTATTTCTACGTCGATTTGATGAATTACTTCCATCATCTTTTACTTTTAAAATTGTTCCAGCAACAATTGAATTACTCGTAAGATTATTCAATGATTTTAATTTTGCTGTTGACATTTTAAACTTTTCAGCAATTTGTCCAAGTGTGTCACCTGGTTTAATTTTATAATTTGTTGTACCACTTTCATTATCGGCTAATTCTTCATTGCTGTATGAATAAGTTTGAGTGTGAATTTTAAGTCTTTTTCCAACAGTAATATTGCTGTTTCTAAGTTTATTCCATTTTTGAATTTGTTTTATAGAAACACCATGTTTTAAGGCAATTTTACCTAATGTATCACCTTTTTTAACTTTATAAGTAATAACTTCATCTACTTTGGAAACTCTAGTATTTGACGAACTGTTATTTTGAGCATAGTTTTCACTTGGTTTTGAAGAACCTGTATAAATGCGAATCCTCTTACCAGCGTTTATTCTGTTTGATTTAAGCTTATTCCACTTTTTAATTTCACTTACACTTGTGTTGTATTTATGTGCTATGCTAGATAGAGTTTCTCCACTTCTAACTTTATATTTAATCCACTCATCATTCACATTTTTGTTTATAGCAGATAACTTTTGTGAACGATCTAACTTGTCGATTGATGCAAAATACTCTTTTTGATCCTTATCCACATATATATTGAGTTTTTGTCCCACATAAATAGAAGATGTATAAGGAATATTGTTCCAATTACGTAATTCTGAAACTCGAATATTAAACATTTCAGAAATGTTTACAAGATTGTCACTGTTTTTTACGGTATAATTTACAAGTTCTTTGCCTTCTGGAATAATAACGTCTATTGAATCGTGACTTTCTTCATAAACTCTTTTATATTTATCAATATTGCTATTTTCATTTACTTGCAATTGATAAGGAGCATTGTCTTCATAAAAAGTCAATTGATCAATAGCTGGCATTTCGTCTGCATCTAAAATAAAATCAGAAACATCAAAAATTGCTATTGGAACTTTGAGCTTTTGTTTTACTTTAAGTCTTGAATTTACAGAAATATCGTTTGCTTTTGCTAAATGACTTTTGTCAATTTTATAATTACTTGCAATTTCTGCTAGAGTTTCACCTTTAACTACGGTGTGAGTAATATATTGCGACTTAGCTTCATCTGGAATATTTCTCAAATTTTTAACAAAATAGTCGTAAGAGATAGCAGGAATTCGCAATGGATAACCACCATAATTTGGTGGAGTATGATGTTGAGTAAGTTCCGAATTTAATTCCGTCATCAATTTATCATCAATTCCAGCACATTTGGCAAGAACCGTTAAATCAATTGGCTCATTAATTATATACGTGGTTGTTTCTATTGCAACTTGATATCTTATATTTTCAAATCCATATTGAACAGGATTACTACCAATTAAAGTAACAGCAATGTATTGAGGAACATAATTTCGAGTTTCTTCTGGCAAAAAGCGTCTATATTTCCAAAAATTATTTGAACCAGCTTTTTGAATTGCGCGTTTTACACGACCTTCACCACAGTTGTATGCAGCAATTGCTCCATACCAATCGTCAACAGAACGATATAAATCTCTTAAATGCTGTGCCGCAGCTCTACTTGCTTTAACTGGATTTCTTCGCTCATCTACATAATAATCAGTTTTTAAGTCATAATAACTACCAGTGGCTTTCATAAATTGCCATAAACCAACTGCTCTTGCCCAAGAACGAACTGTTGGATTTAATCCACTTTCAGCCATACTTAAAAATATTAATTGTTGTGGAACTTTTTCTTCATTAAATATTTTAGCCATCATAGGAAAGTACTTTCCAGAACGTTCCAACCAAGCTTGCATATATTTTCTGCCTCTTCCGGTAAAATATTCAATATATTGCTCAACATACGAATTTACTTCCAATGGAAAATCGCCAACAACAATCATTCCTGAAACAGCTGAGTTTAAACTATCTTGTTCAACTGTAATTTCTTCGGGAATAAATTCTGGAATTTGATTATTTAACCATTCATCTAATGCCGAAATGGAAGCGCCCTCGGGAATTACCTTTAAACTATCTATAAATTTTTGATAATCTTCGATAATTGTGCTTTCAAGTTCGTTATAAGTATCGTTGTTTTCAATATTTGGGAAATAACTAAGTCGATTTATTTTAGATAGAGAGCCTTCGTAAGCTTCAATTGCTTCTGGAACATAACCAAGACTTTGATTAGCCAAAGCGTCAATATATTCCAATCGAGCTTCTTCCATTAAATTGTTAATTAAAACTTGTGGGTCTAGTTCACCTTTATCGTTTGCGTTGGCATTTTTGTTATAATCGCTAGTTTCAAAAATGGAGCATGATGTGAACAAAATAGATAATATTACGAAAAATGGTATTAAATAAGTCTTTTTCAAAATTTCCTCAAAGTAGCTAAAACATTGTTTAAATATAATGCTCTTAACCGTTTTTTGTCAAGTGTTTTATTAAGAGAACACAGTTATTTTATTGTTTTTTAATTAGTTATACTTTACGAATATTAAATTTTTAGTAATAAACAAAATATAACTAGAGTATGTTTTATCAACATTTAGAATTATTTGGTTCTAAAATTCAATATTTCTAAATCAGAAAAGTATTCTTGAATATTAAAAATGGATTTTTTGTCAAATCTTAAGCTTTCTTCAATTGGAATTTCTTTTTCAGTAACTTCATTTGCTGGAAATTGATTAAAGAGTAAAATTTTATCCGAAATTGGAATTGCTTCAGAAATTGAGGATGTTGAATACAAAATTGGAATTCCCGTTTCGGAAGCAATTTTCCTAATTAGCTCAAAATATTCCATTTTTTTTAATGAAGAAACCTCAGAAATTGAATCATCGATTAAAATTAGTTCGGGATTATTTATAACAGCTCGCGCAAGTGTTATTCGGAAACGAAATCCAATACTTTTGTTATTAGGAAAATGGTCTTCATAACCCACAATTCCAACAAGTTTTATAACATTTTTGAATTTTTCCTCGTCAATTTTATTCAAATTAAAGAGAATGTTTTCGCGAACATTTAACCATGGAAATGAAGATGGTTTTTGTGGAATTAACACTCGTTTTCCATCAGTTGTAACAAATTCATCGTCTATTTTTGCAACAGTTTTTAATAATGTAGTTTTTCCCTTTTTAGAAGGTAAAAGTATTGTTGTAACTTTACCCGACTCAAGAGAAAAAGAAATATTTTCAAAAATGTTTATTGAATGTCCGGATTCATCAGAATATTTCTTCGAAATTGATTCAATTTTGATACTTTTATTCATATTATTCCCAGAACACCAATTTTGAAATAACAAATTTTAACACGGAATTAAGTAAACATATGACTAACGATATAAAAATTCCGAGTGAAATAATTGCAAATAAATCATTATACTCATAAGTAATTTTATACACCGAACCAATTCCGTTAACGGCACCAATAAATTCGTAAATAATTACTGCAATCCACAACTGGTAGTGAATTTTAATTAAATTTCCATAAACTTTAGGTTTTAAACTCTTCCAAATTACTTTTGAAATAATTTCGCCATTTGATAAACCTAAAGATTTTGCAGTTTCAACATATTCTTCTGCGATAGATTCAGTCGATTTTACCAAAACACTAATTAAATTGCCTAAAACCAAAAGCAAAATGAATACAAATTCGGCTAAAAGTGAACTTGGGAAGACGTTATTAAACACTATTGCAAAAAAGAAAAATGAGAAATACTTAAATGGACTGGAAATGTTAACAATTCCGCTAAAACCTAAAATTGCTTTTAGAATTAATTTGTTAAACAATTCAATTATTAATATTCCAATAAAAATTGCTGGCAAAAGAACTTCTGTCGTTTCTAAAAAAGCGTTTAGTAACCTGTATTCAGCAATTAGCGAAAGAAATGATTCAATTAACATTGATGGTTTTGGAATTGCGGTTTGCGTAACCCAAGTGAATTCAAAAATTATCAAATATATTAACGTAAATAATATTGTGATATTTGATTTCGTAAAGCTAAATGTTGATTTGTTTTTATTAATATTCATGTTGCAAAAATAACAATTTCTAAGAAATTAAGCATAACTATTTGCTATAAGAGACGTGTTTTTACTGACAAAATTTACAAATTGTATGAATAATGTAAATGGAGCTATTTGGAAATTATTTTTGCTGCATAAATTATTTTTGAATACTTGACAAAAATGTACTATTTTCTTAAATTTTATTAAGATATTAAATCCTTTATTATTTGGAGCAAATATGATTTACACAAAAACCGGTGAATACGCTATAAGAGCAATTTTGTATCTTTCTCGCCAACCAGAAGAGAGATTAATTATGTCTTCTGAAGTAGCTGAAAAAGAAGATATTCCAGCTCACTACCTTGCCAAAATTCTGCAAAGAATGGCTAAATATGGATTTGTTGATTCATACAAAGGTCGTGGTGGTGGATTCAAAATAACAGAATTAGCTAACAATAGTACAATTTTAGAAATAGTTGAACGAGTTGAAGGGCCTGTAATAAATCTTAAGTGCGTTACTGGTTTGAAAGAATGCTCAGACGAAGCACCATGTCCTTTACATGAAGAATGGTCAGAATTACGTGATAGAATTCACAATTTGATTTCGAGCAAAACTGTAAAACAAGTTTCAACAGAATATTCCGAAACTCTTCGCAGAATAACAGAATAATTATTACTTAAATAAACTGAGGATTAAAATCTTCAGTTTATTTAATAAAAATCATCTTTTTAGCAACAAAGTCATCATCCGCAACAAGTTTATATAAATAAACTCCCGAAGCAACTTTAGCACCAAAATCGTCAGTTCCATTCCAACTAATTATTGTTGAAATATTATTGCTCAAACCAGAAAACAGAGTTTTAACTTTTTGTCCTAAAACGTTATAAATTTCAACTTTTAGATGCGTCCCAATTGTTGATTTCACAATTATTGAAGTAGTTAAACTAAAAGGATTTGGGAAATTTTGATCCAATTCGATATCAACTTGATAAATTGGAACTTCAAAATTTAGTGTAATTTCTGTTGAACCCGATTTTAACTCATAAACTCCCAATTTTGGAACTCGCTTTTTAACTAAATTGGAATCTCTATATTCAAAATAGAAACTTATTAAATCATCAGAATTTGCAGACAAATTGTTTTCAAAATAGCCTTCGGCATTAATTTTTGAGCTAATTTTCATAAAATCAGCATCAGAGTTAAGCGAATAAAACATATTTAAACTATCGTTAAAAATTCCAGAAGTATCAATTATTAGCTTATTAATTGAAAATAAATCCGAATTTGGGAATAATTCAACGTTTGGAAATTCAATTGCTTTGCGGGCAGATAGCAAACCATATCCGTACAAATTATCAGGATTTTCTACATTATTGCTAGCTTGAATTAAAATTAATCTAACTTGGCTATTTGTTAAATAAGTAAATTTTGAAAGTAGCTGAGCAGTAATTCCAGCAGCAATTGGTGCCGAATATGATGTTCCACTTCCATAACCATAAGTATTTGAATATGCAACCGCATGATAACACGCAACACCTTGAGCAACAATTTCTGGTTTTATTCTTCCATCATAAGTTGGTCCAACTGAGCTAAAACTTGCTAAAACAGTATCAGAACCGACTGCACCCACTGCAATGGTATTAAATCCGTCAGCTGGAGCAGTAATATATTTCCACGTACTATTTCCCTCATTTCCAGCAGAATTTATTGTAATTATTCCCCGTGAAAAAGCAAGTTCGGAAGCTTTTGTAACTACTGTAGTTTTTCCATCCAAATCAGAATAAGTATGATTTACTTCACCTTCGTCAAATTCGCTATATCCTAAAGAGGTAGTTGTTATATCAACACCAATTGAATCCATCCATTCCAATCCCGCAGCATAATTATCTTCTTCCACATTTGTTTCAGAGTAAATGTACTCAGTTTTTGCCAAAGCAAATTGTGAATTAAAAGCAGGAGCTACAATTTTGCCCTCATCAAAACCACCAATTAATGAAAAAACCGCCGTTCCGTGATTTGCATCGCCGTCATCGGTTTTAAAATCACCGTTTACAAAATCCCTTTCACCAACAACAATTTTATCATCCAATGCTGGATGGCTTTTCCAAGCAAAACCGGCATCTAAAATTCCTATTAAAACGCCACTTCCAGAAATTCCAATATTATGTAGTTCTGGAATTTCGGATAACTTATATTGAGTTAATGAAGAGCCATAATCATATTTATAATTCGTATTTGTAAATTGATTAACTTTTTCTAATTTTGTTTTTACAGATTGGTCGGTTATATATTTCAATTTTTTAACTTTTTCAATCTTTGAAACAAAGTTTAGTTTGGAAAGCGTTTGGTACTGATTTTCCGTGAGATGTGCAGAAATAGCATTTAGCCATTTCAATTTTCGGATAATTTTTATTCCATTTTTTTCTATTTCGGCAAGATAATTTTCAGCAATTGGCAAATCTTCAATGGTTATAAAATTTTGTCCTAAAGTTTTAATTCGCCTTTTTATACTTCTTGCGGAGATTGAATTTATTGCTTTTTGGTAAATATTTGAATTTTTCTGCAAAGCATAATTTTCATCAATGCCTTTATCCTTAAAATAGACAAAATACTTTGATGTGCTTTGCGCAAAAGTGATATTTGTTAACACACAAATTAGGATTATTATTTTTTTTATATCCATTTAACCATTCTCAAATATCGTTATTAAACCAATTTAGAACTTAATTCACAATTTTAGCAATTCTATTAATTCGAGTAGAGCCAATTAATTTGAAAAACTCTGCAAAAGAGTAATTTGGATCCCACGACCAATAAATCATTAACGTTTCGCCAATTATTAAATCGCGTGGAACAAGTCCCCAAAAGCGACTATCTTCACTATTATCGCGGTTGTCGCCCATCATAAAATAGTAATCTTTTTGAATTGTATATGAGCTAACTTCGTTGTTTTCAATAAATATTTTACCATTTTTAACAGAAACGACTCTTTTTGCAAATTCTCTGTCAATTATTGTTCGCCACCATTCAATGTTTTGGGCGTTAAGATTTACTACATCGCCTTTTTTAGGAACAACATATGGACCGTAATTATCAGTATTCCATCCAGAGCCTTTTGGAAAAATTGATGGATAACCCACACCAGCTGGAGCTGGGTACATTTTTTCGTATTGAATATGTGTCGGAATTGGAAGCATTTCACCATTTACAAACACAACTTTATTAATAATTTGAATTGTATCACCTGGAGTTGCCATACACCTTTTCACATAATTTGTAATTGCCTTTGGAACTAATTCATCTCTGTCGCCAGGGTACTCAAAAACCACAATTTCGCCTTTTTCGGGTTCTTTGAAAGCTGGAAGTTGAAAATATGGCAACGCAATATCCGTGAAAGGAATATTTCTTGGAGATGATGAGCCATAAATAAATTTGTTCACAAAAAGGAAATCACCAACTTTAATTGTTGTTTCCATAGAACCAGTTGGAACTCGTGAAGTTTCAATCAAAAATGATTTTATTAAAAGAGCTGCAATTAAGGCAAATAATAAATTCTTAAAAAAGTCTATTGTTCTTTGTTTCTGTGTTTTCATTCAAATCCTTTTTTTCATTTCGACGAAATAAATTAATCTTTAGTTTCAAAAATAATAGTGCAAAAATTAGTCATCTATTTGTAAAACAGCTAAAAAGGCTTCTTGAGGAATTTCAACATTTCCAACTTGTTTCATTCTCTTTTTACCTTCTTTTTGCTTTTCTAACAATTTCCTTTTTCGTGTAATATCGCCACCATAACATTTTGCCAAAACATTTTTGCGAAGTGCTTTAACAGTAGTTCGCGAAATAATTTTGTTTCCAATAGAGGCTTGAATAGCAATTTCAAACATTTGTTGTGGAATTAAATCTTTAAGTTTGGAAGCAACTCTTTTTCCCCATTCATAGGCTTTATCTTTGTGAACAATAACTGAAAGCGAATCCACTTTTTCGCCATTTAGCATTATTTCCAATTTTGACAATTCAGATTCTCTATATCCAATAAACTCATAATCCAAAGAAGCATAACCGCGAGAAGTTGATTTTAGCTTGTCGTAAAAATCAAAAATTATTTCGGAAAGTGGAAATTCATATTGCAAATCAGCACGTGTTGGATCAATGTAACTCGTATTCTTGTAAATTCCGCGTTTTTCCATTGCCAGTTTCATAATGTTTCCAACATAAATACTTGGAGTTACAACTTGAGCTTTTATGTAAGGCTCTTCAATATAATCAATTTCACCAAGTTCGGGCATAAGTGCGGGATTATCCACAATCAATTTTGTTCCATCCCTCTTGTAAACAATATATTCAACGTTTGGAAGTGTTGTAACAATTGTTTGATTATATTCTCGTTCCAATCTTTCTTGCACAATTTCCATGTGTAACATGCCAAGAAAACCGCATCTAAATCCAAAACCCAAAGCCGCAGATGTTTCTGGAACAAATTCTAGAGCAGAATCGTTTAGCTTAAATTTATCTAAAGCGTCTCTCAAATCCTCAAAATCTTCCGAATTTGTTGGATAAAGTCCGCTATAAACCATTGGCTTTACTTCTTTATATCCAGGCAATTGATTTTGTGCACCATTTCGGATAGTTGTAATTGTATCGCCCACTTTTGTATCGTGAACATCTTTTATACTTCCAATTATATACCCAACATCTCCAGCGGAAAGTTCATTTTTCTTAATTCTACTTAAACCAAGCACCCCAATTTCTTCAGCAAGATATTTGTTATCGTGAGCAAAAAATTTAATTGCGTCTTTAGTTTTTAGAACTCCATTTACAACTCGTATTAAAGCAACGGCTCCACGATAGGCATCAAACTTAGAATCAAATATTAACGCTTGAAGTGGTTTTTGTGAATCACCAGTTGGTGCAGGAATTTTATGCACAATTGTTTCTAAAATATCTTCCATTCCTTGTCGCGTTTTTGCACTTGTTAGAATAATATCTTCTTCCTCGCAACCAATTAAATCAATAATCTGTTTTGAAACAACATCAATCATTGCGCTTGGTAAGTCAATTTTGTTTATTACTGGAATTATTTCAAGTCCGGCATCAATTGCAAGATAAAGATTACTAATTGTTTGTGCTTCAACACCTTGAGCTGCATCAACTATTAAAATTGCACCTTCGCAAGCAGCAAGCGAACGAGATACTTCGTAGGAAAAATCGACGTGTCCAGGCGTATCTATAAGATTAAGTGTGTAATTATTATCGTCTTTAGCGAGATAGTGCATTTGAATTGCGTGCGATTTAATTGTAATTCCGCGTTCGCGTTCTAAATCCATATCATCCAACAATTGTTGTTTCGATTCTCTTTTGGAAACCGTTCCGGTAAATTCCAATAATCCATCGGCAATTGTTGATTTACCGTGGTCAATATGAGCAATTATGCAAAAATTTCGTATTAAGTTCATTAAAATCTATTAGTTAAAAAGAGTTAGTTGTTAAAATTTAATCTGTAAATATACCTAATTTAGACAATATTTTATTAGAAATAGTATTCAGTTATTGTAAAAAAGGATTATTTAATTTTTCGTGTTGGATAGTGCTTTTTTCTCCATGTCCGGCGTAAATAGTGGTTTCATCTGGTAAAATAAGAAGTTTTGAATTTATTGAATTCATTAGAGTTTCATAATTTCCACCCCACAAATCAGTTCGTCCAATGCTTTCCATAAAAAGAACGTCGCCAGTAAAACAAGTGTTTTCATTTGGAAAGTAAATACAAAACTCGCCAGGAGTGTGTCCTGGAGTAAATATTAGCTTTATTTCTGTTCCAATTATTTTAAGAATTTCAGATTCGTTAAAGTAAAAATCTGGATTAGGCGATTTGTTCATTTTTAATCCAAAACTCTTTGCTTGTTCTTGGGCTCGCTCAAATAATGGCATATCCTTTTCTGGAGCATAGTGAACTGGATTAAATCTATTTTTTATAAACGCATTTCCAAAAATGTGGTCTAAATGACCGTGTGTATTAAATAAGTATTTTACGTTCAAATTGTTATTTAAAACAAAATTTTCTATTTCCAGTTCTTCGCTTTTTGAGAGACAACTTGGGTCAATTATAATTGTCTCTTTCGTTTCTTGGTTCCAAACTATATAGGTGTTTTCTTGGAACGGACTGTGTGTAAATTTTTGAATTTTCATTTATACCAAATTTCGCAGAACATTATTTTACTATTTTATGAATCTCTTACTTTTTAAAATTCTTTTTTAATTTTTTGTGAAGTTTGGAAGTATAATTTTTGTAATTATCCAAAATTTCACTCATTGAATCACCGCCAAACTTATTAAGAATAGCTTTAGCAATTGTTATAGCCAACATCGATTCACCAATAACTGCACAAGCTGGAACTGCCGTAAAATCGCTTCTCTCGCGTCTTGAAGTTACATTTTCCATTGTGGATAAATCAATTGCACCAATTGGCGACATTAGTGTGGCAATTGGTTTCATTCCAACTCGGACAATAATTGGTAATCCAGTTGTCATTCCGCCTTCAATTCCACCAGCGCGATTGCTCTTTCGTGAAATTATTCCATCATTTATCACAATTTCGTCGTGCGAAACTGAGCCAGAATTATTTGTAGTTTCAAAACCAGTTCCAATTTCAACAGCTTTTACAGCATTTATTGACATCATATCGTGAGCAATTGCCGAGCTAAGTTTTGTGTCGTACTGAATAAAACTACCAAGCCCAACTGGAAGTCCGCTTGCAACAACAAAAAAAGTACCTCCGAGAGTGTCGCCATTTTTTTTGGCACTTTTAATTTTTTTAACAATTCGTTCTTCGTGATTTGCATCCATAACCCGAACTGAACTTTTATCAGATTCTTCTGATAAACTCCATGCATCAAAATTTGGATTTACCTCATTAAATAGTTTATCCGAAATCTTCTCTTTGGAATAAACTCCTCCAATATTTTCGACAAAACTGCCAACTTTAATTCCAAATTCTTCCAAAAAACGACGAGCAACCGAGCCAACTGCAACACGTGCAGCCGTTTCGCGTGCACTTGAACGCTCAATAGAATTTCGAATATCATCCAAATCATATTTTGAAACGCCAACTAAATCGGCATGACCTGGACGCGGAATTGTGATTTTTTCATGCTTTTCTTTCGGTTTTCCCGAAGCCATTTCATCAGTCCAATTTTCCCAATCGCTATTTTTTATAAAAAGAGTAATTGGTGAGCCCATTGTTTTTTGAAAACGCACGCCCGAAATTATTTCGGCTGTGTCCGTTTCAATTTTCATTCTTCCACCTCTTCCGTAGCCCATTTGGCGACGAGCAAGATGTTTATTTATATAATTTTCTTCTATTTCCAAATTTGAAGGAATTCCTTCAATTATTGTTGTTAAACCTTTTCCGTGTGATTCGCCGGAAGTTAAAAATCTTAGCATAATTTTTCTTTTAATATTTATTGAAAGTACAAATATAAAAAAAGCGTCCTTAAAATAAGGACGCTTTTCAATCAATTTTGTTTAATTTGAATATTTATTCTGGAATTACAATTCCAACATATCTTGAGTCGCCTGCAGAATCAACAACTTTGATTTTTGCAGCTTCACCTTTTTTATTTTTAAATGCCTTTTCTAAATCAGAAACTGATTCAATTTTCTTTCCATCAACTTCTGTAATTATCAATCCAGCAAATAATCTTTGATTTTCGGCTTTGCTATATCTTTTAACATTTGAAATTAAAACTCCAGATTTTACTTTATAATTGCTTAGTTCTTTGCTTCTTAAATCGCGGACAGTTAAGCCCAAATCGTCAAATTTAATTTCTTCAATATCACCTTTTTTCTCTTTTATGATATTGTCATTTTTCGCAACTTCAACATCATCTTCATCACGAGGTTTTAGTTTAATTTTACGAGTAATATTTTCGCCATCTCTAAAAATATCTAATTGAATTTTATCACCCGCTCTTTTGGAAGCAACATGACCTTGTAATTCGTTTGGTTTGTTAACTTCTTTTCCATCAACTTTAAGAATTACATCACCAGCTTTAATATCTTCAGCAGCTGCAGCTCCATCTTCCATAACTTGTTGAATTATAATACCTCTTGGAGAGTCAAGTCCAACAGCTTTTGCAAGATCGGCATCAACTTCCTCAATACGAACGCCAATGTAACCACGTTTTATTTTTCCAGAAGAAATTAAATCTTCGGCAACAACTTTTGCTAAATTAATTGGAATTGCAAATCCGTAGCCAATGTAAGTTCCTGTCATTCCATTTGTAGCAATTGCGGAGTTAATTCCTATAACTTCGCCATTTAAGTCAACCAAAGCTCCGCCACTATTTCCAGGATTAATTGCAGCGTCTGTTTGAATAAAATCTTCAACACCGTAGCTATCGTTAATTATGTTTACACTTCTGCCCAAAGCACTAATAATTCCAGCAGTTACAGTAGAAGTAAGTGCCATAGGGTTTCCAATTGCCATAACCCACTGTCCAACTTTTAGCTTGTCAGAATCGCCAAGATATGCAGCTGGAAGGTCGGTTGCATCAATTTTAATAACCGCCAAATCAGTTAGTGGGTCAGTTCCAATAACCTTTGCATCAAACTTACGCTTATCAAATAAATTTACTGTAACTTCGGTTGCATTTTCAACTACGTGATTATTTGTGAGAATATAACCATCAGCATTTATTATAACTCCACTTCCACCGCCTTGGCGTTCTTGTGGCATATCGTTTTTGAATGGAAAGAAAAATTCCAGACCTTGATGTGGATTTTCTTTCGATTTTGAAATTACTGTAATTTGAACAATTGAAGGAGTTAATTTTTCGGCTGTTTGAATAAATGAATTATTAAAGTTTGTAAGTGCTTCATTTTCAACAATATTTGGACGCGTTTTGCTTCCAATTTCAACTTGACCGTAAGACGGTTTTACCCATCCAAAACTTGAAACTAATACTGAACCAAAAACTGCACCAACAAAAAGTAAAGCGGCAATGCTTAAATAGTTTTTTTTCATATAATACACCTATATTTTAATACATTTGTAATGATTTTAATCCGTTGTATTCATCAATATGATAAATAAGGAATTTTTCAAAAAATGCGATGATGCTTTTGAGTTCATCAACACCATACGAACAATTTTTTTTTCTGTGGCTTAGACAAATAATTTTATTGAAAAGTTCCGATGTAAATCGGTAAGTAACAATATGGTCTTTTCCGCATGAATTACACATAAATCCAAGTTCGTAATTGTATAAGACTTCCTTTGTTGAGGTTAATTCAATATTACAATGATTGCAGTGTTCAACTTCAAATCCGTAACCAATTTCTTCAATAAAAAACTTGTAAAACATTGCAAATAAAAGCATTGGCTCTGTATTTTCGGTTTCAATACGTTGCAATATTTTTGCAATTCCATTAAAAAGTCGTTTGTGAGCATCATTTTCGCGAGTTAATTTTAGCACTAATTCAATAATTGATGAAGCATATTTTACCTTTTCCAAATCAGATTTAATGTTTGGAAAGTGCGAAATTAAATCTGCTTGCGAAACAATTTGCAAATCACGACTGTCTTTTCTATAGAAAATAATTTCAACCAAATTTAGCACATCAACCGCTTTTCCAATTTTGGAATTTGACGACCTTGCACCTTTTATTATTCCAGAAACTCTACCAAATTCCTCTGTATAGAAATTTACAATTTTGCTCGTATCGCCAAAATCGAGTTTATTAAGAACAAAAGCTTTTGTTTTAATAATTTTTGACATTATAGATTAAATGGTGGTTTATAAATCTGTTTATCAGTTATTATTGCAGATATTAAGTGGTTTGGAGTAACATCAAAAGCTGGAGTGTAAGCTGGATATTCTTCTTTTGTAACTTTAATTCCACGAATATGACTAATTTCTTCATTTCCGCGCATTTCAATTTTTATCTCGTCACCAGAATTCATGGAAAAATCGATAGTTGAAGTTGGAGCAGCAATGTAAAATGGAATTTTATAGTAATTACACAAAATTGCCAAATTATAAGTCCCAATTTTATTGGCTGTATCGCCATTTTTTGCAATTCTATCAGCACCGACAATTACTGCGTCAATTTTTCGCTGTTTCATCAAAAATGCGGCTGCCAAATCTGGTAAAATTTCAAATGGAATGTTTGATTTTTCCAACTCATAAGCGGTTAAGCGGCTTCCTTGCAAAAGAGGACGCGTTTCGTCGGCATATACAAATTTTACTTTTCCAGTTTCAAATCCTTTTTTAATTACGCTAAAAGCCGTTCCAGAACCACCAGTTGCCAACTGTCCAGTATTGCAGTGTGTTAAAATTACAGAATCGTTTTGGAATAATTCAACTCCGTTTTTGGCTATTTCATTGCAACTAATTATATCTTCTTCGTGAATTTGAACAGCGCGAACTTTTAATTTGGCATAAATATCATCAAAATTATTTTGCGATTTAAACACTTTTTTCATTTCATCCAACGCCCAAAAAAGATTAACTGCCGTTGGACGAGTTCTTTTTAGCCTTTCGTATGCAAGGTTAAATTGTGTTTCGTGTTGCGACAAAGTGTTTTTTAGTGCAACAGTAATTCCAAACGCTGCTGCAATTCCAATTGCTGGCGCGCCTCTTATTTCAAGTCGCTCAATTGCTTCGGCAATTCGCTCATAATTATCTGTTTCTATGTAAATTTCCTCTAACGGAAGTCTGGTTTGATCAATGAAAATAAATTTATCATTTTCATATTTTAACGAAAAAAATACGTTCATTTATTTCACACTACTTAATTTTAAAAATTCGTTAAATCGTTCTTCAATTGCCTCGTTGCTTAAATTTTCAATTCCCTTTGTGCTAAATTTTTCAACACAAAACGAAGCTAAAGTACTTCCATAAAGAACAGCTTTTTTCATGGTTTCAAAGTTTATTTCATTCGAATTGATTAAATGTCCAGTAAAACCGCCTGCAAAAGAATCTCCAGCGCCGGTTGGATCAAAAACGGTTTCTAATGGAAAAGCTGGATCAGAAAATATTTTTCCTTCACCAAAAAGCAACGCACCGTGTTCACCTTTTTTAACAATTAAGTATTTTGGTCCCATTTCCAACACTTTTTTTGAAGCTCTTATTAAGTTGCTATCTTTAGCTAACATTTTAACTTCGGAATCATTTACAACAAGCAAATCGACTCTTTTTATAACTTCTAATAAATCGTTGAGAGTGATATCAATCCACAAATTCATTGTGTCGCAAACAGTAAATTTTAAATTTGTCATTTGGTCAAGCACTTTTAGCTGCAACGCTGGCATAATATTTCCAAGTAATAAAAATGGAATTTCTCTCATTTCTTTTGGAATAATTGGGTCAAATTTTTCAAAAACATTCAATTCGGTAAAAAGTGTATCGCGAACGTTCATATCGTCACGATAAACGCAACCGTAGCTAAATGTCTTTTCGCCTTCAACAATATCCAAACCAGAAATATCAACTTTATGATTTTTTAACATTTGAATATTTTGCTCGCCAAAATCTTCACCAACAACGCCAATCATTTTAACATCGTTTGAAAAATAGCTTGAAGCAACTGAACAAAAAGTTGCAGAACCACCAAGTGCTTTTTCAATTTTATCAAATGGAGTTTCGACCGAATCGAATGCAACTGAACCAACAACCAACAAACTCATAATTCACCTTTTATTTTTAATTTCATAATTTTTATTTAATATTTTTCAAATCTCTTAATTTTTGTCTCACATTTCAAATCTTTCGTCTCACATCTCACTTCTCACGTCTTCTGTCTCACTTCTCACATTTTACCAGCTTCAACTTGCTTTTTTTATCGGTTAAACATTCACAAATAATATCAACCGCTTCACGCTGCCCGACCCATGCAAATAGTTTTTTAGCCTTTTTTCCGCTGCACCACTTAAATTTCGAATGCTCTTTTGATAAAATAACCTCACTTTTTGCTTCAATTTCTGCCACAAAAACTGGCACCATATTTATTGAATCATCACTACTTAAATAAAATGAATTCACTTTTGGAACTACCCAAATTGAAATTGGCGTTAATGAAGTTTCCTCTGTTATTTCACGAATTGCGGTTTCAAACGCTTTTTCGCCTTTTTCAGTTGAGCCAGTAACCATTTGCCAAATATTTGCATAAAGTTCATTTTCAGCTCGTTTCATTACTAAAAATTCAATTTTATTGTTTTTTTTCCTAAAAATATGTGCTTCAACTAAATTAGATTTTATTTTCATTGCATTGCCTATTAAAATTTTTCCATTATCAAATGTTTTCTTACTCTTCTACCGACGATTATAGAAATCAAATTTAATTTAATTCTTATTTTTATGTTTTTTGTTGTTTTCAATAAATTTATTTATCTCTTCTAAATCTTTTAATTCCTCATTATTAAATTCAAACTCTTTTCTTCTTTTATCAAATTCGTAATATATTTTTCTAACTTCTTCTTCCATCGTTTCATTGCTTATTGACCCTTTATCAATTAGAATTTTCTTTTCGTTTAACTCCAATATTTTGTCAACATTTTCCTTCCAAAATTGCAATGAAAAACTTTTTTTATTCTTTGCTCTAAGTTCGGCAGTTTCTAAAAATATCACGACAAGTCTATTTAAAATATCAATTTCATCACTATTCAAATAATTTTTTGCTATAAAAATGTCTTGTTTTCTTACAATACTACCATTCCACGATGTTAAAGCCATATTATCTTTCTTTGAGTCAGCTCGATATAGAATAAGTTCGGCAGCAGTTTTACCAGTTACAGCAAATATCAACTTATTTTGAACTTCTGCAAAAAACATTTGAGTTGCTTTATCTGTTTTATCATAATCGCTACTTAGTGAAAATAAATCTCTAACTTTTTGATAAAAACGCTTTTCAGACGATCTTATATCACGGATTCTTTCAAGCAACTCGTCAAAATAGTCAGGTCTTCCATCTGGATTTTTTAAACGAGAATCATCCATTACAAAACCCTTTTCTAAATACTCCTTAAGATTTTGATTTGCCCATAATCTAAATTGTGTTCCGCGTTTACTTCTAACTCTAAACCCAATAGCTAAAATCATTTCCAAAGAATAGAAAATTACATTATATTCCTTTCCGTCAGAAGCAGTTGTAAAGTAATTCTTTACAACTGAATTTTCTGCTAACTCATTTTCTTTTAATATGTTAGCAATATGTTGTCCTATATTTTGTTTTGAGGTGTCAAAAAGTTCTGCTAATTGACTCTGGTTCATCCAAACTGAGCCATCGTTTGCATAAAGTGAAACTTTTGCTTTACCATCTGATGAATAATAGATTATAATATTTTCGTGTTCAGAATTAGAGCTTGCTTTTTTTTGAATTTTCATAGTATTGACAAATTTTAATTTTAGTTCTTTAAATTAAATAATTATTTCCTCTATCATTTTACTATTTCTCAAATTGAAATTTTTCCACTAAAAATATGCTCTAGCTTCAGTTCGCATATTATGGATTATTTTGCCTTCGCCTTGCTTTCTTCCAAGATAATTTAGAGTAATTTGCAAATTTTCGGCTAAACGATAATCAAAATTAACTCTCCAAAAATAGTTTTTTCCAATCACTTTTCCACTAAGCATTTCGTAAGGAATTAAATTATCAGTGCCATTATCGGAAACTTCGTTGCGTTCAACTTCAACTTTTATGCGTCCTTTGTTGGTAAAAGAATAAGTTACTCGGAATAATTGCGAATTGCTCACAATTTCTGTTGGAGTTTTTGGAAGTTTATCGGTGTTATTTCCAACTCCAAATTTAAAACCGACTTCAATATTTTGAATTGGGCGATAGGAAAAATCGGAAGTCAGCTCATTAATTGCCAAAATTCGTGCTCTGGCGCTATTTATTGCTTCAACATTATCAGTTTGATTTATAAAATTTGTTTCGTTGCTAATTTCTTTAACCATTTGAAATTTAATTCTCAAAGAACGCTCCGAAAAATATCCAAATTCGTTTCCCGTGTTAAATTGTGTTAGTTTATTATTTTCCAAAAAGCGAAATCGGAAGGATAAATCAGACTTATTTTTGAAGAAAAATAAATCTTGCTGGAAGGAATTTGCACCGCGAAGCGTTGTAGAATCGTTCATTAAAACATCCGATTTAAGCAATAAAACAGAAGTTATATCCTTTGCTTCGGAATATTCGTCAATTCTAAAAACTGTTTCGCTCGAAATTGGATTAATTATTTTCGCAAAAAGTGAGTTGTTGTTTTTCAAAATTTTCGAAAAATCCACTTTCCAACGCGTGCTTGTTTTAAGATTTACAACAGGAAATAATTCAGAAGTTGGGATGTTCATCAAAATATAATCGCCATCGTAAAGGTCTTGAATAAACTCATTTTCATCGGCGACTGCATTATTGTTCAAATCGCCAAGATATTTATAATTTCCTTCACCAATTTGAACGCGGACAAATACTTTTTCTAATCTTGCCGTACTTTGTGTTGAAGCTTCGTAAAACAAATCGCCATCAATAAAATTTTGCCAAAAATTAAACCTATTTTGTGAGCGAATAAGTACCGATTTGTTATCAAGCAATCCTTTTTCTTTAAATTTTTCAGTATAATTTTTGTTTCGAATTGTTACGCCAAGCGATAAATCAAATTCTCTTGTTTCGCGGTAATCAAGATTTATGCTTTGTTGATTGGAAATTGATTCCTTTTCCAAAATTCCGTTTATTGGAAATGATTCGTTTCGAAGCGAATATTTTGCCGTTACATCAAATCCAAAAAGTTTAGCAACATTAACAAAAGTGCCAATTTCTGCAAAATTTCTACTTTGGTCGCTTAAAGAATCTTTTGACAAATTCCATTCCTTGCGATTATCAGATAAAAATTCAAGTCCTGGAGTAAATTTGCCTAAATTGTAACTTGCACTTGCGTTTTGCTTTAACCAATTACTTTTGTTGGAAATATCATTTGTGCTTACAAAATCGTAATTATAAAGCAATTTGTAATTATTTGTGTTATTTAGCGAAATATCGCCAAAAAGTCGGTCTGAGTTAAATGAACTACCTCTTTTTAGAAATCCGTAATTAAAATTACCTAATAACATTTCAATTGGTTGAAAAACTAATTTTACTTCGCGGAGTGTCTCGTCCAAGTTTTTTGAATCGCTAATATTGTAATTTCGGCTATATTCCACTGAATTATATCTATCCAAAGTTGAAAATTTATCTTGCACAAATCGTTCGCGATACGAAAATCCAATTTCACCAAGCGAAATGTTACTAATTTCAATTTTTGATTTTGCAAATTCTGCTTTAATATTATGAGCATTTCCAAAATTTTGCTCGTTATCTACATCCGAAAAAATGTTTTGGTCAAAAACACTTCCAGCAAATTCTGCACTAATTAGAAAATTATTCCACGGTTTGGCTTCCAAAACAAAATTTCCAATTTGCTTTTTTTGAGGCATTGGAATGAACACAATTGGCAAATAATCTCCGTTTCCCTTTCCAACAAAAATGTAATTACCAATGCTAATTTTTGAATAATCACCAACTCCATTTCCAACAAAGCTAAAAATTGCGTTATATTTTGCACTATCATTTCCTGGCGAATAGATTAAATATTTCAAATTTTCGGATGAAATTAAGGTATCGCGTAAAATGTAAGTTCCAATAATATTTCCCAGTGAATCTGGCGTTGCAAGTGTAATTCCACTTTTTACGGCTTTATTTCTATCATTTCCAGCTTGTTCAAGAATTTTAATATCACTTTCGGAAAGTGTAATATCAATTGGATTATTTTTGTCGTCACTTTCGCTAAATGCATTTACAAGTATTTTAAGTCTGTCATTAAAGAATGAAGTTGAAGCATTTCCGCCCAAAAGACTTCGTTCAAATTGCCTATCAGAATACTCAAAATCGACAACAATTCTACTTGCCGACGTGATTAGCCTTTTTATTGTAAAAGTGATTTCGGCTAATGAATAATCTATTGTATAATCGTTATTTTCGCCACGTTTCAATTCTTCACCATCAATAAAAACTCGCTCGCTTCCAGCAATTACAATTATCAAATTTTCGTTATTAATTCCTGCAAGGCGATATGGACCTTGATTTCCGTCGCTTCCTAAAAATTGATTTGTATTAAATTTTCCTTTGCTGCCAGCTAAAATTCCTTTTGTTTTTGTATCGCCAAAAAATAATTCGCCTTCTAAACCCTGCATTTTTCTATTTATCTTTCCAAATTCGCCAACCGAACTTTTCATTTCAAAATCGCCAAAAGTTGCCGCCGCATTTGGATGTTTTATTGTAATAAAAACTTGGTCAAGTTCCTCCAAACGCTCAGTTGTCCCTTCGGGTTGAATTGGAACATTTTGGTCCGTAAGTGCCGCAACAATTTCCAAATCACTACTTAATTTTCCAGAAAATTGCAGACGCATTCCGCTGTTAAGTTTCATATCTTGGTTAGTTCCAATAGAAAAACCTCGACTAATTGAGCCACTTCGCTTAATTCCCTCTCCAAACATAGCTTCGGATGATAGCGGCGAAAATTCGTTTCTGATAACTCTAATTGTATCTTGCATTTTGTCATCAAATCTAATTTCTAGACTTCTGTTGCTGTATTTTTCTTTTATAGGAACTTCAATGCTGTAATATGTTACTAAAAGAGTATCAAAAATGGAATATTGTAAGCTATCGGATAGCGAAATAATTTTTGTTCTAAAATTTATTGAATAATCGGATTTTCTTATTGGAATTCCCTGTAAAATTACTTTTTCGCTATTTGGAATTATATTGGATTCTTGAAGTTTGTAAATGTTATTTAAATTTATTGGATGTTTTTCTTTAATGAAATTTGCATTTCTGTTTTCTTGAGCAAAAACACTACTCACAAAGAAAAATATAAACAATATTGATAATTTAATTTTTAGCAAATATTCTTTTAGTTATTTATAAATGTAATGGTTTGAAAAATAAGATTATTTGCAATTAAATAAAAAGCCGAAAATTGGAACCAAGAAAATAATTGACAATTGACAATTGATAATTGAGATTCTGAATTATTGTTTATTACTCATATCTTAATGCTTCAATTGGGTCAAGATTTGAAGCTTTATATGCTGGATAAGTTCCAAATCCAACACCAATTATTACACACAAAAGCACGCCTATTGCAACCCAATCGTAAGGAATTGAAGCAACTGCATTTAATTGTGCTCCAACTAAATTTCCGACAAGAATGCCCAAAAAGATTCCAACAAATCCGCCAATAAGACTTAAAGTTACGGCTTCGGTTAAAAATTGCATAAGAATATTTACTTTTTTTGCACCAATTGCTTTTCTAAGTCCAATTTCTTTTGTCCTTTCAGTTACCGAAACAAGCATAATATTCATTATTCCAACTCCAGCTGCAAGAAGTGCAATTCCAGCAATTACAAAAGCCCCTATTCTAACGCCAGAAGTTATATCGTTAATTTGTTGCATTACTGATTCGTTGGAAATTATTTCAAAATCATTTTCATCACCAGGAAATACTTTTCTAATTGCTCGTAAATATCCTTCAGTAATTTCCATCAAATTGTTGTATTCAGTTTTATCTTTTGCCATTACCGAAATTGAAAGTGAACGTCTGTTTCCATAAAAACTATAAAACGTTGTTAGTGGAATTATTGCCATATTACCCTGACTTTGACCGAAAATGGCTCCTTGTTCTTCCAAAATTCCAATTATTTTAAGTCTATTTCCATTAACCGAAATTTCTTCACCAATTGGGTCAATATTTTTATTTTTGAAAAGAGTTGTTAGTACATCTGTTCCTAAAACGACTACTTTTCTGGCACTATTATAATCCTGAGTACTAATTGCTCGCCCAGTTTCAACATTCCAATCACGAGTAATAAATGCGTTTGGAGTAACGCCAAATAGTTGGACATTAGGATTTGTAGCTTCATTTCCATATTTAATTATTCTTCCACCGCGCGATGAAGTTGCTGCGATTGATTTTGCTTCAACTAATTTTGTATCGAGATTATCAAAATCGTTTAATGTAATATCTTTTCTGTTTCGATATTTTGACATTTCGCCAGGTCCGCCCATTCTTACTGCTGGCCATTTTTGTACTTGAAAAGTGTTGCTACCAAGTGAAGAAACTCCTTCTTCGATGCTTGCTTGAAGCATTGTAAGAATTGTGCTAATTGCAATTATTGAAAAAATTCCTACAACAATGCCAAGAATGGTTAACATTGAACGCAATTTATTTGCTTTTAGTGAAGTAAGTGCAACTTTTAAAATTTCGAGTAATTCCATAATAATCCAATATTTTATGTCATAATATAATCAATACATTAGAATCTTTTTTAATTCATTTAAATTAGATATTTCATAGGTTGGAATTATGCCATTATTTTCGGCTTTTGTCGGATTAAACCAGCAAGCATCAATTCCATAATCCAAACCGCCTTTTATATCGGAGGACAAATTGTCGCCAATAATAATCACATTTTCCTTTTTTGGATTTCCAAATTTTTCAAAAGTGAAGTCAAAAAACTCTCTTTTTGGCTTTGCAAAACCAATTTCTTCCGAAATGATTATATGCCTAAAATATTTTCGCAATTCTGAGTTCATAAATCGTGGATTTTGGACAGAAGCTAAACCATTTGTAACAATTGCAAGTTCAAATCGTTCGCTGCTCCATTTTACAATTTCTTCTGCATTTTCTAACAAAAAATTGTTTTTTGAAAGGAAATCCAAATAATCATAGCTAAATTGAATTGAATCAACATTTTTAACATCAATTACATCAAAAAATTGTTTAAAACGCTCGGTTTTAATTTCGTTTGTGGATATTAATCCTTTTTCGAAATCGCCCCATATTTTTTTATTAATTTGCTCATAAATTTCGAAAGTATTATCAGTCCAAATTAAACTATATTTTTCAAAACATGATTTTAACGCAAAAACAGCAGATTTGTCAAAATCGTAAAGTGTTCCATCAGCATCAAATAAGACTATTTGATATTTCATAAAAATCCAATTTTAAGTTCAAAAAGAGAATAAAAAAAATGTCTAAACCAGTTTTGATTTAGACATTTAGTTAAATAATTTAAATAAATAAAGCTATTCGATACCTTCGTACATTTCTTCAATAAGATTGCTATAACGTTCTTCAATAACTTTTCGTTTAAGTTTCATTGAAGGAGTCATTTCGCCACCTTCGATTGTAAATGGTTTATCAAGAATTGTAAATTTGCGAACCTTTTCGTAGCCAGCCAATTTTCGTTGGAATTGTCCTAAATCCTTTTCAAGCATTTCATAAATTTGCTTCATTTGAGTTAATTCCATTGGGTCTTTATAAGTAATGCGATGAGCATCGGCATATTCTTTTAATGCTTCAAAATCTGGGACAATTAAAGCGGTAATAAACATTCTTCTATCACCAATAATTATAAATTGGTCAATATATTTGCTTCCTAAAAACATATTTTCGATTGGGGTTGGAGCAATATATTTTCCAGTTGTAGTTTTGAACAGTGATTTTTTTCTATCTGTAATCATCAAAAATCCTTCTGCATCAAAAACGCCAATATCACCAGTGTGAAGCCAACCATTTTTAATTGTTTCTTCTGTTTCTTTTTTGTTTTTGTAGTAACCTTGCATAATGTTTGGACCGTAAGCAAGAATTTCACCATCGGGAGCAATTTTAACTTCAACTCCTGGCATAGTTTGGCCAACTGTTCCAAATTTATAATTATAAGGTCTGTTAACCGCAATTACAGGAGAAGATTCGGTTAAACCGTAACCTTCAAGAATTAAAATTCCCACAGCTTCAAAAAATTCACCAAGTTCGCGAGCAAGAGCTGCACCACCAGAAATGAAAAATCGTAATCTTCCACCAGTTTTTTCGCGAATTTTACTATAAACTAATTTATCGGCTAATTTATGTTTAAGATTTAAGCCAATTGAGACTCCGCGTTCTGTCTTTTTTGCTTGCTGATATTCAGTTCCAATAGAAATAGCCCAATTAAATATTTTTTGCTTTTTCTCTGGTGAAGCATCAACACCTTTTCTAATTTTGGTATAAATGCGTTCAAACAATCGCGGAACAGCGGTCATAACAGTTGGTTTGACTTCCATTAAATTAGTTGCAACTTTTTCGATGCTTTCGGCAAATGCAATTTGAGCGCCAGCAGAAAAAGCGGTATAATAACCCGCCATTCTTTCAAGAATGTGACATAATGGCAAAAACGAAAGAAAAATATCGGTTTCAAAAATTTCGATTATTTCGTGAACAGCATTTACATTTGAAATAATATTTTTGTGAGTTAACATAACGCCTTTTGGTTCGCCAGTTGTACCCGAAGTATAAATTAAAGTACATAAATCATTTTCGCGAGCTAACTTAATGTTGTCGTTAAAATGCTTTGGATTGTCATTTCTATATTCAATTCCCTTTTTTTGAACATTTTTCATTAAAAAAACATCTTTTTGACCTGAAATATCAACATCATTCATAACAATAATAAATTTCAAAGTTTTAACATTTTCTTTAATCTTCAAAACTTTGTTCATGTGAAATTGATTTGATACAATAATTCCAACAGATTCAGAATTTTTAAGAATAAACTCAATAGAATCTGAAGTAGAAATTGGATATAGTGGAACATCAACGGCACCAAGACCGAGAATTGCCATATCAGAATACATCCATTCTGGACGGTTTTCTGAAATTATTGCAACTTTATCTTCACGTTTAACTCCCAACGCCGCCAAACCAAAAGCTAAAGTTTCAGTTTCTTCTTTAAATGTTGCATAAGATATATCTTCGTATTTGCCATCTATTTTTTGTTGAAAAATTCCATGATTTGTCTTTGGTCCATAAACCTCGGTTAAATGAAAATACAAATCTGGAATTGTTTTGAATTTACTTAATCCTGGCATTCTTTTTCTCCATTTAGTGAACTATTGATTGTTTAAAATCTCTTCCAATTGGTTATACTTTTATAAAAATGTTTTTTCTATATAAAAGCCAAATTACAAATAGCCAAATTAAAATGTAACTTATAGCAAATAATAGAGAAGCATTAATTGGTGAAGCAATTGAAAGAAAATAATTATTAAAAATAGCCGTTTTTAACGCAATTGGATTTCCATCATTTCCAGTAACTTCAATAATATTTAGAAGTTTTGCTACTAAACCTGATAAAAAGAAAACCGTTATTGCGTTTGTTCCGTATATATGAAATGGTTTAATCCAATTTTTTTTGTTTTGAACATCAATTAACCAATAGCAAAATGCTAAAAATACAAGCGCTAATCCGCCAGTGTAAACTACGTATGAACTTGTCCATAGACTTTTATTTATTGGAAACCAAAAATCCCAAGCGTAACCTAAAGCCATAAGAACTACGCCATAAAAAAACATCCATACAGTTTTTGTCGTTTTGTCGTTGTTGCTTTTAAGCCAATAACCTGTTAAAATTCCAAGCAAAGCAGTTCCAATTGAAGGAATTGTGCTTAATAATCCTTCAGGATCCCAAGTTTTTGAATAAGCCCAAAGATGACCATCCAGAAGCAATCTATCAAACCAAGCACCTAAATTTGTGGCAGGTTCTAAATTTGGTTGTCCAAATCCGGGAACGGGAACTAAAGTCATTAATCCCCAATAAAGTAAAAGCAAAAAAGATAAAACATAAACGAGATTTTCTTTACGGATATTCAAAAATATTAGTGAAGTGAAAAAATAAACTAGTGCAATTCGTTGCAAAACACCTGGAATTCTAATTGTTGATAAATCAAAATTTGGAAATCCACTAAGGAATAATCCAAGTAAAAATATTGAAATACTTCTTCTAATTAACCTAAAATATACTTCTTTATTGTGGTTTTCGGCACTTCGGTATTTTGAAAGCGAAAAAGTTGTTGCAACGCCTACAATAAAAAGGAAAAATGGAAAAATTAAATCAGTTGGCGTGCATCCATTCCACTTAGCGTGGAGTAAAGGTGAGTAAACATTTGACCACGAGCCTGGATTATTTACTAAAATCATTCCAAGAATCGTAATTCCCCGAAAGACGTCCAATGAAAGAAGTCTGTCACTTTTGGTTTCTGACATATTATCCTTTTTGATTTAGGTTCTAAAATAGTTTATTTTTATTTAATCCTCAAATAATATATACGAAAATATTTTTTTGTATAATTGTTATCAAAAATAAAAAGAATAGTTAAATATATGAAATTATTACGACGACTTTATGATTGGATGCTCCATTGGGCAACAACTCCTTATGGTGCAATTGCCTTGTTTATACTAGCTTTTGCCGAATCTTCTTTTTTCCCAATTCCACCAGATGCATTGTTAATTGCTTTGGTTTTGGGTGCTAGAAAAAAAGCTTTTTCGCTCGCCTTAAATTGCACAGTTGGTTCTGTTTTTGGTGCTTTACTTGGCTATGCAATTGGTCATTTTGTTTGGTGGAGCGGAACCAATGAATTTTCAAATTTTGCACTTTTCTTTTTTAATAATGTTCCAGGATTTACCGAAGATATTTTTTTCAATGTAAAAGGACTTTACGAAGAATGGAATTTCTGGATTGTTTTCACCGCAGGTTTTACTCCAATACCCTATAAAGTTTTTACTATTTCGGCTGGAGCTTTTGAAATTAATTTGTTTTTATTTGTGTTAGCTTCAATTATTAGTCGCGCTGGCAGATTCTTTTTAGTTGCTGCCTTAATTTGGAAATATGGCGACCCAATTAAAAGTTTTATAGACAAATATTTTAACATTCTCGCAATTGTTTTCACCGTTTTGCTTATCGGTGGATTTGTTGGAATTAAATATTTGTTTTAAACTGGAAATTGAAAATTACTCCGCGAACATTTCAGTTAGCACTTTGTGTAATTTTATTTGAGTTTTTCTATTTAGAAAATCAATTTTAGTTATAAGTCGTTGTTTGTCAACTGTTCTGATTTGGTCTAAAACAATTTGTCCGTCTTTTTCTTGAACTTGGCAATTTATCCTTGTTGGATAGTTTCTTTGAGTTGATGTTAGCGGAGCGATAATAATTGTTGAAATATTTCGGTTCATTTCATTTGGAGAAATAATCACGCAGGGTCGAGTCTTTTTAATTTCACTTCCAATCGTTGGGTCTAAATTAACTAAATATACTTCATATCTTAGAAATTCCATCACCAAGTCCACTCCTCATTATCCCAAGAATTTTGAGAAGATAAAATTTCGTTGTCGAACAATTTGTCATCACTGTTTTTTGACATATTTTGAAATGCAGAATCCCAATTATTACGAACTTCTGAAACAGATTTAATTACTATTTTATCATCTTTAAACTGTAACTCAACTTCATTTTTAATACCACTTTGTTCAATAATTGATTTTGGTATCCTAATACCCCGTGAATTTCCAATTTTTACAATTTTTGTTATCATTACTTTCTCTGATTATTGGTGAATACAAAGTAATTACTTTTGTGCTGAAAAACAAGGAGATAATTGATAATTGATAATGTAAGAAAAATTGCCGTTTACGTTAGTAAATGGACAAAATGAAATAAAGAATCTCAAAAAAATTCCCGCAATCTCCACCAATTAAAGCAATATTACCAAAATTGAATTGTATTTTGTGACGAGATTGCGGGAATTTGGTGATAATTAAGCGTTTTTTGGACTTTCGATTTACGACTTCCGCCTTCCTATATTTCACTTTTCACATTTGCCTTTTCACTTTCTCTTAAAAAAACATTCTTAAAACAATTACTCCAATTGAAATTGTAAAAATTGAGCCAAAAGTTGAAATTGTGATAATATTTCCACTCATTTTTGAGTTACTTCCCATTGCTTCTGCCATTACAAAAGATGCGACAGCAGTTGGAGTTCCCATTAAAATAAATAGAATTAGAAGATCTTGGTCGGTTAATCCAAGTAAAAATCCAATAAGAACAGAAAGAATTGGAAAAAGTATAATTTTATAAGCCGAAGCAATAAATGCGAGTGGCGATGCAGTTATTAGTTTTTTCAAATCGATTGAAGCTCCAATTCCAATTAGAGCCAACGGAAGCGCAATATCGCTCAAATATTCTAAAGTTATCGAAAGTGATTCGGGAACAGTTATTTTAAAAACGGAAAACGGAACTGAAAAATATGCGGCAATAATTAATGGATTTTTTCCAATTTCTTTAAATGTACTTAATAATTTATCATTGCTTGCTTGTTGCATTGGAACTGTAAGTGCAATTACTGCTAAAACGTTAAAAATTGGCATAACAAATGCTAATAACATTACAGCTTTTCCAAGATGTGCACTATCAACAATTCCAGAAAGCATTGCCAAGCCAACAATTGCAAAGTTGCTACGATAACTTCCTTGAATAAATGCACCTTTATCTTGCGGAGTTTTTGTTAAGTAGTTTGCACTTATCCAACTAATTCCATAAATAAAAAGAATTAGGACAACCGAAATGCCTATTAAAAATGGGTCAAAAGCAGTACCAATTTCCACAACTGATAATTCTTGAAAAATTAATGCTGGAAGTGAAACTTTAAAAACAAAATTTGACAACTGTTTTACAAAGCTATCTGTTACAACTTTCGTCCTTTTTAACAACAATCCAAGCAAAATTAGCAAGAAAATTGGCAAAACTATGTTAAATAAAAAGATTACATTTTCCATATTATTCTGGAACGGTTACTCTAAACAATGTTGAATTGGTTTTCGAAATGATTGAATAATCGCTCAAAATGGCTGGAATTAAAATACTTTCGCCTTTTTTAATTTGTAATTTATCGCAAGTAATTTCGCCTTCTGTTACAAAAATTATTTCAACTTTGTTGTTTGTTGAAAAATCCAAATCAGAATTGTTCAAAACTATTTTTTCAACACAAAATTCTTCTGCCGACACTTTATATTCAGTAATATTATTGTCATAAATTTTTCCAATTAGCTCGGGTTTGCCAAATTTATAAGTTAAAATGTTCGCAAGTTGGTCAATATCTTTAAATTTTGGAGTTAAACCAGCGCGAACAACGTTATCGGAATTTGCCATACATTCAACAATATTTCCTTTTAAATATGCGTGCGGAATTCCCGCTGGAGTATAAATTGCTTCGCCAGATTTAAGATTTACAACATTTAGGAAAAACAAAACGAACAATCCAATATCAAATCCATATTGTTGAAAAAGGATGATAAATAGTTCTTCATCTTCAGATTGTTTGCTTTTTAGCTCTATTTGGACTTTTATTGATAATATTGCATTTCGTAACTCATTAAATTCCAACGATTTTTTCATCAAAATGGTGAATAATTTTCTTAATCCGTTTTGCGTTTTATCTTTTGTAAATTCAATAAATTCTTTACTTCCAACAAAATTTATTAATTGTGGATAATGCAGAAAATTAGCTTCAATTTCGTTTAAAGGACGAAATCCGACAAGTGCTTTTAGAAAATCGAGTGCAATTGCAATTTCTGGTTTGTGATTATCATCGGGATAATTATTTGGGTCATTTTTATATAAATCAATTGCTTGCGTTTTATTTGGGTGCGTTTGAATTGAAAGCGCTTGATTGGCAGATAGGATTTTTAACAAAAATGGCAATTTGTCGCCAAATTTTTTTGCAACTTTTTCGCCCAAAATCTCTTTTGGACATTTTTCGATTATAGTTTCTAAATTAGTCGCTTTTCCGTCCATCAAAATTTCAGAACTAAGTTTTGGATGACTTCCAATCCAAACTTCGGCATAAGGTTTTTCTTCGGCTTCAAATCCCAACAATTTTGGAATGAACGCATTTTTCCCTTTTGTTCCCCACTCATAATTTTGGACGTGATTTACTAATTTATATGGTTCTTGTCTTATCATATTCAATAATCTAATCAATTCATTTTTTGTGGTGCAAACTATTGATTTTTTAAAGAATTAACAATTTATTTGAATTTTTATTCAAAAACCAAATCCAAATTTAAATAGCATTTGACATCCAATATTAATAATCAATATATTGCACACCAGAATGAAAAACTTATTAAAAATATCACAATTAAACTTAAGAAACAGCAACTGGGCTTGGTGGCTTTACGGTAATATATTCTAACGCTCAGTGAAAATAGAAATTTTAAATTTAAAACCCTTCCAATCGCTGAGAAGGGTTTTTTGTTATTATAAAGAATGGAAATAAAATGTCATTCCGTGATTCTTTAACACGGAATCTAAGCAAGTGTTAGAGATTCTCGCATAAGAATTGTGGAAATGAGAGAAATAGGACGCTGATTGAACGGATTATTTATGAAAAGCATGATTGGTTTTTATCATAATAATCATATAATCTGTGTTCCAATTGAAAATGTTCAAATAGGATTTTGATAAATATGAAAAAAGAAGAATTTATAAAATTAGCGAACGAATTTAACGTTATTCCAGTTTATGAAAGAGTAACTGGCGATATGTTAACTCCAGTTCTTGCATTTTTGAAACTTCGTGAAAGCGATAAATTTTGCTTTTTGCTTGAATCAGTTGAAGGAATTGGCAGACTTGCGAGATATTCGTTTATTGGAAAAGATCCGCATAAAATTATTTCCAACCGAAATAGAAAGTTGAAAATTTATTCAAACAATAATTTCGAAGTTTTGGACGAAAATCTTTTTGATTACCTAAAAAATGAAATTTCGTCATATAAATTTCCAACAATTGAAGATTTACCCGATTTTACAGGCGGAATTGTCGGTTATATTGGATATGAAAATATTGCTTTAATTGAAGAAAAGCTCAAATTTGAAAACCACGAAAATTCTGAAACACCAGATTCAATTCTTGGAATTTTTAACACAATTATAGCTTTTGACCATTTTAAACATCAATTGTTAATTATTTCAAATGTGCATTTAAATGAAAATTCCAATCTTGAAAATGAATTTGAATTAGCAAAACAAAATATTGATAAAGTAAAAAATGAATTAACAAAACAAATAAATTACAAATCCGATTTCAGTTTTAAAATTGAAAATGATGATGATTTTGATTCGTCCAAGTTTTTTGCAATTGTGGAAAAAGCCAAACAAAACATTTACAATGGCGATGTTTTTCAGCTTGTACTTTCAAAACGATTTATTGCCGATTTCAAAGGCGATTTGCTAAATCTTTATCGTGCACTTCGGATTATCAATCCCTCACCATATATGTATTTCATGGAATTACCCGAAGAAATTACTGTAATTGGAACTTCGCCCGAAGATTTGATAAAAGTCCAAAATAGAAAAGCAAGCATACTTCCTATTGCCGGAACTCGCAAACGCGGCTTAACAAGCGAAAAGGATTTGCAACTTGAAAAGGAATTGCTCGCCGATCCAAAAGAACAAGCTGAACATATTATGCTTGTCGATTTGGCTCGAAACGATTTGGGAAGAGTTTGTAAATTTAAGTCGATAAACATAAAAGATTATATGAATATTCATCGTTTTTCGCATGTAATGCACATTGTTTCACGAGTTGAAGGCGAATTGGAAGATGATAAAGATTCAATTGATGCGTTAAAAGCTGCTTTTCCTGCTGGAACTGTTTCTGGGGCGCCAAAAATTAGAGCAATGGAATTGATTCACGAATATGAAAATAGTCTGCGAAATATTTATGCCGGCGCTGTTGGTTATATCGATTTTCGCGGAAATCTTGATATGTGCATAGCAATCCGCACTCTTTTTGCAATAAAAAACAAAATCCATTGGCAAGCTGGAGCTGGAATTGTTGCCGATAGCATACCCGAAATGGAACTGAAAGAGATAAATAATAAAGCTGCTGTACTTATAAAAGCACTCGAATATGCTGGAGTTATTGATGAACCAAATAAATAAATTAAGTGACTTAAAAATATTAGTGATTGATAATTACGATTCTTTCACTTTTAATCTTGTTCAACTAATTGGAAAATTCACTCAAAATATTGTTATAAAACGAAATGACAAAATTACAATTGATGAAATTTTAGAACTAAATCCTGATAAAATAGTAATTTCACCAGGACCTGGCAGACCTTCGGATTCTGGAATTTCGATTGAAATAATTAAAACAATTGGCAAAACTACTCCCGTTTTGGGCGTTTGTCTTGGTCATCAAGCAATTGGTGAAGTTTTTGGTGGAAAAGTTGTAAACGCACCAATATTAATGCACGGAAAATCGTCCGAAGTTGAGCATAATGGAAAAGGAATTTTCCAAAATGTAAGTCAAAATTTTAGTGCGGGCAGATATCACTCGTTAGTCGTTAATTATGATTCAATTCCAGAGGATTTGGAAATTACATCGGCTACAAAAGATAAAATTGTTATGGGAATTAAACACAAAACATTTCCAATTGAAGGAATTCAATTCCACCCAGAATCAATCTTAACTCCAGAAGGTGAAATAATAATTAAAAATTGGTTAGAACAATGATAAAAACTACATTAAATAAACTTTTCGAAAAAGAGGATTTAACATTTTTGGAAGCCGAAGAAGTCGCAAATTTGCTTATGAGCGGAAAAGTGAACAATTCTCAAATTGCATCTTTGCTAACAGCATTGCGAATTAAAGGCGAAACAGCAAACGAAATTGCCGGTTTTGCAAATGCAATGCGAAATAATGGCGTAAAGCTAATTGCCAACTCAGAAAATTTGATTGATGTTTGCGGAACTGGTGGCGATAATTCTGGCTCTTTTAATATTTCAACAGCCGTTTCATTTGTTGTTTCGGGTGCGGGAATAAATGTGGCAAAACACGGGAACCGGTCAATAACAAGCAAAAGTGGAAGCTCGGATGTTTTAAAAGAACTTGGAGTAAATATTGAACTAAGTCCAGAACAATCGCAAAAAGCATTAAATGAGATTGGAATTGCATTTTTATTTGCTCCAATTTATCATCCCGCAATGAAAAATGTTGCACCAACGCGTTTGGAATTGGGATTTAAGACAATATTTAACGTACTTGGACCGCTTACAAATCCCGCAAATACCAAAACACAAATGATTGGCACTTACAATTACGAAATTGCATCAAAAATGGCAGAAGCGGCAAAAATATTGCAAATGAATCGCGTTGCATTTATTTGCACAAATAATCAATTTGACGAAATTACACTCACCGATAATTCGCAAATATTTGAAATTAACGGAAATAATCCAGTTTCAGTTAGCCAAATTAATGCAAATACGTTCAATTTTAAGCAGATTTCTATTGAAGAAATAAAAGGCGGAACTCCCGAAGAGAATAGCAAAATTATTTTGGATATTTTAAATAATCGCAGTTCAGAATCACAATTTAATGTAGTTGTTGCAAATGCGGCAATTGCTCTTTATACTTCGGGAAAATTCTTAAATATTTCGGAAGCACAAGAAGCTGCCACAAACTCCATTAAATCTGGTAAAGCTTTAGAAAAATTAAATAAATTAGTCAAATTTGGTCAAAATTATGCTTAATATTTTATCCAAAATAGTAGAAGTTAAAATTGAGGAAGTAAAACTGCTAAAACGCGATTTTACAATTTCGCGGTTTTCCGATTCGGAATTTTACTCAAAATTGTGTCTAAATTTTGAAAATGCACTTATTAAAAAAGAAGCAATTGCGATAATTGCTGAAATTAAAAAAGCATCGCCCTCAAAAGGAATTATCCGAAAGGATTTTAATCCACTTAAAATTGCTGATATTTATATGGAAAATGACGTTAATGCAATTTCTGTTCTAACTGACGAACAGTTTTTTCAAGGAAATATTTCATATTTGAATGAAATTGCACATTACAAATCCGTTCCACTTTTGCGGAAAGATTTTATAATAAATGAATATCAAGTTTTTGAAGCCAAAGCAAACGGCGCTGATGCAATTCTTTTAATTTCGGAAATTCTTTCTGAAAATCAGATTAAAGAACTTAGCAAAGCAGCTTTTGAACTTGGAATGAACGTACTTTTAGAATTGCATAATGAAAATCAAATTCCAAAAATTGATTTTTCGCTCAACAAAATTATTGGAATTAATAACCGAGATTTATCAAATTTTGCAACTGATTTGAACACTACTTTAAAAATTAGCGAACAAATTCATGCAAATGTAGTTTTCGTCTCCGAATCTGGGATTAGCGAACAAAGAAATTTTGACTTTTTGAAAGACACAAAAACAAATGCTGTTCTTATTGGCGAACATTTTATGAAAGCAGAAAACATTGCCAATTCAGTAAAAAAAATACAAGAATATTGTCACTATTAATAAATTTTGAAACTTTTTTGATACGAATATGAAAATAAAAATCTGTGGAATAACACGAATTGAAGATGCTCAGCTATGCGTTAATCTTGGCGTTGATGCACTTGGTTTTATATTTTATCCTAAAAGCAAACGATATATAAACCCAGAAAAAGCAATGGAAATTTCGCTTTCGCTTCCTCCTTTTGTTCATAAAATTGGAGTATTTGTGAATGAAGAAATTAACGAAGTAAACAGAATTGCAAATCTTGCAAAATTAACTGCTGTTCAATTGCATGGCAGCGAGTCGCAAAGCTACATTTCTCAAATAAATTGTAACGTGATTAAAAGTTTTGGAATTGATGAAAATTTCGATTTTTCTACTTTAAATGATTTTGACAATTGTGGAATTATTTTGGATGTGAAAGACACGCTAAATTATGGTGGAACTGGAAAATCGTTTAATTGGGAGTTAATTCCAAACAATTTAAGAAAAGATGTAATTATCGCTGGTGGAGTTAGTTCCAAAAACATTACAGAAATTTATAATAAAATAAATCCTTACGGAGTTGATATTTCGTCATCGGTTGAAATTGAACCCGGAATTAAGGATAAAGATAAAATAATTGAACTTTTTAGCATAATAAATCAAATTAAAAAGAATAAATATGAAAACTGAAAATACTGAGATTACCGAAAACCAAATTCCAAATAAAATGGGAAAATTTGGCGAATTTGGCGGCAGATTTGTTCCAGAAACACTTATGTCAGCTTTACACGAACTCGAAAATACTTATGATTCAATCAAATCAGATTCCTCTTTTACTGATGAATTAAACGATTTACAGAAAAATTATAACGGAAGAGAAACTCCATTAACTTTTGCAAATAGACTAACTGAGTATTTTGGAAAAGGAAAAATTTATCTTAAACGCGAGGACTTAAACCACACTGGCGCTCATAAAATGAATAATACTCTTGGACAAATTTTACTTGCAAAACGACTTGGAAAAACTCGCATTATTGCCGAAACTGGAGCTGGTCAACACGGAGTAGCAACCGCAACGGTTTGTGCCAAATTTGGTCTAAACTGCACGGTTTATATGGGCGAAGTTGATATTGAGCGTCAAGAAATGAACGTTTTTAGAATGAAAATGCTCGGGGCAAAGGTTGTTCCAGTAACTTCTGGAAGCAAAACATTAAAGGATGCAACAAACGAAGCAATTCGCGATTGGGTGACAAATGTTGAAAACACACACTACATTATCGGCTCTGTTGTTGGTCCGCATCCTTATCCGATGATTGTCCGCGATTTTCAATCAATTATCGGTGAAGAAACTAAAACTCAAATAAATAATTTTGAAGGAAGAAATCCAGATTATATTATTGCCTGTGTTGGTGGTGGTTCAAATGCAATTGGTATTTTTTATCCTTTTATAAACAATTTGGAAGTAAAACTTATTGGAATTGAAGCTGGTGGTTTTGGAATTGACACAAATATGCACTGCGCTACTTTAACAAAAGGTCGTCCCGGAGTTTTTCAGGGAATGAACACTTATCTTTTGCAGGATAGCGAAGGACAAATTAGCGAAGTTCATTCCATTTCCGCTGGTTTGGATTATCCAGGTGTTGGACCTGAACATAGTTATCTTAAAGATTTAAATCGCGTTCAATATTCTTCAGTTACTGATGACGAAGCTCTTAAAGCGGCTTTGCAACTTTCGCGACTTGAAGGCATTCTTCCCGCTTTGGAATCGTCCCACGCACTTGCCTATTTGGAATATTTAATGCCAACAACTGATAAAAGTGATGTTGTAGTGGTAAATTTAAGCGGACGTGGAGATAAGGATTTGAATACGCTAATTAGTAAAATTAAATTTTAACAATGCTTTCAACATGAGATATTAAGAAAAACAATGACCCTTAATCTTAATTCATAATCTTGCTCTTACTCATTTTTTATTTTTAAGAGCAAGAATTGAGATTAGGATTAAGATTAAGAACGAATTTAAAACTATTTATAGATTTTTTTATGAACAACACTTAGAATATTCTGGGATAACATGCGAAGAGAAGATAGAGCAATATCAAACGAAGAAACTATGCAATTATTAAATAATTGCGAATACGGAATTTTATCCTCTGTATCAGATAGCGGTGAACCTTATGGAGTTCCGCTTAGCTATTGTTTAATTGATAATGCAATTTATTTTCATTCAGCATTGGAAGGTAAAAAGCTGGATAATTTTTTGGCTAACAGCACTGTTTCCTTTTGTGTTGTAGGAAAAACCGAAATATTACAGAGTAAATTTAGTACAAAATATGAAAGCGTTATCGTTTCTGGAATTATTGAAGAAGCAACAGAAAACGAAAAACAAATTGGACTGGAAGGCTTAGTTAAAAAGTATTCGCAAAATTTTATTCCCGAAGGTCTAAAATACATTGACAAAGCTAAAGATGAAACAAAGGTTCTGAAATTGACAATTAAAAATATTACTGGAAAAGCACGTAAATAAATACTCATTAAAATCCTCTCTATGTGGAGGGTGTGTGCCATTTGGCTTTGGAACTAAAAAAGAATTAAGATTATGATTAAAATTATGAGTAAGTCAACTTAAAATGTTGTCATTCCGCGATGCCCTTACGCGGAATCCATTTAATAGAAAAGATTACCATAAATCCAGAAGGATTGATTTACTTGCCTTTTGGACTGTCCCAATTTTTCGGGGAGAGGGGAAGATGCGAAGCATCAGGGGTGTGTGCCATTTGGCTTTGGAATTATAAAAGAATTAAGATTAGGATTAAAAGTATGAGTAAGATTAAAAACACGATTGAACAAATAAACAACAACGGCAAAAAAGCATTATCCGTTTTTCTAACATCGGGATTTCCGACAATTGATAAATTTTTGGATAACACAAACAGAATTATTGAAGCTGGTGCCGATTTAATCGAATTAGGAATGCCTTTTAGCGATCCACTTGCCGACGGTGGCGTTATTCAACAGTCGTCTCAAATTGCTTTGCAAAATGGGATTACACAAAAACAAACTTTTCAATTTGCTGAACAGATTAAAAAACACAACAAAACTCCACTTATTTTAATGGGTTACGCAAACACAATTTTGCAATATGGCAAAAATCAGTTTGAACAAGATGCAATAAATGCTGGCGTTGATGGACTAATCATTCCAGACGTTCCTCTCGAAGAATTTGACGATTTCTTCTTTCCGTTTTCAACCAAATTGGATAAAATTCTTTTAACAACTCCAACAAGTAGCAAAAACCGAATTATTGAACTTGACCAAAAAAGTGAAGGATTTCTTTACTGCGTTTCCGTTTCGGGTACAACTGGCGTTAGAGATGGTTTTGATAACAAAGTTACGCAAAATTTGGAAACCACCTACAAAACTCTTTCCAAAAACAAAATGCTTGTTGGATTTGGAATTTCAACACCCGATAACATTAAACAACTTTCCCCTTTTGCTGATGGTTTTATTGTTGGAAGTGCCGTTATTAAATCACTACAAAGCGAAAGTATTGATGAAACAGTAAATCTCATAAAGTCACTAAAACAAGCGTGTGAAGTGTAATGTATCGTCCTAAAATAGGTTTACTCACAAAACGAAATAAAGTAAACCTATTTGATGACTAAAACGAAAAACGTTATTTTAGTAGCAGTAATTTTTTCGTATCTGAAAAGCTGTCAGCTTTTAGTGTATAAAAGTATACTCCACTTACAAGATTTTTAGCATTAAATTCAATTGTATAATTACCTTGTGGCTTTTCTTCATTAACCAATGTTGCAACCTCATTTCCCAAAATATCATAAACTTTTATTGTAACATGGCTATGTTTAGGCATTGTAAAACTTATTTTGGTTGATGGATTAAAGGGATTAGGATAATTCTGCGAAAGAATAAATCCAGTAGGTCTTGAATTTTCATGGTTTCCAATAGCGGTAATTGCACTAGAAATTACTATAATATTATCAACATAAAATCGGTTAGATGCCGAAACTGAAGCAGATAATTTAATTTTGGAGATGTTTGTTCCACCGGTAAAAGGAATTGATTGCGTAACCATAGAAGCAGTTGGAGTAATATCATCACCAACTTGTGTGTAGCTATTACCGTTATCTGTAGAAAGAAATACTTGCATCACTTTTGTATCATTGCTAAAAGTTTGCAAATCAAAATTTATCGTTCCATTTCCTTCATTACTTGATAAATCCAATGTAGGTGTTACTATATATCCAAAACCCGAAGAAGAACCAATTTTCATTGCTCCACCCGCAGCAAATATTTTTGCACCAGTCCATCCGCCTTCTAAAGTGTATGTGTCCAATGTATTTGATAAATCTACTGAACCTGGTGAGCCAACTGAACCAGAAGTAACCTTAACGAAATCTTCGGATAGAACAGTAACTTGTATTGCTTTTGGAATTATTGAAAAATAGTTTTCACTAACTGAGTTTACAGATGCATTAGTAACATCGCTAATTCTTATTTTACATAAAGCAGATAACGAGTTTGGAACTGTCCATGTAAACTGACCAACCGCAGCAGATGTTGAATCTGAAATAATGCTCCATGAATTTCCATCTGTAGTAAGCTCAATAATTATATTACTAACTGTTCCTTTGTTCCAAGTAATATCGTGATTAGATCCCACTTGCCACTCTTCTCCTCCATTTGGAGAAATTAGGCTAAACGGAAGCGGTGCAATAATAGAAAACATATTAGTACTTATTGAAGTATATGCTGTATCGTTAATATCAGATATTTTCACTTTGCAAGAATCGGAAATAGTTGATGGAACTGTCCAAGTAAAACTTCCTAAATTTGCCTTGGTGGAATCAACAATTGAGTTCCAAGTTATGCCATTGTTTGTAGAATACTCCAACTTCACATCAGTAACATTAGCACTATTCCATGTAATGTTGTGAATTGAACCAACTTGCCATAATTCGCCACCAACGGGAGCAGTAAGTTGAACTCCATTTGTAAGAAGTGCGGCATCTATAGTAACGTCATATTGAATTGAAGTTGTATCGCGTGAAGAATCGGTTGAATATTTTGTGTTATAAATAACAAGAACGTAACTGTTGTATGCACTATTATCAGAAACATTAATTAAATAATTACTTCCTAAAATAGTAGGTTCCACAACTTCTAATGATGTTGGGTTAGTATAACTATCTGATTTTATTAATCTAACTGTAAAATTTGCGTTAGCTATCTTAGGAGCAACAACAATTGAAAAATTGGTACTTGGATTAATTTTGATATAATCAGCACTTGCTCTCATCAATCGTTTATTTCCATTTGAAGTAGAAGAATGTGAAACTTTTGTTCCAGAGTAATTTAATGTATTTTCATAATTAACAACAAAAGGTCCTGTTGGATACCCTCCGGAATTTTTAGTAACTGTTCTATATTCATTTGCACGCTCAAAACTATAATAGCTCATCGGAGTAGTTTGCGAAGATGTTAATATTCCTATTGCTATATAGAAATCTTTTAACATTTCGGTGTAGGATGTTCCATTAGATTTCATCACCTTATCAATAGAAGTAGAAGTGGAATTAGTAATATTATTTTCATAAATAAATTTTGGAATTTCATCTCCAAAATAATCAGTTATATAACGCATAAAAATCCAAGCAGCATACCAATGCATTGAATAATCACTATCGTAATATACTGGGTCACCATCCAAGTATTCATCCCAATCAAGCGAAACATCAGGTGTTTCAAAAATATCATATAGATACTGCCAATTGTCGTCATCGCCTGGATAAACTTTGTCTTCTGCCCAGGCAGAACACATTTCCATTAAATAACCTTCCATGTTATCAAATTCGTAACCAAACTGAACAGCATGGAAAAATTCATGCGCCGCAGTAACTTCCATAGCTATCTGAAGTTCAGTTGCAGTGTTACCAAATCCAATATAATTATTTCTCATTACCATAAAGCTATTTACACTTCCAATTTCAACAATAGATGTTAAGGGATTATCTCCAATGTAATTTTCAGGTTGTGTGTAGCCATAAACATAATCACCAGCTTCTTCATTTGAGATGTAAACGCTAAATCTTCCGTTATCAGAAGCAACAAGCGGAGGGCGATTATAGCCTAATGAATCGTAAAATGACAACGCTTTAACAAATGCATCTGCCATATTTTCAACATAATCTGGAGTGCCATTTGAATTTGCATCAGTCGTTGAAACAGCGTTTGAACCAGTTGTTGTATAATAAAACTTAAAATAGTTTTCATCTGTTTCTGAGTAAGTTTGGGGCAATCCTATTGGGCGTGACATAATTGAATTAAAAGCTGATTGCGTGTTTGCGGTTAACTTATCCCAATTTTTCTTAATTTCCACCAAAAGCATAGTTTTATTATTTTTTGCTCTTTGTGGTATTTCCAGAGTTGTTTGTGAACCTGCAGCTGACATTTCTTTGAATCTATTTAGAAGATTTTGCGAGTAATCACTGTTTGATAAATTTTTGACAGATTTCTGAGCAATTAAAGTGGACGAAAGCAACATAAACGAAATTAATATGAAGCCAAAATAAGTTGATAATTTTTGAACCATAATGAACCTTGTAATAGGAAAAGTTAGAATGAAGTTCTATTAAACATTGAATTATAATAATAGGGTCGTAAAAATAAGGAAAAAGTATTAACAAACGAAAAGGAAAATACTATCAGTTAGTTTTTTTCAACTTTTACAATTATTTTTCTGTTAAATACTTCCTCAAAGAGAGATTTGCGACGGTCTAAGCTCCACAGTTCAACATCAATATTGTCATTTACTTGCAATGTAATAGTAACTTTACTGTATGTGATTGTTGTCGTAAAATTTGGAATTACAGAATTGTGCGTTCTATCGAGTGCGTCGGCAACTCGTAAAATTGCAGAAAGTTGTTTGACAATAAGCTGCTGATTTGGTGAAAGACTATTATAACCTTCGTGCGTTATTTTTGGGTGACTTTTACGATGATAGCGCGCAACATTTGCAATAATTTCAATTTCTGTGTCGTTAAATCCAAGAATTGAGCTATTTCTTATTATGTAGTACGAATGTCTGTGATGTTGCGCGTGCGAAATGTGGTAACCAATATCGTGCAAAATAGTAGCGGCTTCAAGAAACTCACGTGCGTTTTCGTCCAAATTGTGTAATACCTTAATTTGGTTAAACAATTTTACAGCAAGTTTGGAAACAAAATAGCAGTGTTTTGAGTCATATTTAGATGATTCGGCAAGTTGTTTTATACTTTCGAAGCGAATATCGTACAGTTTGCTTTCATCACCACCAATTCCAAATTTATTCATTGAGTCAAGAATAATTCCTTCTCGCAAAGCATAATCGGAAATTATCATTTTTTCAATTTTCAATAACCTAAAAATTGTGGAAATAATAATAATTCCCGCTGGAATAATATCCACTCGTTTTTCTTCAATTCCAGCAATTTGCTTTCTTTGTTCTGGATTTTTCCTTCTAAGAATTTCGTTTTCAATTTTGAACAAATCTTCTGCAGTAAATTCAAAGTTGTTTAATATTGGATTAATTTTATTACTATCATCACGTAGTGCTAATAAAATCATTCCAACATTCATTATTGTTCCAGAAGAGCCGACAAATATTTTGACATTTTGCTCTTTAATTGGACATAAAATTGGAGCTAAAACACCTTCCACCCATTTTCTTGCTTGAGTAATTCTTTCGTTTGTTAAAATATAATCAGGGAAAAAGCGTTGCGTTAATCTAACAGCACCTAATTTTAGACTATTTGAATACAGAATTTTTCCATTTTTGCCAACAATAAACTCCGTGCTTCCTCCACCAATATCAATTGATAGCGATTTAACTTTATATATTGGAACAGCTTTTAGAATTCCGAGATAAATTAGTCGGGCTTCTTCAAGCCCGCTAATTACTTCAATTTCAACTCCAGTACGTTCAAAAACAGTGGTTAAAAATTCATTTTTGTTAAGCGATTCGCGAACAGCCGAGGTTGCAGTTGCACGCATATTTGCATTGTGCGAATCTGCAATTTTTTTAAACCTACTTATTGCTTCAACTGCTCGCTCAATTGCTTGCGGAGTAATATTTTTGATATCGCCAACATTTCCTTCGCTTAAACGGATTACTTCTTTTTCTCTATCAATAATTTCAAAATTGCCAGAAGGCAAAACGGAAACAACAATTAAGTGAAATGAGTTGGTTCCAATATCAAGTGCGGCTAATTTTTTATTCATATTATTAAATCGATCTACTTAAGTTAATTCTATTTTTGGAAGAAAATGGGCATTGATTTTAAATTTTGGAACAATCTTTAATATTATTACTAATTATTTTTCATCTTTTTCAATAATTTCTTCAAACTCGGCTTCAACAATATCTCTTTTATCAACTTTGTAATCTGGTTTATTAACTTTTACATCAATTTCTTGCTTTTGTTTGGATGAAAGTAATGAAAAATATCTAATTACAATTCTAACAGCTTTTATCAAAAAGTAGAAAATTAAGCTATAAAATATAAATTTAAACATCATTCACCTGTAACTGGATTAAAATATTCAATAAAACCTCTATCTTCTCTAAAAATTTGGTTAAAAAGCTCATCAAAATCCTTTTCGCGATTAACAAAATCAATATCTGTTGAGTTAACAATTAGCAAAGGCGTATTGTTGTATTTAAAAAAGAAATCGTTATAAGCTTCACTTAACTCTTTTATATAGCCTTTTGTAATACTTCTTTCAATTTTTCTATTTCTTTTTCTGATATTGTAAAGCAATCGGTCGGTGCTTGCTTGCAAAAATATAACCAAATCGGGCTTTCTCAAATCTCTTTGAAGTTGTGGAAAAAGCGTTTCGTAAAGTTTTAACTCGTCGCCACTAAGATTCATATAAGCAAAAATATTATCTTTTTCAAAAATATAATCGGAAACAATAAACTGCGAAAACAAATCTTCTTGATTAAGCTCTTGTTGTTGTTTGAAGCGATTAATTAGAAAAAACATTTGTGTTTGAAAAGCATATCTTTTACGGTCGTCGTAAAATTTTGCTAAAAAAGGATTCGTTTCAAACTCTTCCAAAATAATTTTTGCGTTAATTTTATTTGCTAATATTCTTGCAAGGGATGTCTTTCCAGCGCCAATAACGCCTTCAACTGCTATGTATCTAATTTCTGCCAATATTTCACCTAATTTTCATTTAGATTAAAATTTACTTTTCCAATAATATAAGTTTCAGTTAGCAAGTTAATCAAATTTTTAATTTTATTTTTAGTTCTTGGGTCAATTAATTCGCTATCAATTTCGAGTAATGGAACAAGCACAAAATCACGTTTGCCATATTCTTTATGAGGAATAATTAAATGCTCGCTTTCAAAAACCAATGAATCAATTAATATAATATCAATATCAATTTCACGTTCACCCCAACGGACAGAATCCGTTCTTCCAACTTCTTTTTCAATTTTTTTAACAACTGTATAAATCTCGTTTGGCGAGTAATTTGTTTCAATTAAAACTGCACCATTTAAATAATTATTTTGCGGAATTTCTCCATAAGGTGTTGTTTCATAAATACTTGACAACTTTAATAATTTAATGTTATCATCGCAACTCAAAGATTTAATAGCTTCCTTGAGGTAATTTTCTCTATTTCCTTTATTGGAACCGATGGCTAAAAATACTTTACTCATTTTTTGCTTTAATAACCTCAGCTTCAACAAAATCGAGCATTCCGCCAACTGGAACACTTCTTTTTCTTACTTTAACAATAATTTTATCAATCCCATCAAAATGCTCAAGAACTTCGTCAGCAATTTTTGTTGCAATAGTTTCAATTAAATAATAATTGTGGGAATGAATAATTTTATCCAAAAATTTATAAATTTCGTGATAATTTGTAGTTAATTGCAGATTATCGTGCTTGGCGGCTTCCGAAAAATTAGTGTAAACATCAACATCAATTTCAAATTTTCCACCAATATTCTGTTCTTCTTTTAACGCTCCGTGATAAGCGTAAAATTGTGCATTTTTAATTCTGATTATATTAGTCAAATTTCTTCTCTTTTTCTTTATAATAATTTAATATACCCCGAAAATTAGCAAATAAAATTCCAATTAGCACCAATGAACTTCCCCAAATGTGGTTTTCATCAAATTTTTCGCTTAAAAATACAATTCCAAGAATAAGTGCAATTATTGGAGTTATAAAAGATGAAAGCGAAAGTATCACAACATTAATTCTTTGCATTAACCAATAATAAGTTGTAAATGCTATAACGGTTCCAAAAGATGCGAGATACAAAATTGACAATATTGCTTTGGAATCGAAAACTAACGAACTTCTATCCTCAAAAATCAATCCAGTTGGAATTAAAATAATTCCAGCAATTAGTAACGGTACAAAGTTCATTGAAAGAGGATTTAGCTTACTACCATATTTTTTAATTATTACCGCAACAAAAGCTTGAATTGAGGCACTGACCAAAATTGCAATCATTCCCAACGAACTTTGTGAAAAATCTAACGCAATATCTTTCCAAAAAATTATAGTTATTCCAGTAAAGCCAATTATAACGCCAATTGATTTATAAATTCCAATATATTCGTTTGGAATCATAAGCCAAGAAAACAAAATTACAATAAATGGAAAAACCGCAAAAATAATTGAAGTTAATCCAGATGGAACAAACTGCTCGCCCCAATAAACCAACGTAAATGGAATTATAAACGAGAAAAATGCTAAAAATAAATATAGTTTTATTGAAAGTGCATCCGTTTGCAACTTAACTTTTGAGATTTTCATAACAATTAAAACTAAAAACGATGCAATAAAAAACCGCATTCCAACAGCAAACATTGGAGTTAACGATTTTAATCCAACACTTATTGCTAACCAAGTTGAACCCCAAAGTAGGGTTATTAATATATAACCGAGAGTAATTTTTAGACTTTCATTCTTCATATTTTAGTGTTTTTTGGGTTATGTGTAACAATTATTATTTTTTACTAGGACTTCCGAAAACAATGCTGTAAACTTAAATGAATATTTTAAAGTTAACTCATTTCTTGTTTTTCGTCGCGACTAATTACCATAAATTAGATTCCGCACAAGAGCTTCGCGGAATGACGAAATTCTTAAGTTAACAACTTTGCATTCGGGAATAAAATAAGGTTCTCATCTTTCCATCATTCCATCTTTCCATTTAATTATCTTTTATTGCAATTACTCCAAATGCTCTTCCTGATTCATTTTTATCGCGTCGGAAAGAATGAATGTAACTTTCGTCATAACTACAGAGTTCTGAATGCTCAATCTGCGATTTTGGAATTCCAAAATCTATTAGCATATCATAATTTATGCGAGAAACATCTAACAAATATTTGTCGGAAGTTGGAATTATATATTTTCTATCAAATTGTTCGGCAACTTCATTTCCAACTTCGTAATTTTTTTGCAAAATTGAAGGTGCAATATAAACATAAAGATTTTCGGGTGAGCTATCAAAATCTGATTGCAGTTGTAAAAGTGTCTTTTTTAAGATTTCTTGCTTTGTTCCGCGCCAACCAGAATGAACGCCCGCAATTACTTTTTCAACTTTGTCATAAATAAAAATTCCAACGCAATCAGCCATAGAAATTGCAATTCCAATTCCCTTTCGCGGAGTAATTATTGCATCGCTATCGCCAACTTTTCCTCCATAAGCAGCAGTTTTAATAATATCTGAGTGAATTTGGGTTTGGTAAGCAACATTTTCTTTGCTTAATCCTAAAGTTTCAAAAAATAGATATCTGTTCGATTCCACTCGTTCACTTTCATCATTTATCGAAAATGACATATTGAACTGGAATTTATCATTTCTATCCATTTTAAATTTTGTGCTCATCCCAAAAATTATTTCTGGAAATTGAGTAAATATTTTTGCTTTTATTATTTTCATCGTTTTATAATTGTTTGGAACTAAATTCTGAATAAAATTTGGTCTAATTTTGGAAATTTATAGTTAAAAATGACCTCGAAGATTTTGTGTATAAACCAAAATTTTTGCTTCGAGGTTAAATAATGCTAAATACTTTCTAAAGCTTTTTCTAAATCCATGATAATATCTTCAGCTTTTTCGAGTCCAAAAGCGAGACGGATTCCACCAGGATCAATTCCACGTTCTGCCAATTTTTCTGGCGGAACAACAGAGTGAGTCATTGATGGTGGATGCTCAATTAAAGTACGAGTGTGACCGAGACTAACAGCTAAAGTCATTGTGTAAGCATTATCGGCACAAAAATCGATAAATTTAGCACCTTTTGCTTTGCAATCAGCTGGCGAATTTCCCTTTAGAAGAAAATATAGCAAAGTTCCAGGAGCAAATTCGCCTTCAAAATTGGTCATTTGTTTTTTTGCTAAATCATAATGTTTAAATGATTTTAATCCTGGATAATTTACAACTTCAACTTTTGGATGCGATTCAAGAAATTCTGCTACTTTAATTGCGGTTGAAACTTGTTGCTGTTGCCTAACCACAAGCGAAGGCAATCCGTAAGTTAAAACCGTCCAAGCACTTTTAGTATTTAAAACTGCACCAAAATCCTTGCGATATAAAAGTATTTTATCGCGAAATTCTTTTCTGCCAATAACAACGCCGCCCATATCGGTTCCAAAACCATTTAGACCTTTTGTTAACGAATGAACGGTGAAATCAGCACCAAGTTCAATTGGACGTTGGCAATAAGGAGTTGCAAAAGTATTATCTACAACAATCTGTATTTTGTCTTCGTGCTTTCGGTTTTCGTTTAATTTATCAACAACTTTTCGTAAAGCACCTAAATCGATAATATCCATATTAGGATTTGCTGGTGTTTCTAGATAAATAACTCGTGTATTTTCGTTTGCAAACTTTAGAACATTTTCTATATTGGTCAAATCGGTTGGATGAACCGTAATATTATATCGTGGATACCAATTTGTAAAAAGTGAAATTGTACAACCATAAAGAGTAGTGTGTGTAATTATTTCATCGCCAGATTTTGTTAAAACGCCTAAAACGCCAGAAATTGCACCCATTCCAGTGGCAAATGAAACAGCCATTTCGCCTTTTTCGATGTGTGCAAGATTCTCTTCGAGCATATCTTTATTTGGCTCGCCAAGACGGTCATAAATCAAAATTGGATCATTATCACCTTGCTTTTCGGTTTGAGCAAATTGAATAAATCCCAATGCACCTCTATCAACCGAATCAAGTTTAAAAGTATTTGATGATGAAAGCGGAGCAACAACATGATGCGAATAATCCCACTTATTTGATACGTTTTTCCCATAAATAATTTGAGTATTTAACGAATATTTCGATTCGTCAATCTGTGTTTTCTTTTCTTCCGACATAACTAAACCTCAAAATTTTAATTTAAATGAGTTATCTCATAATTTAATCTTATGCTGAAATATATTAAAAGTGCATTTGATTAAAAAATTTCAGCTCGTTTATTATTATAAAATAAATGGAAATTTATTTTTCCTAAGTTTTTCTTCCAACATAAGACTTTCGAATTCCACAATCAAAATTTATCCAACAATTTCACTTCTCCCCTTTCACCTCTCACATCTCACTTTTCACCTCTCACCTTTCTCCTTGCCAGACGGAACTTCTTAAAATAACCTACGTCTTAAAAGCTGACAATCAACAATTTTACTTAACTTTATTTGGGGGGAACCAATGAAGAAGTCAATATTATTTTTGGTATTATTTGTATCAACTTTTGTTTTTGCAGGTAATAATGTTTCATCTCAATACGAAAGGACCGAAGAAAATTTATTAGTTGGATTAAGTTCCGAAAACACAGGGCTAAGATTAAGTTCTGCATATTTATTGGGTGAAATTAAATCAGATAACGCAATTATTCCTTTACTCGAAATACTTCACAACTCAAACGAATGTTGTGAACGACAAGCTGCTGCTTTGGCACTATTCAAAATAAATTCTAAACGCGGAATGTATGCAATTAAGCAGGCGACAAGTTTTGATAAAAATCCACAAACTCGTAAAATTTGTAGCGTTTTGTATAACCAACACTTAATTAGAGAACAAAATTCTGATGTGGAAGTAGAACCAAATTTGGTCACAAATTGATTAAAATATAGAAAATACAAATTAAATAATTTGTCATAATAGTAATTTATATTCGTGCCAACTAAATATATGTTATCTTTTTTGATAAATAATTTGTAAAAGCTCTATTTACTTGGAAAGCCTAATATTAAATTAGGCTTTTTTATTGTGAAATATTTACTGACTAATTACAAATTCGTAAATTAATTTTGAAACTTCGGCCATCATTTCACGCGATTTTTCTTCGTTTGTTATTTTTTTTGATAAAACGACCAAAACATATTTCCTTCCATCGGGAAGAAAAACTATTCCAGAATCATGCAAAACTCCACTAATTGAACCAGTTTTATGAGCAACTTTTACATCTTTTGGCAAATAATATGGAATAATATCGTTGTGTTTTTGATCCAAAAGTATTTTAATCATTGTTGAATCGGATTTAGCGTTTACTGCTTTGCCTTGTGCAATTTTATCAAAAAGAACCAACAAATCATTTGCACTTGTTTCGTTGTTCAATCCAGCTTCAAAAGCTTTCATATCTTCAACTCCACGCAAAACTTTTATGGATTTTGCACCAAGCTCGTCTATTGTTTTCATTACATTTTTTGCACCGAGTTTTTCAATTACAATATTGGTCGCTAAATTGCTACTTCCAATTATCATATCATAAACTAAATTGTAGTAAGTTTCCTTCTTTCCGATTAGCGAATACATTTTATCATCAGAATCTCTACTAATATCAAGTGAAAATTCGCTGTTATCTATTATGCTTTTGAAGCTATTTTTCACAATTAGTGAATCTTGCAAATTAATAATTCCATTTGCGTCTTGTTTAAATGCTTCAATCATAACTGGAGTTTTCATCGTGCTCGCTGCATGAAAAATCTCATTTTCGTTTATTAAAATTAATTTTTCAGTTCCAATCAACTTAAATGCTAACGCATAATTGCCTTCAACACTGCTGAAATGCTCTTTAATTTTGTCTTCTAATTCATTTTTAGTATTCACGCTAAAACTCATAATAATTAATGATGTAAATAAAATCATCCATTTGGGATTAAACATAATTTCCTCAATTTTGTTAAAGAAATCTAACTTTTATTTAAAAGTATTACAAATCTATAAAATCAAAAGAAAATACTGGTAAAAATCAATTTTCAGATAGAAGAATTTGTAATATATACATATATTAATGTTTAAATATTGAAATTTTTTATTGTTATTAGAAGAGGGCTAAAAATATTTTGCCTATCTAATTAAAATCAGATTTTTACTCATGAATAGAAAAGAATATTATAATTAATAATTTAGAGTTTTTATGTTAAAAGAAGGTTTCAAAAAGCTAAATAATGGGTTTATATTATTTTCAATCTTGTTACTCATATCAATAAGTAGTTGTACAATCCCGCATAATTACTATTCTGCAAAACAACCTCAAATGACGAGTAAAGAAAAAGTTGTAAATTTCACAAAATATTTAATTACTGAAGACGAAGAAATTGAATTAGAAAAACTGAATTCGGACAATGAATTAGGTAACTTTTTAATAAAGTTCTGGGCAAAAAGGGATACTTCTGCAAATACGGAATTAAACGAGTTCAAAGAACAGTATGTAAAAAGATTCACTTTGGCAAATGCTCAGTTAGGTGGTTGGCAAACTGACCAAGGAAGAGTTTATATTCTTTATGGTAAGCCAGAAACTATTATTACACAAACATTTCCGCCTGATACAAGGGATTATGAAATTTGGATATACAATAAATTTACTTCAAGTGGCGAAATGCCTTCTATATTATCCAACATTGAAATGGGCAAAATGAAATTTGCATTTTCAGATATACTGGGTTTTGGATATATGGAGCAAATTTATTCGACTGAACCAAATGAAAAAAATGATCCAAGAATTTATCAAAGTAATTAGAAACGCATAATTTTTCGGTTTATTTAAATCTTAACTGCGGAATCAATATCCAATAACCAAATTAGATTTCCACTTTTGGGATTAACGAGTGAAGCTGGATATTTTTTTGCAGATTCGGATTTCTTAAGTATTTCAAAAACCTTTTCTGCTTTACTTTTTCCAACGGCGATAAAAACAACAAATTCGGCATTATTTATTACATTTCCAGTAATTGTAATTCTCTTTTGTCCAGAAATTGGATGATTTGCAACTTCGCAGTGATTTGATGAGTGAAACAATTCAATTTCGTGCGGAAAAATTGACGCAGTATGCCCATCTTCACCCAATCCAAGCAAAATAAAATCAAATTTCGGAAAACCATTTTCGGTTGGCAAATTATCTTCCAAAATCTTGGAATAATTTTTAGCTTCAACATTTGGACTAACTTCGCCTTTAATTCTAAAAATATTTTCGTCCAAAATATTTATTTTCTGAAAAAGATGGTCATCGGCAAGTTTAAAATTACTATCAACATCATTTGGTGAAACGCATCTTTCATCACCCCAAAAGAATTTAATTCTATTCCAATTAATTTTGGAGTTGAAATTTTTGCTAAGATAATTGAATATTTTAATTGGTGTATTTCCACCCGAAAGAGCTATTGAATAGAATTTTTCGTTGGCAAGATTATCAATTTGCTTCATCCAAAAATTTCCAAGAAAGTCAGCAATTTGATCTACATTTTCAAATATTTTTATTTCATTTTTCATATTAAAGCTCACAATAAATTCCATCATCTGCTAAATTTTTGCATGGATATCGCCAAGTTGTACCATTTTCTTCTATTAAATCATCGGCAACTTCTGGTCCCCAAGTTCCACAAGGATAACCATAAATTGGGATGGTTTTGTCATTTTCCCAAGCATTTAGGATTGGATTTAGAAATTCCCAAGCACTCATAACTGCATCTCCGCGAGCAAAAAGCGTTGAATCTCCGAGCATTGAATCCAAAAGTAGCCGCTCATAAGCCGAAGGAACGCGTTGATTTGTTAAACTTGAATAATGGAAATCCATATTTACAGTTTGCACATTAAATCCGCCACCAGGAACTTTCATTCCAATTTTTAACAAAATTCCTTCATCTGGTTGAATTCTGATAATCAATTGATTGTTGCCATTTTCAAATGCTTGCTGCTTAAAAAGAAAATGCGGAGTTGACTTAAAATGAATCACCGCTTCAGTTACGCGTGTTGGCAGTCTTTTTCCAGTTCGGATATAAAAAGGAATTCCGCCCCAACGCCAATTATCAATGTAAAATTTAATTGCAGCATAAGTTTCTGTTTTGGAATCTGGATTAACGCCCTCTTCTTCGCGATAGCCCAACATTTTTTCACCTTTAACGGATGAGTTTAAATACTGTCCGCGAATAACATATTTTTGAACATTTTTTTCGTCAATTTTTCTAACAGATTGGAAAACTTTTTCAGTTTCGTTTCTAATCGATTCAGAATCCATTGAAGAAGGCGGTTCCATTGCAATTAATCCAACTAACTGTAAAAGATGATTTTGAATCATATCGCGTAAAGCTCCCGAACCGTCATAATAACCGCCACGTTTTTCAACGCCAATAGATTCTGCAGATGTAATTTCGATGTGATGAATGTAATTGCGATTCCAAAGTGGTTCAAAAATTCCATTCGAAAATCGCGTAACCAAAACATTTTGGACGGTTTCTTTTCCGAGATAATGGTCAATTCTATAAATCTGATTTTCGTTCCAATTTTGCTTTAATGATGCATTCAATTCTTTTGCACTATTAAGATTATATCCAAAAGGCTTTTCGATTATAATTCGTTTCCAACCGTTTTTTTCATCATTTAATCCACTTTTTGCCAAATTTTCTGGAATTACGGAATATAGATTTGGCGGAGTTGATAGGTAGAAAATAATTTTTTCTGGAATGTTCAACTCGGCACTAATTTTTGTAATTCTATTTTTTAACTCTAAAAATGAATCCGCCGATTTTGCATCAACGCTTTGATAGCAAATTGTTTTAAGAAATTCGTCAATCTGCGTCTTGTTTTCAGAAAGAGCAAATTTTTCAATTCCTAATTTCATTTGATTTCTGAAATTGGCATCGTCCAAATTAGAGCGACTTACGCCAATAATTGCATATTTATCTGGAAGCAAGTTTTGTGTAAACAAATCATAAAGCGAAGGAACTAACTTGCGTTTTGTTAAATCGCCCGAAGCTCCAAAGATTACAATTATCTGATTTTCTGGTTTTCTCATTGTTTTACTTTCTTTTTTATTTGCTCTAATATAAATATTTTATTTGTAAATCTTAAATTAAATAAGATGCTTCCTCTTAATTTTTATTCAATATCGCTAACATAATTTGGTTTCAAATGCTTATTATTCATAAATTTGGTCAATGAATTTTAACTACGATTTTTTAATTAAATTTTAAAATTATGAACTCATCTAAATTCAAAATTATTGCTCACCGTGGCTCATCATATATTGCGCCGGAAAATACAATATCTTCAGCAAGATTGGCAATGCAAGAAAATGCTGATGCACTTGAACTGGATATTCATTTAACAAAGGATAATCAAATAGTTGTAATTCACGATTCCAACACAAAACGGACTTCTGGAATTAATAAAAAGGTTAAAAATTTAACATTAAGTGAGCTAAAACAACTCGATTTTGGCTCGTGGAAAAACGAAAAGTGGAATGGCGAAAAAATCCCAACGTTGGAAGAGATTTTTAACATTGTTTCAAAAGAAAAATCCGTTTTTGTCGAAATTAAAAGTGGTTATGAATGTTTGTTTGAAATAAAAAAACTAATTGTTGATGGAAAAATTGACGAATCGCAAATGGTTTTGATGGATTTCAACTTTGAAACAGTTTTGAAAGCAAAAAAAATGTTCCCAAATGTAGAAGTTCTTTGGCTATATGAATTTGAGCCACTTGCCTCTCCAAAGAAAAAGAGAATTTTGCTGGATAAAATAATAGAAATTGCAGTTCTAAATAAAATTGATGGAATTAACATCGAAAATGTAAAGCAATTGGATTCAAATTTTATCCAAAAAGCGAAAGATAATGGATTAAAATGCTATTGTTGGACTGTGGATAACTGCAAAAGAGCAAAATATTTAATGAATTCTGGAATTGATGGAATTGCAACGAACAGACCAGGTTGGATTAAATTGAGATTAAATCTAAACGAATCGGAAATTTTATGAATGACTTAAAACTAAATTGGTGGCAAATTAATATTTTGAGTTAATTCCATTATTCTCCACTTTACAGCATTCTTTCCGAGAAGTAAAAAAATAAACTTTTCCTTTACAATAGTTAACCTATTTGTTAACTTTTAGTATGAAAAAAATATTATTCTATGAAACTACTAAAGGAATTAAGCCGGTTCAAGAATTTTTGGATTCTTTAAGTGACAAACATGTAAAAAAAATTGTTTGGGTTTTAAGATTGACCCGGGATTTGGATTTTATCCCAAAGGAATATCTTAAAAAATTAGTTAATACTAACGACATATGGGAAATTAGGACTCAAAGTGGAAATAATATTTTTAGAATACTATGCTTTTTCGATAAAGGCAATTTTATAGTTTTAACAAATGGATTTGCTAAAAAAATACAAAAAACACCTAAAAATGAAATAGATTTAGCAGAAAAACGAAAACAAGAATATTTAATTAGGAGTAAATAATGGATGATTTAGAAAAATACATAAATGATAGAAAAGAAAAGAGTAAAGAATTTTCCTCAAATTTTGAAGAAGATTACGACAACTTTAGAATTGGTTATCTTTTAAAACAAGCAAGAATTAGTGCTGGCATAACACAAGAAGAATTAGCAAATAAGCTAAATACAAAGAAGTCTTCCATTTCACGTATTGAGAAACACGCTGAAGACATTAGGCTTTCAACTTTAAAAAATTATTTGGGAGCTTTGAATAAACGCTTATATATAAATGTTCGGTAATAAATATAAAATTCTAAATTACAACCGAACTTAATTAAGCTAAATTTTGATTATTCTTTGCAGTTTTTTTCAACTCGTGCCAAATTAACGCAGAAGCACCAAGAATTGCGGCGTCGCCTTCTTCAAGTCCGGATTTCACCAATTTTATTTTTCCTTTATAAAACTGAAGCAAACTATTTTCCATTTGTTTGCGAGTTGGTTCAAAAAGCATTTCGCCAGCTTGTGCAAGTCCACCAAAAATTACAATTGCTTCTGGACTAAGAATTGCAACAACATCTGCAAGTGCATCGCCAAGCATTTTGCCAGTAAATTTGAACGCACTAATTGCTATTTTATCGCCCAAATTGGCTGCATCAAATATTTGTTTTGCAGTAAGTTGGTTATAAGGAATATCACGTAAACTGCTTTCATCACGCGAGTTTGCAAGCAATTCAAAAACTGTTCGTTTAATTCCAGTTGCCGAAACATAGGTTTCCAAACAGCCTTTTCTTCCGCATCCGCATTTTCTACCATCGCGAACAATATTTGTGTGTCCCAACTCGCCTGCAGCTCCACTATGACCATAAAGCATTTTGCCATCGATTATTATTCCGCTTCCAAGTCCAGTTCCAAGAGTAATTTCAACAAAATTTTTCATTCCTTTTGCAGAACCAAATTCCATTTCACCAATTGCTGCTGCGTTTGCATCGTTAGTTAAGGCAAACGGTACATCGTAATATTTTTTTATTAATGAAGCAGCATCAACATAACCCCAATTTAAGTTAATTGGATTTTCGATTGCTCCAGTATAATAATTAGCATTTGGTGCACCCATCCCAATTCCAACAATTCTGTATTCTTTGGAATAATGTTGAAAACTATTCCCAAATTTCTCAAACAGACGTTCAAAAAGATTTCCTGCTGGCTCTAAAGCATTTGTCGAAATTGAATCCTTAAAAATTATTGTGCCTTTTTTGTTCACAATTCCAAAAACAGTATTCGTTCCGCCAATATCAATTCCAAGTGTTACGTCTTTCATTTAAATCTCCTAAATTAAATCTATTCTATTGCAATGCTGTCAACTTAAGCTCCAGTCATTCCGCGAGGTTCTTACGCGGAATCTATTTTTTAGAGAAGATTCCCGCTAAAAGCATGCGGGAATGACGTAACTTAAAAATATTTTCTTAAGTTGACAGTATTGATTCTATAGATAGTGTTAAGAATTTAATTCAATATTTAATCTATTTACAAGTTCATTTTTTAATTTTGTAATAATTTATTTTCATTGCATCAAAGCGCTTGTATTGAAATTCCAGTCTTGAAATGAAATCGTTAAAATTTTTGTTTTCATTATTTGTCCAAACAACTTCTGCAAGTGCCGACATTCGTGGAAATGCCATATATTCAACTTGTTTTGGATTTGGCATGTATTCTGTCCAAACATTTGCTTGCGCACCAATAATAAATTTTGCTTCTTCTTTGGTTAATTCTGAAGGAATTGGATTAAATGAATAAACTTTTTCGAGTGGTAAAAATCCGCCAATCGAAAGTGGTTCATTATCCTTATTTTCAGTTTGATAATAATCAAAATAACAATGTGTTGTTGGAGCCATAACCACATTATGTTTTTGCTTAGCTGCTTCAATTCCACCAGAATTTCCGCGCCACGACATAACTGCCGCATTTGGAGCTAAACCACCTTCAAGAATTTCGTCCCAACCAATAATTTCTTTTCCTTTGGAATTTAGGAATTTTTCAATTCGTTGAATAAAATAACTTTGCAATTCGTGTTCATCAGCCAAATTTTCGTCAGAAATTCTCTTTTGACATTTTGGACATTCATGCCATCTTGTTTTTGGAGCTTCGTCGCCACCAATATGAATAAATTTTGATGGAAACAACTCAACAACCTCAGAAAGTACGTTTTCGAGAAATTCAAAAGTATTTTCATTCCCAGCACAAAAAATATCGTCCGAAATTCCCCACGAAGTTCTAACATCAAAAGGTCCGCCAGTGCACGAAAGTTCGGGATAAGCCGCTAATGCCGCAATTGCATGCCCGGGCATTTCAATTTCGGGGACAACCGTTATAAATCGTTCACTTGCATATTTTACAACTTCTTTAATTTCTTCTTGAGTATAAAAACCGCCATATTTTTGTCCATCAAATTTTTGTGGATTAGTGCTATGATGACCAACAATAGTTTCATTTCTAAAAGCACTTATTTCTGTCAATTTTGGATATTTTTTAATTTCAATTCTCCAACCTTGGTCTTCGGTTAAATGCCAATGAAAAACATTTAGTTTATGAAAAGCAAGATAATCGATGTATTTTTTTATAAAATCGATTGGAAACAAATGACGCCCAACATCAAGATGCATTCCGCGCCAAGCAAATCTTGGAACATCTTCAATATCAACAAAAGGTACTTTTAGAGCTAAATTATCATTTTTTTCGGTTCCAAATATTTCATGAGGCAAAAGTTGCAAAAGAGTCTGAACTCCGTAAAATAATCCCGCATAATTGCCAGAAATTGTAATTCCAGTTTCATCAATTTTTAATTGATAACCTTCATTTCCAAAATCATTTTCTACTAAATTCAATTTAATGCAATTAGTTTCACTTTCAACTTTGCTTACAATTTTAAGTTTATATCCAACTGTTCTTAAAAGCACATTATTTAGCGAGTTTATTACATTTATATTTATTACTGAATTATCATCGGTGACTATTTTTGTTTCGCTGTTAATTACAAATTCGCCTTTATTTACTGTAATTTTATTCGGTTTTGGAATAATATTAACAGATTGTTTCTCGGTAAAATAATAATTGGATGCTGAGCAACTAATTATTGCAATTACAAACATTAGAATAAGACTATTTTTTAGATTCATTTAATTCTCGCTAAAAGTTATATAACCATTATGTTTATTTTAAGGAGTAAAATTAAAAGATTTTGATTATGATTCCAAAGACTTAATTTTTTCGGAGCGATTTATGGTAGTATAACATTTTTTGTGTAAATGGAAAAATCTAAGAAGCGAAGGGAGGCTTAGCCGACCGTAGCTTCTTAGATTTTGTTAAAAAAATTATTAACTTAATTATTAACCATTACACGGAGT
>Ga0074197_1000212_pt1 | contig 84538 bp, 85 predicted proteins | sample EPASupsiteSAE305_FD_64526 | JGI IMG/M metagenome (GOLD analysis project Ga0074197, IMG submission 64526) | Bioremediated contaminated groundwater microbial communities from EPA Superfund site, New Mexico - SAE3-05 reassembly with SPADES | ecosystem: Environmental > Aquatic > Deep subsurface >... | reverse complement strand
CTAAACTTATTTTACTTTTTCTAAGTATTCGCCACGAACAGTGTCAACCTTAATGACATCGCCTTCAACAACGTGGAAAGGTACTTGTACAACTGCACCACTCTCAAGTGTTGCTGGTTTTTTACCACCTTGTGTATCACCTTTGAAGTTAGGTGGTGTCTCTACGATTTTAAGCTCAACAAATTGTGGTGCTTCAACGCTGATAGGTTTACCGTTGTGGTAAAGCATATCAACATTCATACCATCAATAATCCAATCTGCAGCTTCACCCACTTGATCGTGTGTTAAAGCGATTTGCTCATATGTTGCGCTGTCCATAAATTGTAAAAATTCACCATCATCATACAAAAATTGCATGATTTTGTCTTCAAGATTTGGAGTCTCACATTTATCACCCGCGTGGAATGTTTTTTCAATAACTTTTCCATCCATAAATGATTTGATTTTGCAGCGTACAAATGCAGCACCTTTACCAGGCTTAACATGTTGATACTCTACGATTTTATAAGGGGTACCGTTAATTTCGATTTTTAACCCTTTTTTTAAGTCGCCCATAGAAATAGAGGCCATAAATTCTCCTAAATTTTAGTTTCCGCCATTATAGCGAAAAAAATCACGACAACAAAATGGAGTATTTTTATACAATATTTTGTATATTTTAATCAAAATAAAGAATTATTTTAACAATAAATAAGATATAATATCTGTTATAAAGTTTAAAATATAATTTAATTAGTATATTTAATACATTTTAATCTATATTTAATACATTTTTTTGTACAATCATACGATGAAAACAAGCGATATCATCAATCTTTTACATAATGCTATTGAAGCTGAGAATATGGGCAAAAAAATTTCTCAAAAGAAGATGGCAGAAAACTGTGGTATTTCAATGCGTACCTATCAAGAGTGGAGACTTGGTAGCAGTGCACCTATGGGAATTCCTGTTGTTTTCAATATGCTTGGGATGTTAAGAGATGAAGATATTGTAAGACTGGTACGCAAAATAAATGACGGGCAAAAAGGAACGGTATGACAAATCTATCCGTGAGTGAAAAGTTGGCGTTAGAAGAAGTGTTCGAGTGTTTAAAAGATGAAAATTGCCGTAAGATTAGTGCTGTTAATAAACGTTTATTTGTGTATCGTATGATGCGCTTATTGGTTTCGACGCGTCGAAAACTTTTACATGTAAAACGATAAGATCTCCTATCTTTTACATGTAAATGTCTTAAATTGCTTTTGTATTATCCATTAGAACAGGTACAACCACTAAAGAGACGATAACCGCAGCAATTGTTCCAAAGATAAGTGCAACTCCCAATCCCCCAAAAATAGGATCTGTCGCAAGAAGTGTACTCGCTAAAACAATCGCGGCAGCTGTTAAAAAGATCGGCTTTGCACGTGTTGCACTTGCCCTTGCGATGGCTTCTTTTTTTTCTACTCCTTGAGCAATCAGCGTTTGAGCAAAATCAATCAACAAAAGTGCATTACGTGAACTAATCCCCATCAAGGAAATAAACCCGATCAGAGATGTTGCTGTAAGAAAGAATGTTGTTGAAGAAAAGAGGTCCATAAACCAATGTCCCACAATAACACCAATGATAGAGAGAAAACTACCCAGCAATACGATAACCGAAAGAGCAAAGCTTTTGTAATAAACAACCATTAACAAAAAGATCAGCACAAGCGCTGCAATAAATGCACCGCCTAAGTCTCTGAAGGTATCCATAGTTACTTTCATCTCGCCATCCCAAACCAGTTCATACACTTCGCCACTCTTTTTATCTTTAAACGTTATATCAAACAGATGACTATTGCTTACTTCAAAATCTGATTGAAACGCCTCTTTTATTTTCAAACGTGCCTCCAAGAGTGGATAGACTTGTGAAACCAAATCTGCTTCTGCTACGATGCTGACCATCTTTTGAAGATTTTTTGACATGATGGTAGGGCTAGACGCTACTTTTTCAACACGGACCACTTCTGAGAGAGGAACCATCATACCCACAGCATTTATCAGTTTGAGCGCGCTTAGCTTAGCACTTAGTTCCTCTTTTGAAGCATAAGGAAGAGACTTTGAGTGTTCGCTAAGGACAACGTATAAAGGTATTTGATACGGTGAGTTTTCACTATTTTTATGCGCAACATGCATTCCTTCAAATGCAAGATAGAGTAATTCATTAACTTTTTGAATACTCAGTTGTGAACGGCTTACTTTTTCTTTATCCAGCACCAACGAGTACTTCTCATAAATCTCATCACTCATGATATCAATATCAACTAAATCTTTTGTCTGCATTAATATCTGCTTGATGCGCCCTGCAAGAGTACCTAGACGCTCTGAATTTTCGCCATAAAGCTCAATGACAAGTGCTGCCATCGTTGGTGGACCTGCTGGCTGCTCAACCATTTTGATGGAGGTTTGAGGAATGAGTCCTTCACAGTTTTTCTGAATGATAGGACGTAAACGGTGTACCATCGCATAGGAGCGTTCATCTCGTTGATGAATACCACTCAGATTGACAACTATTTCACTGACATGTTCACCGCTTTTCAGCCCTGAGCCTTTTACCAGGCCTGCATAATCGAGAGGTGAGCCCATACCATTAAAAACTTCAATATTTTGTATCTCTTTCTCTTTTTGCAAAATAGATACAACACACTGGTTGATAGTATTTGTCTCTTGATAAGAGCGTCCATTAGGAAGATCAACATAAATGGAAAAGGTATTGGTACTTTTTCCAGGAAGCATCTTTGCTAAGACGATTTTGCTAGGGAACATCAAGATGGCCAAAACAAACGCCACCAATGTTAAAAGAAGCACTAGTTTTTTCTTACGTTCTTCCACTAAGAGAGAATAGATAAAGTGCTCAAATTTTTCCATGATTCTCTCCTTTTTTATGGTTTGGCTTTTTCAGAAATTTACGTGCTAAAAATGGCGTAAAGATATAAGCGATTAACAGTGAAGAGAGCATTGCCACTGGAACATTAAGAGGAATGGGCTTCATAAACTCTCCCATCATCTGCCCTACGAATGCCATTGGAACCATCGTTAAGATAATCGCAATGGTTGCGAGATTGGTTGGTGCACCAATTTCATCGGTTGCTTCGATAAGGAGTTCATCCATCTCTTTATCCTGAGAATCTTTACTATGCAAATGACGGTGAATATTTTCAATGACAACAATTACATCATCGACCAACAGTCCCAAACTCAGTAAAAAGGCAAAAAGCGTGATACGATTAATCGTCTGTCCGCTCATATACGCAATAAAAATGGTAATGGCTAAAATGGCAGGAACGGTAAGTGTTACAATAAGTCCTTCTCGCCAACCTAAGATAAAAATGAGCAACAATGCAATAATCACGATGGAAATGAACAAGTGAAAGACCAGTTCATTGACTGCTTCATTTGCACGTTCTCCATAGTTTCGAGTCACAATGTAGCCTATGCCCTCTTTGTCTAACTCATTTTTTGATGCTTCAAGGCGTTTGAGTACATCATTTGCAATCACCACAGCGTTGGAGCCTTTTAACTTTGAAATACTCAGTGTGACTTGATCTTGCAAAGGTGTCATAGCCTCACCCTGTTTATAACTTATCTGTGCACTCTTTTTATTTTGGATGTCATCGCCTAGATGAATAGCAGCTATATCTTTTAAATAAACGACTGATCCACCAAAATTTGCCACAATGAGGTTTTGAATATCTTCAACTCTCTCCAACGCATTTTTAACACCAAAAACAATCAGTTTTCCTTCTTGCGTTCTATTTTTCACTTCAGGAGACGAGGCAGTCAGTGACTTAAGAGCACCCACAATCTGCTCTAATGAAAGATGATACGCCGAGAGTTTACTAAGATCAATCTCTATGTTGAATTGCTCTTTATGCTCGCCTTTGATCTCTGTCTTAGCAACATTATCAACATTACCGAGTGAATTTCTAAATGCTTCTACGCGTTTATAAAGGCTTACGTTATCAACCCCTTGAGGTGTTTTTGCGTAAAACGCGATAGAAAGAATGGGAATGTCAATATCTATATCAAAAGGACGCACCAGTGGAGTTAAAGCACCCTCAGGTAATTGATCCATATTTTGCATCACTTTATCGTAGAGTTTGAGGTTGGATGCTTCACGGTTCTCACCGATATAATACATCACATTCACAATGCCTACATTATCGCTCGCCACACCATAAATGTGCTCCACACCTTTAATCTCTTTGATACGCCTCTCAAGCGGGCGGACAACCACTTGCTCCACTTCAGCTGCACTTGCACCTGGCATAGAAACAACAACAACACCCCCACTGATAGAAATTTGTGGATCTTCTTCTCTGGGCATTAAAGAAAGCGCTACGATACCTAAAGTAATAAGCGTTATGCCTAAAATCATCGTCAATGGATTGCGTAAAAAGAGTCGCGCAAGATAACCTGCAAGGTATTTTTCTTTGTATTTCATGTTTTATTCACCCACAACCACAACCGCATACATGCCAGGGTACGCTTTGAGCTCTTTGCAATTAAACGAAAGCTTCATTTTAAACGTATGTGCCATAGGGTTAGAACTAGGAATGATGGCTTCCACTTTTCCTTCGCTAATACACCCAATAGAAGGTATTTCTACACGCGCACGGTCACCAATTTTTACACCACTAAGATAACTTTCCGCAATCTCTGTGCTAATTTTTAACGAACTCAAATCTGCTAAAACAAGAGTAGGAACACCTGCTAGTGCCATTTCCCCCGCTTTAATATGCTTCTCTATTACAACACTCTCATTGGGTGCTTTGATATTGAGGTATTGGTACTGGTTTAAAACTTCCTGACGCTTTTGCTTTGCTTGTGCTATCTGCTTCTGCGCTATCTCTACCATCGCTTTTAGATTATTCGCTGAGAGTTCTAGGTTTTCCACTTCATATTTTGAAACCATATCTTTGGCAAGCAAACGTTGGTAGCGTTCTAAATTAAGCGCTGCGTTTTGGTATTGATTTTGATACATGCGAAGATTTAACTCCGCTTGAGAAATAGCAAGATCACTCTGGGCAAGAGCCGTATCCACTTCTTTAGAATCAATGCTGTAGAGTAAATCGCCTTTTTTGACGACATCTCCTTCATTGACATTGACCGTTTGAATAAACCCCATATAACGACTTGATAATGTCTTTTGATTTTCAGAGATAACACTTCCACTTAAATTCAAACTAGCCGCATTTAAGGATAGGCTGGCTATCAAACAGACAACCGTACTTTTTACATAGAAATAAGATTTCATTACATTTCCTTACTGGCTAATTTTTGAAGCTCAAAGATCTTTTCATTGCGTGCATTTTGTACCTCTTTCAATCTGAGTACTTTGCTAAGTTCTTCGGATTGCTTTATTAAAACATCATTGATTGAAACAAGTTTTTGCTCGTACCTACCTGCATAATTTTCATAAATCACATGAGCAAGATCAACCTCATTTTTCAAACTTTTTATCTCGTACTCATCATTTTTTATCTGTGTTTGAAGCTGTTTGAGATACAAAGCGATTTGTTTCTTTGCCAATACTAACTGTTGGGAAGCTTTGAGGTTTTCTACCCGTGCTTTTTCGACATTATTTTTATCACTTCCGCCATTAAAAAGATTCCATTTTACTTGAAGCCCTATGGTATAGGCATCATTTTTAGAAAAATCATTCATCAGTTTATCGTCACTACTACCGTAATTTGCAAAAGCCCCAAGTTGAGGTAAAAATGCACTTTGTGCTAAAGCAATGTTCATCTTAGAGATTTCAACACCTTGCTCTGCTTTTTTAATATCAAGGTTATCACTCAAAATGCGCTCATCCGTCATAGAAACGTTTTGCACCTCTTCATAATGCCCTTTAATAGCAGTAACCTCTTCATCCACTAAAAAAGAGATGAAATGATATAAAAGCGTTCGGTTAGCTTCCGCTTGAGCGATGAGTCTCTCTACATCTGAGTGTTTGTTCTGTACCTCTAAGAGATCTACTTTTTTGACGTACCCCTCTTCCATCATTGCCGCTGTTTTTGCTTCAAGCTTTTTAGTATTTGAAGCGATAATGTTTAAATTGTAAAGGTGCGTTTCTAAAAGGGAAATCGCATAAAAACTTTTTTTTATTTCATAAATTTTTTGAAGACGTAATGCTTCAAGATCAAGTGTGCTCATAGATTCTAGTGCTTTTGTGATTTTGCCATACTGCTCTAGCTTTCCACCTGTATACAAAGGAAGTGTGTACTCTACTTTTGTTTGAAAATGGTTACGGTCTTTCGGATTATTGAGATCACTTGGTTGTGAATTAAAATTTGGATTTGACCAATCAAATTGTTTAAAACCAAAATCAGCAAAAGTCGCTTCACGTGATTGAAGTTTATAACCAAAGACATTCAGTGCATCATTACTGCGTAGTGCTGCTTGAGAGAGCTCTAAACTTCCGTAGTTAGCTCCAAGAGCAGCTTGATGCTCTAATGTTTTAATTCTTTCATTAAATTTTGCAATCATAATTTCACTATTGTGTTCTTTTACTTTTTTGATCGCATCATCCAAACTTAGACCATCATCTCCAAAACAGAGATGAAATGCAAGTAAAGTAATCAGAAGGATTCGCATACAAAACCTTTTTATTCTTTTATTATTACTATTATATTATCAAACGTATAATATTTGTTTATTTATTGAAAAATATTAAGCAGATTGTTTTAGCTAAAGATAATAAAATTTTACTTTTATAATGCTACAAGAAGGCTTTAAAATAGGAGATAAAGAAAAATAAGTTAATTATATTTAAACAAAAGAAGGAAAGGAGTGCGCTTATAGCGTACTCCTCTATAAAATCAAATCAAAATTATAAAACAGCGTATTCAACCCATACACAAGTTTCAAGTTTATTGAGCTCAGCAATAATTTTCTTATCGATGTCAGTATCTACAAGAATAACCGCCATTGCAAATTGATGCGCACCACGACCCAATCTAAAGTCTGCAATGTTAATGCCCTCTTTTGCCAAAATAGAGGCAATGTTAGCAATAACACCTGGTACGTCGTTATTTTTAAAGATAATCATTTTGCCTTTTGGTTTAAAGTCAAACTTGAAGCCATTGATGCCAACGATACGTTGTTCATCTTCTCCAAAGACTGTACCACTAATGCTTACTGCATCTTTGTCAGTTGCTAAAATCAATGTTACTTTATTTTTATAGCCACTGGTACTTCCAAGAACTTCGAATTTACTTTCAATGCCCTTCTCTTTTGCAACAAACTCTGCGTTCACATAATTTACAGTCGTTTCATTGGTCTCTTTTAATGCACCAACGATACCAAATGTGAGAAGTGACTTGCCATGCTCGCCGATATCGCCCTCAAGTTCCAAACGGATTGATTTAATCGCTGAACGATTAAGCTGAGCAGCCAAAAAGCCCATTTTTTGAACCAATTCGAGGTATGGTTTCAAAGATGCTGGCATATCTTCCGCTTTGATCGGTAAATTAAGCGCGTTAGGATAACTAATACCGCGTGCTGCGCTAATAGCATTCTCTGCTGCTTGAATCGCAATTTTCTCTTGTGATTCTAGTGTATTTGCACCAAGGTGAGGTGTTACGCACACATTTTCAAGATCAAGTAAAGGATGGTTGGTTGCTGGCTCTTTTGAAAATACATCAATGCCTGCAAATGCGATTTTTCCGCTTTTAAGTCCCGCAACAAGCGCTTCTTCATTATACAAACCACCACGCGCACAGTTAATCAAACGAACACCATCTTTCATTTTTGCGATCTCATCGTGAGAGATCATATTCGTTGTTTCTTTGTTTTTTGGCGTATGAATGGTAATAAAATCACAACCTAGGATATCATCAAAATTTGTCGTATAAGTCATTCCAAGATCGGTTACTTTTGAAGCAGAAATGTATGGATCATATGCAACAATTTCCATGCCAAATGATTTTGCACGAATAGCTACACGGCTTCCGATGTTACCAAAACCAATGACACCAAGGCGTTTTTCAGAAAGCTCAACACCGTACCATTTCTCACGATTCCATACACGATCAAGTTTAAGATGGTTGTTTGCATTTGGAAAACTTCTTGCACATCCAAGCATGTGTGCCATGGTAAGTTCTACTGCTGCAATTGTATTTGCTGTTGGTACGTTCATTGCGATGATACCGCGTCTGCTACATCCCTCTTGATCAACGTTATCTACACCAACACCTGCTCTAACAATTGCTTTGAGATTTGTTGCAGCATTTAAAAATTTTTCATCAACATCGGTTGAACTACGTGTAATTGCAACATCGCAATCACCAAGTATTTTAAGAAGCTCATCTTTTGGTACTTTTACGGCATCAATAACTTCGATATCTTTCTCAGTACGTAAGATTTCAAAACCTTTTTCATGTATCGCATCACACACAATGATTTTCTTTTGTTTCATAACCAAACCTCGACAATTTTTGATTTTATATCGTATTTTTCAAGTTCTAAAACAACATTTTCCAGTTGTTTCTCACTCTTTTCTTCTATATAAATGAGAGGAACCTTGTCTTCCTTTATCACCATATAGGGAAGGTGCAAAGAGGTGAGCGTTTGAATAATACAAAAAAGTGAGTAGCGATCCGCTCTATCAATCACCAAGCGAAACGATTTTACTTTTCCTACGCTACCATTTCTTTGACCAAACGCATCGATTTGCATAAAGAGCTCATTCACAGGAAATACAAATTCCCTAGCGTCTTTATGCGCCATCTCTTTGATCCACGCTTTTTGTGATGTTTCTTGTTTGATTTCTTGCGTTTTGTAAGGTTCGTACCTAGCGACCTCTACATTAACATCCACATCTTGATGTAGGAGTTTTGAAAGAAAAAACCCTACAGCTACGAAGAGGAGTAAAAAGAGTCCGCCAAGTACTTTTTTTTGCATCGCTTATTTCAATTGATCTTTAAGAATATCTCCAAGCGTCATTTTCTCTTCTTTATTGATCTCTTTTAACGCTTCTCTCTCTTTGAGTTTTGAAAGACGTCTAACAGAGAGGCGAATACGATTTTTCTTGTCATCAATAAAGGTAATAGCCGCTTCGATTTCATCGCCAATTTTTAGATCAGCTTCGTTGACTTGTCCTAAATCTTCTTTACGAATAAGTGCATCTACATTATCTTCAAGTTCAACAAAGATACCAAACTCTTTAATATCTCTGATTTTACCATGAACGATGTCACCATTCTCATGTGATTTTGCATATTTTTGGATTGGGCTATCTTCAAGCTCTTTTTTGCTCAAAGATACTTTTTCATTCTCTTCATCAATTTTTACAATTTTAACTTCAACAACATCGCCTACAGCAAACAATTCTTTGCATTTGTTGTTACGATCCCAAGAAGCATCTTCATTGTGTAAAAGACCTTCAATTCCACCGATTTTTACAAAAGCACCAAAGTTTGTAATCGTTGTAATTTCACCTTTAACAACATCACCTACTTTGAATTTTTTCATGAAATCATCAAATGGTTTTGGTAGAACATTTTTAAGTGATACACGAAGTCTTCTCTCTTTAGCATCAATTTCAATAACTTCAACATCAACCACTTGACCTTCTTCGATATAATCGCGTGGGTGTTTGATGTTTTTATCCCATGAAATTTCAGAAATATGGAGGAAACCTTCAATATCATTTCCAAGATCAACAAACGCACCATATGGTTCGATATTGCTGATGGTTACTTGAATTGAATCACCTGTCTCTAATTCATCTTTGATTTCATCCCATGGATCTGGCATAGCTGCTTTTACTGAAAGAGATAAATGACGTTTATCTTTGTCATATTTGATCGCTTTAACAGGAATAACTTCACCTTCTTTATAAAGTGTACCAGGATTTACTGGACCTTTATAACTGATTTCGCTGTAGTGAACCAAGCCGTCAATTCCACCAACATCAACAAACATACCATAAGTTGTAATTTTTTTGATGGTTCCTTCAACTACTTCATCACGATCAATCAATTCTTGAACGATTTCTTTACGTTTTTTACGCTCATCATCTAAGAACTTTTTGCGAGAAACGATGATTGACTCTGTCTCATTATCAATTTTAATGATTTTAACTTTGAGTGATTTACCCATAAGCGCATTCATATCTTTTACAGCTGCCTGTGAACGTGGAAGGAAGAACTCAATGCCTTCTTTATTCTCAGCGATAAATCCACCTTTGTTTTTACCAGTGATTTTAACATCAAGAACAACATCGTCTTCTTCTTTAAAATCTGCGATGAACGACTTAATTCTATCTTTACGAAGGGCCTTTTTGTGCGAAACAGCTGGTCTTTCGTTTCTGAATCCTGTAATAACTACAGGGATTACATCTCCCACTTTGCATGTTATGTTGCCATTTTCATCTGTAACCTCAGATGCGTTCAATCGTCCTTCAGACTTCTTGCCCACATCCACAAGGATGACATCTTCTTTGATTGCTACAACAACACCATTGATGAGTGCATCTCTCTCAGAATCTTTAAAAGACTCTTCCAACATAGCCGCAAAATCCATCTCCTCATGCTCGTCTACGGCGTCAGTATGAACAGCTTTGTTCGCCTCATTTACCATTTTATACCCTTTTTTGATTGATTTTTGACACATTTAGCTACATGTAAACATGTAAAAGTTGCCTATTATACTTTAATTTCGCTGATTTTTCCAACTATTTTTTCGATAATCCAATCAGGTGTTGAAGCACCTGCAGTCACACCACAAAGCGTTTTACCTGCAAACCAAGCTGGATCCAAATCTTTATCACTCTCTACTAAAAAACTATCTTCGCAATACTCTTTGCAAATACTATGCAACTGCTTGGTATTGGAAGAGTTTTTACCCCCAATAACAATCACCACATCCGCCTCTTTTGCAAGCTCACGTGCAGCATCTTGGTTTTCAAAAGTCGCATTACAAATCGTATTAAAAACTCTCACTTCTTTGTATCGTGTTTCTAAATAATTAGTAATTTCTAAAAATTCACTAATTTTTCGTGTGGTTTGTGAAACGACTGCAATTTTATTGCCTTTAAATTTCACTTTTTCAAGCTCAGCAACGCTCTGTACCACATGAGCACCATGGATGGCGTAGCTCTCAACCCCTTTGACTTCAGGATGGTCTGCATCACCAAAAATGACAATTTCATAGCCTTCCATACTCATTTTTTCACAAATCTCTTGAGGTTTTGTCACATAAGGGCATGTTGCATTGATGACTTGAACATCACTTTTAACGAGTGTTTCAAGGTCTTTTTTAGGGATACCATGCGTACGAATAATAGCTTTATCTACATCTTTAGCTTCAGAAATATCATGCAATGTTTTCACATTAAAATTCTCGCGCAAACGATTGATTTCTTCATTGTTATGAATAAGCGGTCCGATCGTTGAAGCATTCTTCGTATTTTCGGCAATTTTAATGGCTCGTTTTACTCCGAAACAAAAACCGTAGCTAGAAGCGAGTTTAATTTTCATTGGTTAACAGTTCCTATTTGAGCAAGAAGCTCAATAAAATTTGGGAAAGAGGTGTTAATACAGTCAATATCTTCGATAATCATTGGTGTTTTTGTTCCTGCAATAGCAAAACTCATTGCAATTCTATGGTCTCCAAAACTATTAATAGTGGCACTGTGTAATGCACTGCCAGTAACTTCATAACCATCTTCAAATTCTTCAACAGCGATGCCACATAAACGAAGATTTTTCACAACACTAGAAATTCTATCGCTCTCTTTGACACGAAGTTCCTGTGCATTTTTAACAAGGCTTTTTCCTTGTGCACATGCAAATGCAATAGAAAGCGCAGGTAGTTCATCAATAAGCCATGAAATATTTTCACTTACTTCAACACCATGCAAAGCTTTGCCTTTGATAATAATATCGCCAACACTTTCATACACGTTTTCTTTTTCAACAAATAAAACCTCAGCGCCCATACGCTCAAGTACTTTATACGCCTCAATTCGTGTTGGATTTAAAAGCATATTGTGGAGTGTAACGGAACTTCCTTCATTAATGGCTGCAGCAACAGCAAAGAAAAAGCCACTAGAAGGATCACTCGGGACTCTCATATGAAGAGGTTTAAGTGGTGTCGTTTGAGGATGAATCGTTACATTTAATCCATCAGAAATGACATTTGCACCCATACCACGAAGCATTCTCTCACTATGGTCACGGCTCAGCTCTGGTTCACTAAATGTAGAGATACCATCTGCTTGGAGCGCTGCTAAAATAAGTGCGCTTTTGACCTGTGCAGAAGCAATTTTACTCTCATAATGAAAGGCTTTAAGCGTTTCACCGCGAATGCCCAATGGTGCATAATTGCCATTGTTTCTACCATCAATATGCGCGCCAATCTCACGCAAAGGGTCAGCCACACGACGCATAGGGCGAGAACAAAGATATTTGTCACCGTATAAAACAAAGAAACCTTTGCAGCTTGAGAGAAAGCCCATCAAAAGGCGTATAGCAGTGCCTGAATTGCCACAATCAAGAATGAGTGGAGGCTCTACAATACTCGTTGGTGGTGTAATCGTCAGGGTTCCATCTTCAGCTGTTTCAACATGTGCTCCTAAAGATTGCACGATACTTAATGTACACATGGTATCTTCAGCAGGAAGATAGTTTTTAACAATGGAGGGTTGATCGCTCAGAAGTGAAAAAATCGCACAGCGATGTGAGATAGACTTATCGCTGGCGATTTGATCGGTTGTAAACTCAAAAGAGGCTTTGGGGTTTACATGTAATGTTTTCATCGGATAGTAATTCCAAATTTTTCTTGAATTTTTGAAAGCAATGCCTCAACCATAGAAGCGATCTCTTCTTCTTCAAATGTTTTATCCATCGACTGGAATTGAAGCTTAAGTGTAAGACTAACTTTGTCTCCAAGACTTTCATGAACATAACGATCGATAACAGCAAATTTAACCAATGCTTTTGGTGCAATAGAAGCAATAAAACTCTCTAATTCAGAATACTGCATTTTTGCATCAACTAAAAGACTTAAATCACGAGAAGAAGATGGAAGTTTAGAGTACTCTTTTGCAATTTTACGCTTGTATGAAAGTGCATCAAAATCCAATTCACAAATGTAGGTTCTATCTAAGTCAAGCTCTTTTTCGACTTGAACATTCACACGCGCCATATAGCCAGCTTCTACGCCATCAATAATTACACGTGCTGCCTCATACGGACTGCAAAGACCATTAACATTACTAAGTGGAAGAAGTGTAAAGTTACCTAAAATACTTTGAATTTTTCCAGCGAATGCAAAGAAATCAATTTCAGTTGGTTTTCCATGGTTAGCAATTTCAGGAATACCATTTTCTCCACTAAACACAAATGCTATTTTTTTGCTCTCATTTCTTTCGCTATCAAAAACGCTACCAACTTCAAAAAGAGCGACACGCTTTTTACCAAATTTTAGGTTGTTTGAAACAGCACTTAAGATATTTGGTAACAGTGAGCTTCGTAAAGTATTTAACTCACTCGTAATAGGATTTGCAACCTCTAATGCTTCATTTAAAAGTGGCAAATGGAATTTTTTAGCATTCTCTGCATCATCAAACACAAAGTGCAATGTTTCAAAAAAGCCAGCAGATACGGCACGATGACGATACATCTGTCTTTTTTTGAAGTTTAGGTAAGGCTGATTAATTTTCAATTGTTCTGCAAAGACAAATGGCTTAGAAGTAATATTATCAATCCCTACAATACGTACGATCTCTTCACAAATATCTTGTGTATTGAGGACGTCTGATCTAAATTGTGGGATTTTGACATTCATAACATCTTGCTCAAATGCAAAATTTACGCCAAATCCTAAATGTTTTAAGATCTTAATAATTCGACTTTTAGGAATTTCTTCACCAATCATTTGTGTTAATTCACTCTGATGAATGTTAATAATTTTTTCTTCAAAATCTTGTGTAATTTGTTGAGAATCCGCATAAGGCATTACTTGTGAACGCTTTGTAAGCATTTTAAAAAAGTAATTCAATCCAAAGGCAAGATGGGGTTCACTTCCTCTGGAAGATCGGTAAAGATGTTTGTCTCCACCCAATTTTTTATTGGCACTCCTGGATGCAATAATTTCAGGGTGAGTATAATTAGCTTCAACAATAATGCGTTCATCCATCGCTGTTGCTTTACACTCTACTATTTGTGTGATACCTGTAATGGCCACTTTTTGACCATTCAAACCAAAAATTGCATCTAAACCATTTTCATCTTTAGCAATTGCAATTTTTGCTTTTTCATCTTTTGCACCAAAACAGCTTTGATTGTATGCGCGAAGTAGAACACCTGTTACATAGGTCGAATAATCAATTAATTTACCAAGAAGACAGCTATTATCAATCTCTGCAAATCCTAAACGAAGTTGAATAATAAGTGGGACATCAATCTCTTTATTATCAAACACTTTATACATATAAGAGCCATCCAGAGCTTCGCTTCCATGAAGGTGAAGTACTCTTCCAACGCCTGGTTGTTTTTCTTCTTCCTCTTTACTGCCTAATGTTTTCACTTCAAGATCAAAATAAACACTAAGATCTCGAGCAACACCATAAATACTTTGGCAATCTCCACGATTTGGTGTCAAACCAATTTCAATCACATCATCATTAATAAGTGGATATTCACAAAGAGGTTTTCCAATTTCAAGTTTACCAATACTCTCATCTAAGATCATAATGCCATCATTGATTTTAGGAAGCCCAAGCTCTGTAGAAGAGCAGATCATGCCGCAAGACTCAACATCTCTCAGTTTTGCTTTTTTAATTTTTAATCCGCCAGGAAGTTCAGCGCCAATCAATGCAACGGCAATCATCTGTCCTGCTGCAACGTTTTTAGCGCCACATACAATTTGTTGAACATTCTCTCCAACATCCACTTGGCATACATTGAGTTTATCTGCATTAGGGTGTTTCTCGCAAGAGATTACTTTTCCTACAACAACATTTTGAGGGATTCTTATTTTTGTCAGTCCATCGACTTCCAAACCAATAGCATTGAGTGCTAGTGAAATTTTATCGGTATCAATCGCACCTAAATCAATCCATTCATTTAACCATTGTTTTGTTACTATCATCTAAATTGCTCCAATAATCTCAAATCACCCTCAAATAAAGATCGTAAATCTGGAATTTGATGTAAAAGCATTGCAAAGCGCTCAACACCAAGACCGAAAGCATACCCACTTACATCTTTATAGCCTACGGCTTTAAATACGTTTGGATCAACAACACCACAACCAAGTACTTCAAGCCAGCCAGTGTGTGAACAAACTCTACATCCTTCGCCATGGCAGAAGATACAGCTAATATCTGCTTCTGCACTTGGCTCCGTAAATGGGAAGAAGCTAGGACGGAAACGAACTTTTACGTCACCAAACATATATTTCAAAAAGTCTTCAAGAATAAATTTTAGGTTAGCAAATGAGACTTTTCCTGCCTTATCAACAACAAGTCCTTCTACTTGATGAAACATTGGCGTATGGGTGATGTCAAAATCACGTCTAAAAACTGCTCCTGGACAAATCATACGAATAGGTGCTTTTTGTTTGAGCATTGTTCTAATTTGAACAGGTGAAGTGTGTGTGCGAAGAAGCATTGAATCTTTAAAATAAAACGTATCTTGCATATCACGCGCTGGGTGATACTTTGGAAGATTTAGTGCTTCAAAGTTATGGAAATCATCTTCAACCAAAGGACCTTCTTCAATCGAAAAGTTCATGCTTACAAAATATTCAATAATTTTATCCATCGTATCCATAACAGGATGCAAAGCACCAGCACTGCTCTCTTGATTGAACAATGTCACATCAACACTGCTTTTACGCATCTGCTCTTCAATCATAATTGTTTCTAGTGCACTCTTTTTCTCATTGAGTCGTTCTAAAAAATTTTCTTTATTAATATTGAGATTTTGAGCAAACTCTTTTTTAGCATCACCTTCAAGCTTTTTAAGCTCTTCAAACTGTGCCGCAAAATATCCTTTTTTACCAAAAAGAGAGACGCGCATCTTTTCCAATTCAACGAGCGATGTACACGCTGCTATCGCATTTTCCATATCTTTCAAAGGGTTACCTTTCATTCACGAGCATTCATGGCGCTCTTAAGTCTAATAAGAAGCTCATTTTAGTCAAACTTTAATTATAAAAGGTTAAAATCTAATGTTTATTCTAAATACTGGCACATTGATTGCACGCTTTTAGAGTTTCAATCTATCAAGATCATAAAATAAGGAGAAAGCTATGACTATCTTTAGTAAAATTGTAAGCGGTGAAATTCCTTGCAACAAAGTACTTGAAAATGAGGAGTTCTTAGCGTTTCATGACATTAATCCAAAAGCGCCTATTCATATTTTAATTATTCCCAAAAAAGAGTATAAAAATTTCCAAGAAGTTGACCCAAAAATCATGGTGGGGTTAACGGAATTTACACATCAAGTTGCAAAACTTCTAGGGCTTGATGAGAGTGGTTATCGCTTAATTACAAATAATGGTAGTGATGGTGGACAAGAGGTAATGCATCTTCATTTTCATCTTTTAGGTGGTGCAAAACTTTCATGGAATCACTTAAGCGACAGCGATTCACACAAATTTCTATAACATCATAGAAGAGGTTTTCACCTCTTCTTACTTTTTCTTATCTACGTGCTTTCATCCACGTTTCAAAAATTTCAATTTGTTTACATGTAGAAGAAACTGCTGTTCCTCCTTGAGAAGTACGTGCATTCATTGAATTGACCAAAGAGAGATACTCACATACATCATTTCCAATACGTGGATCAACTTTTTGAAGTTCAGCGACACTCATTACGCTTAAATCAATTCCTAAGCTCTCTGCATGCGCTACTGCACGTCCTGTAATAAAATGTGCTTCACGGAATGGAATATCGCATTTTTGTACTAAATAATCTGCTAAATCTGTTGCACTAAGATGCCCTACTTCGCAGGCTTGCTTCATACGATCAACATTAATTGTCATTGTTCGTGCCGCTTCTTTTAGGATATTAAGAGACATGTAAACGGTTTCAACACTATCAAATACACCCTCTTTATCTTCTTGCATATCTTTATTATAAGCTAATGGTAATCCTTTGAGTACCGTCAATAACGAGATAAGATTGCCATTGACGCGACCTGTTTTACCACGTAAAAGCTCTGGAACATCAGGATTTTTCTTTTGAGGCATAATAGAACTACCCGTTGAGTACTCATCACTGAGTGTCACAAACTTAAACTCGTAACTTGACCATAATATGAGCTCTTCCGCAAAACGAGAAACATGCATCATAATGGTTGAAATATTGAAAAGAATCTCTAGTGCAAAGTCACGATCACTCACCGTATCAAGGCAGTTCACACTGACACTATCAAAGCCTAAAAGTTGTGCTACATACTCTCTATCAATGTTGTGTGGTGTTCCAGCAAGTGCGGCACAACCAAGAGGTAAAACATTGTTACGCTGATATGAACTTTCCAGTCGTTCAATATCACGTTTGAACATCGAAACGTATGCTAAGAGATGAAATGCTAAGTTGATAGGTTGTGCATGTTGAAGATGTGTCATACCAGGGAGTAATGTTTGTGTATGTTCTTTTGCAATATTCATCAATACATCAATCACCTCTTCTAAAACATGAACGATGATTAAAGTCTGCTTTTGCACATACTGTCTAAAATCAACTGCAACTTGATCATTACGACTTCTTGCCGTGTGTAAACGCTTACCTGCTTCACCAATTAAATCAATCAGCCTCGTTTCAACAGACATATGAATATCTTCATGGGCAATATCAAAAACAAATATTCCCTCTTCGATCTCTTTTTTAATTTGTAATAACCCACGAGCGATTTGATCGGCTTCATCTTGTGTGAGAATACCTTGTTTTGCTAGCATCGTTGCATGTGCAATCGAGCCTTTGATATCCTCTTCGTATAATTTTTTATCAAAAGGTAATGAAGCATTAAATTCATCGAGAAGTGCTGCTCCACTTGCGGCGAATCTGCCAGACCATAGCTTTGACATTAAGAAATCTCCTTGATTGTAAAAAAGTACAGGAGTGTTAAACTCCCGTACGTGTCATGTTAGAATTAGAGTTTTGGACCAGCGCTTGAAAAATCAGAATCAGCGGTAATATACTTTTTAAAATTCTCAATAAACATTTCAGCAAGTTCATCTCTGGTTGCATCATAAAGACTTTTGTTTTCCCAAGTATTTTTAGGATTTAAAATTTCGGTTGGTACACCATCTAATGCTTTTGGCACTTGAATGTTGAAAACAGGAATGCTTTCAAATTCACATTCATTGATACTACCATCTAAAATTGCGTTGATACATGCACGTGTTGCTTTAATGCTCATACGTTTACCAACACCATAACTACCACCAGTCCAACCTGTGTTCACCAAATAAACATCAACATTGTGTTTTGCAATTTTTTCACCTAAAAGCTTCGCATAAGCAGTTGGATGTAGTGGCAAGAACGCCTCACCAAAACATGCACTAAATGTTGCTACTGGCTCAGTAATACCACGCTCAGTTCCCGCAACTTTAGCAGTATATCCACTTAAGAAGTAGTACATTGCTTGCTCTTTTGTGAGTTTTGACACTGGAGGTAAAACACCAAATGCATCAGCACTTAGGAAAATAATTTTTTTAGGGTGACCTGCTTGGAGGCTTTTTTCATGATTGTCAATGTGATAAATAGGGTAAGAAACACGAGTATTTTCTGTTTTTGAAGCATCTGCATAATCTACTTCTTTGTTGTCATTAATAACAACATTTTCTAAAAGAGCATCTTGACGAATTGCACCATAAATTTCAGGCTCACTGCTTGGGTCAAGATTGATACATTTTGCGTAACAGCCACCCTCAAAGTTAAAGACGCCTTCATCATCCCAACCATGTTCATCATCACCAATCAATTTACGTTTTGGGTCTGTTGAAAGTGTTGTTTTACCTGTTCCTGAAAGACCGAAGAAAAGAGCTGTGTCACCTTTTTCACCAACATTTGCAGAACAGTGCATCGAAAGTTTACCCTCTAATGGCAACCAGTAGTTCATCATAGAGAAGATACCTTTTTTAATCTCTCCACCATACCATGTACCGCCAATAATCGCAATATTTTCTTCAACATTGAAAACTACAAATACATCAGAATGAAGACCATGTTTTTTATAATCTTCGTTTGACATTTTACACGCATTATAAAGTACAAAATCTGGTTTAAAATGAGCAAGTTCTTCTTCTTTTGGGCGAATGAACATATTTTTTACAAAATGAGCTTGCCATGCAATTTCGGTAACAACACGAATACTTTTACGACTTGCCAAGCTGCCGCCACTGTAAGCATCTTGAACATATATATCTTTACCAGAGAGTTGTTGTTTTACTTTAGCGAAAAGTTCATCGAAAACCTCTTTGCTAATCTTCTGGTTCATTTTTCCCCATGCGATATATTTGTTAGAAGGTTCTTGATCTACAAAATATTTATCTTTTGGGCTTCTTCCGGTAAAAATTCCTGTATCTACACTAAATGTACCATTACTTGTAAGATGACCTTCGTTGTTTGCAATTTCATGCTTCAAAAGCTCATCATAGCTTAGGTTATAGTGAATCTTACCAATATTGGTTAAGCCTAACTTTTCAATTTCATTAATCTTCGACATAGTATTTATATCCTCAAAACGTTTTTTTAAAAATAGACAACAGCATCTATGCTGCAACCGCAGAGCCAATGAGACCTGCCACACTAGGACCCATTGAAAGCATATTCACTGGATCTTTTTTTAGACCTTTCACACGATTCTCCTTCTCTTAGTTTGAACAAGAGAAGGAGAGTTTTACGATACTTTACGAACCAATCTCATTTATAAAGTTACAAGAACTTGGTTATTGACGATTGTATCACCTTGTTTTACTTTTACGCTACTAACAACGCCATCTTCTGGAGAAGTTACTTCAATCTCCATTTTCATTGCTTCAATCACAATAACAGGCTGCCCTTTTTTGACTTTATCACCCTCATTAACAAGCACTTTAAAGATAGACCCTGGTAATCCCGCTTTAATCTCACGACCACCATTTGTATTCGATGCAGCAGCACTACAAGAAGCAACGCCTTCTTCAGCACCATCTTTTACATCGATAATATACACTTCTCCATCAATAACAAATGTTGTATCGTTACCTTCTGATCTTACATGGTATTTTTGACCATTTACAGTGACTGTAAACTCTGAACTACCTGTTGATGCGGCTGGAGTTGCTGGTTTTTCTTTCTCAATTTTACGAACATTGACTTTTGCTTCGCCTTTTAAGAATGCAATACCTTTTTCTTTACACGCAGCTGCAATCAATAAGTTTTCATCAGTCACTTCAAGATTTGCTTCTTCAAGCATTTTTCTTACATGAGAAAGTGATTTAGTCTCATCTGCATCTGCAAGTTCAAGAGCATTTTTAGTTGTTGGTTCAAGTTTAAGTTGTTGACTCGCAAGTGCTACAACCTCTGCATTAGGAGTAACAGGAGTTTTTCCAAAATAACCAAGTACCATTTTGCCGTATCCCTCAGCAATTTTTACCCAAGGACCGAACATAACATTGTTAAATGCTTGTTGGAAATAGAATTGAGATACAGGTGTAACACTTGTACCATATCCGCCTTTTTCAACCACTTCACGCATTGCCTTAATCACTTCTGGGAATTTGTGAAGGATGTTATTGTCACGAAGCATTTGAGTATTGGCAGTTAAAGCACCACCTGGCATTGGAGAAAAAGGGATAAGTGGAGAAACTTGTACAGCTTCTGGTGGCATAAAATAATCTTTTAAACAGTCTTGTAACACATCTTCGTACGTGAGAATTTTTTCAAGCTCAAGGCCACCAAGATCATAATCTTTACCTTTAACCGCATGAAGCATTGTTAAAATATCGGGTTGAGATGTACCACCACTCACAGGAGAAGCTGCAAGATCAATACCATCAACACCTGCTTCAAGTGCTGCTAAATAACAAGCAACACTGACACCTGCTGTTTCATGCGTGTGAAGACGTAAATGAGTTCCTTCTGGAACAAGTTTACGTGCCATTTTAAGAGTTTCATACACTTTTTGAGGACTTGAAGTACCACTTGCATCTTTGAAACAAATGCTATGATATGGGATACCTGAATCTAAGATCGCACGTAATGTTTTTTCATAAAACGCTACATCGTGCGCTCCCACACATTTAGGAGGAAGATCCATCATTGTAACAACAATCTCATGTTTAAGACCATGATGTACAATGCGTTCACCACTGTATTTAAGATTCTCTACATCATTGAGAGCATCAAAGTTACGAATAGTCGTTGTGCCATGTTTTTTAAACATTTTAGCATGAAGATCAATAAGTTCGCGATTACCTGTATCAAGCATCACAGTGTTAACGCCACGTGCTAATGTTTGGAGGTTTGCATTTGGACCAGCAATTTCTCTAAATTTGTCCATCATTACAAAAGCATCTTCATTGAGGTAGAAATAAAGACTTTGAAAGCGCGCTCCACCACCAAATTCAAAATGGCTAATACCTGCATCTCTTGCTGCGGCTACCGCAGGAAGAAAATCATCCATAAGTACACGTCCACCAAAAACCGACTGAAACCCATCTCTAAACGTCGTATCCATCACATCGATGTATTTTTTAGCCATCTTACTTTGCCCTTTTTACTATTTTGATTTTGTTTTATGACCTAATAGAAGCAGCAACGGCTGCAACAACTGAGAAGTTACCTTTTTGAAATAATCCTTGGGTAGAATTACTTATAAAGACATTCCCCTCGCAAAGAGGAAAATATTTTATTATGCTTTTAACTAATGGCACCAAGACAACAGCCATTAAAGCTAAAAACACAAACACTGTGGAGATACCAGAAAATGAGAATTTCAAGATTTCCACAATTAGATTAACTTCCATAGACGCAACCCTTTTTGTTTAAATTTAACTAAAAAACATAGTCAAAATTTTAGTATTTTATCATTTTATTTATTAAATCAAACCTATGAAAAAGTGCTTTTAGAAGGTTAAAAGAGGGTCAATCTTTTCATGATAAAACAATAAGATTGACCTCTTTTATATGAAGAAGTTTTTATGAAATTGCGCGTTCTAGTAGATAGAATAATGAACGATATTCGAGTCCGCTCTCTTCGCTCAAACCAATTTCACATGGTTTACCTGTTGAAAATGCTAGCTTTGTATCACTTGGAATAGATGCTTTTAAATGACGCAAAGCTGATTTGTTTAACTCTGGATAATTAAATCCACGATCTCCAGCAAAACCGCAACATGTAACATCTGCAGGAACTGTGACTTTAGAGCTACACAAACGTGCAATCTTCTCAAACTTGTCTGCTAGGCCCATTTTACGGGTGCTACAAATCGTATGAATCACAACAGGCTCATTGATTTGTCTAATGGTTAATTTATCTAAAAGATAATCGTGAATAAACTCAATAGGGTCATGCACTTTTAATCCTGTATCAAAATACTCCATCATTGTTTTTGTACATGAACTCATATCACACAAGATAGGATATTTTCCATTTTCACTTGCTTTATTGAGTGCTGCCTCTAACTCCATTGATTTTTGTTTGCCTTCAGCTTTATATCCCTTGCTAGAGAAAGGCATACCACAGCAGAGTGGCTTTAACTGTTCAGGGAAAATGACTTCATAACCTGCTTTTTCTAAAATACCAATAATGAGTTCATCTAACTCTTTCTCTTCACCTTTTGGCTTTGGATTTCCCATCGTACGATTTAAACAGGATGAAAAATAGACAACTTTTTCAGCAGCACCAAAGAGCTTTCGACTGTCCTTAAACGTATGTCCTCCTGGAAGGCTAGCTGTCCATAGTGGCAATTTATTTCCACTAAGTGCCGTAACACCTGCGCTCATTGCCTTCATCACACCATCAGGTATAACAGCGTTGACACCTTTTACAGCACTTAGTACAAAGCTACCAATACCTAAAACTGTTCCATAGTTATTGGCGATCATACCTGCAATTTTGTGTTGTGTTGGTGTAATTTGATGTGCGCGAATTTTCTTCGTTAAAGCACCCGTATCGATACCGACTGGACAAACAAGTGAACAGAGTGAACATGTCGCACATGTCTCTACTCCATCATATTGATAAAGCTTTTGCATCTCTTCAAACGCTTCCATTTCATCTTGATTTTTCAATGTTGTCATACGTCTATTAACAACAATACGTTGTCTTGGCGTTAGAGTAAGCGCATTGGAAGGGCATGCTGGCTCACAAAATCCACACTCAATACATTTATCAATATAGTCATCGGTCTTAGGCATTTCTTTGAAATTTTTCAGATGCGCTTTTGGATCTGCATTGATAATAACACCAGGATTTAAAAGTCCTTTCGGATCAAAAATCGCCTTAATCTCTTTCATCAGCACATAGGCATCATTACCCCATTCTAACTCAACAAATGGAGCCATATTACGGCCTGTTCCATGTTCTGCCTTGAGACTTCCATGATATTTTGTAGCGACCTGTTCTGCGACTTCTTGCATAAAATCTTCATAACGCTTAATCTCTTTAGGGTCTTCAAATGCTTGTGTAAAGACAAAGTGAAGATTGCCATCTAGGGCATGTCCAAAGATGATAGCCTCGTTATAGCCATATTTTTTGAACAACTCTTGTAATTCTAATGTTGCATCAGCCAGTGATTCGATAGGATATGCTACGTCCTCAATGATGACCGTTGTACCACTCTCACGCACTGCGCCAACAGCAGGGAAAAGTCCTTTACGAATTTTCCAATACTTTGTATATTCATACACATCTTTTGTAAAGTGTAATGGCATTTCTGGTTCAATATGTGCTAGTTTTTCTAAAATAACTGCAATATTTTCATCCAACTTTGCATTGTTTTCTGCACGGCTCTCAACAAGAACTGCCGTTGCAGTAGGGCTTAGTGTCTTCAAAAAGCTTGGCATACCTTCTTTGTTTTCAACACTTCTAAGTCCCGCTCTATCCATCATTTCAGCAGCGGCAACATTGTCTTTACATTGTGTTTTAAGCACAATAACCGCATCACAGGCATCTTTAATATTTTTAAAGATCATTAAAGCACTGGCTTTATCTTTATACTCAGGAACCGTTTTAAAGGTGATCTCTTTGATAAATCCAAGTGTGCCTTCACTACCAATCATGAGGTGAGCGATAATATCAATCGGATCTTCATAATCTACAAGTGCATTTAGACTATAACCACAGGTATTTTTGATTTTAAATTTTCGTACAATTTTTTCATGAAGCTCTGGATTGGCTCTTACTTCTTTTGCAAGAGTTCCAATGCGTTCTACAAGAGCATGGTGATACTGTTTAAATGTTTTAATACTCTCAGATGAACCTGTATCAAGCTCTGTACCATCATGAAAAATAATTTTCATCGACTCTAAGGTTTTATATGAATTGTCTGTCGTACCACAACACATACCGCTGGCGTTATTTGCAGCAATACCTGAAATCATTGCAGCACCAATACTCGCAGGATCTGGTCCGATTTTCTTACCATATGGGAGCAAATATGCATTCGCATCAGCACCAATAACAGAAGGTTGCATGGTGATCAAACTCACATCTTTATTGACAGATATTCCTCTCCAGTCACGTGATGTCACGATCAATATAGAGTCAGTAATCGCTTGTCCTGATAAACTTGTTCCAGCTGCGCGGAAAACAACAGGCAAAGAGAGAGACGAGCTGATTTTAAGGATTTGACTTACTTCATCGGCATCATTTGCCCAAATAACGACTTTAGGGATAAGCCTATAAAACGAAGCGTCTGTGCCATAGGCAATGGTGTGAAGAGGGTCTGTAAAAATTCTCTTCTCAGGGATAAAATTCACAATTTCATTATAGAAATTAAGGTAATTTCCACTCAATGGCATCCGAACATCCTTACAATATGGGGTTTTTAATCAGTGTAGCAATTTGGCATAAAAAACATATGACATTTATATGAAATTTTTTATAGGTAAAGTATACGAAGAAAAAAGGTGACATACTTTACCTACAAGTATAAAAGAAGCGAACTTTATTTTCTTAAATTTGCGAAGGCATTTACAGGTACTATTTCAATAACGTAAAATATAACCTACATCTACTACAGTCTCAATACATTCAAAAGGGATTTTTTTGCGTAATCGTCGCATGAGAGAGCGGATAGAATCCAGGCTTGCAAAATTACCTTCCCATACCATCGCTTGAATTTTATCAAATGTGACAACTTTTCCTTTTTCGCTAATTAATACATTCAATAACAGTTTTTCTTTCCGAGAAAGGTGTTCCTCTGTACTTCCAATACGCAATAAACTCGTTTTGAAATCAAACTGACAGTCATGACCTAAATCCACAATATCGTGGCGAATATTGCACAGTTTTTCAATTTTTATTTCTAATTCATCAATGAAGAAAGGCTTTTTTAGAAAATCATTACATCCATAGCTGTACGCGTCTTTAATCACTTCCAGCTCAACACTAGAACTAATAATAATGACTGGAGTTTCAGGATAAAAATCACGTATTTGTTTCAGAATTTCAATTCCATCGAGGCTAGGCACATTAATGTCTAGTATAAAACAAGTATAGCCATTATCTAGGGCATCATAAGCTTCTTGCCCATCAATAAAAGAGTCAACACTATACGCTTTTGCCTCTAGACGTTTGACGATGGTTGCATTGAGACGTGCATTGTCTTCTAAAAGTAAAATTTTCATTCTCCGCCTTTCGTATTGGGAACTAAAATTCTGAATTCAACCGTATTCGTACCTCTATTTTGAACACGAATACTACCACCCATTTTATCTTCAATAATCATTTTTGCCATATAGAGGCCAAGTCCCGTACCATTTTTTGTTGTTGTAAAGTACGGATCAAAAATAAATCCAATAATTTTCTCAGGAATAATGCCTCCATCATCACTCACGATGATTTTAGTATGGATGATTTCACGATCCACCTCGACAGTAATACTCCCTCCTTTTTTAGACTTAACAAGTTTATTTTTAGCGTTATTGATGACATTAATCAAAACTTGTTTAAACTCGTTTTCATAACCATAGACAGGGAATATCTCTTCATCTTTGAGATAATGTACACGCAAATCAATATGTGCATAAAAAATCTGTCGACCAATGATTTCAAGAACTTCATTCAATGCTTTTTTCGCACAAAAAAGTGTTTTTCGTGTTGATGGCTTAAGGAAATTTCTAAAATCTTTAAGCGTTTGTGACATATATTGTATCTGAATGATAGCATCTCGAACAAACTCTTTCATTTTAGTTCGATCCATTTCACCGCTATTAAAACAAAATTCCATATCTTGCATGATAGCAGAAAGTTCAACCAAAGGCTCGTTCCATTGATGTGCGACTCCTGCAATCATCTCACCCATTTCTGTTAGTTTTGATTGTTGAATCAAAAATTGTTGTTGTTGCATTCTTTCTGTCATATCATCCATGACACATACAATTCCACCAACACTTCCATCACTATTGCTATAAACAGCTTTACTGAGTGTAAAAAGTCGTGCTCTTTTTTTCGGAAGATGTAACATCAATTCTACGGTTTCAGAACCTTTATTTTCCAAAAGTTCAAGGTCATTTTTGCGTCTCTCTGAAGCCCATTCCCCAGGGTAAAAATCAAAAATAGTTTTTCCAATCATCTCTTCTTTTGTACGATCATACAGTCTTGCAAATGCGGTATTGCTACCAATATATTCCCCTGCAACATTTGTAAAATAGATTGGGTTGGGAATCGTATCGAGAAGAACTTTAATAAATTCAAGTTGGTTTTTAAGTGCTAATTCACTCTGTTTTCGAATACGTACATTTTGCATCAAAAAGAGTACTATCATGATAATTGCACTAAAAATAGCCGCAAATAGCCAAACATATTGTTTATACTCTTCATAAAAAGAGAATGGTTTATTGATAATTTCATAATTTTTTAGAACAGGAGAAGGATCAATTCTATGATTTTCAAGTTCTTTGTAATCAAACATATAACGGTTGGGGCTTTTTTCTACAATAGGAATATGACTCGGATCTTTCCCCGCAAAAATTTGATCCACGATTTTACAGGCAGCTTCTGCCTGAGAAGTCGCACTAGTTAAAAAACCGCCTACAATGCCGTAATCTAAATAAAAATCCCAAAGTCCATATATAGGTGTATTTGTAATTTTACGAATCTGTTGTAAATTATCTTTGTAGGTAAAAAATCGTCCTGTTTTATCTTTAAAAAGTAGAACCCACAAAATTGCACTGTTTTTACCAAGCTCCGCAGTTTTTGAGGCGATCTCTTCCATATCCATGCTATTGATATGCTCTATCTCGACACGGTTACGGTATTTTGACTCAACTGCATCAATCTCCTTACGAATAGCATCACCCGTAATAGACTGTTCATTAATCACTAATATCTTATCTAATTCTGGTTGCAGTGCAAGCATTAAGTCAAGATTTTTTTCAATATCAACATTTTCAACAACACCCGTAACTCGCTTTATTCCTTGAATCAAACTGTTTTCAAAATTATTGATACCAAGAAAAACAATAGGAGTATTTTTAAAGAGTTCTTCATAATGTTCTTGCACAAAAGCAAGAGCACTGTTATCAACTGCCATGACAATATCAAAGCTATAATGTTTAAATCGTTCTTTGTAGTAATGATAAAACTCTTCTAAATATTCGGGTGTATCAACACGTTTGGTATCCATATAGACTGTCGATACAAACGTATTATCTTTATCTGAAAAATTTTTTTCAATGACCTTGGAGATATCATCACTCCATTTATATCCTTTATGATATGAATGAAGCAACAAAATATCTTTGGTATTTTGCGCCCAAAGTGTTCCGAAGAAAAGACATAAGAGGAAAAAAATCTTTCTCATAAGCAAGAAAAAGGATATCTAGATGATGAAAAAATTTTCGGGATGTTTAATAATTGCACCATGCTCAGCAATAGCTTCATCAGGCATATTGTAGCGTTCATTGAAAATAGGATGATGAAACTGTACTTCATCATTAATGATCTCAAAAACCATTGTCTCGTAAACAATTTTTTTAGAATCACCTTCGAAAAAAGAGTGTCTGACATGCATACTAATTGTAGAAATTAAAAACTCTCTGCCATCAATTTTAATGACATTTTTTAGCTCTAACTCTCTCATTAACAACCTTTCAAACTTGAAAAATGGAGGTATATAGTAACATAATTAAACATCGAATTTTATAAAAATAGGAAAGTAAATTTTAGAAGAAAATGAATGGTGCGGACGGGGGGATTTGAACCCCCACACACGTAGTGCGCTACCACCTCAAGGTAGTGTGTCTACCGTTCCACCACGTCCGCATAAAAGGAGTGAGACCTTAAAAAGGTCTCGTTTTGTTTGCTTGTTAATTAACCAAGAAATGGGTTTTTGTAAAGAAGGATCAAAGAGATAACAAGTGCATAAATAACTTGTGCTTCGATCATCGCAAGTGCAATAAACATTGTAGTTACAAGTTTACCACCAAGACCAGGATTTCTTGCTGTTCCAGAAATAGCTGAAGATGCAGTGTTACCCATACCGATTGCGCCACCAAGTGCAGCAAGACCAAGTACGATACCTACAGCAAGTGCTGAATAAGCTTTAACTGTTTCACCTTCACCTGCAAATGCAAATGTTGCAAATGCTACCATTAAAAAAAGAATCTTTTTCAAAGATTGCTCCTATATTTTTTTCAAAGTCTGTTCGGATATAATCCCTACTTTCCACTTTGTGAGCGAGATTATATCTATCCAATTGTTAAAAACCCTTTAAAGTTAGCGCTCTAAACCTAACTCTATTTTATTTCCCGTTTGTTTCAAGATTTTAACACGTACTTTTTGCTCTAAGCTCAAGTAATCACTTACTTTGTCTACGCGATGATCAGCAATTTTTGATACATGTAAAAGACCATCAATACCACCAGGAAGCTCAATGAATGCACCAAAATCGACAATGCGTTTTACTACGCCATCTACAACTTCATCCTGAATAAATGTTGGGATAGGTTTCTCTTCTTTATGACCATGCCCGTGTTTGTCACCACGATCTCTTCCATGACCACCACGTCCACCAAATGCAGGTTTATTGGTAATCTGAATAATATGCTCTTTCGCTGCTTCTACTTTTTCTTTATTTTCGCCAGCAATCTTAACTTCACCTTTTTCACGATCGAGGTCAATAGAGACTTCAAATTTTTCAATAATTTCGCGAATCGTTTTACCGGCTTGACCAATGATGTCTACAATTTTAGACGGATCAACATTGAAAAGCTCTAGCTTTGGCAAAATAGCATTATTAACTACAATTTCTTCATTTGCAGTTTCCATCAAGCCTAAAATATGTGCTCTACCCTCTTTTGCTTGATATAAAGCTTCTTTTAGAACATCTCGCGAAATACCACCCAGTTTAATGTCCATCTGAAGAGCCGTAATACCATCTCTTGTTCCAGCTACTTTAAAGTCCATATCGCCATCATGATCTTCTAAGCCCATAATATCACTTAAAACCGCGTGTTTATCCCCTTCAAAAACGAGCCCCATAGCAATACCTGCTACAAGTTTTTCAAGATGAATGCCAGCAGCTTTAAGGGCTAATGCACCACCACAGATAGTCGCCATAGAGGAAGAACCATTGGATTCTAAAATCTCAGAAACTAGACGAATGGTTTGTAAGCGATTCATATCAACAACTGGTTCTAATGCACGACGAGCAAGATTGCCATGACCTAATTCTCTTCGGCCTGGTGCACGGAGTGGAGAAGCTTCACCCACAGAGAAACCTGGGAAGTTATAATTCACCATAAATGTATCATTAATTGTATTTTTCTCGGTTAAGAGATCATACATCTGTGCATCTTTATCATTACCCAATGTTGCGACAACTAAAGCTTGTGTTTGTCCACGTGTAAAGAGACATGAGCCATGTGCAAGAGGTAATAAGTTTGTCTCAATGCTAATAGGTCTGATTTCATTAAGTTTTCTACCATCAGCACGAACACGTTTTTCAATAATCATTTCACGTACAATTTTCTTTTTATAGGCATTGACAACGCTATCAACAAGATCTTTGCTCCAACCTTCTAAAACGGCAACTTCATCACTTAAGATTTTAGTAACAATCTTTCCAAACTCACTTGCTCGTTCACTTTTTGCCATTTGATTGATAGCATTATAAACTTCTTCTTTATAAAACTCGTCAATGTAGGCATAAATAGAATCATTGACTAAATCTTGCTTATAATCAAGAATAGCATCTTCTTTTTTCAAAGGCTTAAATGTGTTTTCATAAGCTGATGTAGCTTCTGTAATAGCACTTTGAGCTTTATCAATTGCAGCTAAAATCGCATCTTCATCAAATTCATTTACAGATTGTTTAGCGATAACGCTCTCTGCAAGTGTAGGATCAAGCATAGGATCAATAGCCATGACAGGAAGGCTCATCGTTTCCATTGATGCAATAGAACGCATTTCAATCATTAAAAGCTCTTCCTTAGTTCCCGCAACATAAAGGTCTAACGTACTTGTTTTTAAAGCAGAATTTGAAGGGTTCACAACATATTGTCCATCAATATAACCAATACGCACACCTGCAACTGCTTTATTCACTGGAATATCGGAAAGGTAAAGAGCAGCACTAGCAGCATTAAGAGCAGCTACTTGAAGATCGACTTCTGAATCACAACTTAATACAAAAACAGTAATTTGTGTTGGATAAGCATACCCTTTTGGGAAAAGTGGTCTAAGACTTCTATCAATAATTCGTGACGTTAGAGTTTCAAAATCACCCGGTTTGGTCTCACGTTTAAAATAACCACCAGGGATTTTTCCAACGGCATATGTTTTTTCAATATATTGCACTGTTAATGGTACAAAGTTTTCAGCAACCTGAGCATCATCTCTTGCAACTGTTGCTAAAATAACCGTATTTTTAATTTTTAATAATGCAGCACCGGCTGCTTGCTTTGCAACTTTGCCAAGATCATAAATCTCTTCTTGGTTATTAACATTAATTTTATATTCCACTCTTATGCTCCTTCAATTTTTAACTCAATCTCATTGTTTTATAACTTTTGCTCTGACTCTTTAGAAAGTTCATATCCAACACTTCCCATAGGATAGAGGTTGAACAAAAACATAATACCTTGTCTATTTACAGAATCAATTCCATTAGTTGAACTTGTTGATTTTGGAGTTGTTGTATCCTTATACTGAATAGAATAATCCCAACATTTCAAGCTCTTTTTAAACCCTAATGCCCACGATCTGAACTCATCTTCACGAACATCATAATCGATTGAGGTAAATACTTTATAATGAGTAAAATATTTACTATCAGCATATAATGTAACGTAACTATAATCTTTTTTTGCTGTCGAATCTTCAATGATTTTATAAATTGTATTTTCTTTATAAGTAGTGCCTTGATATGTATAACGTAGTGAAGTTGAGTAAATATCATCCATGTAATTGATAGAAATCTGATTACGTGAAATTTTACTAAACTCATGAGAATAGTGAATATTATGGCCTAATGAAATTTTATCTGTTATGTAATATTGTAGATCGTTTTCTAAATCACCATATTTATAATTATAGTCACTGTAATAGAATTGTTTCATTTTATGACTAACTTTCTTCTCAGCATCACTATTATAAAAAAATTCTTTTAATGTTAAAGATGTACTCTTTGCAAGTGTATTGAGTGGTATAAAATCTGCCATATAACCATTTTCATCCTCTTTACTGGGGATAATATGGTCAAGACCGATAAACATCGTATGATAAAATGAATCATACGGTTTAGCTAGTTCTGTATAGAGTGAGATTTTATGATAATTTCTCCAATATTTTCCTTCATTTTCTTGCGTATCATCACTTCCATATGCGATATGGGATGCATAGAGATTTTCTGAAACACTTACATGCAAATAATCTTCGAGAAGTGAAAAGTAGAAGGTAAAAGGAACATCCACTTCATTTTGAAAAGCAGTCATACCTTCTTTTCGATCATAATTTTTTGCTTTATAATCCACAGAATAAAATAAATTATCTAAAAAAAGTGGATTTGCAAAATGATGATAATGCACAGTTGGTAACTCTTGCAACGTTGTATCATTTGATACTTTAGAAGTATCGATATAATATTTTGCATACATACCAACATAATCCAAATCTTTAGTAACATAATAATTAAGTCTAGAAGTAGCTAATTTATCATAGCTTAATGTCGAACTACTCATAGTATTGTAATAGTCAATGTCATTAAGGTAATTAATATCGAACCACAAACCATCTTCAAGATCGTATTTACGACTTAAAAGCTGACTGCGATCATAGGTCATTTTAAGACCATAATGGGAGCTGTTTTTAAGATTTTCTTCTTCTGCATAATCACTATGCTCTTTAAAATAGCCTGTTGTTAATTCACCATGGGAATAAGCAGAATCGACAAAACGATAGGTTCCGTGTATTCCTTCACCTCTATTCGTTCTTATCTGTGGGCGAAGTTCAACATCATAATCAACGTCAGGAGCGATGTAAATAGGTTGCATATAATAGAACCCTTCTGTGCTTCCTAGTCCAAACTCCGGTCTTAAAAGCCCTGTTCGACGTGTTGTATCTGTTGAAAATGAAAAATAAGGAAGATAAAAGAGAGGAACATCATTCGCGTAAAAAACTGGGTTATAAAGATGTAACCACTTACTCTCTTTATTGAATTCGCCTGTTGTAAAGGCGATTTTCCAATCAGGTTCTTGTGTATTACAACTTGAAACAATTGATTTTTCTGTCACATACGTTTCTGGATTTAAAATAGCATTTTCACATTTGATCCAAACATTTGATTTTTCGTCAAAAAAGAACAAAGGATCAGAAATACCTTTATCCGTGTTAAGATTGAGTTTTGTATGACCGCTACGCGATGCGTAACTGACACCCTCCAACATTGTGATATTGCCAAAAAGTTCTAAATCTCCACTTTCATGATCATAATACGCTTCATCAGCGGTAATAAGATATTTTGGACTGTAAAGAACAACATCATTAACAGCATGTATCAACGTACCATTTTTAGTAACACTCTGTGCTAAGACTTCAACATCTTGTGGAGTCTTTTGTGTTTGTGCTGCCCACATGCTTCCTAATGAAAGCACCAATAAAACAAAAAATTTAATTCGCATTGACCACCAACGTACTGGCAACTTTATCATGCCATGTCTCTCTTTTTGGATTTAAAGCTGCCCATAAAAAGCCTAAGTAAAATATGGACTCACTGATAATTCTAAATGCCGCTCTGCTAAGTGAAAGCAAAAAGGAAGGATTTTCTAAGTCATCTGTAGAGATAACCCTAATTTTCATTGCTATTCTACCTAATGTCGCACCATACATCCAAACAAAATAAGTTTGATAGATGACTTTTAAAACAACTACATAACCGAACAAACTATTAATCGCACCGATCATCTCTTCAGTACTCATATTTTCAGGAATTTGATCAAAATAGATTAAAGAGAATAAAACCGAAATCAAAATTTCATCAATGAAATACGCAAGACCTCGTTTTTGAAGTGATGCTAACGTAATATTTTCACTTTCAAATTTTTCAATCAACTCTTCATTTGTCATGTTTGAGTGCCTGATATGCAATATCACTTCTAAATTGTTTACCCGCAAAATGGACTTGTCCACACAGTAAATACGCACGATCACGTGCCTCTTTAATGCTTTCCCCAACCCCTACACACAATAATACACGTCCACCTGTTGCATAAAGCTTGCCATCTTCCAGGCTCACACCAGCATACGAGATATGTGTATTTTCTAAACCATCATGCACATTCTTATCAATGATAATTTCTGCTGGTTTTGAATTGCCATACGGATAATTTTCGCTTGCCATAACAACAGCAATAGCATACTTATCAAAAAATTCAATCTTTAAATTTTTTAGATTTCCTGTAGCAGCTTTATAGAAAAGTTCGCTTGCTGGTGTCTTCAAAAGAGGCATCAAAATCTCACACTCTGGATCACCAAAACGAACGTTATATTCTAAAACAATTGGCTCATTTTTAACAATCATCAAGCCAATAAATAAAACGCCTTCAAATGGTGCATTCTCTTTTTGCATACCTGCTAAAGTAGGCTTTACAACACGTTCTTCAACTTTTTTGTACAATTCTTCATCAATCAATGGTGTTGGAGCATACGCACCCATACCACCTGTGTTTGGTCCAATATCATTATCTTTAAGACGTTTGTGATCTTGAGCAGCAGGAAGAATTTTATAATCAGTACCATCACAAACAACAAATAACGAGAGTTCATATCCATCAAGGAACTCTTCAACGACAACGCCAAGACCAGCTTCTCCAAAGCTTTTGCCACTTAGCATATCGGCAACAGCTTCTTTGGCTTCCTCTTTGCTTTGTGCGATAATAACACCTTTGCCCGCACATAATCCATCTGCTTTCACAACGATAGGTAAATCCAAAGTTTCTATAAAAGCATTAGCTTTTTTAGCATCACTCGTTTCAATAAATTTTGCTGTTGGAATGTTATAACGAGAAAGAAAATTTTTCATGAAAATTTTTGAGCCTTCAAGCCTTGCAGCCGCTTTTGAGGCGCCAAAAATAACTAAGCCTTTAGCCTTAAAAATATCAACAATGCCCTCCACTAGAGCTGTTTCAGGTCCTACAACCGTAAGTTCTATACTGTTTTTTTTAGCAAAATCAGCTAATTCTTCATAGTCTTTAAAAGTAACATTTTGTCCCAGTTGTGGAGTTGCACCATTGCCTGGCGCGAAAAAAAGTTCAGTTACATTCGGATCACGTTTCAGTGCTAAACCTATAGAATACTCTCTACCACCACTACCAACAACCATGACTTTCATTAACGTTCTCCAAAAAAATCGTATTTTTTATTTACCGATAAAACCCAAGTGAGCGTTCCGAGATTGAAGCGGCCCTAATAAGCCAACTTCTGGGAAGCGACTTTTTCTTTAGGCTGCAATTTCTCACTTTTTGCAAAGCTCAAACAAAACCACAGACACACCAAAAATGTACGAATTCCCTTATACTAATTGTTGGACCCTCATGAAAACGGTTGTCGCTTCACCCAGGCAAGGTAAATTACTAAAGTTCCTTAATTATAAATAATTTTAGCTTCTAAAGAGCTTTTGCCAAGGTAATGCAGTGCTCAATGCTTTGGATGGAAGAGATAATCATTTTTGCAGATGAAGGCAAAACGGCAGCCGTTTTTTTACCAATAGCAATAGCCGTATAACTCTCATCCCAAGGAAAATTCTCTAAAAAACAGTGCACTGTTGAAGGAGAAGTAAAGATTAATTTTGCGCCTTGTGAAGGGGCAGAAGATCTAGGATACTGTTTACAATGTGTTTCATACACAACGTGTTGTTGAATAGCAATATTTGCGCCATGTAATATCTCAAAAATAGGCGAAACCACTTCTTTGGCACGAGGGAAAAACACTTTTTTTGCATCTAGTAGTGAAATAAGCGTTGTAGCAAAGGAATCGCCATACGATTCTTGACAGGTAAAAACAAGATTCCCGCCACAATGCTTAATGTATGAAGCTGTGCCCTCACCAATAGCATATGCCTCTTTTTCTTTCCAGAGGGCATTGCTTTTTTCAAGTGCTTTGACACTATTTTTAGACGTAAAAATGATCGCATCAAACTTCTCCAAATTAATGGAAATCGGATCAAATGCGATCTCAAAAAGTGGGAGATGCACTACCCCCTCATACGCTTTATCGCTGAAGAGGTAGATCATCATTTATTCCCATTCAATCGTTGCAGGTGGTTTTGAAGAGATATCATACACAACACGGTTAATACCATTAACTTCATTGATAATGCGTCTAGAGATATTTTCTAAAATAGTATGTGGGATATGCGCAAACGTTGCAGTCATACCATCGGTTGCATCGACAATTCTTACACAAACGGTATTATCATAGGTTCGATTATCACCCATAACACCAACGCTCTTAACATTTAAAAGAACCGTAAAGGCTTGCCATGTTTTATCATAATAGCCAGTAGAACGTAACTCTTCTAACATAATGACATCTGCTGCTCTTAGAAGTGTTAAATCATCTTTATTCACTTCGCCCATAATACGAATTGCAAGACCTGGCCCTGGGAAAGGGTGACGACCTAGCATATCTTTTGGAAGACCAAGTTCTGCACCAAGTGCTCTTACTTCATCTTTAAAAATCTCACGCAATGGCTCGATGAGTTCAAATGTCATCCAATCAGGGAGTCCTCCAACATTGTGATGTGATTTAATGGTTTTAGAAGGACCTTTAACCGATACAGATTCGATAACATCCGTATAGAGTGTGCCTTGTGCTAAGAACTCAATACCATTGTGTTTTTTAGCTTCTTCATCAAATACTTCAATGAATGTCTCACCAATAATTTTACGCTTTCTCTCAGGGTCAGTAACACCTGCTAAACGGCTTAAAAACTTCTCACTTGCATCAACGGTAATGAGTGGCACGCCTCTGCTTTTAAACATTGCTTCTACTTGAGCGCGTTCATTGGCACGTAAAAGTCCATTATCAACAAAAACTGAAACCAATTGATCACCAATAGCCTCTGCTAAAAGTGTTGCTACAACAGAACTGTCAACGCCACCACTGACACCACATAAAACTTTTTTAGTACCGACTTTCGCTTTAATTTTTGCAATCTGCTCTTTTGCAAATGAGCCCATGTTCCATGTGCTTTCGCAACCACAAATATATTTTGCAAAGTTTTTAAGCAGTTTGCTACCTTGCTCAGAATGATAGACTTCTGGATGGAATTGGAATGCATACATATTGCGCTTTTCATCCGCAATTGCAGCATAAGGTGAGTTCTCACTGTATCCAATTTTTTCAAATCCTGCTGGTAATGACTCAACACGATCGCCATGACTCATCCATACAATTTGTCCGCACGTAGTATCTTTAAAAATCTTGTGATCACTCTCAAATTTAAGCTCAGCTTTGCCATATTCTTGATGAGTTGCAGGAATAACGCTACCACCAAAATGTTGTGTTAAAAGCTGCATACCATAGCAGATACCTAAAATAGGAAGACCCAACTCATAGACTTTTGGATCAGGATGGTACGAATCTTTAGCATATACTGATGCCGGACCACCACTTAAAATAATACCTTTAGGGTTACGCTTTTTAATATCTTCGATCTTTTCATTATAAGGGACGATTTCACAGTAAACACCACTTTCGCGAAGCTTACGTGCAATCAACTGTGTATATTGTGACCCAAAATCTAAGACTAAAATAGGGACTTCTTTCATTTACTTCCTTCTGTTAATATAAACCAAGTATTTCAAATTGTACATACCAAATAACTAATGATAGTATGTAACCTACAAGCACTGTCCATGCATATTTCATATGAGAACCAAAAGTATAAACACCTCTTAATTTTCCCATTACTCCAACACCTGCAGCAGATCCAAAACTAATCAAACTTCCACCAATACCAGCGGTCATAGTAACCAATAACCACTGATCTACACCCATATTTGGGCTTGCTTTTAACACAGCACTCATCACAGGAACATTATCGATGAAGGCTGATAAAAATCCTACACCAATGTTCACAGCCGTTGCGCCTACCGTATCGTAAAGTTTAACGGCTAAGTCTAAATAGCCAACATAATGTAAGCCACCAACTGCTGCAAGTATACCAAAGAAAAAGAGTAATGTATCGTGTTCAATTTTACTAATCGCAATAAATGTTTTTAACTCTTCATCATGACTACGTTTGAGTTGATAGCTATAAAGTTTCAAAAGAGAAAAACCAAACATCATACCCCACATAGGTGGAATGCCAAATACTTGCTGACACATGACCGCTGAGAAGATAGTGAATGCACCCAAATAAATGACTGTTCTACCACCTTTTAACACTCTTACACGCTCTTCCGTGTTTGCATCAAAAAGAGGCTTACCTTCTGGTACAGAGAAAGAAAGCAACCAGCCAGTAACTAACCAACCCAAAAAGGAAGCAGGGAAAAGATAGAAAAAGTCGAAAAACTCAGCTTTACCTGCAATCCAAGGCATCAGAGTTGTAATATCACCAAAAGGGCTCCACGCACCACCGGCATTGGCGCCAACAACGATGTTAATCGCCCCAGGTACTAAAAAAGCAGGATTCTTTTTTTCAATGGTAATCAAAACGGTAGAAAGGATGAGTGCTGTGGTCAAGTTATCTGCAACAGGGCTTATAAAAAATGCAAGTGTTCCTGTAAACCAGAAAAGCTTTTTGAATGAATAGCCTTTTGAAACAAGTTTGTATTTTAATGTATCAAAAATGCGTCTTTCTATCATCACTTCAATATACGTCATAGCCACTAAAAGGAAAAAGAAGATTTGAGCAATTTCAAAAATCAACAATTCCATTTCATGGGCTAAAGGTTTTGGATCAAGTCCATTGATTGTGTTGTAAAAACCGATCAAAATAAATATAAATGTTCCTACGAACAGTGCAGGTTTTGCTTTATTGATATGAAATTTTTCTTCCGCGGCAATGACATAATACCCCAAAACAAAAATAACCAACGAAGTGATTCCCACCCATGTCGAACTCAAATTTTGTCCACTTGAAGCCCAAATAGTATTAGCTAAAAGTAATAACGCGAACACTATTTTCATAATGTAACTTCCTCTTTGATGTAATGTGCACCTAGTGATGTTTTACGTTTCAATGCACTGGTTATAATCTCTTGTGAAACTAAAAGTCTAAGTCTTAAAAGTTTTCCAATCGGTAATCCAAGCATCTCTTTAACACGATTAAGTGCTGTTTGTAAGGTCTGTTTCTCTCGTATAATCCCTGCATAATTCCACATTAAATGGCGCAGTTCATTTTTAAGTGTTTTATCATTTTCTTGTATGAGTACTTCTTCTGTTTCTGTGAAGAGATGCTGCACATGAGGCTCAGATATATTCTTTTTGATTTCTTCTGCAACACGCGCTGAAAAGACTAAGCCTTCCAGCAAAGAATTACTCGCTAGCCTATTGGCACCATGTACTCCTGTATGCGCACATTCTCCGACGGCATATACGTTTTTGATATTTTGTACTCTTCCCTGTAAATCTGTTTTAATGCCACCCATGGAATAATGAAATGCTGGTGAGATAGGAATTCTTTGTTCAGGTACGTTATAGCCTATATTGGTCATGTTAAAATATATGCTTGGGAAGCGCTGTTTAAAATGCTCTTTTGAAAATGCACTAAGGTCGAGATAAACCTCTTTGTTCGTTTGTTGTTTATGTTTAAAAATAGCACGACTTACGACATCCCGAGGCGCCAACTCACCTCTTGAATCATAATCAAATACAAAACGTTTGCCATCTTCATCAACAACCATAGCACCCTCACCTCTTAATGACTCGCTTAAGAGCTGTTTGCGTACGCTATTTCCAAGGACAAATGCAGTAGGATGAAATTGCATCATCTCCATATCGGCAAGGGGAATACCATGACTAAGGCAAATGCCCTGCATATCGGCACTAATCGTTCGAGCATTGGTATGGTATTCATAAAGTGACCCTACACCACCACTGGCGATAATGACTTTTTTAGCATAAAGATTAAAAATTTTATCGTTATGGAAAACGCGCGCACCATAACAAATACCTTCATCGATGAGAAGATCGGTTACTTGCGTATTATAAAGAATGGGGAATGGCAATTGTTGCATTAAAAAGAGATGAATATAACGTCCCGTTGCATCACCGCCTGCGTGTAAAATACGGTTTGTGCTATGCGCTGCCTCTTTCGTGTAAAGAAGATTTCCATGTTCATCTTTATCGAAGTTAAAACCCATGTTTATCAAACGTTGGATAGCCAGAGGACCTTCTGAACAAAGCACCTTAACAGCTTCAAGGTTACAATGTCCAGCTCCAGCATCTAAGGTATCGTTGATATGCACAGGAATATCATTGTCATCTTTAGCAACAGCGACTCCTCCTTGTGCGTAAAAGGTATTGCATTCCCAAGCGTAATCTTTTGAAACGATAAGAACACTTAAGGACTTTGGTAACGCCAAAGCAGCACTCAAGCCCGCAATACCTGTGCCAACGATAAGCACATCGTAAGAGGTTTTCATTTGATCGTTGTGTGTATATTTTTAGGGTATTTCGTTTCGTTATTCTCTTTGTAAATCGGTGGTCCTTTAAAACCACATCCAAAAAGAGCAAAGCCTAAACATGCTATAATGAGAACATGAAAGATTCCAAAAGTATAATTTCTCATCTTGTACAACAACCTTCTATGAAGAAATATGAGCAGATACGCTGTTACGACAGATTGCTCAGTGTGTTACCCAAAAGCTTCACAAGTATGATACGGTTTGTGTACACTAAAAATGAGACTCTCTTTTTTGTACTCAATCATCCTTGCGCAAAAATGGAGTTTAATTATAAACGTAATTTAATAAAGAGTCTATTAAAAGAAATTCAGTCCCATTTTCCAGAGTGTTCATGCTTAAATGTTAAAGACGTGCAAGCGTTTGTCACGAATCAAAAAAGTGAAGAAGATACACTCGTTGCCTCAAACCCTTCTGAGATTTTCTATGCCGAACAAGCCACAGGAAACTTTGTAACATTGTGCGAAGATGAAAAATTACGTTCTCTATTTGAGTCCATCAAAGAAACCATTACAAAAAACAGAGCATGCTAGCCCAAAAACTTAAAAATGCACCCGATAGCGCAGGAATTTATCAGTATTTTAATGAACAAGGAACTCTCCTTTACGTAGGTAAAGCCAAAAGTATCAAGAACAGAGTGAAGAGTTATTTTCGTTTTTCAGGAGAACTCTCAGCTGCACCAAATCTTTCACCTCGTATCACGAAAATGATTAGTGAAGTGTATAATGTAGAGTACATTGTCGTTCAAAGCGAACATGATGCTTTAATCCTAGAAAACTCACTGATTAAACAACTCAAACCAAAATATAATATTCTTTTACGAGACGATAAAACCTATCCCTATCTAGCGATTGATCTTTCTGAACCTTTTCCACGTTTTGAAGTGACACGCAAGATTGTTAATGACAAAAATATCAAATATTTTGGTCCACTTTCAGGTTCAGCGAAAGCCCTTTTAGAGGCACTCTACCTCGCTTTTCCATTGGTGCAAAAGAAAGGATGTCTGAAAGGAAAAAAAGCCTGCCTTTTTTACCAAATTCATCGCTGTTTAGCTCCCTGTGAAGGGAAAATTGACACTTACGCTTACGCTAAAATTGTTCAAGAAGCTCTTGAGTCTTTAAACGATCAAAAGAAGCTCATAGCCCTTCTACAGGTTAAAATGGAAGAGGCTTCGATGAAACTCAACTTTGAAGAAGCAGCAAAACTTCGCGATATCATCAACGCTATTAAAGACGCTCTTCACATAACGCATGTTGAGCTTTCAAAGTTAGAAGATTATGATGTTTTTGCCATAGAAATCATGGAGAAAACAGCAGTCGTCATGCGTCTCTTTATTCGTGCGGGGAAAATAGTCTCAACATCCCATACTTTGATGCACAATGCCTATGGCTTTGAAAAAGAAGAGCTCTACCAACGTGCTCTTTTTGAGTTTTATAACCCGATGAATCAAACCTTTGCGAGACATATTCTCATTGCGGAAACATTTAGCGAACAAACGTATATGAGCCAATTTTTAAGTGAGAAGTTTGGTCAGAAAATGACCATTAACGTTCCACAAAGAGGTGAAAAACTCTATTTAACGCAAATGGCACAGGAGAATGCGAAAACACTCATTTTGCAGCATAGTATAAAAAATAATAATACTCTTGCTGAACAGATGCAAACACTTTTTGACCTCTCTTCTCTTCCAAATCGCATTGAGATTTTTGACAACTCGCATCTGGGTGGAAAATCCCCAGTAGGTGCTATGGTGGTGTGGGATGAAGGATTTGATAAATCAAGTTACCGTCGCTATGAACTGCATCATACAGATGAATATTCTCAAATGAAAGAGATGTTAGAGCGACGAATTAATGATTTTTCCAAAGAATTGCCACCTGATCTTTGGATTTTAGATGGGGGTGAAACACTCCTCAAACTGGCAAAAACACTGCTCGTTCAAAAAGGTCTTTTTATCGATCTGCTTGCTATTGCAAAAGAAAAACGTGATGCAAAAGCATACCGTTCAAAGGGTAGCGCATACGATCTACTTTACAATCAAAACCAGTCATTTCACTTGCCACCAAGCGACAAACGCTTGCAATTTATTCAAAAACTTCGTGATGAGGCTCACCGTTTTGCCATTACCTACCATCAACAAAAAAAACGTGGTCGAGACATGAGTTTAGAACTTCAAAAAATTGAAGGTGTAGGCCTTGCTACCATCAAAAAACTGCTCCTTTATTTTGGAACTTTTGAAGCGATTTACAGCGCTACACAGGAAGAATTAGAGGTAACCGTTGGTAAAAAGCTGGGGGCTAATCTATTTCATGGCTTAAGAAAGTAGGTTAGTTTTAAGTATAAGTGAGTTAGAATGGACTTTTTAACGTTTATTAAAGGATCGTCATTTGATACTTTACGATAAGAGTGGTCTGTTTCTGGGTATGGGAAACCAAGAGTTGTACCTTCTAGGGTATGAAGACATGGAAGAGTTTCGTAATTATCACAATGATTTTGCTGATCTTTTCGTGAATAAACCTGGTTTTATCTTCAAATTCAAAAACTTCTCATGGATTGATTATGCCCAACATAGCGGCACTCCTAACAAACGTGTTCTTATTCGTACCAAAAACGGAAAAGAGATTGAAACATCTCTCAATATCAATGAAATATACCTTCAAAAAGAGATCAACGGTTCGCCTCTTTTTTTTAGCGTTGAATTAACGAATGCACCATTTAAGCATGATTTACCTATTTCAATGAATAAACCGCAAGGATTAGAACCTAGCATTGATACACCACCCCCACCAATGCTTTCTTCATATGAAACTTCTTTTGAAGAAGACGCACCATCTATTCTTCCTTCTTCAGAGCTTGAAACAACACTTCCTTCGATTAAAACATCTTTTGAGGAAGACTATACTTCGTCATTTACAGAGCCATTACCAACACCTATTTTACCAATAGAAGATGACGAACTAGATGATTTTAAAGTTACTCCATCAGCTCCTGCTAACGATGAAACGTTTGATTTTAAACTTAAATTTGATCATACAATCCTAGAAGAGCCTGAGCATAAAGACATTGAAGTAGCAGAAGAAGACTCTCCAGCCCCTTTAGAATATGAGTCTATTGATCAGATTAAAATCAAAGATCTTGATTTTGTTGCACCTCTTGAAAGCTATCCAGAAGATAAAGTTGAAGATCTTTTAGAAGATCCAACATTGCACGTTGAAGAACTAAAAATTTCTTCAAATACCTCTATGGCTGAACACGATGAAGAGTTTGATCTTTCAGAATGTGCGGAAGAATTAGGACTAGACATTAGTACGTTAGCGCAAATTATCGAAGAATATGTACATACTCTCGATTTGACTATGCCTCTATTAGAGGAGTCGATTAATGCAAATAACCGAACTCGTACAAAAGAAGAGATTTCTCATCTAAAGAGTGTTGCGCTTCATTTGCAAATTTCAACACTCTTTCACCACTTTGAACATTTGGAAACCAGTTTAGAATTTGACACAAAAGAAGAGATTTTACATACCTTCCAAGCTCTCCAAAAAGCAGTTACACGCTTTAAAGAGAGTGTACAATGAAAAAAATTCTTTTGATAGCATGCTTACTACTCTCTTCCGCATTTGCTGATCATTTTCGCGACGGAATGCTAGCGTACAAAGCAGGTAACTACACACAGGCCAAAGAGCTTTTTGAACTTTCTATTAAAAAAGAAAATGCTATTCAGGGCTATTTTTATCTTGGCAAAATGTATCTTTATGGAGAAGGTATTGAAGCCAATACATCTCTTGCCATACCTTATTTAGAACAAGCGGTGATGAAAGGCAATGTAAAAGCAAAATGTTATCTTGCTGAAGCCTATCTCAAAAATAAAATCAAACATGATGATGCTATTTTACTTCTTAATCAAGGGGCTAAAGAGAGCATCACCTGTAAAGATATTGCATCTGGTTACAACATACAATTAAACAGTTAATAAAGGACACTAACCATGAAATTAACGACCCAGCATACTCTTAGGCTTATCAGTCAATACCCTCTGATTATTCTCTTTATTTTCTCAAGTTACTTTCTTTTTTTATCGTATACCCAATTTGATACTACTCTTACACTTAAAAATAAAATAGAAAGTACAAAAGTTTTAAGTGCACTCTCCATTGAGCTTGCAAAAGAGAGGGGACTTAGTGCATCATACCTTTCCAGCCAAGGAAGTATTGCAAAAGAAGCGTTACAAGAACAACGTGCCAATGTTAATAAAGCAATTAAAGAGTTTCATGATTTTTATCAGACCCATGAAGTAACAGCAAATATCAAAAACATTATTACGTACATCACTAAAATTGTGGAAATGCGTCAAGCCGTAGACAGCTTTGCGATTGATTTTAACAAAATGTTCTTTGATTACTATAGCCAGATTAACTCACATCTTTTAAAAGAACTTGAAACCATCGGTACCATCAATACCAACTCCAATATCTCAAACCTAACCTATTCACTTGTTTCACTTTATAAAAATATTGAATATTTAGGGCAAGAACGTGGATTTGTATCAAAAATTTTAAGTCAATACGTACCTTTTAGCCCTAAAGATCTTGAAATTTGGATTAATATATTTGGTGTTTCCAATATCTTCGATCACACAACCCTTAATGACCAAAAAACAAAAACACAAATCGAAAATCTTTACAAACTTCCTGAAAACATTAAACTTGAAGAAGAAATTACACAAGTCAAAGCTGAACTGATTACTGCAGCACAAAGTGGTGAATATTTGATTGACCCTACTCTATGGTTCGGTCTTTTAACAAAAAAAATCGATATTCTTGATAAATCAGCACAAATTATTAAAGCATCATTGCATGAAGAAGAACAACGTTATGACACGCAAAATATGGGTCAGCTTATCGGAGCAGGCTTAACATGGGTCATCTCTATTGTTCTGATGTTCTTAGGATTTGGACTTTCAGGTCAATTTAGAAAGAACGTTCAAGGACTTGAAAACATCTTTACACGTGTTGAAGAACTTGCTGAAACAAAAGAAAAAGTTGATTTTAATACCGCAGAAGGTATGAACGTTGCCTATGCAATTATTGATAAAGCCATTGAGAACATTGCGAAAGAAAAACAAAATGCAGAAGAAGCAAGTGCTGCAAAAAGTATTTTCCTTGCCAACATGTCACATGAAATTCGTACACCACTTAATGGTATTATTGGCTTTACTGAACTCCTCAAAAATTCAGACCTCGATGATGAAAAACGTGAATTCGTAGATGTTATTGAGAAAAGTTCTGAAAACCTTTTAGCGATTATCAATAATATCCTTGACCTTTCGAAAGTAGAAAGTAATAAAATCGAAATCGATGAAATTCTTTTCTCCCCTATCGATGAATTTGAAAATGCTGTGGAAGTGTATGGACCAAAAGCATCTGAAAAAAATATTCAACTCTCTTTATATATTGACCCAAGTCTACACAACTACCTCAAAGGTGATGCTGTTAAAATTAAAGAAGTTTTGATTAACTTAATGAGTAATGCGGTTAAATTCACACCAAACAATGGTCAAATTACCGTTGAAATCAAACGCTTAAATAATGCGCCATTGGATAAAGCACGCGTCCTCTTTAGTGTTCAAGACTCTGGTATCGGTATTCATAAAGATAAAATTGAAGGTATCTTTGATGCCTTTAATCAGGCAGATTCAACCATTACACGTAAATTTGGAGGAACAGGCTTAGGTCTTACTATTTCTTCAAAATATATCGCTTTAATGGGTGGAAGACTAGAAGTGGAAAGTGAAGAAGGAAAGGGAAGCCGCTTCTTCTTTGTATTAGATCTTGTAGAATCAACAGCAAGTGGCACTGACTATAAAGATCATTTCAGTGATTTTAACTGTGCTATCTATTCTCCACTCAATAGTTCCAAAGCACATACCGAATTTATGTATGATTACTTTACCTATTTTGGGGCACATGCAAAATATTATACTGACTTCCCTGCACTTAAAAATCTCATTTTTAAAGCTGGTAGCAATATCATTGTTGCAGATTATAACAACCTTACAAAAGAAGAACTTGAAGAGTATAAAAAAATTAAATTGCCAATTATTTTGATCTTTAAATCTTCACAGCAATCGAAATTTAATGAATACAATACAAAATATATCACTCCAATTTATGAGCCAATTAATGTATCAAAATTGGTGAAAGCATTAGAAGCAAAGCGCGAATTTTTACCTGCCAAAGAAGATCGTATTGAACCACAACCAATTCAAAAAGCTACTTTTGGCAAAAAATTCAAAGCGGATGTTCTCGTAGCAGAAGACAATGAAATCAATCAAAAACTCATTCGCAGAACCCTAGAAGATTTAGGACTTAATATTACCATCGTTCCTAATGGTCTGCAAGCTCTTGAGCGTCGTAGAACCGAAAACTTTGATATGATCTTTATGGATATCGCAATGCCTGTTATGGATGGTATTGAAGCAACACATAAGATCTTAGAATATGAAGAGAAAAACCATCTTCCACACATTCCTATTGTGGCTATTACTGCCAATGCGCTAAAAGGTGATCGTGAGCGCTTTATGAAAGAAGGTTTAGATGAGTACATCACTAAACCAATTAAAAAAGACAGTATCATAAGCATTCTCAATCTTTTCATCCAAGATAAAATTGACTACTCCGCACAAGAAGAAGATGCAGCAGCGAAACCTACTGCTCCAATTATACCAATGATAGAAACGTTTGAGGAAGAGCCAACACCTTCGTTCTTGATAGAAGATGCACTAACAACGCAAGATGTGTCTAGCGTGAATCTTCCTGAAGCTAAGAGTGATGAAGAAAGTATGAGTAATGCACTCTCCTCTATCGATATTCTCGATGTGATTGTGTTGAAAAAAAGCCCTATTGAAACTAAAATTTTCACAAGTGTTTTAAGTAAAATGTGTGAGAGCGTTGAAGCAGCTACTTCATACAATGATCTCAAACAAAAAATAGAATCGAAACATTACAAAGTTGTTCTATTTGATAAAGAGATGCTTCTAGAAGATGCGGATACATTCTTAGAGTGGATTCTTTCTATTGAAAAATCTCACCACGTTGGAAAGATCAATACTATTATGTTTATTGATCCAAAAGATAAGAACCAAGATATCTCTGTTGCCTTTGATGCTATTTTACCGAACCAAATTAGTAAAAAAGATCTTGAAATATTGATTCACAAGTTTATTTAAAGGCTAACATATGGAAAAACAGTTGAAAATTCTAGCCGTAGATGATGATTTTATCAATCTTAAATTGATTAGTTCAATGTTGCGAAAAAATGAAAAAGTTGGTGCGATCATTGAAGCGACAAATGGACTTGATGCAATCAATCTTCTAAAAACACAAGGCGATATTGACCTAGTATTGCTTGATATTAAAATGCCCGTTATGGACGGTATTGAATTTCTCACAAACATTCAATCTATGGGTGAATTTAAAAAGCTTCCTGTTATTGTACTAACAACAGATGAAACTCGTAAACATGAAGCATTTGATCACGGAGCTTTTGATTTTTTAGTAAAACCAATACGTGAACATGACTTAAGTAGTAAAATAGCGAAAGTTGCTGATCTTTTTTGATCAGCAACCTCGTTGAATAACCTCATTTATCTTGTAATATAACGATGTTATTTCCTCTTTTTTCTCAATAAAACTGTTTTTATTCGCAATCAAATATGCTGATGAATCCAAGATTGTCTCAACAACTTTAAGTCCATTTTGCTTCATGGTGCTTCCTGTCTCAACAATATCAACAATCACATCTGAAAGACCTACAAGTGGTGCTAATTCAATAGAGCCATACAATTTGATAATATCAACTGCCATTGCTTTTTTTGAGAAATATTTTTGCGCGATATTAGTCATTTTAGTAGCGACTTTGAGTTCAGGCGCACTATAATCAATCTCTTTACCTTCTTGTATACCTACACATACTTTACATTTTCCAATACCAAGATCAAGCAAACGAAGAAGGTCCTCATCTTTTTCTTCTAATACGTCTAATCCTACTACTCCGATATCAGCAGATTGATGTAAAACATATGCAGGAACATCCTGATTTCGCACAAGTAGAAATCGAAAACCGTCTGCTTCTAAAATTAATTTTCTATCATCAAAACGAAAAGCTGTTCCAAAAATTTTTTCAAAAATTTCCAATGTCTCTTCTGCAATTCTACCTTTTGGCAATGCTACTGTTAACATTTTATCCCTTTATCCTAATGTTCTAACTGTGTTTCTTTAATTGTTTTAAGCATACCTCTAAAAATGAGCGTACGATCAAAAATTGCATTACTAAAAAATTTAGAGAAAAATTTTCCATCTCCACCTAAAAAGAAAATACGTTTGTCCTTACAGGTTGCCTCTAAAAGTAAAAGGATTGATTTCACAACTCCATAAGAAATCGCATCATTTGTTTTTTGAGGTAATGCATCCAAAGCAATACTAGGATTGATAGGCAAGCTTAGGCGTGGAGAAATGGAAGCGTAGCATTTTTCATACGCAGCAAGTCCAGGCAGAATAAATCCACCCAAGTGCATACCTCCTGACATAATATCCACTGTTATTGCACTTCCAGCATCGACAATCATTCCATCCTCAATCGTACTACATGCTGCGATACGATCAATCCCCATACCTTGATAAATTGTGTCAAATTCAAAGTACGGCTCTAAATCAATAAAGTTTGATTTACCTTGTAACCAATGTTTCAAAGTATCGTTGACACAAATATAATACACTGTTTCTTTGGTGGTAAAGTCTTTAAATTGTTTATGAGATAAACTCCATACCCTACCATCTTGATAAAAATCAGCATTTGAATTACCAATATCACATAAAATCATTATAAACCTTCCAACCATTTTCATTAAGAAGTAGTGCTGCCTTAGAGCACAAAGGAGCATTAATGAGCAAATGCTTATACTTATAAGCATGATTAACATGTTGTTCTAAACTTTTGTAGAGGTCTATAATTTCATCAACATTTTTTCGTAAAAAACGGCTTTTTTGATCCATTCGAAAGATCAGATGATAAAAAGATTTTTGATCAACACCACTAAAAATAGAGAGTTTTTTGCGAGTATGAAGGACTTGAGGATCCACCACATCTAGAGATGTAAAAACGACCTGTTTATTATGACAAATACGCTCTAACATCTCCTTCATGATGGTAACACAACCCAATACCTATTTTTTACGATTGAGTTTAAAGAAATGATTTTTATAGTAAAGTGCATCACCTGTTGTAAAGACGTGACTTTCAATTTCATCTGGAAGTTTATAAACATTGGTTGAGATCAAATCTAAATCCGTTGCAATGACATAGCCACCTTTTTCAATCATATAAACAAAGTCACCGTAAATGGTTCCAGCAAATGTCGCAAATGGGAATTTACGTTCTTTTAACTTTTTAAGATCAGCATCTGCTAAAATCACGCGTCCATCTTTAGTGAAAACAAAAATACGATTTTCAAGAACAATCACATCTTTGACATCAGTCTCTAAGAAGTTAATTGATTTTGGACTAATAGAAACTACTTTACTTTTTGTTGCCGCAACTAAACGGTCACCCAAAACTTGAAGATAAATGATATTGCCAAAGAACTTCTCGTTACTTACGACAACATCACGAATTGGTTTTTTTGTTTGCTCGTCTACGATCACTAATTTACCATCTAATGTTGGGAAAACAATCAAGTCACCTAAGAAATAAGGTGAAGCAATACGTGAGTCTAGAACATATACATTGTCTTGCTTAAGGTGCATCATCTCTTTGCCATCATTGATGTCAATAAGTACTAATTCATTTGAGCCTAGTACAACGGCTAAAAGGTTATTTTTCAATGATGCAGATGCTACAGAAACGCTACATTCTTTTGAGAAAAGCACTTTTTTATTTGCATCGACAATTTGTAAGGCACCACACTTAGATGCAGAAACATAACGTCCTTTATCTTCTGCAAGATAAACAAACCCTTCAGATAAAACAATATTAGAAAGACCTTTTTTCGTAACAACTTGACCATTAGACAATGTTGCGCCATCTCTTACAGCATCAACAATTGTTCCAGGAAGAGATCCATCATAACTGACTTTGCCAGAAAGTGATTCTGGTTCAAAATATTGACGTTTTGTGCCACAGCCGCTAACAACTAACAATAAAGCCAAAAGTGAAAAAACAATTTTTGCGTATCTCATTATTTTAAACCTTGATAGTGTTCTAGATTTTTTGCAATCTGTTTAAGTGGTGAATTCGTCTCAATTTGAGCAAACTTCAACCTCGCCTCTTCTACTTTCTTCTCTTTGAGTAATTCATACCCCTCTTGAAGTAGTACCATGCCTGATAGTAATTCCCCTTTAGGTGATTTATTGGCATCAAGTTGTGAGAGTTGATACGTCGCCAAATCTGCTAAGATAGGATTGTCTTTTGAAAGGGATACTTGAGTTAATGCCTCGATATCACCTTTTGCCAGTGCCGTCTCAAAGGTATACATTGCATAAAGCTTTGGATTTTTTGCTTTAAGAGTTTCGAGTGCAGCAGTATTGTTAGCATCTTTTAAAAGTGCTTGATATGCAGCATTTGACACTTTCAAACGTTGACTTGCCATAACATCATTGATAGCATAACCACCAGCACCTAAAGCTAAAAGCACTAATGCTGAGATAATATATTTTTTATTGCGGTTAAAGAAGCGCTCACTTTTGATCATTCCTTCTAAGAATTGCTCTTCAGTACTAATCTCTTCTTTGACCGCTTTAATATTCTCTTTAAGTCCCAAACACTATCCTTATTAAGCGATTTTTGAAAAATATGACAAAGTTTATCACAAGAAATATAAAAAGCCACTAATGTTATTTCAGTATGCACCAAAAGAGAATTCGCTATAATTAATTTTTAAAAAGTAATCGAAGGATTTAAAACCGTGAAAATTGATAATGAACTACTTCAAAAACTAGAAAGACTCTCTTCTTTAAAAATTAGCGACGAGAAAAGAGAAGGTGTGATCAATCAGTTAAGTGAAATTGTCTCTTTTGTTGAAAATCTTAATGAGCTTAATCTTGAAGGCGAAGAAGCAACCTTCACAACCCTTAATGGTGGCACTCCTTTTAGAGAAGATACTCCAAATGTTAATAATGACATTATCAAAACAATTTTAAAACATGCTCCTCAAAGTGAAAATGGCTTTTTTGTTGTTCCAAAAATTATCGAATAATCTCTAATTAGCAAGGACAAAGATTATGAGTTCACTCAATATTAAGGCATTATTGAAGAATGTGGTCGCATACAAAGCGTCCGATCTACATCTTGTAGGTCGTAGTGAACCTCAAATCAGAATCGATGGAAAACTTGTTCCACTCGATATGGAACAACTTAGCGGTACAGTAATTGAAGAGATTTGTTATACACTAATTACCGATAAACAAAAAAAGAAACTTGAAGAAGATAAAGAGCTCGATTTCGCGATTATGTTTCCAGACATTGGACGTTTTCGTGCTAACTACTACTATACTATCAACGGCGAATTAGCTGCTGCATTTAGGATTATTCCTATCGATATTCCATCTTTGGATGATCTCAATGCCCCTATTGTTTTTAAAGAGTTAGTTAAACGGGAAAAAGGGCTTATTTTAGTTACAGGTCCAACAGGAAGCGGTAAATCTACTACACTCGCTGCACTCTTAAATGAAATCAATCTTTTTGAACACCGACATATTATTACGATTGAAGACCCTGTAGAGTTTATTCACACGAACAAAAAATGCCTTTTCTCGCATAGAAATGTGGGAGAAGATACAAAAAGTTTTGCCAGAGCCCTCAAATTTTCTCTAAGACAAGATCCTGACATCATCCTTGTAGGTGAGATGAGAGATCAAGAAACCATTAGTACCGCCATTACTGCTGCTGAAACGGGACACTTGGTTTTAGGAACATTGCATACAAACTCTGCAGTACAAACAATTAACAGAATTGTTGATAGTTTTGAAGGTGCAGAACAAGTACAAGTACGTAATATGCTAGCGACATCTCTTCACGCTGTTATTTCCCAAAGTTTACTTCCAAGAGTGGGAGGTGGTAGGGTTGCTATTCATGAAATCATGATCAACAACGCTGCAATTGCCAATTTAATCCGTGAGAATAAAATTCATCAAATCTATTCTCAAATGCAACTTAACCAACAAAAAACGGGGATGATTACACAGACTCAAGCTATGATGAAAAACTTACGAGCAAATCTTATTACAAAAGAAGATGCCATTCGCTACTCTACCCAACCTCAAGAACTCCTCAACAATATGGGGATATAAAAAGAAGGTTTTACTAATATTACAGCTTATTAAAGCTATACTAAAGCACAAAAAAATCTAAAATAATGGGTAAAAAGGCACCTAAAGTCATGAACAATGGTAATCATATCGCAGAAATGGTTTTTCAACTTGCAGAGGAAACATTTACAAAATTAAAAGACTTAAATATTCCTCCATACCCTAAATACTACCACGATACCTTTGTCGAAACCATGCAAAAAAGTGGTGACCCAGAAATTCTAGACCTCTCAAAAAAACACAGTTATCTTTTCTCCAACGCTTCTCAAGAAGAGATGGTAAGCGAAACATGCTTTGGTTTAATGAAAAAAGGGCTAGAGGAGTTTGTTAAAACAAACGATAATCTCAAGTTTATTTCAGATGAAACCGCCATCAACATTGACAACATCAAAAAAGATTACGAAAGTGTTGATACCCACCAAATCCTTCAAGCTTTCGATAGTTTTCAAGGTAAAATTTTTCAAGAACTTCAAGCAGCGGATGAAACCATCGCAAAACTTAAATTAGAAGTTGAACGCTTAGAGAGAGAATCAAACATTGATCCTTTGACAAAAGCACATAACAGAAGAGTTCTCGTTAAAGACTTAGAAGAAGTACTCAGCTTTGGCAAAGATAAAGATATGGATATGCACCTTGTCATGTTTGATGCAGATGATTTTAAACAGATCAACGACTCTTTTGGTCATATTGCAGGTGACAAAACGCTTATTTTCTTATCAAAATTAATTCAAAATTCACTACGTCGAGGTACTCGTATCTATCGTTATGGTGGGGAAGAATTTGTGGTTATTCTGAATCGTACTTCATTTGATGAAGCCACTAAAATTGTAGAACGAATCATCAAAGAGACAAGTGATAGTAAATTACTTTATAAAAACCACGACATTCATTTAACTCTGAGTGCCGGTATTTGTTCACACAAACAGAACATTAGTGCAGATGATTTATTGGATAAAGCAGACAAAGCACTGTATGAAGCCAAACGTAGTGGAAAAAATTGTTTTAGGAGCGCAAATTAATGGCGAATGTTTCTATGTTTGACATTATTTCTTTAGCCTTAGTGCTGATTTTAGGCATTAAAGGCATTATCAACGGCTTTGTCAAAGAAGTCTTTGGTCTTTTAGGTATTATCGGTGGCATCTATTTCGCATCACGTTATGCACCTGTTGCGGGCAAAATGATTAGTGATCATATTTTTGCCTTTGGGAATCAAGCATCGCTTTATCTTTTTGGATTCATCGCTGTTTTAATTGTCGTATGGGTTACCTGTATTTTTTTAGGCTATTTAATCGCACAAGCATTAAGTCTGAGTGGTCTTAGCATGATTGATAAACTTGCTGGTTTTGTTATAGGAAGTATGAAAATATTTTTAGTTTTCTCCGTATTCGCTGTTACACTGAGCAATATTGAGTTTATCAAGTCAAGAATGGAACCTTATGTTGCTAAAAGTATGATGTTTCCACTTTTCTTAGAAATGGGAAAATATATTGTTAAGCTTGATACCAATACGATGTTTGAGAGCCTTCAGCCTAAAGAGAAAACAAACCCTTAAAAGAGGTCAACAATGAGTACATTTGAAAATCTTGAATACAGCTCTTTGCTCGCAAGTTTTAAAGAGCTCTTGAAAAACAATAGCCTAAAATTTACAAAACAACGTGAAGTTGTTTTAAAAACTTTGTATGAAAAGAATGAGCATTTCACACCTGAAGACCTCTATATTTTTTTAAAAAGTACTTATCCTGAACTTAATATTGGCATCGCTACGGTGTATAGAACACTTAACCTTCTTGAAGAGTCTCACATGGTAACATCTATTTCTTTTGGTGTTGCGGGCAAAAAATTTGAACTTGCCAATAAGCCTCACCACGACCATATGATTTGTAAAAGCTGTGGACTCATCATTGAATTCCAAAATGACAAAATTGAACAACTACAACTCGAAATTGCAAAAGCAAATCGTTTTGTTATCACCAGTCATTTAATGCAATTGCGTGGTCTTTGCGAAGAGTGTGCAAAAGAAAAGTAAACATTTAGAAAAGAGGAAGTAATTTTGATATTTCAAGACCAATACCAACAACAGCGTATCGAAAAAGGTAAAGCACTTCAAGCGCTTGGTCGAAATCCTTATCGACACAATATAATTAAAGACACGAGCACAAAAGAGTTTTTAGAGTGTTATGAGTACGTCATAGAGAGCGAACTTAAACGTGATGAAAACAAGAACAATACTGTTGTAGGACGTATTAAATTTTTACGCCATATGGGAAAAGCCGCCTTTGCAAAAATTGAAGATGAGCATGGCCTTTTACAAATATATTTTAGTCGCGAATCTATTGGCGATGATTGGTTTGATGAAGCTAAAAAACTTGTAGAGGTAGGCGATATTATTAGTGTTACGGGTTTTCCTTTCGTTACAAAAACAGGTGAACTTTCACTCCATGCAAAAGCACTAGAAGTAGCAACAAAATCAATTGTTCCATTGCCTGAAAAATTCCATGGTCTTCAGGATAAAGAGCTTAGATACCGCAAACGCTATCTTGATATGATTATGAATGCCGATGTACGTAAAACCTTCAAAATTAGAAGTAAAATTGTCAGCGAGATCCGCCACTTTTTTGAAGAAAGAGACTTTTTGGAAGTAGAAACACCGATGATGCACCCTATTGCAGGTGGTGCGAATGCAAAACCGTTTGTGACTCATCACAATGCCCTAGGAGTAGATCGTTATTTAAGAATTGCGCCAGAACTTTATCTCAAACGTCTTGTTGTAGGTGGTTTTGAAGCTGTTTTTGAAATCAACCGTAACTTTAGAAACGAAGGTATGGACCAAACGCATAACCCAGAATTTACAATGATCGAATTTTACTGGGCATATCATAACTACCATGATTTAATGCATTTAACAGAAGAGATGTTTGATGTACTTCTTAAAAAACTCAAGCTTCCACGTAAACTTCCTTATGGGGAAATGGAGATTGATTTTTCAAAGCCATTTAGAAAAATTGCCTTTAGAGCAGCGCTGAGTGAAATTGGTGGTGTTCCAGATGAAATTCTAGATGATCGTGCACAAATTACGCAATATATTAATAATAAAGGCTTTAGTGTAGAAGCCAACTTAAGCCTTGGAAAACTCTATGAAGAACTCTTTGATCTTTTTGTAGAAGAGAAGCTTATCAATCCTACATTTATTATTGATTATCCGATTGAAATCAGCCCATTGGCTCGAAGAAGTGAGACGAACCCAAATATTGCAGAGCGTTTTGAGCTCTTTATCGCGGGTCGCGAAATTGCCAACGGATTTAATGAGCTGAATGATCCTTTGGATCAGTACGAGAGATTTGCAAAACAATTGCAGGCAAAAAACGCAGGTGATGATGAAGCCCATGAGATGGACGAAGACTATGTCTATGCTTTAGGTTACGGCTTGCCACCAACAGCGGGACAGGGACTTGGAATTGACCGTTTGACGATGTTACTCACCAATGAGTTATCCATTAAAGATGTCATTCTTTTCCCAGCCATGAAACCGCTTAATGACAACGATGAACAAACACAAAAAGATGAGGAATAAAAATGAGTATTTTAAAAACTGTTGACCCTGTTGTTTATGACTTAACCCTAAAAGAGTTAAACCGCCAATGTGACCATCTTGAGATGATTGCAAGTGAAAACTTTACCTACCCTGCTGTTATGGAAGCGATGGGTAGTGTTTTCACCAATAAATATGCAGAAGGTTATCCAGGTAAACGCTATTATGGTGGTTGTGAATTTGCAGATGCTGTTGAGCAACTTGCAATTGATAGAGTTTGCAAACTTTTTGGATGTATTTATGCTAACGTCCAACCAAACTCGGGTAGCCAAGCAAATCAAGGTGTTTATCAAGCCCTTTTAAGCCCATACGATAAAATCTTAGGTATGGATCTAAGCCATGGTGGTCACTTAACACATGGTGCAAAAGTCAGCAGTTCTGGTAAAACGTATTCTAGCTTTTTCTATGGTGTAGAGCTTGATGGTCGCATTAACTATGATAAAGTAAGAGAAATTGCACATATCGTTAAACCAAAAATGATCGTTTGTGGTGCGAGTGCCTATCCAAGAGAGATTGATTTTGCTAAATTTAGAGAAATTGCGGATGAAGTTGGTGCATATTTATTTGCAGATATCGCACATATCGCTGGTTTGGTTGCAGCAGGTGAGCATCCAAGTCCATTCCCACACTGCCATGTTGTGACTTCAACAACGCACAAAACACTACGTGGTCCAAGAGGTGGTATCATCCTTACCAATGATGAAGAGATTGCTAAAAAAGTAAATAGCGCAATTTTCCCTGGTATTCAAGGTGGTCCATTGGTTCATGTCATTGCTGCTAAAGCCGTTGGTTTTGCAGAAAACTTAAAACCAGAATGGACAGTGTATGCAAAACAAGTTCGTGCAAATGCAAAAGTGCTTGCAGACGTTCTTATTAAAAGAGGCTACGACATCGTAAGTGGTGGCACAGATAACCATCTTGTATTGGTATCTTTCCTCAACAAAGAATTTAGTGGAAAAGATGCAGATCTAGCACTTGGACGTGCAGGTATTACCGTCAATAAAAACACTGTTCCAGGCGAAACCAGAAGTCCATTTGTTACCAGTGGTGTACGCATTGGTTCACCAGCCTTGACTGCTCGTGGTATGAAAGAAAAAGAGTTTGAAATCATTGCAAACAAAATCGCAGATGTTCTTGATAACATCAATGATGAAGCGCTCCATGCAAAAATCAAAGATGAAATGAAAGCATTAGCAAGCAATTTTATTATTTATGATAGACCAACCTACTAAGGGAAATTATGTACAATATTGACGTCTCTCTCATCAAAATGATTACCGATCACTACTGGATTAAACGTGATAACATTGTCCAAAAAATCGATTTTGGAGGGAGAGTCTTTTTTGATAAATTTGAACGTATTGATCAGCCTTTGAACAACAGTATCATCAAAGATCACCTTGATGGAAAGATTACGGTTGCGCATTCTCTGATCAATCGTTTTGACAAAGTTGAGAACATCGTTTTCGACTATAATGGAAGAAATACCGAGCGATTTTGGCATAGGGCACAACTTTTGCTTAGAGAAGAAGGATTCATCAATTTTACTGCGTATAAGAGTAAAACGGAGGGTCATCTACATCTGTATGTTCATAAAGGTCATACTACCTTACAAGAGGGGTATCAGATCGCTAAAATGCTCTCAGCAAAGCTTTCGCAAAAGCTTCCGCGTGAGTGGAGAATGTTCCCGACACAGGAGCTTCCAAGAGAGTTTAACATTTTGGCACTGCCTTATGACTTGTACCAAAAAGAGCGCGGCGCTTCTTGGTCGAAGCATATGTAGTAAACATCATTCTAAGGAGAAACGATGGAAAATAGAAATGAACTCAGTGATATTGTGTTAGAAAAAGGGGATAACAAAACCCTTAAGATGAAACGTATCCTTATTTTAGTTGCTTTTTTGATTCTTGTCTTTTTGGTCGCCCTCGCAAGCATGAAAGTAGCAAACAAAGATCAAGGCAAAGACGCTTCGAAGTTGATTTTGCCACCAGAACCAACGCAAGAGACACAAGTTCCTAAAGACGATCAGCTCTTTAAACAAGTGCCGATTATTGAAGAGAACCCTAAAAAAGAGAGTTTTGAAGACATGATCAAAACACTTAAAGAAAAAGAGGCTCAAAAACAAGAAGAGGCAAAAGGTGCGGAGGTAAAACCTAAAGAGACAACTACCGCTCCAGTAACAACTGCACCAGTTAAAGAAGCTGCGCCTGCTAAAACAAAAGAGCCTGCGCCTGCTAAAGTAAAAGAAGAGCCTAAAGCACAACCTCTACTTCGCAGTACAGAAGTCGACTCACATCCATCGACTGGTGGAAGTGCTGATGCAGGTATTTATGTTCAAGTGGGTGCTGTTGCCACTGCTCCTGATGCGAAACAACTCAGTGACATCAAAGCAAAAGGCTTTGAGTACAAACTGTATACAACAGTTGTTAATGGTAACAAAGTCACTAAGATTCTTATAGGACCATATGCAAAATCAAGTGATGCAGAAAGTGCTCTTGTCTTGATTCGTTCAAGTATCAATAAAAACGCGTTCATTTACAGGGTAAAATAAGGTGCTTAGCTCTCGTAAAATTCTTTTTGATCAGCTCACCCCTATCACGATTTTTGCAAAATTGCAAAATCATTTTTCGGGTGAGCTCTGCTTTTTATTTGAAAGTGCCATCAACAACAACGATGGCAACTTTAGTTTCCTCTTTATTGGAGCACGTGAGCGTGTGATTCACAAAGACGGTGAGAGTGTTCATATCGATGAAGATGGCACTTCACACAATTTGGGAGCTAACCCTTTTACTTTTTTAAAAAAACGTTATGCAGAACTTGATAAAACACTCTATAAAAACTATGCAAAAGAGCTTGGCGTTGGTTTTGTGGATGGTTTTATCGGCTACATCGGCTATGACGCTGTCAAAATTTTTGAACCTCGCTTAAAATCCCATATGGATGGACTTAAAGACGATCTTCACATTCCAGAAATTGATCTGATGCGCCCAAAGTTAGTCTGTACCTTTTCGCACAAATCTAATACGCTTACGTTAACAACATTTGTTTCAGAATTGGCTTCGCAACTGGATACCATCGAAAGCGTGCTTAAAGAGCCACATATTCATATTCCTATCCAAACAACATACGTCGATAAAGCAAAAGGCTCCTTCGCTTTTTCAAAAGAGTATTTTTTTGAAATGGTCAATAAATCAAAAGAGATGATTCGTAGCGGCGATGTCTTTCAGATCTTAATGTCAAATCGTTTTACACAATACACGAAAATTGATCGTCTTAGTTTTTACCGTATTTTGCGTCAAAAAAATCCATCTCCTTATATGTTCTACCTCTCTTATCCAGAGTTTGCAATCATAGGAAGCTCTCCAGAAGTGATGGTAGGACTCAAAGACGGTCATATTTTACTACGCCCCATTGCAGGAACGCGTAAACGTGGCTCAACGTATGAAAAAGACCAAGCCTATGAAAAAGAGATGCTCAGTGACGAAAAAGAGAGAGCTGAACATTTGATGCTCATTGATCTTGGGCGAAATGATCTTGGTCGTGTTGCAAAAGTAGGAAGTGTCAAAGTCAAAGAGATGATGAGAGTGGAGCGATACTCTCATGTCATGCATATGGTCAGTGATATTGAGGCGACCTTAGATGCTAAGCATGATATGTTTGATCTTTTTGCTGCAACCTTTACTGCTGGCACGATGACAGGAACGCCTAAAATTAGGGCTATGGAGCTCATTAGCGATTTTGAAGGCTTAAAACGTAGCTTTTACAGTGGCGCTGCTGGATATTTTGGATTTGATGGCAATATGGACAGTTGTATTATGATTCGAACTGCTTATTTGGATGATGAAAAGATTATCTTCCAAGCAGGGGCAGGTATTGTAGCCGATAGTCAACCTGAGCTTGAATATCTTGAAGTGACCAATAAACTAGGAGCAATGACCAGCTCTTTAGATGACCTTAAAGAGTAGCACTCGTATGTTACTCTTTAGTATCTTTGGTTATCCAGTAACCCATTCTATTTCTCCTCGCCTTCACAACAGCGTTTTACAAGCATTAAAATTAGATGGCTGTTATGTACGAAAAGCCATTACTGAGCCTGAAAAATTACTCTCAACTTTCCATGCTATGAAATTAACAGGTGCAAATGTAACCGTTCCTCATAAAGAAGCGGCATACGAACAATGCGATGAAGTAAGAGGCATTGCCAAAGAGATAGGCGCAGTCAATACTCTGGTGAGAGAAGGTGAGAGAGTCATTGGTTATAACACGGATGCAGAAGGCTTTTATGAAGCAATAAAAAGTTTTGGATATATTCGAAATGCCCTTATTTTGGGTGCAGGTGGAACGGCTAAAGCCATTGTTATTATTTTAAAAAGTCATGATATAGAGACAACCATTCTCAATCGTTCTGCTTCCAGACTCTCTTTTTTTGCATCAAGAGGTTTTACGTGCCAAACATGGGACACGTTTGAATCAAAACCTTATGACCTCATCATCAACACCACTTCTGCTGGACTAAAAGATGAAGAATACCCTTGTGATAAAGAACTTTTAAAAACCATTTTTAAAGAGTCAAAATACGCTTTTGATGTGATTTATAACAAACCAACTCCTTTTTTAGAATTGGCACGAAGTTGTAACATACGCTGCAAAGATGGTAAAGAGATGCTTCTCTATCAAGGAGTACTTGCTTTTAACCTCTTTTTTTCCAAGCATTATGATCTAAAGACCATCGAAACTCTGATGCGCCCTGCTTTCGAACTCTAAATTTTTCTAAAGGAGAGTATGTGCAACTTGAAAGAACATTGGGAAATCCCTACGCACATGACTATCAACTGCTAATTAAAAATATTCTAAATGCCCCTATTTATTATGATCCAAACCAAGAGATCGTCTATCGTGGGGAGAAACGCTTCACCTATGCAACCTTTAAAAAGCGTGTTCATAAACTTGCCAATATGCTCACCTCAATGGGTGTCAAAGCAGGCGATACCGTTGCAGTTATGGACTATGACTCTCATCGTTATTTAGAATGCTACTTTGCGATTCCAATGCTCGGTGCGATACTTCATACGATCAACATCCGTCTTTCCCCTGAGCAAATTCTCTACACCATAGATCATGCAGAAGATGACGTTATCTTAGCACACACAGATTTTTTACCTACCTTGGAGCAAATCAAAGGAAGACTGGATGTGCAGAGCTTTATCGTCTTAACGGATGATGAAAAAGTACCTTCAACGACATTGGATATTAAAGGTGAATACGAAGCACTTCTCAGTCAACACGCCGATGTTTTTGATTTCCCAGATTTTAATGAAAATACACGGGCGACAACCTTTTATACCACTGGGACTACTGGGCTTCCTAAAGGAGTTTATTTCACCCATCGTCAACTTGTTCTTCATACATTGGGCGTTCTCTCTACACTTGGTAGTGCTCCACAACAAGGAAACTTTCAACAAGGTGATGTCTATATGCCCATCACACCGATGTTTCATGTACATGCGTGGGGTTTGCCTTATGTTGCGACCATGCTCGGTGTGAAACAAGTATATCCTGGTCGTTATATCCCTGATCTTCTTTTAGACCTAATTGATAAAGAAAAAGTCACGTTCTCACACTGTGTTCCTACCATCATGCACATGCTTTTTAACTCTTCAAAAATTCATGATGTCAATCTTAAAGGATGGAAGGTCATCATCGGTGGAGCTGCCCTTCCTAAGGCTATGTGTAAAGAGGCTCTCAAAAAAGGTATCGATATGTTCACAGGATACGGGATGAGTGAAACCTGCCCTATTTTGAGTCTCGCGCAACTTACTCCTGAAATGTTGGAACTTGATGATGACGCCCAAAGCGATATACGCATTAAAACAGGTCGTCCTATGGGTCTTGTTGAGATTAAAGTGGTTGATGAGAAGATGCAAGCACTTCCTAAAGATGGTATGAGTACGGGAGAGATCGTTGTACGCTCTCCATGGCTTACTCAAGGCTATTTTAAAGATCAAAAAAACTCTGAAATTCTCTGGCAAGGCGGTTACTTACATACGGGTGATATGGCGAACATGGATGAGCGTGGTTATATCAAAATCACCGATCGTGTTAAAGACATCATCAAAGTGGGTGGAGAATGGGTTTCATCTTTGGAGCTCGAAGACATCATTCACCAACACCCAAGTGTCAAAGAAGTCGCAGTGATTGGAGTAGAAGATGAGAAATGGGGAGAAAGACCTCTTGCGCTTGTCGTTTTAGACCCTACGAAACCTACCAATGAAAAAGAGTTATTGATCCATGCTAAAGAGTTCATCAAAAAAGGAATTATGGCACGAGAAGGTATGTTGCTTAAAATAAAATGTGTTGAAAGTATTGATAAAACCAGTGTTGGTAAAATCAACAAAAAAGAGCTTCGAAAAAAATACGCTTTCTAACCATATAAAGGAAGTTTGTCTAAACTTCCTTCTTCATTTAAAAATCAAACAATTCACTTAAAAAACTCTCTTTTTTCTTAGGGTATCCGTGGTGATTTGATTTTTCATGATAGGTGTCGTGCTTACGTTCTTTCTCATAACTTTTAGAAGGTGCAGAACTATAGGTTGTACTACGTTCAATGATTTTGTCAAGTTCTCCACGGTCCAACCACACACCTCTACATTGTGGACAATAATCTATCTCAATTCCTGCGCGTTCACTTAGTAAAAGATCAACATTCTGGCAGATGGGACATCGCATAATTTTTACTCCTTTTAATGCTATTATCTTTAATTATAACAATCAAGAGTAAATAAATGTTAAATTTTTCGTCTTCTTTTTTACGTCTTCATTTATCATAATCATCAATATAAAAAGCCTGTATTTTGGCATTATTGATTATCGGCTTCTTAAATTTTGATTTTGTGCTTAAAAAAAAGTAATTTATACATCCAAACATTAAAAATTTTATGTTAAACTAATACTATTATAGGTGTGACATTTACTAAAGAGAGCATTTCATGAATTTTATTTCAAGACTTTTTCATACCTTTTTTTCGTCAGACGACAATTACAATGCACTGTATCGTTTTTTTGATACCAGTAGCTCCATTATGCTTTTACTTGATCCTGAAAGTGGCAAAATTATCAATGCCAATGAGGCAGCGTCACGTTATTATGGTTACCCCTTAGAACACCTTGTTGGAATGTCTATCGCGACGATTAACACCCTTCCACCTGAACGTGTAAAAGAGGAGCGAAAACGCGCTCTTATGGAAGAGCGTAACTATTTCAATTTTAAACATCAACGTGCCAATGGTGAAATAAGAGATGTAGAGGTTTTTTCAACACCTATCAATCTCAAAGAAAGAAAAGTACTCTTTTCCATCATACACGATATAACCGATCGTAAACAAATTGAACAAGAACTCATACAAAAAAGCGAAGATCTTGCTACGCAAGAGACACTCTTTAAACAAATTTTAGATACTTCCAGTGTTGCTATCTTTTTAGTAGATATGACAGGACATATCACGCAAGCCAATCAACGTATGGCTGAGATGTTCCACTATCCAAACAAAGAGATACTGCAAGGTAAAGAGTATGTAGAACTTATTCATTCTTCCGAAAAAGAGATTGGACGTCAAAAAATGCTTGCCCTACTGGGTAGTAAAATTGCATCAGTCGATCTAGAGCGTATTTACCGTAGGTCAGACGGTAGTAGTTTTTGGGGGCGACTCACAGGAAAACGCTTTTATGATGCCAAAGGTGTAGAAATTGGGCTTGTTGGTGTCATTGCCGATATTGATGACCGCAAATACATCCAACAATGTGAACAGCACCATAAACAAATTTTACAGATGATTGCCAACACATCACCTCTTTCTACGATTTTACATGCGATGATTGGAGATATAGAAGCCATCCATCACCATCGTATAGGATGTAGTATTGTTCTTTTTGATGAAACAAACCATAAATTGACCCTTGGTGCAACATCGAATGCCCTTGAACTTTTAAATAGCACCATCATCAATGCAGCACGTAACAATGATGATTTTTTAACCCATCTGATGCACCTATCCCCTCAACCTCATCTTTTTAGCTCGCTCAATCAAGAAGCATGGTGGTATGAAAACATAAAATGCATCACTCTTGAGAATGCTGAACATTGTTGGTTAAATCCTGTTGTTTCAGCCTTTGGAAAACCATTAGGTCTTTTCATTATCTGTGCATTACAACATCAACCGCTTACACTTCGCGAAATGAAGCTCATCGAAGATGAAGTACAATTTATAGCGCTGGCTATTGAGAAAAGCAAAAGCGATGCAAAACTAAAACTAGCCGCAAGTGTTTTTACGTATGCTAAAGAAGGTATCATTATCACCGACCCCTATGGGACAATCATTGAAGCAAATGACGCTTTCGTACGCACAACTGGATACCCTCTTTCTGAAATCATTGGTAATAATCCCCGTATCTTAAAATCTGGCAGACAAGAGATGCCTTTTTATACACAAATGTGGCAAAGCATTCTTACTGCAGGAAATTGGCAAGGAGAGATTTGGAATCGCCGTAAAGATGGCAGTATTTACGCAGAAAGGCTTACCATCAGCGCTATCAAAGACAGTGAAGGTGAAGTTCAAAATTTTGTGGCACTCTTTACGGATATTACTACTATGAAAGAGCATGAGGAAGAACTCGAACATCTTGCACAGCACGATGCGCTAACATCTCTGCCTAATCGTATATTACTCTGGGATAGATTGGGACAAGCCATCGCTGAGGCACAGCGTTACAATGCCCATTTAGCCGTTTTATACATTGACTTGGATGGATTTAAAGAGGTCAATGATACCTATGGTCATAATGTTGGAGATGAACTTCTTATCGCTGTCTCTAAACGCATTACAAGTCTATTGCGCAAAAATGAGACGATTGCACGCTTAGGTGGTGATGAGTTTGTAGCCCTGCTCACTGATCTTAAAGAGCCTTATGAGTGTGAGCCTATTGTCAAGCGTATTTTACAGTCCATGAACGAGGTTATTGAAATTCACGGTATTGATCTATCGATCTCAGCGAGTATAGGTATCAGTTTTTACCCTGATGATTCTCTAGGTGCAGAAGAGTTAATTTTGCATGCGGATAAAGCAATGTACTATGCGAAACAATCAGGCAAAAATTGCTATGCCTTTTTCAGCCATCTCGATACATAACGCCTAGATTTTTGTGCGAGACTCTAACGCCTTAGATAAAGAGAGCATATCGACATTTTCAAGATGAACGCCTGTGGGAACACCTTGCGCAATCTTTGTAAAGTGAAGTGAGTGGTTCTTGAGTTTATCTTCAATAAATAAAATCAATGCATCACTTGCTAACGATGGTGTCAGTGCAAAAATCATTTCTGTTACACCTTCTTTGACAATACTTTCAAGTTTTTCAAGCGTCTCTTCTTCGAGATCACTAAGCACAAAATAACGTCCGTCAAAAAGTTTATGCTCTTCTAATACAAAAATATCTTTTGCACTCTCCACCACACACAATTTTTGCACATCTCTTCTATCATCAAGGCAGATATCACAAATTTCATGTTCACTCAATGCTCCGCAACGCTCACATTTACGAATACTTTTAATAGCACTTTCAATGGCATTGGCAAGTTTCATGGCTGAAAATGTATCGTTTAAAACAAGATGATAAGCAAACCTAACGGCAGACTTTCGTCCAACCGTTGGAAGTTTTTCAAAAGCTTCAACCAGCTTATTGAACTTCTCTAATCCACGCATCATGCTACGCATCCTTTGGCAAAATCAATACTAAATTGGTGCAGACCATCTTCATAGCGGTATATCACCTCTAAACCATGTTGGGCAATGATATTTTTAACGATATACAATCCAAGACCTAGTCCACTTCCACACGCTTTGGAACCAGAAACGAAAGGCTGGAAATATTCATCAATTGCCATCTTAAGAGGTTCGCCTTCATTAGCGATAATAACAGTTTTATTGTCACTTCGAACATAGACTTTATGACTGAGACTATGTTTCATCGCATTGTCCATCAGATTTTTAAGCGCTAATGCCATCAAATCAAAGTCAACGACCACTTCAAAATCAAAATCACCTTCGATTTTCACCAACTCCTCTTTTTTCTGATCATCCAACATCAAAAGATCAACCGCTTGGTCAATCACATGCATCAATGGATACTCTTTAAGCGCCAAATCGTATCGTTTAGAAGTAATCTGCTCAATTTTTGAAAACTCAGAGATAAGAAGGTCTAACCGTGCAAAAACACCTACGAGTCTTTTTTTCGCAGTTGCGTCTTCTAGCATCTCCGCTACAATACGCCCTTTGCCAATAGGCGTTTTAAGCTCGTGCATGATAGTTCGTAAAAAAAGTTGCCTGGAGTTAATAAGGTCGTGTATCTTTTTAACAGCCCTATCGAATTCATTGGCCACTTCACCAATTTCGTCATTGGAATTGCTTTTACATTCAATCTCTAAGTCACCACATGCAAACTTACGTATTTGAGAACTGAGTGTCTTCAAAGGAGCAATACTTTTAAAAATAGAAACATACATGTATAGTAAAATCAAAAGAGCAATCACAAAAACGACCCATAAACTCTCATTGAAATTCTTGTAGTCTTGGCTCTCTAAAAGAACACTGGATTCAAAATTATCGATGAAAAGATAGTAACGGTCATTATAGACAATAGAAGAAAAACGACTAATGGGTGAAAGTTTCTGAAAAATTACAACACCATTAGCGAGTACGGAATCACGTAAGTGTTTACTGGAAACTTTTTTAAGACCAAAGTTATTAAAATATTCCTCAATGTCGCCTGGCTGTACATTGTTACGGTACATCACTAACAGGTAGTTAACCGACTGAATTTGGCGCTGCTTCATATTTTCTAAGTTTTTATCACTTTGATGCTCAAGTAAAAGAGCAAAAAACATTGCCAACAAAAAGAGTGAGAGAAAAAAGATCGCGCTGATCTTGTTTAAAATCGAATTTTTAATCATCCAACCAGCTTATATCCAATCCCTCGAACCGAGTGGATGTATTCAGGGTTTTTAGAATCATCATTGATTTTTGCACGCAAACGACCAATGATAACATCTAGGCTTTTTGAGCCTTTGTCTTTGAGTGATTTACAGTTATACACAAGCTGCTCACGAGAGATAGAAAAACCATTTTGTTTAATCATATAAGAGAGTATCTCATACTCTGCAGGTGTTAGACTTAAAACTTCATTTTTAAAAGAGATCTCATGGCGCTTTTCATCCACAAAAAAGACACTTTGTGTTTGTTGCTCTTCAGGGGTAGAGCTTTTTTTATAACGACGAATCAAACTTTGAATACGCGCGTACATCTCTTTAGGATCATACGGTTTTGGAAGATAATCGTCCGCACCAATTTGAAGCCCAATCACTTTATCGCTAATATCGCTACGTGCAGAGGAGATAATAATAGGAATATCATATTTTGCAACAACCTCTTTACACACTTCAAGTCCATCCATACCTGGCAAGGTAAGGTCTAAAATAAGAAGATCATACTTCTTAATTCCAGCACTTAAGCCCAAATAAGGATCTGCATAATTGGTAATTTTAATATTGTATTTTGCGAGGTATTCACTCAAAATCTCTGCAAATTCTTCATCATCTTCTATCATTAAGACATTAATCATTCTCTAACCTCATTTAGGTTTTTTATAATTATACTGAATTTGGAAGAGTTTTAAAAAAAGAAGACCTCCGAAGAGGTCTAAAGGGGTATTACAATAAATTCTTATTTACTTGCGGGTGCAGCAGCAGGAGCCATAGGCATAGGTTTTTGTGGTTTTTGTGCCATCAATGTTTTAAGCTCAGCACGTTGTTCTTTGGTTAAGAGATTAAATACTTTTTCCATGTGATCTGCTTGAAGCGCTAACATCTTCTCGTGCATTTCATTATGAATCTTGATAAACTCTTTTTTGTTAAAAGAATCTGCACTCATCAAATCTTGCATTTTTGTCATCATTTTTGGATCACGAATTTTAGTCATTTCTAATTTCATTTCACTCTGTAAAACAGCTAGCTTATGACGTTGATCGTCTGTAAGATTGAGTTGCATAAGCTGAGGCATCATGCCACCTTTACCACCCATCATCATACCGGATCCACCCATGCCACAGCCGCCTTGCATCATTCCCATACCTGATTGCATATTTTGGCATTGACCGCCACCAAATGCGAAAGCGCTCGTTGTGCCAAGCGCAACTAATGTTGCTAGTGTTAAAATTGTCTTTTTCATTGTGTACTCCTTAAAAGTTTTATGATGAAATAATACGCTCCTGCTCTTAACGAGCTTTTAACGGTTTGTTAATCAACCTTAACGAGTTTGGCTCTATATTTAGGTTGTTAAAAGAGTACACAATTTTTTGTGTGTCAAGATTGTGCCAACATATTTCCTAATCTCTTAGCATCATTCTCATCATGAATATAATGTGCATAAACTTTATTAATCATATTCAGCGAAGAATGACCTAAAAAATACTGTATCAATGTTGGATCTTCTCTTGACTTCATTAGAAGGCTTGTGAATGTATGCCTTGTTGAATGTAATGTGTTTCTTTCAAACCCTTTATTAACCAAAAAGCGTGAAAAGCTCCTTGCATAAGCCTCATATTTATATGAAAATATCTTATCTCTTTTTTTATCAATAGTTAAAAGATAATCTCCAAGAGGTTTTAGCAAATCAAAACTTCTTTTTTTACCGCCTTTTGGTAGATTTTCCATTTTTCCGTTCTGTATAGAAGTACGATTAATGAAAATCATATTGTTTGAAATATCACTCCATCTTAAAGCAACAATTTCTCCAGGTCTTGCACCAGTAAAGAACGCAAAGTACAAAAACGTCTTTAACTCACCTTCTGCTTTTTCTAAAATTTGATGCATTTGTATGAGGTTAAAAACTTTCTTTTCTTTGTTTTTAACTATCGGCTTATCAGCCAAAGGAACTGGATTTTTGTCAATTATTTCTAATCTCATAGCTTCTTTAAAAGCCATCTTTATAGGAACTAGATATAAATTAATCGTAGCGCTAGAAAGACCTTCTCTCTTTAAAGAATTTACGTAATTTTCAATATTCTTTACAAAAATCTTCTCAATATTTACATCACCCATAATAGAGTAGAATTTATTTACTGCTTTTTCATAGGTAACAAACGTATTGATTTTTTTGTTTTCCTTAGCTTTTTTCAGAACAATGTCTGTAAATTCGCTCATTTTGTACTCTCGAAATTCTACACCATACTTTATTTTACGCTCAATTTCAGGTATAATATTTCTCTTTACATAAGCGATATTTGCCTTAGATTCTTGGAGGTTGAGTGACCTTCTCACCCTCCTTCCACTTTCTTCTGTGTAATCCACATAAAGAACTTTTTTACCATCCTTGTTAGGACGAGAGTAAAGCTTTACTTCCATTTTGGTAGCTCCATTCTTCTAACAAGGCATCTCTATACCACATCACAATTTTATCAGATTTTTTGTAATAGTGATATTTGTCACGATAAAAACCTCTGTTCCTACGCTGCTTCATTGTGTCTGCTGAAACTCCAAGAATTTGACCTGCTAAGGCATCTCCTTTAACTTCTGTAGGGTACATAATTCTCTTTAATTCAACACCCATGAAAGCAACGAGATACTTAGCGGTTTGTTTCGCTTGTTCTTGTATCTCGTTTTCGCTCATCTTTCACCTCAAAATGGTATTTCATCGTCATTAATGTCAATATCAGGTATATCATGGATTTTTCCATCAGGTGTACGAACTGATACGTTTGGTCTTGACTGTTGCTGTTCATTTGCGCTGTCTTGTCTGCTATCCATCATCTGTAATGTTTCAACGGTGATAGAGTGCTTTGAGCGCTTTACACCTTGCTGGTCAGTCCATTGATCGAGTTTTAAACGACCTTCAACATAGATTTGACTACCTTTTTTAAGATATGGTTGTACGACTTTTTCTGCTAACCCACCAAAGACAACGCAATCTATAAAACAAACAATTTCTTTGTCTTTTTGTTTCTCGCTTGAAGCTACCCCAAAGCTAGATACACATGTTCCACTTGGAAGATATTTTATTTCAGGACCTCTTGTAAGTCTGCCTATTAAATTAACCCTTGGTAGCATCACTATTCCTTATGTCTTTAATTGCATTAAAAATATCATCTTCACTAATATCAGAAGTTTCAAAATCTCCTTCCCATGCTTCAAAAACTTCTTTGGCAATTTTTAGAAGATCATTGTCTTATAAATCTCTGATTGTTGGTCTATTTTGTGTCATTTTCAGATACCTCTACGATTTCAGCTTCTTCAAACATGGCGTTCAAATCAATGTCATCTTTTTTATCTCGATGATCTTCAATTGCTTTAATGTCCATTTGGTTATCAATTTCTACCGCTCTCCCAAAATCTTCATTCATCGCTGTTTTTGACAAAATATACTTAATCGCTTTGCCCTGGAACATCTCTAATCCCCAATCTGTATAAGGGCTATATCCTCCTTTTTTAACCGATGGTGATACACCTGCAATTTGGTTTAATTTTCCGATACTTACAAAAGCATTACTAATTACACCTGTATTGATGTCTTTAACAGCTACCAAAACACCTTTTAGATTATCTTTCACCCATTGCGGCTGATACTCTTTACGCTCATCATGGTTTGGTTTAAAAACAACAGTCTCATCAAATCCATTATCAATCAATTCAAATTCATCGCATTTAAAAATAGGCTTTGCTTTGACTGATTTTCCGTTACGTTCTGCAAGTGCCAACCACCCTTTATAACCGATCTGTGCTTCTGCATCTTGTTTATACTTCACGATGTATGCCTGCCCTAATCCTTTTGCAAGTGGCAATCCAAGTTCAGCGATCATTAATGCTGATTTTACGATTGATGCAGGAGTACACGTATTCAAACTATTATCAAGTGCAATATTAAGAAGTGTTGCTTTGAATTTGCTCGCCTTATCTTCGTTTTTTGAGAATAGTGAATTTAAACGATCTGTGATCTCTTTGCTATTCATAATTCCGGTGATTTGATTTTTTCTTTCAATAATAGCGCTCAATTTATGCTCCTTGGTAATAAACGTAATTTGGTAAAGTAAGTGTTTGAACGACTGTAAAATCGTTTTGGTCTTTGTAAAGCGGTGCCGTGAACTCGTTAATCTTGCCACTACTGATAAGCTCTAAAGCTTTTTTGTATTGTGTACGTCCATGTTCGATTGAAACATCGTCAAGCTCATAAAGTCCAATCATAAAAGGCTCTTTTGTTTCAATAGCCACGAACATGAATTTATCCGCCTTCATTCCAAGGCTTCTAAGCGTGTCCATGTAAAAAGCTGTTTGAATGTGATACCCAAAATTGGCGATAGATTTTATGAAACCATCTCTTGATGCATCGGCTGTTGTTTTTACATCAACGATAATGCCTTTATCTTCGATATAATAATCAGGTCTGCATCGCACAGGTACACCGTAAAGTTCACTAAAATAGCTTTGTTCTGCCTCACCATTTTTGAAAAATGCACCGGCTATCTCTTTGGCTATTTGAGCGCACCATTTTGCTTTTTCAAAATCTTCACTATTTAAAAGCGTTTTGCTTCCGTGTTGTATCATAAACTGTGAATAAAGTTCTTTTCCCTCTTTCGTTCTCTTATCAATCTCTGGCATGATCGCAAACTCTTTTTCAAACTCGTCAGGCTCTAGGAGCAACTTATGCACGCAACTTCCAAAATCCATATTCTTTGTAGGCTCTTTTTTAACTTTTGCTAAAAATTCATAAGGATTTTTTAGTATCGTTTTTATTTGGCTGCAACTGATCTCACTTCGTGAATGATATTCTTCATTTGTCATTTATTTTCCTCATATAGTTTCTTGCAAAACATGCCATATAGCTCAGGCTCGAACATCTCTTTGTATATGGTAGTTTCATTGATACTGTATTTTTTGCTTAACTGGAATATTTCGTTAATCTTCTCTTTGATAGGCTCGCACATTTCAGATACGATCATTAAACACTCATCATATTCATCTTCTTTGCTCATTTTAAACCTTTAGGCTATAATGGCGAAGAGTTTTATTAATCCGTCTGCAAACATTTAATAAAACTCACGCCCTCGCATTCAATCTTACGATAACCCTAGGCTCTCGTAATTCTTTTAACTGATCTCTCAGAAACTCATTAGCATTTTTTTGATTTTCGATAGTTTTCTGTTGATCTTTGACGATTCTGTGAAGCTCTACGTTTTGGCGTAACACCTTCTTAAAATCATTAGCATCGATCACAACCTCGAAACCATCTTTGAAAATGTCAGCTAAAAACTGATCTTCGCTCAACTCAACATCAGGCATCATATCTTCCTTTCAATTTTTAACTTTGAGGCTGGATATTGACTATCCAAATGTCTCAAAATAACAGTTTTTTCGCATTCATCGCCTTTTACATAAGCGTTTAGCCAAAATACTTTAGGCATTGTTTTCTCCTTTGTGTAAGTTCTTAAAAAGTGAGTAGCCCATTACTGACGCATTACGTTCTCGTCTTAGGTTTTATTTTTATTGCTATAAGCAATGTTCAAAAGTACCATACTTGAACAGACCACTTGACTACTCACCATTTAAAAACTTGATGGCACGTGCAAAACCTTTTTTTCTCGAATTAACATGTGCTATTGTTGAATGCTTAATGCCATCAAATAAACCCTCGATCAGAACACGCACAAAACCATTGTTTTCATCAAATAAACACTACTTAATATATTGTTGTTGAATGTGTCATGTTCTCAGTGGGAGGTTAAAACACACTACCGTCACCCCGTTATGCCTAGTGACCGATGATCAGTGTCAGCGCTGTATTCATAGTGTGTTTTATAAAACCTACGGTCTGACTAAATAGGCTTTATAAATCTCTTATGTTCAAGGTGGCTTTTTACCGAACAACTCATGTTCCACCGCGTAGGACGCTTCGCTAAACGTCTCAAAGCCTTTTTTTGTATGGTTTTGTTTCCATAGACACTTATAAAAATGAGTTTTAACAACTCAACTAGAGCCACCATTGTGACTCTGTTCAGGTGTTAAGCTGATTTTGAATAATCGAATGATTGAATAAGATCAATAACTCTGATTCTGTTTACGAAGTCAATCGCTTGATCAAATTCTATAGATGGTATCTCGCTGTATCTTGGTACCGTGAATCTACTTTTTACTAATCTCCAAACAGCACGATAGAGAGGAGATAAATCTTTTTCACCATTGCTTAATGAAAATACTTTTTGATTGACTGCATCTTTTAGGCGTTTTTCTTGCCAACCTTCAAGACGTTTAGTTTTCTCAAGTGCTTCTAATCTGTTGTCATGCTCTTTTGCAACTTGAAACATTTGTTCAAGAATTTGAAGAGGTGATGATTTTTGTTGTTCTCTTAATGCATTTTCCATTTTGTTAAACCCATCAATAAAATCAAGCTTGAAGTTTTCAGCTTTTTCACCTGTAAAACCCATTACAAGAAATGTGAAACCATCTCTATTCATTTCATACATAGGCATTTCTCTGTTTTGAGAATTTATGTATGAGGACTGCACGAAATTGTGCTGTGCTCTTTCACTCATTTCTCTAATGTCTTGTAAAACCCTTCTGTGTTCTTTTTCAAAAACCTTAGCAACATCTAAACTCGTTGCAAACACCTTTCCATCTTTCGCTACCAAATTAACTGGTATATTGTTGATAACTAATGCGCTCATGCGATCTCCTTTTCTTTTATGTATCCAAGTCTTTTGATAATTTTGAAGGCTTTGAAGGCATCGCTCCCACTTTTGAAATGGTCGCTTTTCTTTTTCGTGATTGCAACTATTAAAGGAAGGCGAATATCTTCTTTTCTTGCGAATTCTGCGAGAGATCCATAATCCTCACGAATTTTTGAAAGATTTAATTCAATCATTTTTAACCCTTTTTGGTGTATGGTATTAAACTTTTTTCGATTGTTTGTCGATTTTGTTTGCATGAAAGAATTATAGTGCAATTTCGCATCATTTGTCAAGAGTTTTAATGCAATTTCGCATAAAAGGATAAAACATGGACTCTAAAATGCTCGTTGCAAATAGAATAAAATTGTTAAGAGAAGATATGAAAATGTCACAAGATGAGTTCATTGAGAGACTATCAATATCCAAAAGAACACTCGCATCTTACGAGGCTGGAGAGACTTCTCCAAACTTTCAAAAAGCATCACATATCGCAAGTCAATATAATGTAAATAGTGAATGGCTGACAAACCCATTTAATTATAAAGATGACGAACCAATACCTTACATAAATGCAATTTCGCATGACAAACCATCATATTCACCACAAAACAATCTAATTACCGCTACAAAATTATCCCCACATGTATCCGCAGGAAATGGCTCAAACATAGAGAGCATAGATAGTGTTGAAAAGATGGGCGAGTTCGTTCTTGATATTTGCACCTTTAAAACACCACCACCAAGCAAGCTTTTCGCTATGCAAGTGGATGGATACTCAATGATACCAATGGTTTTTCCAGATAGTTGGGTGGTGTTTGATGATAGTACATGTTTTAAAGGTGATGGTATGTATGTCATCAACTGGCGTAATGTTCTTATGGTAAAATTACTACAAGTTAACAGCGATGGGATGCTTAGAATAGTATCTGCAAATAAAGACTATGAGAGTTATACCGTTGAGCCTGACGATCAAAGTGTTTTTAGAATTTTTGGAAAGGTACTAAGGACAATAATTTAATGAATCTATTTTCTCAAAAAATTTATGTATATCGATCAATAAATGAACATATCAGAAATAAGCCTAATTTTGATGAAAGATGGAATAAAGAAGATAAAGGGCTTATTACTGCATGGGAGCTTGGGAGAGAGCTCGCAATTAGTAATCCTGAATTAGCAAATAAAGCTTTAAATGGAGAACTTCCTCCTCTTGGGTTTAAGGGAGGATATGAACGCGAACTAAAAAGCAAAAAACCTAAACATGGTCCAATGGTTTATCTTGCAGAGCTTCAAGGTCTAAGAGGTGAAGATTTGGATATCGATGAATTACGTGATGAAGGAAAAATGATTACATGTAGTGCAACTGGCATGACAACTATATTCACTTTTGACCAAAAAAAATATAAGAATGAAGCATGAAAACAGATGAACAAAATCAACTTATTACCAGAGCTATCAGGGCTAAAGATGTATGCGATAGAAAAGCAGATGAGCTTATAGGAATTTGCCGCGGGATTATAGCAGATGGTGAAATAAACCAAAAAGAAGCGGAATTTATAATCAATTGGATTAACTTAAATTGTGATCTAGTTTCTTCATACCCTTTTAACATTGTTTATACAAGAATATCTGAAATGTTGTCAGATGGTTATTTGAGTGAAGACGAAAAAGATGATTTATTTGATTTGATGCAAAAGCTTACGGGTGGTGAGGTGATAGGTGAAGATACTGAAAGTATGAGTAGTACTTTACCTTTATGTGTTCCTGCCCCTAAGATAGTATTTGAAGGATCATCATTTGTATTTACTGGAGTATTTACAACTGGTGCTAGAAAAGTCCTTGAAGAGCTCGTAAAAGATCTTGGAGGGATTATTCACGATACTATCAAAAAAGATACTGATTATCTTGTGATTGGAGATATTGGAAGCAAAGATTGGTCACATTCAAGCTATGGACGAAAGATTGAGAAAGCAGTAGAATATCGTGATATAAAAGATACTGGAATATCAATAGTTTGTGAAAGCCATTGGGCTAAATTTTTATAGGAGTATTTATGAAATCATTGTTTTTGATTTTGGTATTAATGATATTTGGTTTTGCCTCTGATGAACTAGAAATAAAAAGCCTAAAAATAGGTATGACTAAAAAAGAAGTTTCAAAGATTTATGATATAGGGACAGGAAGAGGCACTAACAAAAATACATATTATCCTGATAACAAAACAGGAAATAAAAAAATAACTATCGCAGGCAAAGATGCATTTGTTTCATTAGAATTTAGAGGTGATAAATTAGATTATATAAGCTTCTCTTTCGATTCTATTTATTTTGGAGATGTGTTTAGTATCATAAAGGATAAATATCAATATATTAAATGCGAAGATAGTATTGTTAGAAACAAACTTGGAGCTTCGTTCAATCAAAAAGAATGTTTCATGGAAGATAGCAAATCATCAATTTTATACATGCAAAGGTTAGGTGCTGCAAATATTGATAGATCACATATTACAATAAGAAGTGCTAATAAAGTTGAAGAACAAAATAAAAAATACGCTGATTCAAAAAAAGATATTTAATGCATAAATTACTATTACTCTCACTACTTTTCACGCTATCTTTCGCCACAGAAGCAATCGTTACACACGTAACAGATGGTGATACACTACATGTTAAGATGAACGGTAAAGAAGAAAAAATCCGTATTCTATATATCGATACTCCTGAAAAGTATGGTGGCGCTAAACTAGAGAAAGATGCAAAGAAAGCAGGAATATCAGCCGACAAAGAACAAGAGCCAGGAAAACTATCAAGTGGTTACGCTGCGAAGTTCTTCCAAACAGGCGATAAAGTAAACGTAACATCTGATAAAAAAGATCAATATGGACGTATGCTTGGAACGGTCAGCAAAAACGGTATTGACTATTCAACGCAGATCATCAAAGATGGTTACTCCTGCATCTATAAAAAGGCGAAATACCCTAAAGAGCTTGATAATGTACTCCAAGAAGCTAAAGATTCAAAAAAAGGGCTGTGGAGCATTGATTTTGAAGTAATGAGTAAATTGTGCAAATAGATAATATAGCTATACAAAATTATGTTCTATTGCTTTCACTATGTATTAATAAAAGAAATGAATATGACTTCTTTTCAAAAGAATACAATATTATTGATAATATAATTGCACGCTATTTTGAACATAAAAGTGTTGAAAAATTAAGATCTGAAATGCTTGATAATAGCCATTTATTTTTATAAAACAAATAGTATCTCTAAAAATTTAATCTTTCTTCACTATTATATTTGAAGCCATAATAGTTACGTTACGCTTTCCCCTAGTTCCAACTTGAACATACCATGAGCTATCTTTCATCTCACGACTTGCCGTTGTATAGTCTCTATCTCCCAATGCAAACCACATTTTTTTAAATTTCATCAACCCTGAATAACCGATATTGAAGCACATATCCAAAAGTACCGCTTTTCTAACTTCTGTTTGCTTTTGATATATGATATTTGACATAAGTTTTTCTTTGCATTCTTGTAGCTCTTTAAGCGCCCATTTTGAAGCAATAAACTCGCTGACTGTTCCATCTTCATTTAACTCTAATTTTTCTTCTTCTGTGAGAGGATGTACTTCAAGGTTACGTCCATAACCTTGTGTAAGTTTACCGGCAGAACAACGATATGTGTTTGGATAAAATCCTTCTGCTTCTTTGACTAATTCTAGAGCAATACTCATTTCTAAATTCATTTACACCCCTCAAATGCTTTCTCTAGCATTTCATAATTTGCTTGTCCATTTTCATAGTTTTCTGCTACGCACTGCATAAATCCAAGATCACTCTCAATGTTTCTACAATCTAAAATAACGAATTGCTTTGGCTTTTCAACTAAGCATTTTTGAGGCACATACACCACTTCTTTTTGAGCACATCCACTAAAAAAAACTGCGAGCAAAAGCCATAGCATTTTGACAATCAGTGAGGTTTTCATCTTTTACGTACTCCTTTATCGTTTTTATTTTAATTTCTGTTTTCCATTTGATCTTTTCTACTTCTTTATCAACGTAAACGATCTTCTCTTCTTGCTGTTCTTTACCGATGGCAATAGCATTTTCATATCGTGCTTTATCGGTGAGTAAGTATCCGTTTTCATCTTCCACTTTCTTTTTTTCATCTTTGCATGTTTTTAAGTCACTCTCTAAACTCCATACGTTCATCTTCAATGAAGCGCTCCAACCTAAAGAGGAAATAAGCGCAGCAATTAGGATGTATGAAAGTGCGTTGAGTTGATTGCCAAGAAATGTTTTAATGGCTGTAAGAGCTATGGGAAACATATAGCACCTACTGAATATTGAGAGATTTAAACATGACTATAAAAGCGCCATGAACAATAGTTGCCAATACTAAAACAAAAAACATAATCCAAAACAAAGTACCTGTTAAATAATGGCATGAAAGAAATATTGATATAGCCAAAATTACAAAAGGACTAATAAGCATTAAAACAGACTCATACTTTTTTAATGATCCTATTTTGAATACTATAAACATTGATAAGAGCGTAATAGCGCTTAATTGAATATCTTTATATATTAGAAAATAAATAATAGATACAACAAAAGGAAATACTAATTCCATACTCCAAACCATAATAAATTGAAATACTCTAAACATTATCTACCCCTTTCAATCATATTTTCAAGGAAATTTCTAAGCACTTTAATAATCGCTGATACAGCATCGATCTCTGCTACCGCTTCACCAGTTTTAAACGTGTAAATGTTTCCTAAAATACTATACGCCTCTGCAATGACCATAATGGAGAGAGAAAAACCAATAAACCACTTCACATCAAAGTCCACACCCTTAGCCATGAGCGCAATCGTAAACGGTACAAGCAACACAACCAATTTACTCAAAAACCCTGCTATCCATCTACGTGATGTGATATTCTCTTTAGTGCGATATGCCTTGAATGTTCCAGTTAACATATCGATGCACATTAGAATGACTAAGATTGATAGCTTCTTCGCATCAATCTCCAAGAATTGCACCAGGGATGCAAGCGGTAACATAAATAAATTGAGTGCTGTTGATTGCTTTTCCATTTAAACCACAATACCTTTAATTCTTGCGTATTCTTGAATAGCTAGTGCATGAGCTTCTTTGAGTTCATCGAGGGTAATTAGTACCTCTGAATTATCAGCCATTCTCCATGCTGTTTCAGTTACTCCAAGCGTTGAACTGGCAAGAATTGCATCTGCCATATCTTGACGAGCTTGGATATACGCATCAAAAGTATTTCCACTTGATGTGGTAACCGTAAGAGTTGATAATTGCCTATTTATTTCAGCTTTTTTAAAAAATATTTCTTGCTGTGCTTTTTCTTCTGCTGTTCTAAAATCAAAAGATTCCGTTGTGCCATCATCATTAATTTTATTATGATTATTGGCTACTGCTAATTTCCATACCTCTTTTGATATTTCTATATTTGGTGTAGGAATATCTTTTACTAAATAAATGCCTGTGTTGTACCAACCTTTTAATTGTCCTCTCCCATCGACATGAGCATAATATTTGATTTCCATTCTTTTCCCCTAGTAACCTATTGCTATCCAATAGAATGTTCCACTATTGATATTTGTTCTGTTATTGATAGAAATTTGCGAAAGACTAACTTTTGAAGCTGACCAAGACCCTGTACTATAAGATGATGCACTAGTCCAACTTGATGGGTTACATGTTAAAGCAACTAAAGCACTAGGGAAAGCTATAGGCAACGTAACTGTTGAGGATGTATCAACCGATATATTTCCTGAAATTCCCCATTGAATGATTAAGCTTCCTAGCCATGAAGGAAATTTTATATATCCATTTGTTGAAAGTGAAATAGAAAACCCAGTTGTAGTCGTAAGATACGCTACTAAATTTGATTTTAAATTAGCCCATGTTAAATATTTGCTTGCAAAACTAGAAGCACTATCACCAATTGGTATAATATCTCCATCTGCAAGTGTTGTTTTAGAAGTTAGTGTATTTACCATAACACCAAAAGAAGCAATAATTGTCGCTTTTAAATTAGCCCATGTAAGTTTTTTTAATGATGAACTTACACTATCCCATATTCCAAACTCATCGGCATCTACTGGAGGTGTTTTTGAAGTAGAAGCATGAATTTGATCTGATATTTGTCCTATTGCTTTCCAATTTGATGGAGAAGTAGTAGGGGAAGTATTGCCTGCAACTAGAACTAAATAAATAACACTATTCCATAGGTAAGACTCCCCTATTTGTGTCGTTTGATTGGTATATGTTCCTTTAAAATTTGCTGCAGCAACAGAAATAATAGATGCATTTACAGCACTTGCTTCTTTATCATTAATTGTTGAAGCAGTACTGTTCATTTGAGAAATTACGGTTGTTAATTGCGTAACAAAAGTAACAATCCATGCAATAAACGCATCAAATCGTGTTCTAAAAGTTGGTATATCGTTACTGCTTGGTGCGGTAGGTGGTGTGGTTAATGTTTGATCTATCATATTTTCTCCTAAGTTAATCCAATTATGTTTACCGTGATAATAGTTTCTACTGGTCCACTCATGAGTGTAGAGTGTTTTTGTTTGTACCCATAGACGAGTAAATCATCAGAATACCCTGCCATGAATACAACACCCTTCCCTCTTGCATAGTTAAGTATCTTATTAAGAGCCATAGCATTTTTTGTTGGAGTGAATAAATCCAAATCGAGTGTTGGTGCATAGTTTCCTTCTACTAAAGAAGTGTCACCAGTTGAAGTGTCTGTTGCTACTGTTGAATAATCCAACGCTCCTACACTAACTCCCAATTTTGTAATGCCTACTTCTTTGACTTTTCCGCAACAAAAAATACCGCACTTTGCATCGCTTGATCCGTTATTGATCTCAATTATAAGTGAGATGTCACGTGTCGCTGTGGTGCGCTCATAGACAAACTGTGTTTTTCTGTTTTCAATCCAATCACCATATCCATAATCAAAAGCATCGGAAACATCTCTAATCAAATTTTTTGTAAAAGTTTCAATGACTTGATGTGTGTTGTTGTCGATAACCTGGATAGTTACGCTTTGGGCATCTAAGTTTCCAAGATAAATAGCTTGTGACTCATACGCCAACATTTCCACAGTTATGTTTCCATTTCTAACGCTTTGGGACGTGAGGTATTTATCAAACATTTTGTACTTGTTTGTTGTGCCTAAAAATAACCATTTTCCATTTGGATTTTTTGTGGCATCATAAATAGAAGTTCTAGGATCGACACCCGTATTGGCAACTAAACATTTATACTCTCCATAATTGTCAGGGATATATACAAAAGCGCCAACAGCGTAAGCAGTACTTATATTCCAATTAGCATATGAAGAATCTCCAATGTTTGAAGAATTGAGCGTAAATGCTTGTGGGAATAGTATTTTCATACGATAGCCTTTCCAAATTGCGCCTCTTTTAGAATAGATTGCAATGTTTTTACACTTTGAACTAAAAGATTGATTACGGTGTCATTCTGTCCTGTTTGCGTGGTAACTAATTGCTTAAGATCAATCTGCTGTGAGGTATTGTTTACCTTTGTGAGCATCGTATCAACTGGCAATGAATACGTTGTGCTACCGTTTAGACTATCAAGTGCATCTTTGTACTTCTTTGTTGCATCAGTTGACTTCATGAGTGCATCGCCAAGACTAGCCCATGCCTCGATAGTATCTTGTGTGAAGTTATTTTTAATTGCTTCATCATACATTGATAAGAAGTTATCAACGGTTACAGAGCTTGCACCTAGACTTGAAGCCAACGCCTCGAAGTCTTTTTGTAAATAGTTTGATGTAAACGCTAATTGTTCAACAGTTCCGCTACCTAAAAACCACTCTGTATAGCCTCGTTTATACGTTGTATATCCACTTACAGCAGTTGATATAGCTTCGGTAATCGTTTTATCAATTTCTGCCGCATAATCTACCCAGCTTTGATAGATTGTGCTTAAGTTATTTGGGTTAATGGAGACTAAGAATGCTTGTACAACATTAGTGTCTAGAAAGCTTTGTAAATTTGAAAAACGACCACCTGAAACAACAAGATCGTTATAGTTTCCTAACTGTTCTAAAAGATAATCATAAACGCCAATAGTGCTCTTAATAGCTTTGATTTCTTCATCGCTAAATGGAGTGTAATTCGTCCAAGACTTAGAACTAAACCATGATTTTTTACTATAGCTTTGCCAATATTGACCTGATGCATCTTGCGCTGTTGCATTGCCTAAGATGTCAATACCTGCGCCTGTTTGTTTTGTTTTACCAAAAATACCGCCAAGTACTGATCCAATAATTGATCCTGCGATAATTCCTATTGGACCACCCCATAAACCAAGCGCACCACCAAGACCACCTAATGCGCCACCGATTGCACCAGTCGTTCCTGCATAGGTAGAAGCTCCGAAGATTTTATCTCCTAAAGAGCCAATTCCATACCCTGCCAATCCACCCATTAGTGTACCGCTTAGTGCTGCACCTGCCGTTGTTGATCCAAATGCTCCACTACCTGCTCCATAACTAAATGGGTTTGCTACTCCATATCCAAAATTAGATACACCACTTGCAGCGCTCCAATAACCTTGACCTGCAAGAATGTCAGCAACACTATTAAATCCACTCATAATTGTTGAGCTTATTCCACCTGTCAATGTGTTATAAACTGTTTTTAAAGATGAGGCTGTATTTAACAGAGATAATGTATCGCTTCCTTGGCTTGTAACTGTTCCGCTTGCTTGATCGATTACAGTACCGCCTGCTGTTTTAATAACTCCATCACTTACAGTTGCACCTGAACTAAGGAGTGAACTCATATCACTAGCACTTAGTGTTGATCCTACCAATGAAGCAGAAGTTCCAATACCACTATATGAGCGGTACATATTAACGATGCCACCCTCTAAAGTCTGAGTGATATTACCTGCAATTGTTCTGCTAAGTCCTTGTGCGATAGACGTACCAATATTTTTGAAAAGGTCTTTTAACCATTCTCCAAAGGATTTAAACTTGCCTGTCATCGCATTAAAGAAGTTTTCATCCATCGCTTTTTCAATGTTATTAAACGCATCAAGCATGAATTTATAGAATGAGTCACTATTTTGAGCGTGGCGTTGGTTTTCGATTGCTAATAGATTCAAATATTCATCTGCATTTAGCTTTTTTGTTTCAAGTTCACGGCTTAAATTTGCCATTACTCCATCATGTCGAATCTGCTCTAAAGCTGTTTCTTTTTGTGCACCATATAGGCTAACTTCTGCTATTTGACTTCTAATGTCTAGCTCTGTTTGCAAATGAGTGTATGCGCCATCACGTTCAATTTGATCTGCTAGTTTTGTAGCGTACTCTCCAACGAGTTTTAAATCTGCACCTTTGTTAATTAAGTCTTGAACGCTTTTTGATAAATCCTGATACTTTTTATCAACATCTGACATATTGATAGCACCAATAGAGATCATTAGCTCTTCATTGACAGATTTTACGGTAGCTTTATAGCGCTCTTCTGCTGCCACTTTTTTAAGTATGAGTAATTCTTCTTCTTTTTGAAGATCACTCATTTTTTGAAGATCGGCTGATTGATCGGTACTACCACTTTCATACTTTTTAGTTTTTAGAAGATTGATTGTTTCTTGATTTTTAGCTATCTGAGAAGTAATATCATTGATCTCTTTTAGCCTCTCCGCTTCTGGCTTTGATATAGCTTCATTTCTTAATGCAGATTCAATATTAAGAGCCTCAATTTGCTTTTTAATATCAAATTGTTTTTCAAGACCTTGTATTTGAGCTGATAATGTAGAGTTGAATATTTTTATCGCACTTGTTTTATAGGATAAACCTGTACCTTTTGCGCTTCCTTGATCTTTATATTTTTGATCATATAATTCTTTTGCATTATCAAGATCATTTAATTTTTTAGCAAACGTATCAATATCTTTTGTAAAATCTAATGAAATTCTATTCCATGCGTATCCTGCTGCTTTGAAATCACCTTCCATTAGTAACGATGCAGATGCGCCAAAATTACCTAATGCATCTCCTGCAGTCTTAAATACTGCAGTAATGCCATATCCCCACGTAACAATGCCTTTCATAGCAGACGATAAACTTCCCGAAATTGATCCACTAAGTCCATCACTACTTTTTGTTAAATTATCAAAATCCTCTGATAATATAGAAAGCGTAGGTGCAAATTCTTTAACAAACTGCATATAAAGAGCGCTTGAAGCCAAATGCATTTTTGTAAAAGAATCATTAAAAGCTTCTGCTGCCTTTCCTGTTTCATTATCAATTACGCCTAGATATTCTCTCAAAGAATCTCTACCACTATTTAAAAGAGGGATTAGTTCTGCACCTGATTTTCCAAATAGTGCCATAGCTGTACTTGCTTTTGTAGCTCCATCAGGCATATCTTTAAATTGATCTGCAAGCTCTCCAAGTATTTCAAAGCTATTTTTTAA